>Ga0102591_1002028_pt1 | contig 24005 bp, 24 predicted proteins | sample AraplaCol_mCL_r2_2_FD_76860 | JGI IMG/M metagenome (GOLD analysis project Ga0102591, IMG submission 76860) | Arabidopsis root microbial communities from North Carolina, USA - plate scrape MF_Col_mCL_r2 (SPADES assembly) (version 2) | ecosystem: Host-associated > Plants > Roots > Endosphere... | reverse complement strand
GTCGGTTCCAGTCATCGCGGCGATCTGGCCGACCGGGGTCTCGCTGCCGCGCAACTTCCATTCCTGTACGGTTTCGCTCTCCTGCGGCCCCGGTGCCGGCGGTTCACGCCGGTAGTTATATTCTATCCCGCCTTCGCGCTGTTGCTGCTGGCTAAACAAAACGCTGAAGTCGTGGTTGAAATCGCTACCGAAGGAAGAGGCCCAGTCGAAGGTCCATCCCATCCGCTCTTTGAAGGCCTGTAGTTTGGGAAGCAGCGCGCGGGAAACGGCGGTGAAGGCGACGTCATGGTTCTCGAGGTGAACGACAACGCCGTTGAAGCCGTCCGCGATCGAGGAGCAAGAGGGGCATCCGGCTGTATAGTCAGGACCGAACATGAAGTGGTAGATGAGCAGTTGCGAGCGGCCCTTGAAAAGGTCGGCCAGCGAAGCGCTGCCGCTGTCGGTCTCGAACCTGTAGTCCTTGTCGATCCGTACCCACGGCAGTTCCTGACGGCGTTGTGCCAGCATGTCGCTGCGACGGGTCAGTTCCTTCTCTTCTGCGAGCAGGTCGAGCCGCGCCGCAAGCCATTCTTCGCGTGTGCCTGTCATGTGCATCGTCATCATACTTCTCCTCTTGGTGCCTGTTGACGTAGCATGCCGCTCCTTGCGGCTGCTTGGTGATCGTGAGCAGACTAGGACCGCAGTGGGCGAGGGTGGGAGTTACAAGTTTGACGGGATTTCGATGGACTCGATGATCATCGCCGCGGCGAGGCTGCTTGCGACAGGCGATCTTCTCGGTGCGCTGAAGAGGGTGGCGCTGCGGAATGACGCGCCCGCGCTCGCCCTTCGCGGCATCGCGATGGCCCAGCTCGGGGATCTCGCGAGGGCAAAGGTCCTGCTGAAGACGGCTGCCCGTGCGTTTGGGCCAAGGGAGCCGGTCGCACGGGCGCGCTGTCTCGTCGCCGAGGCGGAAATCGCTCTGGTCTCGCGCGATCTAACCTGGCCTGCCAAGACACTCAGCTCCGCGCGGGAAGTGCTCGAAGCGCATGATGACCGCTTGAACGCCGCACATGCGCGACATCTCGAAGCCAGGCGGTCGCTGCTCATCGGCCATCTCGACGAAGCCGAACGGCTGCTCGCCGGGGTCGATCCAACACCGCTCCCGCCGCCCTTGCGAACGGCGAACGAGCTTGTCGTCGCAGGGATCGCCATCCGCCGGCTCCAGACGGGCGTTGCGCGCGCGGCACTGCTCCGGGCGGAAAATGCGGCGAGGGAGGCGGGAATCCCCGCGCTTCGTGCGGAGGTCGAAGGGGTCTCCGAGGTTCTGAAGGCGCCGGCGGCGCGACTGACCAGCCGCGGCGAGGAGCGGTTGCTGCTGCTGCAAGAAGTCGAGACAGTCCTGTCGTCCGGCACGCTTGTCGTCGACGCGTGCCGCTACGTCGTGCGGGAGGGCGACGCGTTCGTGTCGCTGACAACGCGCCCGGTCTTGTTCGCGCTCGCCCGTGCACTGGCGGAGAGTTGGCCGGCGGATGTATCGAGGAACGTGCTCGTTGCCCGTGCATTCAGGGCGAAGGATGCCGATGAATCGCATCGCGCCAGGTTGCGCGTCGAAATCGGGCGGCTGCGCGGCGAGCTTCACCGCATAGCAGATATCAAGGCAACCAAGGACGGCTTTGTGCTCGCGCCGCGGCGTGCCGACCAGGTGGTCATCCTGGCTCCACCGGTCGAGGAGCAGCATGGTGAGATCCTTGCTTTTTTGGCCGATGGGGAGGCCTGGTCGAGTTCGGCGCTGGCAATCGCGATTGGTGCGAGCGCGCGCACCGTGCAACGCGCGCTTGATGCCCTCGCTGAAACGGGCAAGGTGCAGTTTTTCGGACGAGGACCAGCACGCCGCTGGACTATCCCGTCACTACCGGGATTCCCGTCAACTTTGTTACTCCCAGGTCCACTGCCCAACGACTAGGATAAGCCCATGAAACACTCCCAAGCTGAAATCCTTCGTGAATATGGCCCCTTTCCAGATGTGAAGCAGGTGGGCGGCGTGACCTTTGACGGTCGGAATGTCTGGTTCGCGTCCGGCGACAGGCTGAATGCCCTCGATCCCGATGTCGGTGAGGTCGTGAATACGATCGCCGTTGCGGCACACGCCGGAACGGCTTTCGATGGGCGCTATCTTTTCCAGATTGCCGAGGACAGGATCCAGAAGATCGACCCGAAGACGGGCGAGATAGTCTCGACGATTCCGGCCCCCGGCAATGGCGGTGATTCCGGGCTCGCCTGGGCGGAGGGAACGCTTTGGGTCGGAGAGTATCGCGGCCGGAAGATCCATCAGATTGATCCCGAAACCGGCGCTGTCCTTCGCAGTATCGAGTCCAACCGTTTTGTTACCGGGGTGACCTGGATCGGCGATGAGCTCTGGCATGCCACCTGGGAGGGCGACGAAAGCGATATCAGGCACATTGAACCAGAGACCGGGCAGGTCCTGGAACGGGTCGAGATGCCGGCTGGTATCGGTGTATCGGGACTTGAGTCCGATGGCGCGGACCGGCTGTTTTGCGGCGGTGGAAACAGCGGCAAGATCCGGGCCGTCCGCCGGCCGAAATAGTCAGACCGTGCTCGCGCATGTGCGCGGTCGGCGCGGGAAACCGCGAGTTCGGCCTGTGACTAGTCCAATGTCCTGCGGAAGCGGCGCACGGCGATGAACATGGCGACCGCCATCAGGCAGGCCAGGGCAGTGGTGTCGTAGGCAAGGGTCTGGATGCTGGCGCCCTTCAGCATGATTGCCCTGACGATCCGGATATAGTGGGTCAGCGGTAGTGCCTCACCGATCCATTGCGCCCATTGCGGCATGCCGGCGAACGGAAACATGAACCCAGACAGCAGGATATTCGGCAGGAAGAACATCATCGCCATCTGCATCGCCTGCAGCTGATTGGCCGCAATCGTCGAGAAGGTGTAGCCGATCGACAGATTGGTGATGACGAAGAGCGCGGTTGCGGCCGCGAGCGAAGCCGGGCTGCCGAGGATTGGAACGCCGAACACAAACAGGCCGGCCGTGATAATGAGCAGCGACTGGATGAGGCCGATCAGCACATAGGGCGCGATCTTGCCCAGCATGATTTCCAGCGGCTTGATCGGCATGGAAAGCAGGTTTTCCATGGTGCCGCGTTCCAATTCCCGGGTGACCGAAAGAGCCGTGAAGATCAGCAGCGTCATCGTCAGGATCGTGCCGAGCAAGCCGGGCACGATATTCAAAGTCGACGAACCGGCCGGATTGTAGCGCCGGTGCTGGACGATCGAGAATGCGGGCCTGGTCGGCTCGGAGAACTCGACCTGGCGGTCATTGGCGAGCGCCGACGTCACGATGCCTGATAGCGCACCCAGCGCCGAGCTCGATGCGACCGGATCGGTGGCATCGGCCGCGACCAGTAGCGAGGGCGTGTCGCCGCGCCGAAGCGAGCGTTCGAACCCTTCCGGAATTTCCACGACGAACAAAGCCCTGCCGGATTCCAGAAGCGAATCCATGTCTTCGGCTCGGGTAACGACAGAGCGGATCTGGAAGAAATCGGTGTTCTCGAGGGCGGCCAAAATAGATCGGCCGACATCCGTGTTCTCGCGCATCAACACAGCGGTCGGCAGATTGTGCGGCGTCGTGTTGATCGCAAAGCCGAACAAGAACAACTGCATGATCGGCAAGGCGACCATCGTCGCCAACGTTATGCGGTCGCGGGTCATCTGGATGAATTCCTTGATGGTCATCGCCCAGAAGCGCCCGAATGAGATGCCGTTGCGGTTTGCCGGTCGCGTCGTCATTGGAAATTATCCTCCGCGCGACGCATCAGGTCGATGAAGGCATCTTCCAACGTCGCTTCACCCTTTTGCCACTTGAGGTCGGGCCGTTCGCGATAAGGCGCGATTGCCTTTTCGAGCGCCTTCGGATCGCGGCCGGCAACATGCAGGCTGGTCCCAAACGGTGCCATCATGTCGATGCCCGGCACATTCTCAAGTTCGGACTGGAGACGATGCACCTCGGGCCCGGAGACGGTCCATGTCACGAGGCCGGTGCCGGCAATCACCTCGTCCACCGTTCCCTGCGCCAGCAGTTTGCCGTAGGCGATATAGGCGATCTCGTGGCAGCGCTCGGCCTCGTCCATGTAGTGGGTGGAGACCAGGACAGAGAGGCCGTCAGCGGCGAGGGCGTGGATCTCGTTCCAGAAGTCGCGGCGGGCTTTGGGGTCGACACCGGCGGTCGGCTCATCGAGGAGGAGTAGCGCCGGTTCGGGCAGGATACAGGCGCCGAGCGCGAGACGCTGTTTCCAGCCGCCCGAGAGCTCCCCCGCAAGCTGCTGTTCGCGGCCCTTCAGGCCAAGGCGGTCTATGGCGGCGCTTGCCTTGCCGCGGGCATCGGCCAGACCGTAGACGCGGGCGACGAACTCGAGGTTTTCCCGGATCGACAGATCCTGATAAAGCGAAAACTTCTGAGTCATGTAGCCGACACGGCGGCGAATACGATCGCTCTCGGTCAGGATGTCGAAGCCAAGACATGTGCCATTGCCGCTGTCTGGCGTCAGCAGACCACAGAGCATACGGATTGTCGTGGTCTTGCCGGAACCGTTGGGGCCAAGAAAGCCGTGGATGCGGCCCTTCTTGACCGTCATCGACACGTCATCGACCACCTTTCGGCTGCCGAAACTCTTGGTGAGGTGATGGACGTCGATGACGGTCTCCGGAGCATCGACGGCGATGGCTGTGTCGCTCATGGTCGCGCTCCCGCGGTGACATCCACCGGCTGGCCAGGACGCAGCGCCGTGGGATCGGTCGGGATCGCCTCGACGCGGTAGACGAGTTTGGCACGCTCATCGAGGCTGTAGATTACCGGCGGCGTGTATTCGGCGTTCTTTGAGATGAAGCTGATCGTCGCGTCGGTCGGCTGGCACGCGCTGCAGGCAACGCGGATCGGCTGGCCCAGCGAGAAAAGCGCAAGCTCGGTTTCGGGTACGAAGAAGCGGACACGGATGTTCTCCGGCGGCAGGAGCGCCACGATCGGCCGGCCGGCAGGGACGACCTCACCCGCGCGATAGTAGATGGTCTCGATACTGCCTGTTGCCGGCGCCGAGACGAAGCGACGGGAGAGCGCGGCTTCCGCAGCGGCGAGATCGGCCTTTGCGACCGCGACTGCTTCCCTCGACTGGCGCAGCGTTTCGATGCGGGCAGGCAGGTTGGCGAGCGTGATCTGGCCGCGGACATTATCGAGGACGGCACGGTTGGCGGCTTCGGTGGCCGTCGCCGTATCGAGGTCCGCCTTTGTCGCGGTGCCGCGCTGGACCAGCACCCGGGTGCGGTCGAGCTCCTGTGCGGCAAGCTCCAGCCGGGCGATCGCCTCACGTTCGCTCGCGCGCAGTACATCGATCTCTTCCGGTCGCTTTTGCGCGGCCTCGGCGAGTTCCAGTTCTGCCTGCAGGCGCGCCAGCGAAGCGCGTGCGGAGCCGACGGCTGCCTCCTCGCTCCGCGAATCCAGGCTGAAGAGCGGCGAACCGGGCGCAGTCGCCTGGCCTTCGACGACGTCGAGCTTGACCAGCCGCCCGCCGGTGTCGGCGCCGATGAAAAGTGTGTCGGCCTCGACCCACCCCTGGTAGGCACGTTGAGACCTGTCAGAAAACAGGAGGGGCAGAGCCGCAAGTGCCGCGGCGGCCACGAGAGCGACGGTAAGGATTCGTCTCATATCGCGCCTCCTTGGGGCACGAAGAGCGTGTCGAGGAATGTGTCGAATAGCTTCTGCGCGTGGAGGTGCTCGTAGCCTTCGAAGAGCGTCGCCCAGACGATCGACATCAAAGCAGGCGCCATAACCAGTTGCGGAACGTCTGCGACGGCGGGATTGCGCAGTTCACCGCGTGCGGCGGCGCGGGCAAGCACGATCCGCAGGATCGCTAGACCCTTGGTGATGATCTCGCGGTAATAGAATTCGGTCACGACAGGGAACATCGGTCCTTCCGCGAGGATCAACCGCAGAAGGTGCCGGCGCTCTGTCTCCAAAACCTCGCGTTTGAAGATGGAATAGAACATCGCAACGGCGGCCCGCGCCGGGATCGCATCCTTCTCAACCATGCCGCCGACCTCGCCGAGGATCGGCGAGGCGATGCCGGAGACGAGATCGATGAACAGCCGCTCCTTGTCGGGAAAATGCAAGTACACCGTGCCCTTGGCGATGCCCGCCCGCGCCGCGACGTCCTCCATGCGGGTCGCCGCGAAACCGCGCTCCGCAAAGCAGGCGAAGGCGGCGGCGAGGATCTCGGCGCGGCGCTGCTCGGGGTCTCGTTTCTCCCGCTTTCTCTCTGCCATTCTCTTGCATCCAATTATGACTGACTGGACAGTCATTAACGCAACGTGCGCTTTTTCGCAAGCCGAGTCCGATGTGAAGCGGCCCTACGATGATGACGACGAACGGACATTCCGCGCTAAGGGGGCGAGGGCCTCATGATGGGGCGTCCTCACTCCAGACCGTCAACCGGTAGCGTCTTCGGAACGTGGCCATCGTCTCCTCACGACGGAGATGCGGATCGTCGACGACGGATCGCGTTTGTTGCCATTTCTCGTCAGCAGGTATCAACTGCGCCAGGCAGACACGAAAGAGGTTCAATTTCCATGATCGTTCAGGCCTGTATCAACGGCGCGCGGTCAATCGACTATCATCCGCAATTGCCTGTCACGGTTGAAGCAATCGCACGGGATGCCGCCGCCGTGGTCGCTGCCGGTGCCGCGGAACTCCACATTCATCCGCGTGCCGTTGACGGGAAGGAAAGTCTCGGCGCTGTTGATGAGACCATTGCTGCGGTTCGGGGCTCCTGTCCGGGTTCGTTTCTCGGCATATCCACCGGTGCCTGGATTGAAGGCGACGCGCACCGCACCCTTGAGGCCATTCGTTGCTGGAGTGTCCTGCCCGACTATGCGTCGGTGAACCTCTCGGAGGACGATGCCCCCGCCGTCATGGCATTGCTCCGCGATAAGGGAGTTGGGATTGAAGTCGGGTTGGCGTCAGTCGCGGATGCGGAGCGGTACATCGGACTTGAAGCCCATGAGCGCGTTTTGCGCATCCTCATCGAACTTGACAACGAACAGGACCTGAGGGGCGCTTTCGATGTCGCGGAGGGGATCGTCGGCACGCTACAGCGTGGGAATGTGCAGCGGTCCGTCCTGATGCATGGCTTCGACGCGACCGTCTGGCCGTTTGTCCGGCTGGCGAATGAACGACGCTATTCTACCCGCGTCGGCCTGGAAGATGGAAAGCTCCTTCCCAGCGGGATGATCGCCGCGAACAATGCCGAGCTTGTCGCGGCGGCCGTCGAGATCTTTCGCAGCGAGAGCTGATCCTCGAGCCCGTGCCGCGAGCGCCTGCTCAACGCGGGCAGCTGGCGATGTATCGCCGACCGTAACGGTCACGGAAGTAGCACTGACCGGGCCGCCCAGCGACATTGCCAATGACCGCGCCAGCGGCACCACCGATCGCCGCGCCCACGGCGGCACCGCGCACGTTGCCGGTCGCCACGCCACCGATGACCGCGCCGGAGGCTGCACCAATTCCCGCGCCTTGCTCGGTGGGCGTGCATCCGGCAATCGTGGCCCCTGCCAGAAGCAGCAAAATCGACGTGCGTTTCATCTCGCTTTCCTTCCTGTTCGATTTAATTCGCGCGAGGGTAGATAGAGGGATTTCGGAAAAGACAATTGTTGCTTTTAGTTCGCCGCCAAGCCTGCTTCGTTCGATCAATCGACCGCTGGTATCTCCATTGCCTATTGGACCGCTTGCTCCAATTAAGATTGGGTTTCAACCAAAAGCAGGGTCCCATCATGAACGAGCGTGAAGAGAAAATCCGTCGTCGTGCTTATGAAATCTGGGAGCAGGAGGGGCGCCCGCACGGCCAGGATATGAAACACTGGCTACAGGCGTTCAAGGAATTCGGCCAGCAGGCAGACAATGCAAGCAAGCCGACGGCCAAGGCCAAATCCGCCAAGCCGCGCGCCGCGCCGAAACCCGCTGCCGACAAGCCTACGGCGAAGAAGACAAAGGCGGCCGCGATCGCGATAACGGCTGCGCCCGGAGACAAGCCCCGTCGCACGCGTTCTCCAAAGTCCGTCACGACACACTAATCGTCAGCGCCTTCCCCGCCCGGGCCAACGTGGTTTGACACAGGGCGTTCGGATGTCGGGCGCAGCTGTTGGACTTTGCGCAACTGGGCGGCGAAGACGACCGTGATCATCAGCGGCCTTCGCCTCGGAGCAAGTCACGCCAAAACCTTGGCCTCGACCGCGGCTGCGACAAAGGCATCTCTGGCGGCTTCCAGGTGTGCAAGGTGGTTCATGGCTTCCACGCACCGACGCTTCGCCGCCTCAACGTGCATGCTGCTTTGGAGTGGCCACCTGTGCTCCAGATAGTCAACAGCTTCAGCCGGACCATGAATATGTTCAGAGGGGCGCGTTCCAATCCGGATAGCCACCGGTGCGGCCCACCTTGGTTCGGTTGCATGGCTGATCGTGTTCATGATGAACCTCCTCTCTGCCAACAAACGATAAGCGGGATGTAGGTGTTCGCGGGAGCCATTCAACACCTATCCCGCCCTCAAGACGATGCCTCGACAACATATTGATGCGAGGCTGTTTCGGCAGCCAACTCGACGCGAGTCAGTGGACACTTGGCAGTCTTGCCGATACGGCGAAGTCCTCCGCCACAAGTTCGCTGATTGCGATCAGAACCTCTTCAGCGGTAAAGCCGGAAGCTATTGTCGTTCGGATCAGATCCTGAAGATCCGGCTCGATGACCTCGCGGCAGTCCTCGAGTCGTTCATCGGAGACAATCAAGCTATGCAGTTCTTCCATAATTGACCCTTTCTCGGGGTGGGATGCCGCCGAGGACTCCCGGCGGTGATTTGATAACGTTATCGGCCGGATGAGCGGCGCTTCGGCGAGGCCAGGAGACCTTCGCGCTGCAACTTCTTGCGGTTGGCCTTGCGTTGTCTGGCGATCGCCTGTGCTCGTTCGCGCACGCGTCGCTCCGATGGCTTCTCGTAAGCCCGGCGTTCCTTCATTTCGCGGAAAACACCCTCGCGCTGCATCTTCTTTTTCAATGCGCGCATGGCCTGTTCGACGTTGTTGTCTCTGACAATGACCTGCATCTTTTTCTCCTTGTTGTTGCGATTGAGTGCCTCTCAGCCAAGCTGCTCGGCGATCAGCTCCTGCAGCTCACGACGGGTGAGAAGGCAGGGGTAAGGTTTCCAGTTCTTGTCCGGGCGGCGAGCGGCGTCATCGCGCTCGCGCGGACTCGCCGCTGGGGCGGCGGCGGTAATGGGTTTGTTCAATTGAAGTCCTTTGCCGCACTGGCGGCATGCTCGACATGGCGACCTTTGTTTCCATCACGCAGACCGGAGGAAACGCAGTGAGATGGGACGCACGATGCGTCGACCATGTCAGGTTCGAATTTTTCGGGTGACCGCCATAAGATGGGAACGCGAGCGATGCGTTGCAAGGCTTCGTTGCGTCATACGCCCGTCGCCTACGCCGTCGACGCTGCTTGCTCTATGTTGCGGGCGACATTGCGGCCAAACTCTGAGAGGGCGTCTCTAAGCGTCGGTCCGCTGAGATTTTGGTTGGGATTTTGGCGAGGTCACCGCAAAACAGACGATGTGAGTTTTGCAGTGACCTCTTGATGACTAGGAAATGTAATCATCCAAGCACATGCTACCTGAAGTATGGAAATAGGGAATTTATCACATACGGTAATCCACATGAACTTTGGGAGCTGTCACCTGTTTCGCGGATGTCCGCTATGAACCTTTCGGGGAATGCCGGGCTCGAATGGTGATCCGCCGTTCGTAGCCGACCCCAATTCGGATGATGCTCTTTCCGCTGCGGGTCAGGATGTCCCAGGTCCGAATTTTCGAAGAAAGCCGCGGCGACTGTCTCGGTCCTACTGGCGCCGAGTGATCTTCGCAATTTTCCGCGACGCATACATCGCATCCGATTAAATCGCAAATGTATTGACCTCGCGATCCGGTTTGTGTATTTAAGGCGCATCCGAGTTATTCGCGTACGAAATAAATCAGCAGAAAGGGACTTTGCTATGAGGCAAGGGAAAAGGTTCATGCAGCCAGCCGTCGATGCCGTGCAAGCCGATGAATGCGCGATGGGCGGTCAACACCCAAACGCGCCCCAGGCCTATAGTGAGTTTTCGCGAGTGCTTGACCCGTCTATCTATGAGGCGCTGCCCGACGATTGGCTGGTCGGCATAACAGACGTCGTCGGTTCGACGTCCGCGATCAAGTCCGGGCGCTATGAAGACGTCAACTATGCCGGCGCATCGGTGATTGCCGCGGTTGGGAATGCCTGGGGCGACTTTGATTTCCCCTTTGTGTTTCGCGGAGACGGTGCGGCATTCGCGCTGCCACCGCAGGGGATCATGACCGCGACATCAGCGTTGCGGCAGGTTGTCGCCTTTGCCAAGACCAATCTCAACCTTGCTCTCCGGGCCGGCCACCTGTCCGTGGGCGAGATACGTGCCAACGGACGCGACGTGCGCGTCGCGCGCTACGCCGCCTCTGAAGACGCGACTTACGCGATGTTTGCCGGCGGCGGTCTCAAGTGGGCAGAGCGGCAAATCAAGAACGGCCGATATCTGGTGAAGCCAGGCAGCTACACAACCGAGCCCGATCTGACCGGCCTGAGCTGCGATTGGGAGCCGTTTCCGAGCCAGAGGGGCGAGATCCTGTCGCTACTGGTCGAGCCATCCGAGGGCCGGAGCCCCGAAGCCTTCGCGGCATTGGCGAAGTGCGTGCTTTCCGTTCTCGACGCCGGCACGCGGCAAGCCCATCCCCTGTCGCGGGATACCGCCATCACCAAGGACAGGGCGAGGTCGGTCAACCTCGAAACCTGGTTGGCGGTCGCCTCCAACTCAGACTTCCGCAAATTTGACGATGGCCTGCGTCTAACGTTGGATTGCACACGCGAACAGATTGAAGCGGTCGAAGCCATCCTGGTTGCAGCAAAGGCGCGGGGTGAGGTCAACTTCGGACTGCATCGCCAATCTCACGCGCTCATGACCTGCTTCGTGCCTTCGGGCAAACCAGATTCGCATCTGCACTTTCTGGACGGCATGGGTGGCGGATACGCCAAGGCGGCCGAGATGATGGAGGCAAATGAGCTTCCGATGGTGTCAGCTCGCTAGGGTAAACGCTGCCCGACGCGCGTCCCATTCAGGAGAATTGCCGGCGTACTGCCACTGCAGCCCCTAACCGTGGCTGCGCGCTAGATGGACGTTCGGGCGGAGAGAGGATGTGGCGCGCCGCGCTGGCACCTCAACCACGCCGGGCGGCTTCGATCACCGCAACGTCAATCTTCTTCATGGTCATCATCGCATCAAAAGCACGCTTTGCCTGATCACCGCCTGCCGCAAGCGCGTCGGTCAGGATGCGCGGTATGATCTGCCAGGACACACCCCACTTGTCCTTGCACCAGCCACACTCGCTCTCTTGACCGCCATTGCCGACAATGGCGTTCCAATAGCGGTCGGTCTCCGCCTGATCCTCCGTTGCGATCTGAAATGAGAAGGCTTCGGTCTGCTTGAATACTGGACCGCCATTCAAGGCGATGCACGGAATGCCCGCAACCGTGAATTCGACAACCAATACATCTCCCTGCTTGCCGTCTGGATAGTCTCCAGGTGCGCGAATGACGGCGTCCACTGCGCTATCGGGAAAAGTTTCGGCGTAAAACCGGGCGGCAGCCTCACCATCTTTGTCGTACCACAGGCAGATCGTGTTCTTTGCCATTGCGCGGGTCCTTTCGGTCTCCGTTTCGGATCTCCTTCCTCAGATAAGGGGCAACCCGTCTTTCTCCACCCTATGCAGGCGATTTCACGCGCGCAGTTGCCAAGCGCCATGCCAATCGCCGGGATGGAAGTTCTCCTTGGTGGCATCTGCACCTGAGGCGGCGGAGCGCCGAATACATCGACGCTCACGGGCGCAGTAGAGATCAATCCTTTGCCGATCCGTCCTGCGTTGCCTTCAGGAGGTTGTTGCGCAGGCGTACCACGGATTTCTGCACGACTGGGAAGTCCTCTCCGAGGCCGGTCGCATCGACCAGTGGCGCGCCGGGATCCGCAGCGACAAGGTCGCGTCCAGCCGCCGTCAGGCTCAATCGTACCTGCCGCTCATCAGCGGGATCGCGTTTGCGGCGGATATAGCCCAGAGATTCAAGTTTTTTGAGCATGGGGGTCAGCGTGTTCGATTCCAGGAATAGCTTTTCGCCCAGTGTTCCGACCGTCTGGTCGTCTTTATCGGAGAGGGCAACCAGCGCGATGTATTGAGTGTAGGTCAGGTTCAGCTGGTCCAGGATCGGCTTGTACGCACGGCCGAAGGCCAGGTTTGCGGAATAGACCGCGAAGCATAGGAAGTTCGAAAGCTTGTTGTTCTTGCTGTCGGCCTCGCCGGAAACGGGCGCCTCTGTCTCCAGGGTTTTGGCGGTTTTGGATGCGGACATGGGAGATCCTACTCGGTTGCTTTTCGCTTCTCTCTATATAAATCGCATCCGATTAAATCGCAATGGTATTGACGACACCTTTCGAGCAACATATTTAGATCGTATTCGATTAAAGCGGATGCGAATGAAAAGCTGACCCGAAAGGATTTTACGATGACTGAGAAGCTCCTCTTTACCGGCAAGACCCATAACAAGGGTGGTCGCGACGGTTTCACACGCAGCAGCGATGGCGAGCTGGATCTTCGCCTGTCGCAGCCGCACCCGGCTGCCGAACGCCTTTTTGGCGCCGCATGGTCTGCTTGTTTCATTGGCGCCATCGAGCTCGCTGCAGCCCAGAGAAAGATCAAGCTGCCCGTCGAGCCCGAGATCGACACGGAAATCGATCTGAACGCCGACGGCGGATCCTTTTTTCTGCGCGCGCGGCTCAACGTCAGCCTGCAGGGCATCGACCGAGATGTCGCAGAGGAACTGATCCACGCAGCGCACGAGATCTGCCCGTACTCCAAGGCAACGCGCGGCAATATCGACGTGGCGCTCAATCTCATCTGAACGGATGAAGAACGCGCCCGGCGCAGCGCTACATCGGCGCCGGCCCTGCTGAGGTAAACTCATGTGACGTTCCGGCAATCCGCCGGAGCACCCAAGGAGAAACAGGAATGCGTGATGTCGTCGAATTGCAGTTCGATCTCACCCCTCCCACACAAGAACAGATGCAGCAGCTTGTGGCGGATCTCAGTGAGGACGACCGTCATCTGCTCTTGGAGCATGGCGAGGAGGCGCCGTTTTGTGGCGTCTTCCTCCACGAGCGACGCGAGGGGCTCTATACTTGCCGCCTCTGCGGTCTTCCCCTGTTCAAGGCCGTTTCCAAATTCGAAAGCGGGACAGGCTGGCCGAGCTTCACTGCGCCTGCCGCCAAGGATCACCTGCGGCGCATTCGCGATACCCGCTACGGCATGGTCAGAACAGAGATCGTTTGCGCACGCTGCGGCGCGCATCAGGGGCACGTCTTTCTCGACGGCCCGCCTCCGACAGGCGAGCGCTTCTGCATAAATTCAGGGTCGCTCGAGTTCACGCTGAAAGGGCAGCCGCTCCCTGACAAGCTTGGACGCGGTCGTCCCGAGGGCGAGCTTGCGCGGTAGTTGCGGGTTCGATAACTCAGACGATCGGCGCCAGCGTTAGGCGGTTATTAACGCTGGCGCACGACTTCACCTTCATTTGCGAGCAAATGGAGCGCGGGTCCGCCCACTGGTGATTGCGCTATGCGCAGGTCCGTCTATCTTGGCCCTGAGTGCTCAAGCGCAGTGCAACCGGGGCAGGGATCATGAAAGCCGCCTTCCACAAGACCTTGATGATCCTCGTCGCTTTAGCGCCGTCGGTGGCCTCAGCTCAGTCAGGCGGCTGGCAATCCGACGGCAGAGGGACGAGCACCTGGCAAGTGTCGCCATCGGAAGGCACCTGCAACGTCAGCCAAGCGCAAAACAGGGCACGGCGAGCAGGTATCCGTCGGACTGACCTGGTCTATCGCGACGAGAACGTCGTGACGCTGAGAGGGCTGACCGAGTGGGGTGAACGCCGCGATATCACCTTTGCCAACATTCGAGGATGTCCTGAGATCGGCTTTCAGGATCTGCAACCGAGCCAACCCAGGCGCTGAGGTTAACCACGACCGTTGACCGGACGCCGGTCCCTCGAGGTAATTGAGCGCGACGGTTCCTCAGGCTGGGTAACGCTGTAGCCATGCTGCCAGCCTATAAAATGCTTGTGACCTGATGTTGGGGCAGCAAATAATCTTCGTGACGCGCTGCGGTCGTTTTGCACGTCGCTCCATCGCGGTCTCGCCCGACCTGCGTCGAATTCCGTATGCTACCGTAAAATACGTTGGTGCCGTGGACCGAATGGACTTATGCTGCATGTGCGAACAAAGCGCATGAATGACGGTGCGGTTAACTATTCACAGTGCAGACGCAGATCGCGAATACACTCCGAGCATAAGTCTTTGACCTCTCGCCGAGAGGGTGAACGAGGAGATTTGGCATGCGGTACCCTTCGTATCTTCCGACAGCTGATTTCGCCACTCACTTCGGTCCTGCGGGCTTCTTTTTCGACTATGCCATGGATGCCACGCAGCGCAGCGTGCTGTTCTGGGATGTCATGCGAAAGCGCGGCAACCAATATCGGGCTCACGCCGAAGCGACGGCGCCGCATGTACTGAGCTTCACGCCGGAGATCGTCATTGATGGACGTTCCCTCCCGAGACCCGTCAACTACGCGCTGGTTCGGATCGTCCCGCCCAAGGGGATCGAGGTTGACGACACGCGCCGGCCGTTCGTTGTCGTCGATCCGAGAGCCGGACACGGGCCCGGCATCGGCGGCTTCAAGGCGGACAGCGAGATCGGTGTCGCGCTCAAGGCTGGGCATCCTTGCTATTTCATCGGCTTCCTCCCACAGCCAGTGCCGGGGCAGACGATCGAAGACATTGCGCAGGCCGAGGCTGCTTTTCTTGTAAAGGTGATTTCCCTGCATCCTCAGGCGGACGCCAAGCCCTGTGTGATTGGAAATTGCCAGGCCGGATGGGCCGTCATGATGCTGGCCGCCATGCGCCCGGAACTGTTCGGCTCGGTCATCATTGCCGGCGCGCCGCTGTCCTATTGGGCCGGCGAACGCGGCAAATACCCGATGCGCTACTCGGGTGGGTTGCTCGGCGGCAGCTGGCTGACGGCGCTTACCAGCGACCTCGGACACGGGCAGTTCGACGGCGTATGGCTGGTGCAGAATTTCGAGAACCAGAACCCGGCCAACACGCTCTGGACCAAGCAGTACAACCTCTACTCCAAGATCGACACCGAGGCGCCGCGCTATCTCGGCTTCGAAGAGTGGTGGGGCGGGCACGTCAGCCTGAATGCCGAAGAGATCCAATTCATCGTGGACGAGCTCTTCGTCGGCAATAATCTGGCGGCGGGCCGCATAAAGACATCGAATGGCGAGGCGATCGACCTACGCAATATTCGCGCGCCGATCGTCGTCTTCTGCTCGAAAGGGGACAACATCACGCCGCCCGCGCAGGCGCTCGGCTGGGTGCTGGACCTCTACGACGATGTGAACGAGATACGTTCGCACGGGCAGACGATCGTCTACACGGTACATGAAACGATCGGCCATCTCGGGATCTTCGTGTCTGCGAGCGTTGCCCGCAAGGAGCACGGCGAGTTCTCCAGCAATATCGACCTGATCGATGCGCTGCCGCCCGGTCTCTACGAAGCGACCTTCGAAGCAAGGACAGACGAGACCATCGGCGGAGACCTGGTCGAGGGCGATTGGATCATGCGATGCGAGGCAAGAACGCTCGACGATATCCGTGAGCTCGGTTGCAATGACGCCGAGGACGATCGCCGCTTTGCGACCGTCGCAAAGGTCTCGGACATCAACCTGTCGCTCTACAAGACGTTCCTCCAGCCTTTCGTCCGCGCCATGGTGCCCGACTGGGCGGCGGAACAATTGCGGGCAACGCACCCGCTGCGGCTGCAATATGAGCTCTTCTCCGACGTTAATCCCTGGATGGCGCCGATTGCGGATCTCGCTGTCGAGGTGGCGGACGAACGTCGTCCGGTTCCTGCGGACAATCCGTTTCTGGCCATGGAGCAGGCCGTCTCGCGCCAGATGGTAGCGGGGCTGGACGCCTGGCGCGAGGGGATGGAGGCGCTGAGTGAGGCGACCTTTCTCACTGTTTATGGGTCTCCGCTGCTGCAGGCGGCTGTCGGTATCGATCCGTCCGATGCAACGCCACATCGGCGCGCGGCCAAGACCGGCATGCATGTCCAGATGCTCAAGGCGAGGATCGAGGAACTCAAGGCGCAAATCGGCAACGGCGGGCTTCGGGAGGGCATGGCGCGCAGCCTGCTTTACGTCGCGATGGCGAGTGGCGCAGCCGATGAGCGTGGCTTTGCCGCCATCCGCCGGATGCGGCGCGCCGAGGACGGAATGCCGGCAATGACGCTCAGCGAATTCAAGGCGTTAATCCGCGATCAGTTCTTCATGCTGCTGATCGATGAGGAAGACGCCGTGAACGCGATCCCCCGCCTGCTGCCGGCGGAGGAGGGCGTTCGCCGCCAAGCATTGGATTCGCTTCGGCAGGTTCTGAATGCGCGGGGTCCGCTTTCGGAAGAAGCCGAGAAGCGGTGGCAGAGGATCATCGGGCTCTTCGACGTTGGCAGCGAGACCGTCGCCGAGCCCGTAACGCCGCCGATGAAGCCCACCCCGGTCAAGGCTGTCAGACGCGGGGCTTGAACCCGGTCTTTTCAACATGGAGCAGACGCAGATGCCGGATCTGAACAACGCCAGGGAAGAAGCCGAGAGTCATGAGAAATACGAGCGGCTGATCGCTAAAGCAAAGCAGGTTCCGCGGATGCGAACGGTCGTCGTCCATCCTTGCGATGAGACGTCGCTGCGCGGCGCTGTCGAAGCAGCCGAGGTCGGGCTGATGCATCCGATCCTTGTCGGGCCGGTGGAAAAGGTGCGTGCGGTCGCAAAGTCGCACGGCCTCGATATCTCGCCGTTCGAACTGATCGACACGCCGCACAGCGACGCGGCCGCGGCAAAGGCAGTGGAAATCATCCGCGAAGGCGGTGCTGAACTGCTGATGAAGGGCAGCCTGCACACGGACGAGCTCATGCGGGCCGTGACCTCATCAGCCACAGGACTGAGGACAGCGCGGCGGATCAGCCATGTCTTCGTCATGGACGTCCCGCATCATGCGGAAACGCTCTTCATCACCGACGCAGCCATCAACATCGCGCCGGATCTCGACGCCAAGCGGGACATTATCCAGAACGCCATCGACCTTTTCACGCAGATCGGCCTTGGCACGCCGCGGGTGGCGATCCTTTCGGCCGTCGAGACGGTCACGTCGAAGATCCCTTCGACAATCGACGCCGCCGCGCTCTGCAAGATGGCCGAGCGCGGACAGATTACCGGCGGTATTCTCGACGGACCGCTTGCCTTCGACAATGCAATCGACCCGGAAGCGGCGAGGATAAAGGGTATCCACTCTCCGGTTGCCGGCCACGCCGAAATCCTCGTCGTTCCCAATCTGGAAGCCGGCAACATGTTGGCGAAGAACCTCACCTTCCTGGCAAGGGCAGATGCAGCTGGCATCGTGCTCGGTGCGCGCGTGCCGATCATCCTGACATCGCGGGCAGATTCGGTGCGGGCCCGTCTTGCCTCTTGCGCCGTCGGCGTCTTGCTTGCCGATGCGCGCCGCCGCACGGCACCGATACAGGGTGGTTGAGGCCATGGACACCATCCTCGTCGTGAATGCCGGTTCGTCCAGCCTGAAGTTCGAGGTATTTTCGGTCGCGGACTCGTTGGAGCGGCTGATCAAGGGGCAGATGGAGGGGATCGGCACCGCGCCGCACCTGACCGTCAAGAGCGCCGGCGGCGAGCGGCTGGAGAACGAAAATCATCCACCCGAAACCGTTCCCGATCTGCCGGCGGCGATGCGGCTGGTGGGGGAGTGGTTGCGTCAGAGGCAGCAGGGCCGGTTGGTTGCTGTCGGCCACCGGGTTGTTCATGGCGGTCCGAACCATTCACGTCCAGCGCGCATCAATGAGGAGTTGCTCCGCGAATTGGAGCAATACACGCCGCTGGCGCCCTTGCACCAGCCCAACAACCTCGCGCCGATCCGTGTGTTGCTGGAACGCCAGCCGCAGCTTGCACAGGTCGCCTGCTTCGACACCGCCTTTCATCGCGGCCATGACCCAATGACGGACCACTATGCCATTCCGGCGCACTATTTCGACGAGGGTATCCGGCGCTATGGTTTTCACGGGCTGTCCTACGAATATGTGGCCGGACGCCTGGCCGAGATCGCGCCTGACGTTGGCAACGGACGGGTCATCGTCGCGCATCTCGGGAGCGGCGCATCCATGTGCGCGCTGTATAAGGGGCTAAGCGTCGAGAGCACGCTCGGATTCACGGCGCTCGACGGGTTGCCGATGGGCACGCGATGCGGGCAGATCGATCCTGGTGTACTTCTCTACCTGCTCCAGCAGCATGGAATGACGGCACCGCAGTTGCAGGATCTCCTCTACAAGGAGTCGGGCTTCAAGGGGCTTTCCGGCATCAGCAACGACGTGCGCGACCTGCTTGCCAGCGACGACGCCGGCGCGAGGCTCGCGCTCGACCATTTCGTGCATCGCATCGGCCTCAATGCCGGCGCGCTGGTTGCGGCCCTCGGCGGGCTGGACGCCTTCGTGTTTACGGCGGGTGTCGGTGAAAATTCAGCGGTGATGCGCGCCCGGATTGCCAAAAAACTTGGCTGGCTTGGAGCGTCGCTCGACCCAGCACGAAACGAGGCCAGTGAGTTGCTCGTCTCGAGCGACGACAGCAAGGTCGCTCTTTATGTGGTGCCGACCGACGAGGAACTGATGATCGCACGGCATACGTTCGCGCTTATCGCTGCATAGGCGCCTGCCACACCTATTGAGCTGAAGAGAGGGCTGACATGATTCCCGAGGTAAAGGCCAAGCTTCTCGAAGGAAAGCGCGGACTGGTGGTCGGCATTGCCAATGACCAGTCGATTGCCTGGGGTTGCGCAAGGTCATTTCGCGCCTTGGGCGCGGAGCTTGCAGTGACCTATCTCAACGACAAGGCCAGGCCTCATGTCGAGCCACTGGCCGAGGCGCTGAAAGCGCCGATCTTCATGCCGCTCGACGTCGCGGTCCCGGGACAATTGGAGGCGGTGTTCGACCGCGTCGCGGAGCAATGGGGCGAACTCGATTTTCTCGTGCATTCGATCGCCTTTTCGCCGAAGGATACGCTGCAGGGACGCGTCGTGGATGTGCCGCAGGAGGGGTTTTTGAAGACGATGGACATTTCCTGCTGGTCGTTCATTCGCATGGCGCATCTTGCCGAACCGCTGATGAAACGCGGCGGCAGCCTGTTCACGATGACCTACTACGGCAGCCAGATGGTCGTGAAGAACTACAACGTCATGGGGGTCGCCAAGGCGGCGCTGGAAAGCGCCGTTCGGTACATTGCCGCGGAACTCGGACCCAAAGGCATCCGCGTGCATGCGATCTCGCCGGGCCCGCTGGCAACGCGGGCAGCCTCGGGCATTCCCGAGTTCGACGAACTCCTGAACAAGGCCCAGGAAACGGCCCCGGCGCGCAGCCTCGTATCGATTGACGATGTCGGCATGGCGACTGCCTTCTTGGCGCATGACGCGGCGCGATTGATGACGGGCGATACCATCTACATCGATGGCGGCTATCACATCATAGATTGATCCCGACAAGGGGTGGCGCCATCGGAAGTATCGTCGCTAAAACAAGCCGAACCCGACGCTCAGAGTGCGAGCGACGGGTTCGGTCGAGGTTTCGGAGAGTGTCAGGATTTGGCTGCCGCGGCGCGCTGTTTGCGGTATTGCACGGTCGGCAGACCGCCCCAGCCCCAATTGTCGAGATCGACTTCTTCGATCACCACATAGGTCGATTCAAGCGGCTTGTTGAGGACGTCGAGCAGAACCTGGCTGACGCCCTCGATGATTGCGGCCTTCTCTTCGGCCGTGACCGAATTGCGATCAGGCGTGGTTCCTTCGCGGGTAACCTGTACAGTGACGATAGGCATTTCCGTCTCCAATGAAAGAGGGTTGGTTGCGTCATTGACGGCAGTCGCGCTGTTGCAGCGCAGCCGCTCCATAGTGCTGGCTACCAGCGGCCTGCGTTCGAGCCGCCGTCGACATGGAGAATCTCGCCGGTGATGAAGCCCGCGGTCTCCAGATAGAGAACGGCGTCGACGACATCGCGAATGTCGCCCATGCGGCCGACCGGATTCAGCCCGGCCAGTGCCGAGTGCTTTTCAACCGCATGCATCGGCGTCTTGATAATCCCTGGAGAAACCGCGTTTACACGAATGCCGCTCTTCGAGAACTCCATCGCCAGCGACCGGGTGGCCGCGTTCAGACCGCCCTTGGTCAGGGAAGCAAGCACAGAGGGCACGCCAGCGATTGGCTGGTCGACGAGGCTGGTGGTAATGTTGACGATGTGCCCCGAACCGTGCTTCAGCATCTCCGTGGCGGCGCGCTGGGTGATGTGGAAGAAACCAGCCACATTGACACCGAGGTTATGGTCGTAGTCTTCCTGGGTCATTTCGACGAACGGCTTGGCCAGGAAAACGCCTGCATTGTTCACCAGTGTGTCGATGCGGCCGAAGCGCTCGAGCGTTTCGCGCACGATCCGCTCCGCGGTCTCCGGTTTGCCGATATCGCCTGCGACGTCAATAATGTCCGCATCGACGCTGGGCTTGATCGACCGGGAGGTGGCGACGACGCGATAGTTCCGGTCGCGGTAGGCCCGCACCAATTCTGCGCCGATGCCTTGCGATGCGCCGGTGATGATGGCGACCTTCTGTTGCGTGCTCATGATGTGATCCTTTCAATTGCCGCGGCCGTTTCAGGTGAGGCCGCCCTCCGCCCTCGGCGTTGGTGCAATTTATTTAGATCCATTCGACATTTGAGAGAATTGTCGCTGTTCGGACAACAATCAACCGAATGTCGGCATAATCAGGCGAGAGTGCCTGCTGCCGCTGCCATATTCGCGAATTCGGAACGGAGGCGAGGTGTCGCGAAATCGACAAAGGCGCGAACCTTCGGCACCGACATCCGGCCCTGCGGCGCGAGCAGGTGCACCGGAAGTGGCGGGTGTTCGGCGTCGGCGAGCACGATCTTCAGGCGTTCATCGCGCACATAAGATGCCACATGGTAGGAGTAGAGCCTCGTCAGGCCGCCGCCTGCAGCAGCGGATGCCGCTGCTGCACGAACGCTGTTGACGATGCAGCGCGGTGTGAAGTGAACCGTGCGCGGAATGGACGAGCCCTTCGCCGGCGTGAAGCTCCAGGAATCCAGGCCGAAGTTGCTGAACGCGACAATCTGATGTTTCGCCAGGTCGGCGGGTTCGACGATACGAGGATGGTTGGCCAGATAGCGAGGGGAGGCGACGACGACGCGTCGCACGTCGCCACCGAGACGGGTGGAGACATGCGAGGAGTCCGGCAGGTGACCAATGCGCACGGTAAGGTCGACGCCCTCATCAACCAGGTTCACCAACCGATCCAGCATAAGAAACCGGACAGAGACCGTCGGGTGAAGTTCGAGGAAGTCGTCCACTATGGGGCGCAACACCTCTTCTCCCAGGATCGGCGGCGCCGAAATTGTCAGCGTTCCGCGCGGTGCCGCGCGCTCGCCGCCGGCAAGCATGTCGGCTTCCTCGAGATCCACCAGCACACGCCGACAGGCCGCCGCATACCGTTGACCTGCCTCGCTCAGCTTCAGCGTCCGGGTCGTCCGGTGGAGCAGTTCGACACCGACATGCGCCTCCAGGAAGCTCAGAGCGCGGCTGACTGCCGTTGGCGATCGTTTGAGATTACGGGCGGCTCCGGCGAGACTGCCCTCGTCAATTGCCGTCACAAACACCTTCATTGCGTCGATGCGATCCATTCTGCCGCCTCGCGGAATAGTGATTGTTCGGCGGCGAGTATTCACCCGAAGTCGGTGGGAAGTAAATACGCATGGGCCGGGAGCAACTGCCTTCTGGTAAGTATACCAATCCAAGTGGCGCAAGGAGATTGGCAGCGGGAAGTGACTACCGCCATTTGGCAATTGGCGCGGGCCAAGTTGGGCGGCTTTCGCCGTTGATCGGCGGCTGCTGAGGTCGCTTGCATTCTGATACAATTCGGGGGGAATGCGACACATCCGGGATACTTCGGACCGGTCCTATGCAGGCACCATCAACGACCAGTGTGTGAGCATCGGTCAACTGCAGGGGATGACGACATGATTCTATTCCTGATTGCTTATCTCGCAGGGGCGCTGACCATCGTCAGCCCTTGCATTCTCCCGGTCCTGCCATTCGTCCTGTCGCGGGCAGGCCAGCCGTTTACACGAAGCATCCTGCCGATGTTGCTCGGCATGATCGTGACCTTCGCCGGCGTGGCAACGCTTGCTGCGGTCGGCGGAAGCTGGGCCGTGCATGCCAACGAAATCGGTCGATACGCTGCCGTCGCCTTGATCGCCGGCTTTGGTGTGACGCTGCTTTCGCCGCGTATCGCCGCGGTGGTAACGCGGCCGGCGGTGGCCCTGGGCAGCCGCCTGTCACAGCAGGCGAGCGGCAAGAAGGGGAGCGTGGGCACGTCCTTCCTTCTCGGCGTCGCGACCGGCCTTCTCTGGGCGCCCTGCGCCGGTCCGATCCTCGGGCTGGTCCTGACTGGCGCCGCACTGCAAGGGGCAAACGTTCAGACGACGCTCCTGCTGACGGCCTACGCCGCAGGTGCTGCTACCTCGCTCGCAATGGCTGTCCTTGCCGGGGAGAAGGTCTTTGCCGCGATGAAGCGATCTCTCGGCATTGGCGAACGTCTGCGGCAGGCGCTTGGCATCGCCGTGCTGGCCGGTGTCACGGCAATTGCGCTTGGGCTCGATACCGGCCTGTTGTCGCGCCTTTCCTATGCGAGCAGTACCCGCATCGAGCAGTCGTTGCTCGACAGGCTGCATAACGCAAGCGATACGGCCGGAAAGTCGTCGGGCAGTGCGATGCAGCTTGCCGCGAACGATGCGCGCAAGGGATACCAAAGCGACCTGCCTGTGCTCGGCCGCTTCGTGTCGCTTGACGGTGCCGTGGAATGGTTGAATTCGAAGCCGCTTACGGCCGAAGAATTGCGCGGCAAGGTCGTTCTGGTCGATTTCTGGACCTACTCCTGCATCAACTGCATCCGGACGATCCCCTACGTTCGGGCCTGGGCAGAGAAGTATCGGGATCAGGGCCTCGTCGTGATCGGCGTCCATTCGCCCGAATTTGCCTTCGAGAAGCGTGTTGATAACGTCCGTCAGGCGATCGACAAGTTCCAGATTGGCTATCCCGTCGCGATCGACAACGACTTCAAGATCTGGCGGTCATTCGGCAACAACTATTGGCCCGCCCACTACTTCATCGATGCCAAGGGCCTGATCCGGCACATCCAGTTCGGCGAGGGAGACTACGAACAGTCCGAGCGGGTGATCCAGGACCTGCTGGCGGAAGCCGCTGGAAGCAAGAAGGTCGACGCAGCTACCGTCACGCCCGATGCCAAGGGCGCCGAGGCGGCGCCCGACCTCGCGCAGCTGCAATCCGGCGAATCCTATATCGGCTACCTCCGCGCCGCCAACTTCATCTCGCCGGAAGGCGTCGGAGCAGACGTTGCACGCGACTATACGGTGGGAAAGCGCGATCTCAACGAATGGGGTCTGACAGGCAAGTGGACCGTGGGCGGTGAGCAGGCCTCGCTGGATCAGGCCGACGGCGGCATCACCTATCGGTTCAGCGCACGGGATTTGCACCTCGTGCTTGGGCCGGGCGCTGACGGCAAGAAGATCCGCTTTCAGGTGAAGGTGGATGGCGTGGCGCCCGGCGCGGACCACGGTTCGGATATCGACGCTGAGGGAAACGGTACCGTTTCGGAAACCCGGCTCTATCAACTGG
>Ga0102591_1002022_pt1 | contig 24068 bp, 23 predicted proteins | sample AraplaCol_mCL_r2_2_FD_76860 | JGI IMG/M metagenome (GOLD analysis project Ga0102591, IMG submission 76860) | Arabidopsis root microbial communities from North Carolina, USA - plate scrape MF_Col_mCL_r2 (SPADES assembly) (version 2) | ecosystem: Host-associated > Plants > Roots > Endosphere... | reverse complement strand
GAAAGCCCTTGGCGGCTTCAGCAAGCACGATGAGTATTTCGAATCCGACGACTACGTGCTGTCCTCGGCAGTGGGTCACCTGCTCGAAATCGCCGTGCCGGAAGAGCATGACGTCAAGCGCGGCAAATGGACCTTCACCCATTTGCCGATGATCCCACCGTACTTTGCGCTGAACCCGATCGCCAAGACTGAGTCGCGCCTCAAGGTGTTGAACAAGCTGATCAAGCGTAAAGACGTCACCACCCTGATTAACGCATGCGACGCGGGCCGAGAAGGTGAACTGATCTTCCGCTTGATCGCGCAGAATGCGAAAGCGAAACAGCCGGTCAAGCGCCTGTGGCTGCAGTCGATGACGCCGAACGCGATCCGCGACGGCTTCACCCACCTGCGCAGCGACGACGAAATGCTGCCGCTGGCCGACGCCGCGCGCTGCCGCTCGGAAGCGGACTGGCTGATCGGCATCAACGGCACCCGCGCCATGACCGCCTTCAACTCGAAAGAGGGCGGCTTCTACCTGACCACCGTGGGCCGCGTGCAGACGCCGACCCTGTCGATCGTGGTCGAGCGCGAAGAGAAGATCAAGAATTTCGTGTCGCGCGACTACTGGGAAGTGCGCGCTGAATTCGTGTGCGCCGCCGGCGTGTACGAAGGCCGCTGGCTCGACACCAACTTCAAGAAAGACGAACACGATCCGGAGAAGCGCGCCGAGCGCCTGTGGAGCAAGGCCGCTGCCGATTCGATCGCGATGGCCTGCAAAGGCAAGCAGGGCAATGTTACCGAGGAGTCCAAGCCGACCACCTCGATGTCGCCCGGCCTGTTCGACCTGACCTCGCTGCAGCGCGAGGCAAACTCGCGTTTCGGCTTCTCCGCCAAAAACACCCTGGGCCTGGCGCAGGCGCTGTACGAAAAGCACAAAGTGCTGACATATCCTCGTACCGATTCCCGCCACCTGCCGGAAGATTACCTGCCGACCGTCAAGGACACGCTGGAAGTCCTCAAAGAGAGCAATAACTACAACCAGTTCGCCAAGCAGATCCTGGACAAGGGCTGGGTCAAGCCGAACAAGCGCATCTTCGACAACACGAAGATCAGCGACCACTTCGCGATTATCCCGACCGGCATCGTGCCGAAAAACCTGAGCGAACCGGAACAGAAGCTGTATGACCTGGTGACGCGCCGCTTCATGGCGGTGTTCTTCCCGGCTGCGGAATTCCTGGTCACCACCCGCTTCACCGAAGTGTCCGGCCACCAGTTCAAGACTGAAGGCAAGGTGATGACCAACCCAGGGTGGATGGCCATCTACGGCAAGGATGCCGCAGGCGACGACGATAAAGAAGGCAGCGGCGGCAACCTGGTGCCGGTAGCCAAGGGCGAGAAAGTGCAGACTGAAAAAGTCACGCCGAACGGCCTGGTGACCAAACCACCTGCACGCTATACCGAAGCGACGCTGCTGTCGGCGATGGAAGGCGCGGGCAAGCTGGTCGACTCCGACGAACTGCGCGACGCCATGGCAGGCAAGGGCCTGGGCACGCCAGCCACCCGCGCAGCCATCATCGAAGGCCTGCTGACCCAGAAGTACCTGCTGCGCGAAGGGCGCGAACTGATGCCGACGGCGCAGGCGTTCCAGCTCATGACGCTGTTGCGCGGCCTGGGTGTCAACGAACTGACCGCACCGGAGCTGACCGGCGAGTGGGAATACAAGCTGTCGCAGATGGAGAAGGGCCGCATTTCGCGCGAAGAATTCATGCGCGAAATCGCCCAGATGACCCAGATCATCGTCAAGCGCGCCAAGGAATACGACAACGACACCATTCCGGGCGATTACGCGACGCTGAAAGCGCCGTGCCCGAACTGCGGTGGCGTGGTCAAGGAAAACTACCGCCGCTTCGCATGCACCAAGTGCGAATTCTCGATGACCAAGGTGCCGGGCGGCCGCCAGTTCGAAATCGAAGAAGTGGAACAGCTGCTGCGCGACCGCACCATCGGCCCGCTGCAAGGCTTCCGCTCCAAGATGGGCCGTCCGTTCGCCGCAATCCTGCGTATCGTGCGCGATGAAGACATCAACAACTTCAAGCTCGAATTCGACTTCGGCCAGAACGACGAGGAAGGCGAAGACGGCGAAGGCGTCGACTTCACCGGCCAGACTCCGCTCGGCCCTTGCCCGAAATGCGGCGGGGGCGTGTACGAAATGGGACTGGCCTATGTCTGCGAACACCAGGTAGCCAAGCCAAAGACATGCGACTTCCGCTCCGGCCGCATCATCCTGCAACAGGAGATCCTGCCGGAACAGATGGCCAAACTGCTCAACGAAGGCAAGACCGACCTGCTGCCCGGCTTCATCTCGCAGCGTACCCGCCGGCCGTTCAAGGCCTTCCTGGTACGCGGCAAAGACGGCAAGATCAGCTTCGAGTTCGAAGAGCGCAAGGCCAAGCCTGGTGCACCAGCCAAGAAAACGGCAGCCAAAGCCGGAGCCGAGGAGGGCGCAGCTGAGGCGGCACCAGCCGCCGTAAAGCCAGCCGCCAAGAAAGCTGCAGCGAAAAAGGCCCCAGCCAAAAAAGCTGCAGCCAAAAAGCCGGCAGCAAAAAAGGCAGCCGCCAAGAAAACCGCAGCAGCGGAATAAACCAACGGGACCCAAGCGGTCCCGTTTCCAATTCAAAGCTATGAAAATATCAGGACTCTTAGTGGTTCTCGCGATGACGTTTGCGTCCGAAATGTAGGCGGCAGCCGACGCCTGGACCCAGGCGCTAGTAGATGGCAGGAATAGCCGCTTCAGTCGAAACTATGCACGTGCGGAGTCGCATGCCACGCAAGCATTGCAGATCGCCGAAGCTTCGCCTGAACCTCAAAAAAGCGTTCGGAAGTACGAAAGCCTTAGCCTTTTAGGCGCGATTTATGAAGACCAGGCCAAATACGAGCTGGCGGAGGAGCGGTATCTGAAGGCTTTGAAGATACTGCAAGCCTCCACAGGCGAGGACAGCGACTTAACCGTGTCTGCAATGGGTAACCTTGCAGCGACACTATTTGCGCGCAGTGGCCATTTTCGAAAAGAGCGGCGGCCCCAGGAACCCTGCATTGCGTCCTCCCTTTGAAGCATTGGCGAAGATTTGCGAAGCTACGGGCAGAAAGGCTGACGCCGCGAACTTCTCCAAGCGCGCAGCAGCCATTCCGGACTAGCGTGGTCATAGAGTGCGTTGCTCATATCCCTAATCATTCCCCATTTACTTGGATTAGAACTTGAAGAAAACAATCTTTCATATGGTCGCCATCGGTATGCTGCTGTTGGCCGGGTGTGCGACCCAGAATCCTAACGACGAACGAGCAAAAGATTTCACGGAAAAGCAGCTGACTCAGATTAATGAACTATTGAACGACTTCGCGAAATCTAAATCCTGTGAAGGCTTTACCCTTCTCGGTAGGTGGGACGGCAGCTACCCTTCCGATACGACACGACGCCTTCAGTTTTGGAATATCGCCGTCTGTGGCATTGAGAAGCGAATGATCGTGATGACTCGAAAGGTTCCGCAAGATGGTTTGGAGGTCTGCGTGAGTGACAGCAAACCCTGCGCCATTGTCGACTCTGGACTTTTCAAGTCCGGTTCTTGATCTCATAGCTTCGAAAATGGTACCGATCGCCAATTTGGTGAATCGTTAAGAGGGTTCTATCTGGACATTACTTTAAAATTGGTTTGCATCGGATTAGAGTTGCTGATCTTGTATCCATTTCAAAGATCAGAAATGATGAGAATCAGTTGCGCGGCTCGGCAACTTTAATTGCGAATGGCTCGCTTCTGCTAGTGCGATTTGGGCGTAGAGATTTATCAAAGAAGTTGATTGGTGTCCGAATGACAGACCTGGCACCGACTTTGATCCATTAAAACTATGAAAAAACTGAAGCTCCCAAATACCTTTGTTCTGCTGTTCATCATCCTGGCGCTGATTGCGTTGGCTACCTGGCTGGTCCCGGGGGGAAAGTACGAGACCCACCTGGTCAACGGCAAACAGCTGGTTGATCCCGACACCTTCCACTACATCGAGAGCAAGCCGCAGGGGATCGCGCAGTTGTTGATGGCGCCGATCAAGGGCTTTGCGGAGGCGGGGCTGATCATCGGCTTCGTCATGCTGACCGGCGGAACGTTCAATGTGCTGCACAAGACCCAGGCGATTGACGCGATGATCAAGTCCATCGCGAAAGCGCATTCGCGTTCGAGTGTGGTGCGGGTGGCGCTGATTCCGGTGTTCGTGACTTTGTTTTCGATCGGTGGTGCGACCTTTGGCATGAATGAGGAGGCGATACCGTTCATCCTGATCTTCGTGCCGCTGGCGCTGGCGCTGGGGTATGACACGATCACGGGTGTATCGATCCCCTTCCTCGGCTCGCAGGTGGGCTTTTGTGCGGCGTTCCTGAATCCATTTAACGTCGGTATTGCGCAAGGCATTGCCGGCGTCCCGATGTTTTCCGGTATTGGATACCGCGTCATCGTCTGGTTCATTGCGACGGGCGTCACCATTGCATTCCTGATGTGGTGGGCGGCGCGCATCAAGCGCCATCCGGAGAAAAGCCCGACCTATCTGCTGGACATTGAGAAGCGCGCGGAAGGCGTTGTTGACTTCAACGGCTTCGAAGGCATGACCATGCGCCACCGCCTGGTGCTGTGGATTTTTGTCGCTACGCTGGGCGGCATGGTATTCGGCGTGGTGAAGTTCGGTTGGTTCATCGAGGAGATCGGCGCCCTGTTCCTGGCGATGACCATCGTGGTGGCGCTGATCGGGCGTCTCAACTCCGACGAGGCAGTGGCGGCTTTTGTGCAGGGTTCGAAAGACCTGGTCGGCACGGGACTGGTGATTGCGCTGGCGCGTGGCACGATGGTGCTGGCGCGCGACGCGCACATCATCGATACCATGTTGCACGGCCTGATGCCCCTGGTCGCATCGTCGTCGCCGATCTTTTCGGCGCAGAAGATGTTCCTGATCCAGTCCGTGATTAACTTCTTCATCCATTCCGGCAGCGGACAGGCGGCGTTGACCATGCCGATCATGGCGCCATTGGCCGACCTGGTCGGCGTGTCGCGCCAAACCGCGATCCTTGCCTTCCAATTCGGCGAATTCACCACGCCGATGATCCCGACGTCCGGCATCACGGTGGGCGTGCTGGCGCTGGCACGCATCCCTTGGCTGACCTGGGCGCGCTGGATGGTGCCGCTGCAACTGATTTACCTCGTCCTGGCACTCGTGTTGCTGGTGCCGCCTTGCCTCATGAACTGGTAGGATGCGGGTATGGAAATCGTCAAACATCCACTGTCCGCGCCCCATGGCACGGTGTACACCGAACTGACCAGCTACCACTTCGGCAAGCCAGGCGGGCCGAAGGCCTATATCCAGGCTGCTTTGCATGCGGACGAGGTGCCGGCCATGCTGGTGGCTCAGGAACTGCGCAAGCGCCTGCAAGCGCTCGATGAGGCGGGCAAGGTAACCGGTGAGGTGATCCTGGTGCCGGCGGCTAACCCGATCGGGCTGGGGCAAGTCATCAATGAGCGTCCGTTCGGGCGCTTTGACCTGAGCAACGGCATCAATTTCAATCGCGGTTACCCGCACTATTTTGAGCAACTGAAAACCCGCCTGGCGGGCCAGTTGGGCAGCGATGCGGAAGCGAACGTGCGCACGATCCGGCAGCATCTGCGTGAATTGGTCTCGCAATGGCGGCCAACTTCGGATGCGACCACGCTGAAGAAGCACCTGCTCGAAATGGCGATCGATGCCGACGTCGTGCTCGACTTGCATTGCGAGAACGAGGGCGAGATGCACCTCTACGTTGGCACGTCGCTGTGCGAAATCGCCCAGCCGCTGGCCAACCTGATCGGCGCCTGCGCGGTGCTGTACACGACTGGCGCCGGCGGCGAGCCGTTCGACGAAGCTTGCAGCCGCCTGTGGTGGGACCTGGCAGCCCATTTCGGGCCGGATTACCCGATCCCTTCCGCCTGCATGGCGGCGACGGTTGAATTGCGTGGTGAAACGTCTGTGACCTACGAATTGGCGGCGCGCGATGCGGAAGCCATCATCGGCTACTTGCACGTGCGCGGCATGGTCGATGCGGGCAAGGTTGCCGTGCCCGCGCAAGGCTGCGCGCCGACACCGCTGGAAGGAGTGCAACGCCTGGATGCGCCGCATGCGGGCTTGCTGGTCTATCTCAAGGAAGTTGGCGATGCGGTGCGGGTGGGCGAAGTGGTCGCCGACCTGGTCGACCCGGTTACCGGCGAAACCACGCACCTGAAGTCGGAAGTCGATGGCGTGGTGTTCACGCGCCTGGCACACCGCTACATCATCCGCGGTATGAACGTGGCGAAGATTGCCGGCGCCAAGCCTTTCCGCAGCGGCAGTTTGCTGAGCCTTTAAGGCTTTTCGACGATCACATTTTCGCGTGCTGCCGTGGTGGCGGCGATCACTCGCCACAAGCCATTGGGCACGCGGCGGAAAATGGTGATGTCGGCGGCTTTGAGCGGCTTGCCGACTGCGCGGGCGAGGAATTCCCCGCAAGCGATTTCATACTGGATGCGGCCGTCATCGAGCACGGTGCGGCTGCTGGTAACCGGGCCGGCTGCTTCGCGCCACCAGTCTTCCTTGTAGCTGCCATCCACACCGGCTTCGTGCAGCGCGTCGGCGCTGTCGAAGCGCATGTAGCCTGCGTCCAGCTCGGGGCTGACGAAAGGGTAGGCGATTTCGGGGCGCCATTCGCAGCGGTCCCTATCAACCTCGGTGGTGCCGGCGAAGCCTGTCATGTCCCTGCGGTCGATGGGAATGCGCAGGTCGATGTGGAATTCGGCGGCCTGGAACCACCAGACTGGCGTCACCAGGTCGCTGCTGCCGTCGGTGCGCCAGATGCCTTTGCGGCGCCACAGGCCTTCGTATGCATGCGGAACGCTCATTTGAGGTCCTCGGTTTCAAAGTAGATGGTGCCGCCAATTGCCGATATATTGGCTTTCAGCGCTTTGGCCAGGGCATCGTTGCCGGAGGCTTTGATGCCCCATTTGCGTACCTGGACCGGGGAAGTCGGGGCGCCGGCAACGGCATGGTAGGCGACGATATGATCGAAATCGGGGCGCGTATCGATTTCCTTGACGAGGAAACGCTGCGTGCCGCTACCGACTTGCATGTAACGCGCCAGCTTTGCATCACGCGCTTTGTCGTCCAGCTGGCGGAAAACCAGTACCTTGTCGATCACCAGCCTGGCTGCCTTGTATTGCGTGCTGCCACCGCGCTCAAAATGGCCTTGCACCAGGTCCGCGGTGAATTCCTTGCGTGGCGCTTTGGCCCCTGGGGCGAGGGTGCTCAGCTCAAACTTTTCGGGATCGATGGTCCACAGCGCATTCTTGCCATCGAGGCGTTTGCGCAGCGAAGCGTCGATAGCCGGGTCGGCGACGTGGACTTGCAGGATCACCTGGTAGTCATGCGGCGCGTGGAACATCGGCAAATGGGAGGCATACAGGCCTTGCTGCCCGCCGAACAAGGCCATGCCGTGGCTGCCATAGGTGGCATCGGCTGCATGAAGCGGAAGCGTGCAAAGCGCAAGCAATGCGCCTGTAATGGTGCGTCGAATCAGGTTCATGCCTTCACCAGGAGTTTGCCTCGGTGTTCGCCGGTAAAGAGCGAATTCAGTGCAGCGGGTAGCTGCTCGAATCCCTCCACCACGGTTTCTTCAAAAACGATGTCTCCTGATTTTACCCAAGGACCGACGATGCGGATCATTTCATCCATGCGATGCAGGTAATCGCGGGCCAGCATCCCTTGGATGGTGGCGCGTTGATACAACATGTGCTGCAGCAGGCGAGGTCCCATTTCCGCGGTTTCCAGGCCGCCGCTGTACTGGCTGATCTGGCCGCAGATGACGATGCGCGCGCGGCGGTTGATGATGGGGATGATGGCGTCGGTGACCATGCCGCCGACATTGTCGAAATAGACGTCGACGCCGCCGGTCAGGGTCTTGATCTCGGCGCTCAGGGCGTCGGCGCTGGTGAAGGCTTTGTAGTCGATGGCCCAGTCGGCGCCGAGTTTTTCTTTTAGCCAGGCGCATTTGGCGGGGCCGCCGGCGATGCCGAGCACGCGTGCGCCATGGCGCTTTGCGAATTGCACCACCAGGGAGCCGACGGCGCCTGCTGCGCCGGATACCACCACCACTTCACCAGCGTGCGGTTTGCCGGATTCGGTCAGGCCGAACCAGGCGGTGCGGCCGGGCATGCCAAGTACGCCAAGCGCCGTGGTGACTGGCGCGGCTTGCGGATCAAGCTTTTTCACGGTGCTGGCGTGGGCCTTGGCGTGGGTTTGCCAGCCGGTGTAGCTCAAAACCCAGTCGCCTTGTGCGAAGCTTGGGGAGCGCGATGCCAGCACTTGCGCGACCACGCCGCCTTGCTGCACGGTGTTGAGTGGATGCGGGTCGGGATCGTAAGTCGGCTTGCTGGATTGGCCTATGCGCATATAGGGGTCGACGCTGAACCAGCGCGATTCGATCAGTACCTCGCCTTCGGCAAGCGCGGTGTCAAGCTGTTGCTCGGCCAGTTCGTAATGTTCCGGGGTGATGGCGCCTACCGGCTGTTGGCGGTAGATCCATTGGCGTTGGGTGATGGTAGTCATGGCGGCATGGTATGCTTGGTTTGATGTCCCGTAAAGCAACTTAAATTCAACGTTTGCGTCCTGATTGGAAACAATGAATCTTGCCGATTTGCGCATTTTTGTCAGCGTGGCGCGCAGTCCATCCTTGGCGGCGGCTGCGCTGGAGAGCCATCTTACGCCTTCCGCCGTCTCCAAAGCCCTCAAGCGGCTGGAGGAGAATGTCGGCATGCCTTTGTTTGACCGTAGCGCGAAGGCGCTGGTGCTGAACCAGTCCGGTGCCTTCCTGCTGGCGCGCGCACAGACGTTGCTGGCACTGGCCGACCAGGCGCGCGCTGACCTGCTCGGCGGGCGCGCGGCCATCGAATGCCGGATTGGCGGGCCGGCCGTGCTTTTGTGGCGGCATGGACGGGCGGTGGGGGAGGCCTTGCAGGCATGGCCGCACGCCAGCCTGCGCATGCAGGCGATGTTTGAGGACGAGGCGCTGGCGGCCCTGCTGCGTGGCGACTTGAATGCGGCGATCGTGACGCAAGAGGCCATCGAGGGACGCGGCGAGCATTTGTCGGAAGAGTGGAGCATTACGCCGCTGGGGAGCGTGGTCCAGCACCTAATCGGCGGCAAGCGGCATCCGCTGGTGGAGCAGTTGGCTGCCGCGTCAGGCGGTCGCCGCAGGGGCGCGGCAGCTGTTGCCGGCGGGGTTTTGCAGGCGACCACGGTGCAGGTGCTGGCGCACGATTTTGCGTGCCCGCCGCGTTCCATGTTCTGCGGCGTGCAGCGCGGCGCGCGGTCGGATGGCTGGCGCGATGACCAGCTGCCGCGCAAGATCCGCTATTGGACCGACGATATCCATTTGCTGCTTGGCTTCGTGAAGTCGGGCGCTGCACTGGCCTATTTGCCGGACTTCGCGCTGGAAGACGATGAGCTGGTGCGCATTCAGGTCAGCGACTGCGCCTATCAGTGCGTGGAGCAGGTAGCGCTGGTGTGGAACCGGGCGCACGCCGCTGAATGGCTGCACCAGTTGGCAGCGGCGCTGGCCTAGCTATTTCAATTCCGCCGGCACTTTGCCGCCGTTTTCTTCCAGCTTGTGCATGACCTGTTTATGCAACCAGATATTCATGGCGGCGGAGTCGCCGGTATCGCCGGTGTAGTGCAGCTCTTGTGCGAGCTCCTTGCGCGCGGCCAGGCTGGAATCGAGGTCGAGCAGCTTGAGCAGGTCAACGATGGACGTGCGCCAGTTCAACGCCTGGCCGGCCTTGGCGGCTTTGTCGTTGAGGATTGCTTCGACATCGACTTCAGGCTTGGCGAAAGGCGCGGCGGCAGGCGCGGCGGCAGGCGTCGGCGCAGCTGGTGCTGGCGCATTAGCAGGCGCACCAGAGGCCGGGGATGGGGCGGCCTCTTGGTGCGACGACGGGAAAATCTTGTGGAAAATATTGCTTAGGATGCCCATGATTGCCTCGCTTTCTTTGCGTGAAAGCTTAACAAGCATGGGCTGCGCGAAAAGTGCGTTGCTTAACCTTTAGCGCGAGGTGACTTCCACGCTGCCCATATTGTCGTCCGGCTTGCGGTCGATCAATTTGTTGTCCGGATCAATGCCCGCTTTTGCTGGACGGCCAGGCACCACCAGCTTGAAGGTGGACTCGTTACGGTCGATCAGCTTGCGCTCGCGCAGCAAGGAATTGCCATCCTTGTCGTCCACGCCGATATCGATCAGGTCATGCAGAGGCACTTCTTTTTCCGCGCCCAGTTCATCGGAGCGCAGCTTGGCCGCATGCACGGTCAGCGTCACGTCGTATTTGCCGTCGGCGCGTTTCGTGGCATTCGCGTCGACCACGCGGTTGTCGAACAGGATAATTGAGTTGAACAAGTCATCCACCAGGTAGGCCTGGTCAGGCGGTACGATGCGGCGCAGGCCATCCACCAGCACTGACACGCTTGGATATGGATCGCCGTGGTAGGCGTACTGGCGCAGCAGGCTTGCCAGCAGTTCGTTAACCTTGGCCTCGCCCACGATGTCGGCCAGCTGGTACATGGCCAGGCTGCCTTTGTTGTAATGGATGTAGCCCTGGTTCTCGTTGTCCGCCAGTGGCAGCTCCTTGCTGTTTTCCGTGGCGCGGCCGAACAGGTATTTCATCAGGTCATAGCGCAGGAAGCGGCGCATGCGCTGCGGGCCGAAGCTTTTCTTCATCACCATCAGCGCCGAGTATTCGGCCAGGGTTTCGCTCAGCACCGTGGCGCCGCGCGTATTGCCGCCCACCAGCTGGTGGGCCCACCACTGGTGCGCCACTTCGTGCGCCGTGACGTAGGTAGGATAGTCGATGTCTTTCGGGTTCTTGTCGTCCACCTTGGCGATAAAGCCGACACCTTCCGAATACGGAATAGTGTTCGGGAACGATTGCGCGAAGCGTTCGTAGCGCGGGAATTCCACAATGCGCACGATCTTGTGCTGATAGGGGCTGAAGTTGCGCGTGTAGTAGTCGAGCGAATCCTTGACGCCTTTGACCATGCGGTCCAGGTTGTACTCGTGGCCCGGCTGGTAATAGATTTCGATGCCGACGTCCTGCCACCAGTCATGCTTGATCGCATAGCGCGCCGACTGGAAGGCGTAGAAGTTCAGGATGCGCTGGTCCATCTTGTAATGGAAATAGCGGCGGCCATTCTTGCGCCATTCCTTCACCATAGTGCCCGGCGCCACGGCCGTCTGGTCGCCCGAGGTGCCGAGGGTGGCTTCAAACGTCACCCAGTCGGCGTCCGCGCCCAGATAGTTGCTGGCGAGTCCTTTCGGATCGTCGCGCGGCAGGGCAGGTTCCTTGCCCGGCAGGCCGTGCTTCTTGCGGTCGCGCGGATCGGTCAGTTCGGCATGGCGCTGGTAGCCGATATGCGGCAGCACGGTATTGTTGAAGAAGGTGCCGTTGTTCATCACCGGCGTGGTCTTGCCCAGGTTGAAGATGCCTTTGGGCTCGTAGCTCAGGGTGAAGTCCAGCGAGAGCATTTCGCCTGGCTGCAGCGGTTTTTCAAGGCGGTAGCTGTAGAAGCCAAGCTCCGTGTCGTTCAGCACGCGGAAGGCTTTGCGGCCAAACTGCAAGGGCTGCAGGTCGGCGTCAGGGTCTTGTTGCACGTAAATGGTGTTGATCGCCTGCTGCGTTTTGTTCTCGAGCTGGTACCAGCCTTTCACCTTCAGCGTGCGCTGTTCAGGGTACATGTCCAGCCCCAGGCGCACCTCGGTGATGCGCGGCTGGGCCACGTCCAGCACCTGGCGGTATTTGCGCTCGTAGTCGGCCCGCTGTGCGTCGCGGCCGAAATGGGTCTTGAAGTGATTGACGTGCAGGTTGTAGTACAGCACACCGCCTGCGCCGAGGAATACGGCCAGGCCAAAGGCAAAGGCGGCCAGCACCGGCATTGTCAGCGCATGGCGCGCCAGGCTGACCCGCTGGCGCCATTCGTCGTTGGTGCCGCGCGGCCAGAACACCACGGTCAACACCATCAGCATTACCGCCGCGCCGGCCCAGTACAGTTCATACCAGCGTTCACGCACCATGAAGTGGCCAAAGCCGTTCATGTCCGAGTAGGGCAGTTCAGGCGTCACGCCGTACAGCACCATCGGGTGATCGAGGCCCATCGTGGAGAAAGTGATGGTCGCCACGTAGTAGACGATCATCACGAAGTAGGCCACGTATTTGTTGTTGACCAGCACCTGGGTGGTGATCGACAGTACGGCGACCAGGATGGCGGCCGGCAGCTGGACGGTGAACAGCCATTGGAAGTAAAGGCCTGGCTGCAAGGTGAAGAAGCCATGGAACAACTGGATCGACATGCCGACCAGCATGACGATGAACAGCAGCAGCACCTGCACGCCAATCAGCCCGAACAGCTTGGACAGGATAGGCAGCCAGCTAGGCACAGGCAGTGCGTCCAGCATCTGCGACATGCGGTGCTCGCGTTCGCGCCACACCATTTCGCCGGAGTAGAAGACAGTCACCACCAGCATGAACAAGGTGAAGGTATTCGTCACCAGTTCCAGCACCTGGTAGGTAAGCGGATAGGTGCCGGTGCCGAACATCGAACCCATGTTCAGCGCTCCAGCATACATGGTCAGCACCCCGGCGAGCACGATGACGAAGAAGTAGATGTTCTTGGAGGTTTCGCGCAGGTTCAGGTAGCTAAAGCGCAGTAACAGCAGGCCAAGGCTGCGGGCTTTGAAGTCCGGCTTTTCGTTGGTGGAGACCGCTGCCTGGGTCAGGTGTGCAGGAATGTCGCTGTCGCTGCGCGCCGCGACGCCGCTATCGACCGTGCTGACGAAGTGGAAGCGCCAGTAGCCAAGCAGCAGCGCCACTAGGGCGAACGAAGACCAGATTGCGCGGTTCAGCAGGAACACGCCTTCCGGCAGCACCAGGCGCACATTGCGCTCGGCGATTGGCCAGTATTCGGTCAGGCGGATCACGGCGGTGGTGCCAAACGGGTCGATCAGGGCGGCCAGCGTTTTGTAATCGAGGTCGCGCGCCAGGCCTGGCGCCACAATGTAGCCGACCAGCATGACTACGCTGGAAACGTACACCGGCAGCATGCGACGCGTCAGAGCGGCCAGCACGAAGAAGATGGCGCCGAAAATGAACAAATTCGGCAGCAGCGACATTGCGTAAGGCAGCAGGTAGTGCAGAAGATTGAATGGGCCGAGGCGTTCCGGATCGATGCCCGGCACCTGCGTACCCAGCCAAATGCCAAGCGGGATAGAGAAGAACACCACGCACAGCACCATCCACGCGCCAAGGAAACGGCCCAGCATGTACTGGTATTTACGGATCGGGGCGGAGAAGAAGAAGTGCTGCGTTTCGTATTCGAAGTCCTGCTGCACCGAGCGTCCCATCATGGCGGCGATGATGATCACGGCCATCGACCCGAGGAAAGACGACGTCAGCATGATCGAGCGCGGCGCATTGATGAACACACGACCGCCAAAAGTGACGATAGCCTCCTTGAACACGCCGCCCGCCGCCGCCATCCACAAGATGGCCAGCAGCATGAACATGCCGAAGTAGACCCAGGTGGAGAACAGCTTGAGGCGCTGCTTCGCTTCAAAGAGGGCGATGGCAAACATGGCGGCCCCAGTCAGTCGCAGGCGTTGCTGACGTCGTGGCGGCCGAGGATGGTCGCGAAGTACAGGTCTTCCAGGTCGCCCAAGGCCTCCTCGAAGCCGTCGCCCGGATCGTCGTCGTTGTAGACGTGGATCAGGGTGCGGCCGGACATCAGGCGGGTCGAGATGACGGCGTGGCGCTGCTGGAAGTAGGCCAGCTCCTTCTTGTCGATAAAGCGCGCCCAGATCTTGCAGCTCACGTCATCGATCAGCTGCTGGGTAGCGCCGGCCACCAGCAGTTTGCCTTTATTGATGATGGCCATGTTGGAACACAGGTCGGCCACGTCGGATACGATGTGGGTGGACAGGATCACGGTGCGGTCTTCGCCGATATCGGACAGCAGGTTGTGGAAGCGCACGCGTTCCTGCGGATCCAGGCCGGCGGTCGGCTCATCGACGATGATCAGTTTTGGGTCGCCAAGCAGGGCTTGGGCAATGCCGAAGCGCTGGCGCATGCCGCCGGAGAAACCGCCCAGGCGCTGGTTGCGCACTTCGAACAGGTTGGTTTGCTGCAGCAGACCGTCCACCACTTCGCGGCGGCGGGCGCGGTTGGACACGCCTTTCAGGACCGCAAAGTGGTCCAGCATTTCGTAAGCGGTCACTTTCGGATAGACGCCGAAGTCTTGCGGCAGATAGCCCAGCAGGCGGCGGATTTCATCCTTTTCATCCAGAACGTCGAGGTCGCCGAAGAATACCGCGCCGGAATCGCATTCCTGCAGGGTGGCCAAGGTACGCATCAGGGTCGATTTGCCGGCGCCATTCGGGCCCAGCAAGCCGAACATGCCGGCGGGAATGGTCAGCGACACGTTGTCGAGCGCAACTACCCCGTTGGCATATGTTTTGGATAAATTCTTGATGCGCAATTCCATGGCGGCTCCGCTAACCCCTTTTCACATGATGGCATTGTATTGAATGCGCGACATATCGCTTGCCCGAATGCGATAGCCAGCGCATTTTGCGCCCCAGGATGCGCTTTCCGGGGAACGGAAAGTGCGCTTCCTGTGTTGGTTTAGCACTAAAGTTTCAAGGGTAACAAGGTTGATACCCCGGCGCAAGGAACAAATCCGGACAAAACTGCTATATAGTCCCAGCCATGCAAGTACATCATCCAAAACTCGGCGCTGCAGTGCAGGAAAAGATTCTGACCGTGACCCGTTGCGGGTTGGACGTCAAGGAATCCACCGGCTTCTTTCGCACCGCCATCGGGCTGTACTACCTGGCCAGTTTGATGACCAAGGAGCAGCTGGATTTCAAGGCGCTCGACAAGGCATTCAACAAATTTGTCTACCGCTCCATCGGCGCAGGCCACAGCATGACCAGCATCCTGCAGTTCATGAGCGGCGCCAAGGTAGTGGAGACGCTGGAATCGCCACGATTCATGCGGGCGATGGCGGACTACCTGCCGGAAGTGCCGGTCGATTCGATTCCCTTCCTGCTTGGCCTGAACCTGGGCGTGGCGAAGGACATCTCCAAGATCGACGTACGCGGCCCGGTTGCCGACTGGCTGGAGAAGCAGCGTATCCTGCGCGAGGGTTCGTGAGCCTATAATGTGGTTTTCCGAACAAGCTGGACGAAACACCATGAACCGCTACCATAATCCTCTCGACCGATTTATCACTGGCGCCGATAAGGCGCTACGCGTGCTGGCTGGCGTGCATTCGGCGTCGCGGCCGAACCCGGCGGTGCATGCAGCGGATGCGGAAATGACGGAGCAGGAGCATCGCCACAGCGCGGGCCTGATGCGTGTAAACCATGTTGGCGAGGTGATGGCGCAGGCGCTGTACAACTCGCAGGCGCGCTTTGCCAAGAGCGACGAAGCGCGCGCGGCGTTCGATAAGGCCAGCCGCGAAGAAGAGGACCACCTGGCCTGGTGCGCACAGCGTCTGTCGGAACTGGGTTCGCAACCGAGCTTCCTGAATCCTTTGTTCTATGCCGGTGCTTACGCGCTGGGCACCGCTGCCGCGCTGGCGGGCGACAAGCAAAGCCTGGGCTTTGTTGTGGAAACCGAACGCCAGGTCGAAGCCCACCTGGCAAGCCACCTGGACCGCTTGCCGCCGCAGGACGCCAAGTCCCGCGCCATCGTCGAACAAATGCGCGTCGACGAAATCGCGCACGGCAAAGCCGCTGAAGACATGGGCGCCGAGAAAACCCCGCTGCCGATCCAGGTGGCGATGAAGGCCATGTCGAAGGTCATGACCTCGACTACCTACTACATCTGAACCCCGTGGGTTTCTTGAGAGGGCTTGCCGCAGTCTGCCTGCTAATACTGGTAGCCGGATGCAAACCGAGCCCGGGGCCTTATCAAACGGCGTTTGCGAACCTGGTTTCGCGCGCCGACCGCGTGGTGCTGGTCGAGCATTCGCACGCCTACGATTACATCTACGCGGACTACGAGAACTGGTCCAAACAGGAGGGCGTGAAGCTCAATTCGTTTCCGGAAAAGGTGTACCGGACGCTTGACCTGGATCCGCAGCAAAAGCAGCGCTTGATCAGTGCAGTCGAGGCGACAGATCCTAAGAGCTCGAAGGGCGCGTCGGCATGCACATTTGAAGCCCATCACCGGCTGGAGTTTTATGTTGCCGGTAAACGGGTGAACCAGGTTGAGGTTTGCTTTCAGTGCGGCGAAATCGAGTGGGCGTCCGAAATTGGCGGAAGGGAGCCGGACGCGATGGTCCAAAGCCTCGCGCAATTCGTCAACAGCGTGGGCTACCCGGCAAAGCGTGATTGGGTGAAAATGGTCAAAGCTGCAACATCAAAATAATCCTGCGACCTTCAGCACCAATCCGATGATTGCTAGCACGTTTGTGACTGTCAGGCCGGCGACCCAATAGATTAACTTTTCGAAGTCTCGACGTAGCTGAAGCTGCTCAGCGCGCATTTCTCTGAAACCTTCGTCGACTTTGTCTCTTAAAAGAGCGAGCTCATCCTTTAAATTGTCCACGGTTACCTCTAACTTTACGATTCTTGGCTCGTAGTCCATATCTCCTCCCGCTCGGCAGTGGTTAGACTCTGCCGCAGTTTGCGGAGGGAGGCTTTGAGGTTGGACAGGAAGGGCGGCGGAAAGTTCCGCTCAGGTGAGCGAAGAAAGTTCGCGGTTGAGTGAGGCTTGGTAATCGGTCAAGGCATGGGCGTGCGGGGTGTTTTCGTCTTCGTAGGTGATCGCGTTGTCGATGCGTTTGATGACTGTCGGCAAAGTATAGGCCCAGTCGTCCTGTCGCAGCAGTTGGCGGCCGGTGGTGATCAGGTCTCCGGTGGGGCGCGTCTTTAAGCTGATGTGGCGGGACAGGTTCAAGGCGAACGGCGGGCAGGTAAGCGATTCGAATGCGAGTGCGGCGACCTGGCGCGATGTCAGCTGCAGGGCGCGGCGTTTGAACCAGATGTAGGCCAGTGCGAGCAACGCGGTCGCGTAGAACGACAGGATGCCGGCGGCGACTGCGACGTTGCCGTAGCGCGTGAACAGGCCGGCGGGAATGAGGCCGAACAAGGCCAGCGCCATCAGCCATATCAAAGGCGACAGTACCTTGTAAGGACCGAATGGCGGCGGCGTCCAGCGTTGCGGGGCGCCTTTTGCCGCAGGCGTTTGGGGCGCTACCTGCTGCTTCCAGCGCAACACAAATATTGGGCGATGTGGCAGCAGGGGATTGGGCAGGAAGGGTTCTTTGCCGCGCAAGGTATAGTGCTCGGCGCCGAAATGCAGCGACCAGCGGCCCCAAAGCGTGGCCGCCAATACACCTTCGTTCGAATGCAGCAGTTGCACCGAGTCATACAGGTAGAGGCCAAACATGGCCGCTACCAGCAGGGCTTCGGCGTGAAGCTGAATCAATTGCCGCTTTCTTTCTTCTTGAAGAGGGATTTGATGCCCGCGCCAATGGCGACGGCACCCACTGCGACCAGTTTCCACATCTTGGCCAGGAACAGCGCTGCAGCAGCCCAGAAGCCCTTCTTGGTGGCGATGACCGCTGCGCCGCCGGTGATCAGTGCGGCCAGGCCGAATTCGGCAACGTGGTCGCCAGCGCGGAATTCGGAATAGCGTTCACCGTCGTTGTAATCGAATCCGGTCAGTACCTTGCGGAAGGCGGCCACGTCGGCATCCAGCGTTTCCGGCGAAGACACCAGGGTTGCGCTCATCACGCCGGTACGGCCCAGCAAGCGGATGGTGTAGTTGAGGGAGACGCCCTGGTCCGAGCGCAGCTTCAAGCCCCATTCGAGCTGCTTGGTCTTTTCGTCGTAGTGCGGCGGCACATACCAGCCTTCGGTGTGAAGCTCGCCCAGGCCCAGGCGCTTGCGCTGTTCGTTGGACGGTCCGTCGCCTTCCTTCAGGGTTTTCAGCAGCGCGTCGGCGTCGATCTTTTCGCCTTCCTTCACGTAGCCGCTTGGGTCGAAGGAGAAGTCAGCCCACCAGCCGCCTTCGGAATCGTGCACGATGAAGTTGCCGTTGTCAGGCAGATTTCCGGTCAGTTCGAGGAAACGGCGCGAATTCTTCTCGTCCAGGAATTGCACTTTTTCGCTTGGCGTTTTCAGCGTGGCCTTGCCGGCGATGGCTTCAGAGCTTGGGCCGACGTGCCATTCCAGTTTGCCAAATTCCGCGCGTCGTTGTTCCGGCGTCATTTCCGCCGCCATGGCAAACACCGGCACCAGCGCGAGTGCGAGAACCCAGTTACGAACCTTCATTGATTACCCCTTATGGATTTATTGTAGTGAACCCGCAAGGATAGCAGTTGGGGCTTGGGCCAAAATGCGCACTTTCTCACATCCGCAGGCTGCGTTCAATGGCGCCGGATGCGGCGGCCTTCAGCAGGCGCTGGAATTTCGGGCATTCGGCGTGGCTGGGCGCCGGGCAAGCGGCAGCATGGCGCAGGCCCTCGCTCATGGCCTTCAGGCGCTTGGCGAGTGCTTCGATTTCTTCGGCCTTGGCCAGCAGGAAGGCGCGGTCGATCGAAGTGCCGCCATTCGGCGTGAACATGGCGCCGATTTCATCCAGTGACAGCCCGGCGGACTGGCCGAGCGAAATCAGGGCCAGCGTATCCAGCACATTGGGCGCGTAGGTGCGCCGCAGGCCATTGCGGCCGGCCGGCTTGATCAGGCCTTTTTTCTCGTAATAGCGCAACGCGGAGGCTGCGATGCCTGAGCGTTGCGAGACTTCCGCGATATCCATCAAAAACCCCTTGACTTGAAGTTGACTTCAACTTCTACAGTGTGCCCATCAACCAGGGAGATTGCAATGGAATTCATCATTATCGGCATTGGCGCCACCATCGTTTTCGACGCGTGGCTATTGCTCCTCAAGAGCGCAGGCGTGAAAACCATGAACATGGCCTTCATTGGCCGCTGGGCCGGGCACCTGGCACAGGGCCGTTTTGCGCACGACTCGATTGCCGCATCGCCGGCCGTGGGCGGCGAGAAGGCCCTGGGCTGGCTGGTGCACTACGCAACGGGCGTGGCGTTTGCCGCGGCGCTAGTGGCCGTGGCGGGCAGCGGCTGGCTGCATTCGCCCAGCATCGGCCCAGCGCTGGCGGTCGGCATCGCGACTGTGGGCGCACCGCTGTTCGTAATGCAGCCATCCATGGGACTCGGCGTGGCGTCAAGCAAAACGCCGGCGCCGTTCAAGAATTGCTTGCGCAGCCTGGCCAACCACACCGTTTTCGGCCTGGGACTCTATTTATCCGCACTGATCGTCAAAGGAATCGCATGATGAAAAAACTGGCAGTCATCTACCACAGCTCGCATGGTCACACAGAGCATATCGCCTCCCACATTGCAGCAGGTGCGCAAAGCGTGGCGGGCACGGAAGTGCATGTCTTGAAGGCTTCCGAGCTGTCGGGGGCGCCCGAAGCGCTGATGCAGTACGACGGCTTCCTGCTAGGGTCGCCGACATACCTGGGCGGCGTGTCTGGCGTGTTCAAGTCCTTCATGGACGCCACCGGCAAGATGTGGCGCCATCAGCAGCTGAAGGGCAAGCTGGCCGCAGGCTTCACGGTGTCTTCGCTGCCGGCGGGCGACAAGCAATCGACGCTGATGTCGATGTTCACCTTCTGCATGCAGCACGGCATGCTATGGGTGGGCAACCCGATCCTGCCGGAGCAGCAGCTTGGCGTGCCTTATGAAGAAGCGGCCAACCGGCTCGGTTCGTGGTCGGGCATGATGGCGCAGGCCGGCCATGGCGAGCCGCGCGACGATTTCGTCGCGGGCGACGTCAAGACCGCTGTGATGTTCGGCCAGAATTTCGCCGAAACGCTGGTCAGGCTTCGATAATTTCGAAGGTGTGGGTGATCTGCGCGGTCTTGGCCAGCATGATGCTGGCGGAGCAGTACTTGTCGTGGGACAGGGTGATCGCGCGATCCACCACTTCCGGCTTGAGGTCCTTGCCGGTCACGGTGAAGTGGAAGTTGATCTTGGTGAAGACCTTCGGCTCGGTCTCGGCACGTTCGGCTTGCAGGGTTACTTCGCAGCCGCGCACGTCGGCGCGGCCCTTTTTCAGGATCAGCACCACGTCATAGGCGGTGCAGCCGCCGGTGCCCAGCAAAACCATTTCCATCGGGCGCGGGGCCAGGTTATGGCCGCCGCCTTCGGGCGCGCCGTCCATGTTGACCATATGGCCCGAACCGGTCTGGGCGCGGAAACTCATGCCCGAAGGGCCATTCCAGCTGACTTTCACTTCCATCGACTTATCTCCGTAAAATCCGTCCGGGCATTATACGGTCATCATGTATTTCTCGCTCTTCATGCGCCGCTCGGTATACCAGACGCACAGCATGGCCAGCAGCAGGCTGCTGAAGAAGGTTTGCAGGAAGGGCAGCAGGCCGATGCTTTGACCCTTGGCCAGCTCGCGCAGCAAGGTCTGGTTGGACAGCACCGGTACCATGTACATCCACCAGCTATTGGTCAGGTTCATCATCGGCACCACTATAACCGGCACCAGCGGCACAATCATGGTGAAGCTGACCAGGGTTTGCGCCTCCTTGAAGGAGCGGGCGTTGATGGCGAGCGCGATTTCCAGCGCCGCTGCGAACAGCGACAGTGTGGCGGAGGCGAGGCACACCATGGCGAGGTCGCTCCAGCCCAGGCGCCAGGACAGGCCGATTTCTTCCAGCGGCAGCCATTTCAGAATGCCGTGCGCGATCGCAAGTTCCAGCGTGATGCCGACAATCGAGAGCAGCGAAGCCGCCAGCCATTTGCCGACGATCAGGTCTGCCGGCCGCACCGGCTGCGCCATCAGCACTTCCAGTGAGCGGCGCTCTCGTTCGCCGGCCGTGCTGTCAACGGCGGTGCTCATGCAAAACATGAAGGCTGGAATGAAGAAGATGCCGAGCATGGTGCTGATGGTATTGGCCGAGCGCGAGGCGCTGGTGCCGGTGTCATACCGCTGCAACAGGACAGGGTTCAGGTTGGCGGGCGAAACGCCGTGCGCCAACAACCGCGCGCTGGCGATATTTCGGCTGTAATCCTGCAGCACGTATTCAACTTCATCGATTTTGCGCGGCGTGTCGGAGGCGGAATCGAACCAGAGTTCAACGCGCGCAGGGCGCATGGCGTGATAGTTTTCTGCGAAGTCCGGCGTCAGCCGCAGCACGGCGACTACGGTCTGGCGCCGCAGCAGGGCATTGATGTCTTCTTCGCCCATTGGTTCAAGCTCCGTGATATTCACGTTGCGCTGGCGCAGCTGGTTCATGAGGGTTGGCGCCTGGTCGCTGCCGATGACCGCCAGTTCGACGCCTTCCCGTTCGGGCTTGGTGGCGCGGTCGATCTGCCGCTGCAGAACACCGCCGACCAGCAGCGGATACATCAGCACGAAGATGAGCAGAAGGCTCAGGGCGCGGCGGTCGCGCAAGGTTTCCGTCAATTCCTTGCGCAGGACGATGGGGAATTTCAGCTTCATAGCTCGATGCCCTCCTCAGTGCCGACCAGGCGCACGAAGGCGTCTTCAAGGCTGGACAGGCCTGCCTGCTCGCATAGCTGCTGTGGGGTGCCCTGGGTGACGGTGGTGCCGTTGGCGATGACGATCACGTCGTCGCAGGAGTGGATCACTTCCTGCATCACATGGGTTGCCATGATGACGCAGCAGCCATCCTCCTTCAGCGCGGCGAGGGCGCGCCGCAGGGCGCGTGTACTCATGACGTCCAGGCCACGGCTTGGTTCATCGAGAAGCAGGTGGCGCGGCCGGTGAAGCAATGTGCGCGCCAAAGCGACCTTGATACGCTGGCCCTGCGAGAAGCCTTTGGCGCGGCGATCGATGATGTCTTCCAGCGATAGCAGCTCCGTGGTTTCCTTGATGCGGCGCTCGATGGCAGTTTCTTCCATGTCGTTTAGCTCGCCGAAGTAGCGGAGGTATTCGCGCGTGGTAAGCCGTTCGTACAGGCCAAACTGGTCGGTAAGCACGCCGACGTTTCGGCGCACCGTCATTGGATCGACGGCGGGATCGACGCCGTCGATGGAGATGGTGCCGTGGTCGCGCTGGAGCAAGCCAACGAGCGTGCGCAAGAGAGTGGTTTTGCCTGCACCGTTTGGGCCAAGCAGAGCGGTGATGATGCCGTCGCGCGCGACGAAATTTGCGCCAGCCAGGGCTTGCACCTTGCCAAAGCGCTTGCATAGGTTTTGGACTTCGATCATGGTTGTGGTCCTGCGCTATTCAGCTGGAAGGTCGGGGCCGGAATTTCGTTGAGGCAGTTGGCTTTCACCGGCGCGGTAGGCTGGTCGAGGAATTCGCGCAACAAGCGCGGAGCGCAGCCGAGCGGGGACACGATATGCCCACCGTTCTTGACGACCAGGTGCTGCGCGTTCTTCATGTATTTGCGGGCCGATTCGGCACGACGCGGCGGCGTGACCGGATCGAGCGCCCCAGACATCAGCAGCACCGGCGCCTCGATCATCGACGGCTCCTTGTACGGCACGGCCGGCACCTCCATGGCTTGGCACATTTTTCCGATGCGCATGACTTGCGGTGCGCTGAGGAAGGAACCCTTGGTGTCTTCTTCCAGCAATTCCGGTGTCAGGCGCGGGAAGTCTTCGGCGCAGACCACAGCCAGGTGCAACGGCATGGCCGGTCCTTCAGAAGCGAAATCGCGCGCCACATTGCTACGGGCGATGAAGGGTTGCCAGCGGTCCTGGTAGGCGCTGTGGATCAGGAAGGGCAGCCGACGGCTGTCCGCCTGCGAATACAGGATGTTTTGCACAGTGCCGACAAAACGCATGCTGGTCATCGTGATCTTGCTGTTTTCGGCAGTGCGTGGGTCGGGCAGGTTTAGCGCGGCAGGTGATGCCGTCAGCCGCATGGTCAGTGACTGGAACTCGGCGCGCAGGTTGGGGAAGGCTGCAGCGCAGACCCGATCGTCGGCGCACTGCTTGAACAGAGCGTCCAGCGCGGCCTGGGCGTCGTGGGCACCGGCAGGCACCACCTGGTCGGGCGCCGCTACGCCGTCCAGCACGAGGGAACGCACGCTGCCGGGGAAAAGCCGGGCATAGGCTTGGGCCAGGCGGCTGCCGTATGAGCCGCCCCATACATTAATGCGGCCATAGCCAAGGGCGCCGCGCACCGATTCAATGTCGCGCGCGGCCTGCTCCGTAGTGTACAGGTTGAAACGCTTGTTCAGCCCTTTGATGCAGGCACGGGTTTGGTCCAGAAGCTGGTCTTCCGTGGCAGTTTCGCTATTCTTGCCGGGTTTGCAATCGAGTTTGCCGGATAATCCAGTGCCGCGCTGGTCGATGAGCACGATGTCGCGCGTGGCCCGCACTTTGCGGAAAGTGGTGTTCAGCAGGGGTACCAGGTCAGAGCCCGCTTCGCCCGGACCGCCTGCCAGCAGGAACAGCGGGTCGCGCCGGGCCGATTCGCGCAGGGCAGGGGCCACGGTCACGTGCAGGTTGAGCGTGGCGCCGGGCGCGTGGTGGTCCAGCGGCACCGCCAACCGGATGCAACGCAGCGCCTCTTCGGTGCCGGGCAAGTGGCAATCCTTGCCGGCCTGGGCCTGGGCCTGGGCCGCGGCTGGCGCCAGGAACAGGGCGAAAAGCGTAGCCAGCAGGGGCGAATGCATGGCCGTCTCCTCATGAGATTCCGGGGTTCCATAGTAGCCCGGCAATATCTGCTTAGCAACGGAAACGCGGTACAGGGCGGGGTTGACCCGGCTGGCCTGGGCAGGCTATAATCGCCAGCTTTCCTTTTCGCTCGGGAAAATTAAACAAAAAGGCTGCGTCCGCTGAAACATTGGGGCGGAACCACCACTAGAGCGTTTTTAAATCTTTCACAGAAAGTCAAAACATGAAAACTTTTTCCGCTAAGGGCCATGAAGTCCAGCGCGATTGGTTCGTGATTGACGCGACGGACAAAGTCCTCGGCCGTGTTGCCAGCGAA
>Ga0102591_1002021_pt1 | contig 24069 bp, 19 predicted proteins | sample AraplaCol_mCL_r2_2_FD_76860 | JGI IMG/M metagenome (GOLD analysis project Ga0102591, IMG submission 76860) | Arabidopsis root microbial communities from North Carolina, USA - plate scrape MF_Col_mCL_r2 (SPADES assembly) (version 2) | ecosystem: Host-associated > Plants > Roots > Endosphere... | reverse complement strand
ATGATGTCGTAGTTCACGTGGCCGGCCTTGCCCGCGATCAGCTCGATGCAGGCCACGGCCTCGTCCTCGGCCTTGTGGGCCAGCATCGGACCCGAGGTGACGTCGCCGATCACCCAGATGCCGTCGACGCCGGTCTTGTAGTGGTCGTTGGCGATGATCCCGCGCTTGTCCGGGGTGATGCCCACGGTTTCCAGGCCCAGGCCTTGCGTGAACGGGCGACGGCCGATGGCCACCAGCACGTAGTCGGCCTGCAGGGTCTCGGCGGGGCCGCCGGCGACCGGCTCGAGGGTCAGCTCGGCCTGCTTGCCCTTGTCGGCCGCGCCGGTGACCTTGGCGCCCAGCTTGAACTTGAAGCCCTGCTTGGTGAGGATCTTCTGGAAGGCGGTGGCGACTTCGGTGTCGGTGCCCGGGACGATGCGGTCCAGGTACTCGACGACGGTGACTTCCGCGCCCAGGCGACGCCACACCGAACCCAGCTCCAGGCCGATGACGCCGGCGCCGACCACGATCAGGCTCTTGGGCACGGCCGGCAGCGACAGGGCGCCGGTCGAGTCGACGATGCGGCCGGCGTTGTCGATGGTCACGCCCGGCAGCGGGGTTGGCTCGGAGCCCGTGGCGATGACGATGTTCTTGGTCTCGAGGACGCGTTCGCTGCCGTCCTCGGCCTTGACGACGACCTTGCCGGGTCCGTCGATGCGGCCCCAGCCCTTCACGTACTCGACCTTGTTCTTCTTCATGATGAACTCGACGCCCTTGGTCAGGGCTTCGACGCTCTCGGCCTTCTGGGCCATCATCTGGTCGAGGTTCAGCTTCGGCTTCACTTCGATGCCGAGCTTGGCGAACTCGCCGCCGGCGGCGGCTTCATAGTATTCCGAGGCGTGCAGCAGGGCCTTGGAGGGCATGCAGCCGACGTTCAGGCAGGTGCCGCCCAGCTTGCCGCGACCTTCGACGATCGCGGTCTTCAGGCCCAGCTGACCAGCGCGGGTCGCCGCGTTGTAGCCGCCGGGACCGCCCCCGATGATGACGACGTCGTATTGGGCCATGGGATCTTCGCCTTGGAGCAACGCGCCGGACCGGCGCCGGACAAAATATAGGGTCGGCAAGACGCGTTGGCAGGCCTTGCCGAGGCGGGGCTACTCCTAGTGCGGCGGGGGACAAAACGGAACCCGTTTTTCGTGCTTAGTCGTGATCCAATAAGGGAAATCCGGCTCGCCCGCCCAAGCCGTGCTCGCGCTTGAGGCGAACCCAAGCAGCGTCTTCGCCGGGCACGATCTTGCCGCAAGCCCACTTTTAAGCGGCGTCCTTGCCGACAGCTTGGCCTTGCTCTAGCCATTTCGTCCTCACCCGAGCGCGCCTGGCGAAACCCGGTCCGCTCCAGGCTCCGGAACACAGAGGCGACATTGCTCAGCACTTGGAAGTCGTGGACCGCGGGGGCGGCCCTCGCGACCGGAATGATGGCCGCCGGAACCCTGCCGGGCGCGGCCCTGGCCGACGAGGCCAAGCCGGCCGACAAGCCTTCGGCCGTCGAACTGCCCGCCTTCCCGGCCGACAAGTCGGTCAAGCAGACCACCGTCCTGGCCGGCAAGACCATCGCCTATACCGCCACCGTCGGCTCGCTGCCGGTGCGTGACGAGAAGGGCAAGAAGATCGCCGAGGTGGTGTTCACCGCCTACACCCTGGACGGCCCGCGCGATCCCAACCGTCCGGTGACCTTCGCCTTCAACGGCGGTCCCGGCGCGGCCTCGGTCTATCTGAACTTCGCCCTGGGTCCCAAGCGCGTGCAGTTCGGCGCCGAGGGCGACAGCCCGTCGGCTCCCACCCGCCTGCAGGACAATCCGGCCAGCTGGCTGGACTTCACCGACCTGGTGTTCATCGACGCCGTCGGCACCGGCTTCTCGCGCAGCCTGACCACGCCCGAAGAGACCAAGAAGCGCTTCTACGGCGTCAAGCAGGACATCGACTACCTGTCGCGCGTGGTCTTCGACTGGCTGGTCAAGAACGAGCGCCTGCCCTCGCCCAAGTACATCGTCGGCGAAAGCTACGGCGGCTTCCGCGGCCCGCGCCTGACCTACACCCTGCAGACCGACTACGGCGTCGGGATCAACGGCCTGGTGCTCGTGTCGCCGCTGCTGTCGAGCGCCGGCCGCACCGCCCAGGAGATCTCGCCCCTGCCGGCCATGTGGACCCTGCCGTCGATCGCCGCCGCCAAGCTGGAGCGCGACGGCAAGCTGACCCCGGCCGCCATCAAGGACGTCGAGGACTACACCCGCGGCGAATACATGGTCGACCTGATGAAGGGCTCGGACCCCGCCGCCCTGGATCGTCTGACCACCAAGGTCTCGGCCATGACCGGCCTTGATCCCACCTATGTCCGCCGCGCCGGCGGGCGGCTGGAGACCCAGTCGTTCCTGCGCGAGGTGTTCCGCCAGACGGGTCGCCTGGGCAGCCGCTACGACAGCAACGTCACCTCGCTGGACCCCTTCCCGTTCGCCCCCGAGCAGGAGACCAACGACCCGATCCTCGACTCGATCATCGCGCCCACCACCAGCGCCATCGTCGACTTCACCACCCGCACCGTCGGCTGGAAGGTCGAGAGCCGCTACGAAGCCCTCTCCGGCGACGTCAACCAGGCCTGGGACCGCGGCCGCGGCCCCGACACCGAGTCCGTCACCGACCTGCGCAAGTCGGTCTCGGTGGACCCGAAGCTGAAGGTCCTGATCGTCCACGGCTACAACGACCTGTCGTGCCCGTTCTTCGCCTCGCGCCTGGTGGTCGACGCCATGCCGGCCGCCGCGAACGGCCGGGTGACCCTGTCCAACTATCCCGGCGGCCACATGTTCTACAGCCGCCCCGACAGCGGCGCGGCCTTCCGCGCCGACGTGAAGAAGCTGTACGGCGCCAACTGAGGCGTCCTCGCCAGAGGCGACATGGCGGCCGCCCTGTTGAGGGGCGGCCGCTCCTTTTCAGGGGGCCGTGACCACGTCCCAGCCGTGCAGCACCGTCTGGTTGCGCTGCGGATCCTGGAGAGCGGCCTCGGCGAACCGCGCGCCCGCGTCGCCCTGGGGATCGGCCGCGCACAGTCGCAACATCGCCTCGAAGAAGTCGCGGTGAGCCGCCTTGCGGCACAGGAACAGCTTGTTCTGGATATAGGCGAACGGAACCAGGCCGGCGCCGAGCGCCAGATAGGCGTTGATCGCCTGGCCGACGCCCAGCCGGCCGGGGTTGAGGAAATCGTCGCAGGCGACGACGCCGTAGTCGGCCAGCAGCCCGTCCGCGACCAGCAGGTCATGGGTGACGTCCTCGGCCAGATGCGAGCCGTCGATGCTGATGAACCGCACCGGGCCGGCCAGCCGCGACGCCAGGCTCGCCACGCGGTGTTCGACCGAGCGGCCGCGCAGGAGATCGAAGCCGGTCTCCAGACCGACCGCGGCGAGGTTCTCGCGGACGCTCGCCTCGTCGCCCTGATCGAAGGTGTCCAGGCCCAGGGCCATCCCGCCGCGCTCGACGACTTCGCGCACCAGCACGGAAAAATATCGCCCGGCATGGACGCCGATCACCAGGACCGAGCCTTCGACACCGCGGTCGGACTGCCAGCGCATCAGGTCGATGGTGCGCAGCGCGGCGTAGTCGTTCAGCCCGCCGGGAATCCGCTCGCCGACGGCCGCCAGGAAGGCCCGATCGGCGTCGGGAGCGGCGTTCGGGGCTTCCGGCGCCGGGTCGCCCGGCGCGGCCGACCCGGTCACGCGCAGGGGGGTCAGGGTTGGGCCCCCGTTCCCCAGCGTTCCGAACCAGCACTCGCGTTCGCTGACCATGTCCCATTCGATCAGGTATTCGCCGGCCTCGCCGGGAACGTGGAAGGCGCACAGGAAGGTCGTTTCGCCTCCGGGCGGCGTGATGTCCACGACAGGGGTGCGCTCGAGATCCCAGACCACCACCTCGCCCGCGGCGTCGCGCACGTGGGGGCTGAAGCTCAGCTGGGCGCCGCGCAGGCTCCACTCGGGGGCCCAGCTCAGGTCGCCGCTGTTGCGCACCTTGACGCGGGCGACCACCTGGCGCCCCGCCGCGACCTCGTCGGGGATGTCGACCTCGAGCACCTCCATGCCCCACCCCTTGCGCCGCGACGCCGCGGCGTCGCGCACCTCGGGATGGATCACGGCGCCGCCCGAGCGCCGCGGGTCATGGCCGGTCTCGACGAAGCCCTCCGCCGGGCGGCGGGGACCACCGATGCTGTCGGGATACTGGGCGTCGGCCGCGGCCACCGCCCCGGCGGCGCGGTATCGCGCCAGCTTGCTCTGGCGCTCCTCCGGCGAGCACCAGACCGGTTCGAAATGCAGGATGGCGGCGCGCGGGTCGAAAAAACCCGGGCCGAGCACGTGATAGCCGCTGTGGGGACGGGCCGGCTTCCAGACCAGGCTGCGGTCGTTGCGGAACAGGCGCATCTGCCAGTCGGGATGCCAGGGCAGCGAGAAGGCGAACTCGCAGGGCGCCTCGTTGACGATCCACTTGCGGGGAAACCAGAAGTGGGTAGCGCCCGGCCGCGCCATCAGCTCGGGCAGCAGCGTCGCGAAGGCCGCCTCCAGGCTCTCGTCGTCGTCCACCACCAGGATCCAGTCGCCGACCGCATAGTCGAAGATCATCATCCGGGCCGCGGCCATCTGGCCGTCCTGGCGGAAGGTGAAGACGTCGTCCGCCCAGCGCGCGGCGACCTGCGCGGTGTCGTCGGTCGAGTCCGCATCGACCCCGACCACGATCTGGTCGGCCAGCCAGGACAGCTGGGCCAACAGCCGCTCCAGGCGATTCGCCGAGTTCTTCGTGAGGATGCTGATGGTCAGCCGCGGGGCGCCGTCGAACCCCGCCGGCCGCTCGCGATCTGACAATTCACTGGACGCACTCAACTTTTCCGTCATCGATCCTCATTCGCCGCACGCAGCGGATCCGTGATTCATTTTTTTCCGGTCGGCCCGTCGTCTTCAATGCTCTATCAAGTTTCCGGCCGTCGCGAAGGACCAGTATCTTTTTTATGACCACTCTTTTCTGCGTAAGGCCGACCACGCCCAACATCGGCAATGACCTTATCAACAAGGCCACCACGGATCTTCTGTATTCCGTGTTCGGCGACGACGTATCGATCGTCAATATTTCCGCGCTCGCCGCCGGAGGACGCGGCGGCCTCACGGCGGCGCAAGTCTATGACATGAATCGCTTCGCCGACGGCGTCATCATCGGCGGCGGCAACCTGTTCGAGAACGGGCAGTTGAGCGTCGACCGCCACGCCCTGCGCTCCCTGCACGCGCCGATGATGCTGATCGGGGTCTCGCACGGCCGGATCTACGACACGACCGGAGGCTGGACCCACCGCACCGATTCGATGTCCGAGCCGACGGCGCGCGAACTGGCGGCCAAGGCCGAGGTGGCCCTGGTCCGCGACGCCGGCTCGCACGCCATCCTCCAGGCCATGGGGATCGGCGACGTCGAGGTGGCCGGCTGCCCGACCACCTTCATGGCGCCCAACGCCGGGGACGTCGCCTGCGACGGCCGCGTCCTGCTGTCGGTGCGCCATCCCGCGCGCATGAGCGTGCCGCCCGCCCTGCAATGGCGCACGCCCCATGACATGCGCCGCCTGGTCGACGCCCTGCGCGCCATCCATGGCGACCGGGTGCACCTGGTGTGCCACGACTACCTGGACCTGGAATTCGCCGCCGGCTTTCCCGACGTGCCGCATCTCTATTTCGACGACGTCGAACGGTACGTGGCCGCCCTGCGGACCTGCCTGCTGAACGTCACCTATCGGCTGCACGCCTTCCTGCCGTGCCTGGCCTTCGGCGTGCACTCGATCCACCTGTCGTACGACGAGCGCGGCAAGGCCATGGTCGACACCGCCGGCATGGGCGCCTGGGACATCGACCTGATGACCGAGACCGACCTCGTCGGCGCCGTGCTGGCGCGGGCCGCGGCTCCGGCCGAGTACCAGCGCCTGCGCGCCCAGGCCGCCGACGGCCTGGCGCGGATGCGCGACATCACCCTGGACGGACTGCGCCGCTTCGCCGGCGCGGTCGAGCGTCGCCGTTTCGACGCCAAACGGAGATAGCCCGCCATGGCGACTTCAACCGCTCCGCCGCCGCACCAGGTTCGTGGATCCGACACCCTGCCGGGCCTGGACGCCCTGCACCAACGGGTGATCGAGGAGATCCTCGCCGCGATCTCCGACCTCAAGGGCCCCGAGGCCGCGTCGCGCCTGGACGGCGACCTGGGCCGGCTGCACCTGGTGATCGACGCCGCCGACGTCGGCCTGGTCCGCGACCGGGTGCTCGAAGCCCTGCGCCAGGACCTGCTGCTGCTGGCCGTGCAGATCGGCCGCGAGGTGCTGGACTGGACGCAGGACTTCCACGTCGACGACTACCTGATCCTGCGGGTGAACTTTCCCTACGCGGTCGCGCGCCACGCCGCGGCGTCCGGCGAGAACCCGGGCATCGGCCGCGTCAGCCCGTCGATGCGGGCCGTGGCGGCCTCCCGGCGCGTGAAGGATCCGGTCTACGACCCCAAGAGCTACCACCGGAACCATCCGCCCCCCGCCTGGGCGCACGGCCCGCACCTCGACAGCTGGGCCGGCCATTCGCGCGACGGCTTCAATGTCTGGTGGGCCATCTCCGAGGTGCCCGCCGAAGCCGGCATGGTGCTGTACCCCGAGCTGGCCGGCGCCCCGCTGGCCTGCGACCGCCGCAGCCTCTATCTCAGCGCCGGCCATCGACTGCCGCCCCCCACCTTCCTGCCGCTGGCGGCGGGGCAGATGCTGATCTTCGATCCCGAGATCCTGCACGGCACCCACCTCAACGTCACCGACAAGACCCGGGTGGCGATCTCGCTGCGCCTCAACGCCGCCAAGCCGACCTTCGACCCGGCCTCGTTCTACGCGCGCGAGTTCTGGCGGACGGCCGGCTCGATCGAGCGCGGCGAGACCGATGCGGTGCTCCATCTCAAGCGCGAGGAGCACCTGTCGCCGGACGCCGCGCCGCCGACGCCCGCGCCGTCGCGACCCACGCCGCTCACGCCGCTGGCGGTCGACGGCGACACGGTGCGGATCGCCCTGGACCGCCCCCTCGCCGACGGCGAGCGGGTCGACATCGACCTGGGCGATCGACGGCTGCTGCTGCTGGGGACGGCGCAGGGCCTTCGCGCCACCGACGGGACCTGCCCGCACTACGGCCTCGACCTCGTCGACGGCGGCCAGGCCGGGGACCGGCTGCACTGCCCCGGCTGCGCCATCGCCTTCGACCTGCGCACCGGCCGCTCGCCCTGCGCCGACCTGACGCTGGGAACCCACCACGCCCGCCAGGCGGCCGGCGAGGTGGTGATCACCCTTGACCGCGCGCCCGATCCCTAGCGCGCCAGTCGCCCGTCGCTCAGGGCCGCGGGCTCGAAACGGAAGATCACCTCCGGATCGGGCTCGGGCACGCCCTTGAGGATCTTCTTGCCCGCCGCCCCGGCGGGCGCGGCGGTGTGCAGCAGCCAGCGGATGACGTTCAGCCGGGCGCCCTTCTTGTGGTCGGCCTTCACGCAGACCCAGGGGGCCGTCTCGGTGTGGGTGCGCACCAGCATGTCGTCGCGGGCGGCGGTGTAGTCGTCCCACTTCTCCTGGGCGACGGCGTCGAGCGAGCTGGTCTTGAAGGCCTTCAGCGGATCGTCGCGGCGGGCCTTCAGGCGCTCGGCCTGCACGTCCTTGTCGATATCCAGCCAGAACTTCGAAAAGCGCATGCCGCTCTCGACCAGCATGGTCTCGAAGGCCGGCACGTCGCGCAGGAACTGGGCCTGCTGCTCGGGCGTGGAGAAGGCCATCACCTTCTCGACCCCGGCGCGGTTGTACCAGGAGCGGTTGAAGATCACCGCCTCGCCGCAGGCCGGCAGCCATTCCACATAGCGCTGGAAGTACCACTCGCTGCGCTGGCGCTCGGTGGGCGCGGGCAGGGCCACGACCGTCGTCTGGCGGCGGTGCAGGTGCTCGGTGATGCGGGCGATCGTGCCGTCCTTGCCGGCGGCGTCGCGCCCCTCGAAGATCGCCAGCAGCTTCCAGCCCTTGTCGATGGCGTGCTTCTGGAGGGCGATCAGCGCGATCTGCAGGTCGCGCAGCTCTTCGTCGTAGTCGCGGGACTTGGTCATATGCGGAGCCTACCCCCTGAATGAGAACCTGCGCTAGAAGGAGCGCATGATCCGCCTCTTCGTGCCCCAGCCGCTGTCCAAGGACGCCGGAATCGCTCCGACCCAGGAGCAGTCGCGCTATCTCGTCTCGGTGATGCGCCTGTCGGTCGGCGACGAGATCCTGGTGTTCAACGGGACCGACGGCGAGTGGCGCGCCAGCCTGGTCGAGGCCGGCAAGCGCGGCTGCCTGCTGAAGGCCGAGGAGCAGACGCGGGAGCAGGTCGTCACGCCCGACCTCGACCTGGTCGTCGCCATGGTCAAGCGCGGCCGGGTCGAGACCATCGTCGAAAAGGCCGCCGAGCTGGGCGCCCGCCGCGTGCGGCTGACCATCACCCGCCGCACCAATGTCGACTACATGAAGCTGGGTCGCCTGGACGCCATCGCCATGGAGGCCGCCGAGCAGACCGGCCGCCTCGACGTGCCGGCGATCCTGGATCCCGAGAAGCTCGACAAGATCCTCGACGGCTGGGACGCCGGCCGGCGCCTGGTGTTCTGCGACGAGGGCGGCGATGCGAAACCCGCCATCGAGGCCCTGGCCGGCACGGGCGATCCCGCCGCCATCCTGATCGGCCCCGAAGGCGGCTTCGCCCCCGAGGAACGCGAGCGCCTGCGCTCGCTGCCGTTCGTCGTTCCGGTGTCGCTGGGTCCGCGCATCCTGCGGGCGGATACGGCCGCGATCAGCGCCATGACACTGTGGCAGGCCGCGGCGGGGGACTGGCGCTAGAATACCCCCTCAGTCGCTCCGCGACAGCTCCCCCAGAGGGGGAGGTGGCCCGAAGGGCCGGAGGGGGCCCTACAGCCCGCACTCGGCCTTGATCGCCGCCGCGTCCTTGTCGCCCTGGGCCGACGGCGCGCCGAGGTCCTCGTACTCCTGGAACGTCACGCTGGACTGGCCGCCGGCGACCCGCTTCTCGACCGTCCGGCCGTAGCCCTGGATCCTCAGCCGGACGGCTGAATAGAGCGCCGGGCCATAGGACGCGTCCGGATCGGGCCCGTAGAGCTCGACGAGGTCGCCGCCGCTCCCGCTGGCGCGCACGAACTGGTTGGCCTTGCCGAGCATCGCCGTGGAGGTGCGGGCGGGGCCATAGCCCAGCCGCGCGATCGCCGCCTTGGCGCAGACCAGCTTCCTGCCCTCGGCCTCGGCGATCCTGGTCAGCTCCTGGTTAGCCGGCAGCGAGCCGTGATTGTCGGCCCGGAACAGATAATCGACGCCCCGGTCGCGATCGCGCGGCAGACCCTGGCCGTTCAGGTAGCGCAGGCCGATCCGGTACTCGGCGTCCAGATGACCGCCGTCGGCCGCCTGCTGGTAATAGGCCAGCGCCTTGGCGTTGTCCTTGGCGACGTCGCCGCCCTGCTCGTAGGCCCGGCCGAGGAAATAGGCGATCAGCACGTTGCCGGCCTTGGCCGCCAGCTCCATCTGCCGGAAGGCCTCGGGCTTGTCGCCGGCCTGGGCCGCCGCCTGGGCGGCGGCGATGTGGTCCGCGCCCGGGGACGGCGTCTGGGCCAGCGCCGGCGTCGCGGCGGCGAGCAGCAGCCCGGCGAAAAGCAGCGATGCGAACTTCATGTCTTCCCCGTCCGCCACGTTCATCCGGCGTGTTTCGCCACGATCCTAGCCGCGCCGCCACCGAAGAGAATGATGATTTTTTAGTCCTCCCCCGCTCGCGGGGGAGGGGGACCGCAAAGCGGTGGAGGGGGCGAGACTGGGCTCGGCGCTCCGTCCCTCGCCCCCTCCGTCACGCCGCGTATCCGCGGCGCGCCACCTCCCCCGCTGCGCGAGGGAGGACTAGACCGAACGGTAACGCTAATTGTAGCGGACCCCCTTGAGGTCGGCTAAGACGGCTCCCAACTGCGCTCCACGCGTTTCGTGGCGGTCGGGGGGAACGGGCCCCTCCCCTCCTGTGGCGTTCGATTTTAGGGGAGACGGCGATGGCCGACACCGCCAGCCTGGATCAGCGCCCGCTGACCCTCGAAGACCTGACCGCCTATTTCGCCAAGGGCAACAAGCCCAAGTCCGCCTTCCGCGTCGGCGCCGAGCACGAGAAGTTCGGCTTCTATCTCGGCAGCCACACGCCCGTGCCCTACGAGGGCGACAAGGGCGTGCACGCCCTGCTGGTCGGCCTGCAGCGCTTCGGCTGGACGCCCGTGATGGAAGGCGATGTGATCATCGGCCTCGAGCGCAACGGCGCGAACGTCAGCCTGGAGCCGGGCGGCCAGTTCGAGCTGTCGGGCGCGCCGCTGCTGACCATGCACGACATCTGCGAGGAAACCGGCGGTCACCTCGACGAGGTCAAGACCGTGGCCGACGAGCTGGGCCTGGGCTTCCTGGGGGTCGGCTTCTCGCCGCAGTGGAAGCGCGAGGAAGTGCCGATCATGCCCAAGGGCCGGTACGTCATCATGCGCGAGTACATGCCCAAGGTCGGGGGCCTGGGCCTCGACATGATGCTGCGCACCTGCACCGTGCAGGCCAATCTCGACTTCGAAAGCGAAGCCGACATGGTCGCCAAGTTCCGCATGAGCCTGGCCCTGCAGCCGATCGCCACGGCCCTGTTCGCCAATTCTCCGTTCACGGAAGGCAAGCCGAACGGCTTCCTCTCCGCCCGCGCCAACGTCTGGACCGACACCGATCCCAACCGCACGGGCCTGCTGGACTTCGTGTTCCAGGACGGCTTCGGCTTCGAGCGCTACGCCAAGTACCTGCTCGACGTGCCGATGTACTTCGCCAAGCGCGGCGACCGCTATATCGACCTGGCCGGCCGATCCTTCCGCGACTTCATCGACGGCAAGATCGACGAGGTCGGCGGCGAGCGGGCCACGATCAAGGACTGGGCCGACCACGCCACCACCGCCTTCCCGGAAGTGCGCCTGAAGACCTATCTGGAAATGCGCGGCGCCGACGCGGGTCCGTGGAGCCGCCTGTGCGCCCTGCCCGCCCTGTGGACCGGCGTGTTCTATGACGACGCGGCCCTGGCGGCCGCCTGGGATCTGGCCAAGGACTGGACCGTCGAAGATCGCGAAGGCCTGCGCCGCGACGTGCCGACCCTGGGCCTGAAGGCCAAGGTCGCCCGCCGCACCGTCCAGGACGTCGCCAAGGACTTCGTCGCCATCGCCAAGCAGGGCCTCAAGGCCCGCGCCCAGCTGAACGGCGGCTTCCTCGACGAGACGATCTATCTGGGCGAACTGGAAGAGATCGCCGACAGCGGGATCACCCCCGCCGAACGCCTGCTGGAGAAGTTCCACGGCGAATGGCAGGGCGACATCGGCCGGCTGTTCACCGACGGGGCTTACTGAAAGCCGGGGAAGACCCCCTCCGGCCCTCCGGGCCACCTCCCCCAAAGGGGGAGGATCTAGGAGCGCCGAGCCTTCAAGATGCTCCCCCTCTGGGGGAGCTGTCGCGGAGCGACTGAGGGGGCCGGCGCCAGCCGGTCAGCGCAACATCCCCCAGGCGATCGCCGCCTGGCCGCCGATGTAGAGGAACCACACGGCCCAGGCCGTCAGCCTCGCCGAGCCGAAGAGCTTGGCCCCCTTGAAGAGATCAAATGCCAGGATCGCGTCCGAGGCCATGAACGCCACGGCCCCCGCCGTCGCCGGCCAGCGCGTGGTCGGCAAGGCCGCGGCCGAGACCACCATGGCCAGGATCGCCGCCACATAGGCCAGCACCGCCGGCCGCAGCGGGCCGAGCGACCCCCACAGCCGCCGCAGCATCACCGCCCCGACCAGCGCTGCGACCGGCGCGATGACGAAGAAGGCCTGGCTGGGCGTCGTGCGCTCGCGCCAGAACACGATCACATAGACGACGTGCCCGGCCAGGAACGCCGCCAGGCCCCAGGGCAGCCAGCGCTTGGGATCGCCGGCCAGGAACACGTCGCCCAGGGCGCACAGGGTCAGGGCCACGGCCAGCAGCACCGTGCCGCCTTCCAGATAGGCCAGCACCGCCAGGGCGCCGGTCGCGGCCGCCTTGACCACGGTGCGCACGAACGACGGCGGCCGCTGCACCAGCACGAAACCATAGGCCAGGGCGCAGACCCCGCAGATCGCCCACAGCTGCGTGTCAGTCATCCGACGACAGCTTGGAAAGGAAGGCCTGGGCGGCGTCCTTGTGGCGGGGCTTGAGGTTCTTGCCGACGATGGCCAACACGGCGGCGATCACGGCCGCGTCGTCGGTGAAGCCGATGGCCGGCAGCAGGTCGGGAATGGCGTCGGTCGGCAGCACGAAATAGGCCAGGGCCGCGAACATCATGCCCTTGGCCGCGGCCGGGGTCTCCGGGTCGCGAGCGCACCACCACACCGACAGGGCGTCGGCGGCGAACGGCACCTTGGCGGCCACGCGGCGCATCTTCGGCCAGAAGCCGCGCGCCACCCGCTGCTCGTTGACCCGCACCGTGGCCGGCACGAGCGCCTTCCTGGGATCAAGCACGTCGTCGGGCGTGACGCCGCCGTTGACGTCGGGGGATGGTTTGGCGTCGGCGCTCATGGGGTTAAACCGCTCCTCAACACAACGATTAAACGCAACCCCAGGGGAAACGTCCATGAAACTCGACAACACCGTCGCCGCCGTCGTCACCGGGGGCGCCTCGGGCCTCGGCGAAGCCACCGCCCGCGCCCTGGCCGCCCACGGGGTGAAGGTCGCCATCTTCGACATGAACGAGGCCCGCGGCGAGGACGTCGCCAAGGAGATCGGCGGCGTCTACTGCAAGGTCAACGTCACCAGCGACGCCGACGTCGACGCCGGCTTCGAGAAGGCCCGCGCCGCCCACGGCCAGGAGCGGATCCTGGTCAACTGCGCCGGCGTCGGCAACGCCGCCAAGACCGCCAGCCGCGACAAGGCCACCGGCGAGACCAAGCACTTCCCGCTCGATATCTTCGACCGGGTGATCCAGATCAATCTGGTCGGCACGTTCCGCTGCATCGCCAAGTCGGCCAAGGGCATGCTCGACCTGGAGCCCCTGGAAGACGGCGAGCGCGGCGCCATCGTCAACACCGCCAGCGTCATCGGCATGACCCTGCCGATCGCCCGCGACCTGATGAGCGAGGGCATCCGCGTCAACACCATCCTGCCGGGCATCTTCAACACCCCGCTGATGAACGCCGCCCCCGACAACGTCAAAGCCGCCCTGGCCGCCTCGGTGCCCTTCCCCAAGCGCCTGGGGAATCCTGCCGAATACGCCCAGCTCGCCCTGACCATGATCACCTGCGGCTACTTCAACGGCGAAGACGTCCGCCTCGACGGCGGCATCCGCATGGCGCCGCGCTGACACTCATCCCTCTCCCCTTGCGGGAGAGGGTGGCCCCACGAAGTGGGGTCGGGTGAGGGGTCGCACATACAGAAACGCCGCGACAGCCGATCAGCTGTCGCGGCGTCTTGCGTTTGAGAGACCCCTCATCCGTCGGCTACGCCGACACCTTCTCCCGCAAGGGGAGAAGGATCAGGATCCTCCCCCTCTGGGGGAGGTGGCCCGGAGGGCCGGAGGGGGCAAGCGCGGCGGCAAGACCCCCTCAGTCGCTTCGCGACAGCTCCCCCAGAGGGGGAGCATCTAAGGCCAGGACTTACTTCTTCACCCAGCCGCCGCCGAGCGGCTTCCAGTATTGCCCCGGCGCCAGGCGGGCGTAGAGCTGCTTGGCGGTGGCCTGGCCGGCGGCGTCGGCGGTGACGCCGGTCTTGGCGGCGGTGTCCTTGTAGACGGCCGCGCGGCCGGTGTTGATCTCGGCCACGGCGGCGCGCAGGTCGGCGTCGCCGCCCGACACGATGCCCAGGAAGCCGTCGGCCTGCTCGCCGATCGTGCCGGCGGCCTTGCCGGCGTCCACGGCGGCCTTGGCGGCGGCCGACTGGGCCAGAACGGGCGCGGCGACCGCGCCCATGGCGGCCGCGATGGCCAGGACCGTCATCGTCTTGCGGATCATGGCGGTTCCTCCTCTTAGAACAGGTTCGGGTTCTGCTGGATCAGCGTCTGGACTTCCTTGTCCAGCCGCACCCGCACGTCGGCGTCCAGCTTGGCGTAGATGTTGATCGGGTCGACCTTGACGCGGACGGTCGGGGTGCAGGCCATAAGGCCTCCCGCCGCCAGCAGGGTCGCGATCAGGACGCGCTTGTGCATGGCTTTATCTCCAGTTCGGGGTTCACGTTGCGCGGTCACGGCTGAACCGGCGCTGAACGGCGTGTTTCCTCGGTCTCTTCCGCGAAACGACGGCCCCAGGCGGCCAGAAGCTCGTCGAAATTGAGCGAGGTGTCGAGCGTCAGGTCCACCGGCGTCTTGGCCGGCAGGGGGATGCGCCGCTGGAAGGCCTTGCCGCGGATCAGCTCCAGGATCCCGACCTTGGCCTTCTCGGCGACCTTCGGATCGTGCTCGCCCTTGATGTGGAACAGCAGCGACAGGCGGCCGTTCGGCGTCGAATTGACCCCGGCCTCCATCGTGTCGAACGCCAGGTTCTCCATGGCCTGGTAGGCGAAGTCCTGGATGGCGTTGACCGGCTGCTGGGCGACGGCGGCGTTGTTGGGATTGCCCGGGCTGTCGTTCTCGGCCTGGCTGGCGGCCTGATTGGCCTCAACGCCGGTCAGGGCCTCGCGGGCGATCGAGATGCGGCCGGGCTTGATGGCGTTCAGCTTGCCGTCCAGCAGCTTGAAGCCCTTGTCGCTGAACTGGAACGGCAGGCGGCCCGAGACCACCGCGTCCAGCTTGACCTTGTCGGCCAGGGTCGAGCCGGCGGTCAGTTCGCCCAGGTCCAGGCCGTCGATGACGATGACGCCGCTGATCGCCTTGCCGTCCAGCGGCACGTCGATCGGCTCGATCGAGATCTTGCCCTTGGCCGCCGTCAGCGACGCCTCCGACACCTTCAGCGAGTTGGCGCCCAGGGTGAAGACCGCGCCCACCGCCTCCAGCGGCACGATGGAATCGATGCGGGTGATCGCCAGCTTCTGGTCCGGCGCGCTGGTCAGCGGCGCCAGGCTGTCGAACGTCACGTCGCCGTTCAGCGTGGCCACGAAGCCCAGCGGGCTGGCGCGGAAATCGAGGCCCTCTGTCGAGACCTCGCCGCTGCTGGTCACGCCCTTGTCGGTCCAGTCGAAGCGGCCCTTGAAGCTGGCCTTGCCCTCGGCCTCGCTGGCGAAGGCGGCCATCGGGCTGACGGCCACCGGCTGGAGCCCCTGCTGCTTGCTGAAGACGATGTTCGAGGCGTCGATGATCGCCGAGCCGCGACCGCTCTCCACCCCGTGACGAATGTCGATGCGGCCCAGGGCGAAGCCGCTGGCCGTGCCGAAATCGACGCCGCCGCTCCACACGCCCGAGGTCAGAACCAGCCGTCCCGTCGCCTTGACCGGCTCGAACCGCTTGGCCGAGGCCGCGTCGACCAGCCGGCCTTGGGTCAGCCGCACCTCGGCCCGGTCGAAGCCCTGCCCGCCGCCGACGAAGGTCCCGGCCACGTCTTCGGCTTTCGCCTCTGCGGCGGTGATCGTTCCGCGTCCGTTGGCGAACCGCGCCTGGGCTTCCCAGCGGCCACCGGCCACCCGCACCAGGGGGGCCGCGACCGGACAGACGTCCAGGGCGATGTCCTGGATCGGCCGCTCGCCGGCCTCGCCCGCCGCGATGGCGGCCACGGTCACCGGCGTGCAACCGGCCAGGCGTACGTCCAGCACCCCGCCGGCGAAGCGGGCCTGGCCCTTGGCGTCGAGCTTGATCCCCTCGGCCGGCAGCACGTCCAGCGTCCCGACCAGGGTCACGGGCGAGGCGAAGCCACCCGCGTCGGCGCGCCAGTCGCTGGCCGTCAGGGTCAGCTCGGGCAGGCCGCCGCCCGCCAGCGCCAGGGTCGCCGAACCGCGCGAGACGCCGCCGGCGCTTTCCACAAGTCGGCCGCCGCCTGCGGTCAGGGTCGCCTTGGCGCCGCTGGCCGAGGCCAGGGTCACCGGCTTGCCGGCGAAGGCCGAAACCTTGCCGCCGCCGATCTCCAGCCGCAGGTCGGGCGCGTCGAGTTCGAAGTCGCCCAGGGCCTTGCGCGCGGCGCCGGCATAGACGGGATTGGGCAGGCCGGCGGTCAGGCGCTCGGCGTCGGGCGCCGACACCGCCCCGTCCGCCCCCGCCCGGCCGGCCAGGCTCAGGTTCAGCCCCTCGCCGGCCCGGAACCGGCCCTTGGCGTCGAGCACCAGCGCCGAAAGACCCAGGCCGTCGCGCGCCGCGCGGCCCACGCCGGCCGCCACGGTCACCGCGCCCGTCAGGCCGATGGCCCCGCCCTTGGGGGCCGAGAAGGCCAGGTTCGTCGACTTCACGTCCACCGACGCCCGGCTCAGCGCCGCGCCGCCGGCCAGGGCCTGGTCGGCCGCGCCGCGCAGCCGCGCCGGGCCGATGGCCCGCAGGCCGGCCTGGTCGAAGTCCACCCGCATGGCGTCGCTGTCGATCTCGGCGGCGAAGCTGCGGGCCTCGACGCCGGGGGCGACCAGCCGGCCCGCCCGGGCCTGGCCCGACACCCGCGCGGCCGCGCCGCCCTTCTTGAAGTCGCCGGCCACCAGGCCCGCCAGGGTCAGGCGGGTCTCGACGTCGGCCAGGCTGGTCTCGCCGGCCCGCAGGCCTTGCGCCTTGACCGACAGCTTGACGTCAGCCGGACCGGTGGCCGCCAGGCGCTTGAGATCGGGATAGGCGACGTCGGCCTCGAGGCGGGCGTCGGCCTCCTCCAGGTCGATCTGTTCGGCGTCCAGCCCCTCGACGTCGGCGCGGGCGTCGACGGTGAGGCGGTCGCCGCGCTTGCGGGCCCGCAGGGCCGCTCCGCGCAGCTCGACCTGCAGGTTGTCGGTGGCGTAGCGCATGGCCGCGACCGCCGCGTCCAGCCGCAAGAACTGGCCGTCGTCGAGGCTGGCGTCGCCGGTCAGGCGGGCCACGCCGCCGGGGGTGTCGAGCGTCACCCGGGCGTCCTCGACCAGAACCGCCGGCCCGCCCTGCTTTTCCTCGCCGGGCGACTTCAGCGCCTCGTCGATCAGCGGCTGCAACTTGCCGAAGGTCAGCTTCTGGCCGTCGTAGCGGGCGCGCAGGCGCGGGCTGGTGATGCGCACGGCCCGGGTGTCGATGGCGAACGGACCGCCCGACCACGGGGCGGTCAGGTCGTAGGCCACCTCGATGCGCCTGGCCGAGAAATAGGGATCGTTGGCGGGGCCCAGGCGAATGGAGCCGGCGAAGCCGCTGGCGTCCAGGCTCTCGACCGAGATCAGGCCCTCGATGCCGCGCTCGGCCAGCCACGCTTCTGCAAGCGCGCGACTGATCTCGCGCCGGCCGGAATAGGCGGAAAAGCCCAGGGCGATGAACGCCATCATCGCGAACGACACGGCCTCCAGCCCGGCGTCGGCCAGGGCGGCCTTGTCGAGGCGGAGACCCCGCTTTGGTTTCGCGGTCTTCGGTGCGGAATCGGGGTCGGCGTGGGGCTCGGCCATCGGCCGCACCATGCCGCAAGCCGTGGCGTTTGTGAGGCCCCCGTTGCGGAAAAGTCGAGAAAGCGCCGGTATTGAAACAGGAAGAGGGACGCGCGGCCTTCGCTCGGCCCATCCCCTTCTTCCCGTCATTTCCGCCCCGGAGCCGCTATCGACACTCGCCCATTAGCGAACGCATCGAGAGGCCGCTATGAGTGGCTACGGCACTACCGAATAGAGTGAATTGAAAGGACGACGACATGGCTTTGCTCGACGCGCTCAAGGCTGACCAACTCGCAGCGCGCAAGGTGAGCGACCGTCTGAAGGCCGACCTGCTCACCACGCTGATCGGGGAAGCCACGCAGATCACGACCGAGGAATTCAAGCGCGGCGTGACGGAAGTCACCGACGAAAAGGTCGTCGCGACCGTCGCGAAGTTCTTGAAGAACACGAAACTGACGCTGGAAAATCTCGCGGCCGAACGCGCGCGCCTGATCGAGGCGGCCGGCGATGTGTCGAGGGTGGACGAGCGGATCAAGGCGGCTGAAACCGAGCTGGCGATCCTGTCCTCGTACGGCCCCAAGCAGATGACGGAAGCGGAACTGCGCGCGGCCATCGACGACTTCCGCACCCAAAACCCCGACGCCAACGTCGGCGCGATCATGGCCCACCTGAAGACCAACTTCGGCGGCCAGTACGACGGCAAGGCGGCCAGCGCCCTGGCCAGGACTTAGACTCGCCGCCGTCAGGCGCTGAGCCGTTCCAACGTCCGCGATGGGTCGCGAACAGAAGCTGGTTAGGCCGCACCTGCGGCTGACGGAAGGGCTTTCGCTGCTAGGGCGGATGTTGACCGAAACAGGCACTTATCTCGCGACAGCGATTTGGGTGTCGCCGCAAACCGATCCCCTCTCTCTTAGAGAGAGGGAGGGGCCCGCCGCCGCAGGCGGTGGGAGGGTGAGTGGTTACGGCCTGGCCGATCGGAGCGCTGCCAGGATATCGTCGGCTACACCGCCGGGATCGGCCAGGATCCGCTCGTTGTGGAATCTCAGGACCACGTATCCAAGCTGCTCCAACGTCTCGGTGCGACGATCGTCGTAGTCTTCGCGGCCGTCATGAGCAGCTCCGTCCAATTCTACGATCAGCTTGCCCGCCTCGCAGACGAAGTCCGCGAAATAGCGGTCGATCGCAATCTGCCGCATGAACTTGAAGCCGGCGAGGCGGCGGTTGCGGATGAGGGGCCAGAGCGCCCTTTCCGCCAGGGTCTGTTGCTGGCGAAGGCGGCGGGCGTAGGCGGTCCTGTCCATTGCCGAAGCGTGGGCACGGGCTGCCTGCGTTCTCAATCAGAGGAATTGGGATTTTCCTGTGAGCGGCGAAACCACTCACCCTCCCACCGCTTCGCGGCGGGCCCCTCCCTCTCTCTAAGAGAGAGGGGTCCTTGGGCCGCCAACCACCCTCAGCCGACATAAGATTCCTCCGCTTCCTGGCGGGTTGTCCGTGGCGGTGGAGGCCCCGCCACAAGGGCGGGAATGACGGGAGGCGGGGGCGTGCGCAGCTGAGGCCCGCGGCGGAAGGGATCGGGGTTCGCCGACTGGCGGTGAAACCTCTCACCCTCCCACCGCTGCGCGGCGGGCCCCTCCCTCTCTCTCAGGGAGAGGGATTTTACTTACTTCTTCGGCGGGCGGGCCGCCTGGACTTCGATCTCGACCAGCATGCCGTCGGCGACGAGGGCCGAGACCTGGCTGGTGATGCGGGAGGGCTTGTTGGGCTGTTCGGCGGTGCCGAAGAAGGTCTTGTAGCCCTCCATCATGCCGGCGAAGTCCATCTTGCCGTCCTTGGCCGGGTCGCCGACCAGCAGGACGCGCATCATGACGACGTCCGACAGGGTCGCGCCCTGGCTCTTGAGGGCGTCTTCCAGGCGCTTGATGACGCCGATGGTCTGGGTCTTGGTGTCGCCGAACTTGGCGACGCCCGTGGCGTTGGCGTCGACGACCGGCGGGGTCATGCCGCTGACGTAGATGGTGTCGTAGCCGGCCGGCACGGTGACGACGCTGGCGATGGCCGACTTGGGGTCGCCGCCGCGGACGATCCCCTGGGCGTGAGCCGCGAGCGGAGCGGCGAAGGCGGCGGCGCCGAGCAGGGCGAGGGCGAGGCGTTTCATGGGCGTCTCCTTATCGGTTTCTGGGATCAGTGGGCCTGCAGGCCGCGGGCCTTGGCCTTGGCGTTCGACTGGGCGCGGACGCTGGAGATGTCGGCGAAGCTGACGGGCTTGCCCTTGTTGCCCCAGGCGCCGCGCACGTAGTTGAGGATGCCGGTCAGCTCGGCGTCGGACAGGTCGTCCTTGAACGAGGGCATGCCGGCCCGGCCGTTGATCACGACGGCGGCCATGAGCTTGCCGTCGCCCTGGACGATCGGCGCGCCGGCCAGGGCCGGGAAGGCGCCCTTGACCCCCTTGCCGGTGACCTGGTGGCAGGCCGAGCAGTTGTCGGCGTAGAGGGTCTGGCCGGTCGGCGGCGCGGCCTGGGCGGCGGACGCCCCCAGGGCCAGCGGCGCGGCGATGGCCAGGGCGGCGATGATGGCGTTGCGAAGCATCAAGTCTCCCCGAGGATCAGAAGTGCGGTGGTCAGGCGGCGCGGACGCGGGCGTGCAGCTTGCCGATCTGCTGCCAGGCCGACTCGATGGCCCCGGCCTGCCAGCCGCCAAGATAGCTGAGGTGCTCGCCGGCCAGGTAGAGGCGGCCGTCGGGTTCGCACAGCACCGGATAGGCGCTCTTGCGGCCCTCGTCGCTCCACTCGGCCCAGCCGCCGAGATTGAACTCGGCCAGGTGCCAGCAGAACGAGAAGGCGTTCTCGTAGCTGTCGGCGTATTCGGGGAACACCTTCTGGCCGGCGGCCACGGCGAAGGCGGCGCGGTCGGCCGGGCTCTTGGCGCTGATCTTGGCCGCCTCGCCGCCGAACGCGTAGTAGCCCAGCAGCACGCCCTTCTGCGACTGCCAGCCGGTGGACGGCAGGCTGATCGTGCCGATGCCGGGCATGTCGTTGTAGATGTGGCCGCCGTAGATGAAGTGGTCCTCTTCCCAGAAGCGGCGCTTCATCTGCAGGCCGATCTTGTTGACCGGGGCGTAGGCCACGCCCTCCATCGCCGCCTTGAACGGCTTGGAGGCCTGCAGGTCGACGCCGCGCAGCACGCTGAGCGGGATGGTGCAGATGCAGTAGTCGGCGCTGATCTCGGCCTTCTCGCCGAAGGCGTCGCGGTAGCCGATCTTCACGCCCTTGGCGTCCTGGCGGATGGTCTCGACGACGCTGGAATAGCGGATCAGGCCCCCGACCTTGCGCTCGAAGGCCTTGGCGACCTGGTCCATGCCGCCGATCGGCTGGAGCATGGTGCGCTGCTGCTCGTAGCCGGCCACCGAGGTCAGGGTGCGCCAGGCGCCCGAGTGCAGGACGTCGGCCATGCTGCGCGGGGTGGAGGGCTTGCCGGGGCCGGGCGAGACGCCGGCGCCGGGATGGACGTCGAAGCCGCGGCCGTCCGTGCCGGTGTAGGCGAAGTCGGTGGGCGACAGGCGGCCCTCGTTGACCATGTAGGCGACGAAGAGGTCGCGGTCCTCGGCGGTCATCGCGCTGTCCAGCCCGCCCTTGGCGGCGACCTTGGCGATCAGCTCGGCGGCGTGGCCGCGGGCGTCGGCGGCGATCTCGCCCTTGCGGACCGGCTTGCCCTTCAGCGGACCCTCGCCCTTCTCGAAATAGACGTAGGCGGCGTCGTTGTCGTTGACGAAGCTCTCCAGCGGCACGCCGAACAGCTTGGTGTAGTGCAGGGTCGAGCGGTGGTGGTACGGGATCCGCCACGGGCCGTGGTTGATGTAGAGCCCCTCGTCGAACTGGCAGGTCTGGTCGTTGCCGTTGAGATCGACGTGGTGGAAGCCGTTGCGGGCGGTCTGGCAGCGGCCGCCGGCGAAGCCCCGGGCCTCCAGCACCTGCACCTCGTAGCCGTGCTTGGTCAGTTCGTAGGCGGAGGTCAGGCCGGCCAGGCCCGCGCCCAGCACCACCACCTTGATCCCCTTGCCGCCGCCTTCCAGCGGGGGCGGGGCCGCCTGGGCCGAGGCGAAGCCGTAGCCCAGGGCGTCCATGCCGGCCATGGCCAGCGACACCCCGCCATAGGCCGCCAGACCCTCGAAAAACCGACGACGCGTCAGAACTCCGTCCATATGCCCGCCCTGTTGTCTTGTTCCGCCGACCGATGCTCCGGCGGCGAGGTCCATCTCGAAATCACCGTCTCGCCGGGGCAATCCATTTGCCGCCTGGAGACCATTCATGGGGTCGCTGAACGCCGTTGTGCCGAGCCCTTGGGCGCCCGCGCTTCGGCATGAGCGAAGTCTGGGCGCGGGGCGCATGACGCCGGAATCGGAGGCCCCGAAAGAAGGGAGCCGGACACTGGGCCCGGCTCCCCCATAACGCTGGATTTTCCAGTGCTTAGCCAGTTCCTAGAACGTGTAGGTCAGGCGTCCGTAGTAGTAGCCGCCGTTGATGCCGAAGGGCGAGTAGGACGGATACTGGGTGACGCAGCCGCCGCCGGAGGCGACGCAGGCCGTCTGGAAGGCGGCCGAATACTTGTCGGGATACTCGTTGAACAGGTTGTTGGCGCCGATCGCCGCGGTGACCCCGACCGGGAACTTGTAGGAGACCTCCAGGTCGGTGATCGCCGTGGCGCTGACCACGGTCATCAGCAGCGGGCCGGTGCCGGGATCGGCCAGGGCCGAGGCCTTGCCGTAGAAGGTCTCGGTCAGGCTGACCGTGAGCGGGCCGAAGCTGTAGAGGCCGTTCAGCCCGATCTTGTACTTGGGCGAGGCGGTCTCGAGCAGCGAGGCGGCGTTGCCGGCGAACAGCACCTGGCCGCTCGGGAAGGCCGTGCTGGTGGTGGCCAGGGCGGCCGGGGCGGCCTTGACCTTGGTGATCTTGGTCTCGTTGAAGTTGCCGCTCAGCGTCCAGTCGATGCGGCCGTAGTCGCCCAGGCTGGTCGGGTAGGACAGCACCACGTCGACGCCCTGGGTGCGGGTGTCCAGACCGTTGGAGAAGATGTTGATGCCGGTGCTGGTGACGGTGCTGTCCAGCACGTTGCCGTTGGCGGCGATCGCGGCGTTGACGTTGGCGTTGACCACCACGCCGTTGCGGATGCCGTAGATCGAGCTGGAGCCGAAGATCCGGTCTTCGAGCTTGATGCGGTAGAAGTCGATCGTCGCCGTCAGCTTGGGCAGCGGATGGGCCACCACGCCGAGGCTGTAGTTGGTCGACTTCTCGGGCTTCAGCTTGGAGATGCCCAGCAGGGCCGCCGCCGCCGAGTTCGGCGCCAGCTGTACGAAGGCGCTGGTCGGCGAGACGTTGGTGGCCGAGTAGTAGGACTCCGCCAGGGTCGGGGCGCGGAAGCCGGTGCTGACCGTGCCGCGGACGGCGATCATCGGGTTGAAGTCATAGCGGCTGGTCAGCTTGCCGACGGTGGTGTCGCCGAAGTCGCTGAAGTCCTCGTAGCGCAGGGCCGCGTCGATCTTCCAGGGCTCGATCGGCGAGACGGCCAGGTCGGTGTAGAGCGCCCAGCTGGTGCGGCTGTGGCCGCCGGCGTCGGTCTTGGAGAAGCCGGGGTAGGACTGCGAGCCTTCCTTGTAGGTCGAGGCCGCGTCGCCGGCCCCGATCGCATAGGTGTCGCGGCGCTGCTCGACGCCCAGGGCGACGTTCAGCGGCGTGGCCAGGCCGACCTCGAAGTCGTGGCGCAGGTCGATGTTGTTGGTCCACTGGGTGGTGCGCCAGCTGCCGGCGTGGAACGAGGTGGGGGTGAAGCCCTTGGTCGTGGTCGTCGAGGTGTCGGAATAGAGGCTGGCGTTGGCCGAGTCCTCGACCCGCACCTCGATGTCGTCGAGGCCGTAGGTGGACGACACGTCGAGATCCCAGCCCAGCACCTTGCCGCTGAGGCCCAGCGTCATGGCGTAGTCGTCCTCGATGATCCGTTCGCGCGGGCTGAAGCCGTTGGGGAACGGCCGGTCGGCGGCGCCCATCTTGCCCTGCACGCGGTTGTAGCGGCGGTAGTTCTCGTAGGCCGAGGCGTCCTTGTGGCCGTAGGTGCCGAACGAATAGACCTCGAAGTCCTCGGGCAGCTCGACCCCGGCGTTGAAGGCCAGGACGTGCATCCGGTACTCGGCGTCGCCCGAGATCAGGTTCAGGTTCGGATAGCCCGAGATCTGGCTTTCGACGGCGTTGTTGGTGGCCGAATAGCTGGGGCTGGCGGTGTTGTAGACGCGCTGGTCGGGCAGGCCGCGGTTGGAGAAGCCGTGGTATTTGCTCTCGACGGTGAGGTTCAGATAGCTGTTCTCGGTCGGCGTCGTGCCGATGTTGGCCGAGAACGAGGCGGTCTTGCCGCCGCCGTCGAAGTACTCGCCGCCCGTGGCCGAGACCACGCCGCCGGAATTGGCCTTCTTGAGGATGATGTTGACGACGCCGGCGATGGCGTCG
>Ga0102591_1002019_pt1 | contig 24092 bp, 28 predicted proteins | sample AraplaCol_mCL_r2_2_FD_76860 | JGI IMG/M metagenome (GOLD analysis project Ga0102591, IMG submission 76860) | Arabidopsis root microbial communities from North Carolina, USA - plate scrape MF_Col_mCL_r2 (SPADES assembly) (version 2) | ecosystem: Host-associated > Plants > Roots > Endosphere... | reverse complement strand
GGAATCTGATCCGGCAGAAGAAGCAGGACATCGAGCTGACCGCCGAGGGAGAGCGCTTTCTCGCCAGGCACCTGCAGATCTCGCCCGACATGCTGACCCACCCGCGCCGGCCGGTGTGCAAGGCCTGCCTCGACTGGAGCGAGCGGCGGCATCACCTCGCCGGCACGCTGGGGGCCGCCATGATGCAGCGCTTCGCCGAGCTGAAATGGGCGGCGCGCGACGCAACCCCCGGCAGCCGCGTCGTGAACTTCACCCGCACCGGCGAAAAGCAGTTTGCCGCGCTGTTCGGCAACGGCAAGGACTGACCGCGCCTCGACCGCTCGCGGACGCCGGTCCTATCGGCTTCCTGAAGCGCGGGAAGCTCGTGCCGCCTTTTCCGTCCGCCCGCGCCGACTTCTGTCGCCCCAGGCCGTATGCAGCGAACGTTCATGCCGCATTCAGGTCATGATTGGCAGGTTTGGATCGCGCCGGCTCGATGTGTTGCAAGATTTGACATGTCGAATCGTGTCTTTTGATTCATTGTGCGCCGCAAGCACCACTCCCAAAGACTTGCTCCCTAGGACGAGAAGGAAGATCAAATGAAATACCTGTTCGCTGCCGCCATGCTCGCCAGCGCTGTCGTCGGTTTCACCGAAGCGGCCAGCGCCGCTGACGGCTGCGGCCGCGGGTTCTATCGCGGTCCCTATGGGCATTGCCGTCCGATGGGCGGCGCGGTCGTGGTGCGCCCGGCTCCTGTGTATGTAGCCCCGCCGGTCGTCGTCGTGCCCCGCGCGCGCGTCTGCCCCTATGGCTTCCGCTGGTACGCCGGCCGCTGCCGTCCGTTCTGATCTCTCCTGATGGCAAAATGGCCGCGCGGCGAAAGCCTGCGCGGCCATTTTCGTTTCAGGGCCGCCGACGCTTCGGCTGCGCAATTGAAGCCGCTTCCGAATCGAAACGGGGACCGCTGGCTGCGATCCCCGTCGAGTTCACGCGCTGTGCCGGACTCACCAGTGGTGGCGGCGGTGCCAGCGACGGTGATGCCGGCGCCAATGACGGCGATGCCAGCCCCAGTGGCGGTGGTGGCCGTGCCAGTGCACCTGCTCGGGCGTCAGCTGCGCGGCTTCCTCGCTGGTGGTGACGGCCGGATGAGCGTCGGGATTGCCTTGCGGCATGCGGGCGGGATCGCCGACCGGCTGCGGTGACAGCGGCGCGGCCTGCGCGGTCGCGGCGAAGGCGGCGGCGCCCGCCGTCACCCCCAATGCGAGTTTTAGAAAGTTCCGACGCTCCATGGCTTCTTCCTCTTGGATCTCTCAGCAAGTGATGCAGAGGAAGTGTCGCGGTCATGACATGAACCGAAGCTGAATCGTATGTTCAGATTCGTGCGAAGCGGACATTCGCTGCTCCCTACTTCGCAAACTCCTGCGCCAGCACCAGCGTCTCGCGCGAGCGCTTCACGTCGGGCCAGTCGCGCTCGAAATCGGCGACGAGCTTCTGCAGCGCGTCACCTTTCAGCATCGCCGCGAGCTTGGCCTCATCATCGAACTGATACATCGCCTGGTGCAGCGAGGGATCATCGAGGCTCCAGAACCGCCACGCCTTGCTGACGCCGAACGCCTTCACCGCGTCGGGCACATGTTCCGTCTCGTACCATCTGTCGAAGGCAGCGCGCTTTCCGGCGTCGGGGACAATGGCGCGGACGACGAAGAAGGCTGCCGGCATGTTGTTTCCTCCTGTTGTTGGGCGTGAGCCTAACCGCTTCAGCCGCCGGCGACAAAAAAGTTGGCGCCGGTGTCGGAACGGACGCCCTCCGCTCGTCCTCTGTTTCGAACCAGGACACGGAGACAGCAAATGGCCGACCTCACCCTGACCACCTTCAATTGGGTTCCCGAAGCGCCGCGAGGCTTCGTGCGCGACCTCCGCGTGCGCTGGGCGCTGGAAGAAGCCGCACTGCCCTATCGCGTCGCCAGCGCGCCGTTCGACGGTCGCGGGCCTGCGCATCTCGCGCACCAGCCGTTCGGCCAGGTGCCATGGCTGACCGATGGCGACCTCTCGATCTTCGAGACCGGCGCGATCCTGCTGCATCTCGGCGAACGCAGCCCCCAGCTGATGCCCACCGACCCGCGCGGACGCACTGAAGCGACGCAATGGGTGTTCGCGGCGCTCAATTCGGTGGAGATGGCGAGCCTGCCCTGGGGAATGTCGAAGTTCATGGGACACCCGACCGACACGGCGGCATGGAAATTCGTCGACGATTTCCTCAAGCTGCGGCTGAAGCATCTCGAGCCGGCGCTCGCCCGCCGCGAGTGGCTCGCGGGGTCCTTCTCCGTCGCCGACATCCTGATGTCGGACGTGCTGCGCGTCATCGATGGCTTCGACGCCCTGGCGGACAGTCCCGCCTGCCGCGCCTACGTCGCGCGCGCCACCGGCCGCCCGGCGTTCGCCAAGGCGCACGCGGACCAGATGGCGCATTTCGCCGCTGCGGATAAGGCCCGCGGAACGTGATGCACCTCACATAATCAATCCAGCGCCCGGCCTACAGTCGCCAGCACCGGACGGAAGCAATCGAAAGGTGACCCATGGTCCGCATCGAATATCTCAAGCGACAGATCGCCCGCGCCGAGCGGCTGGCCAAAGCCATCCTCGACCGCCAGACCGCCGATCGGCTGCAAGCCTTCGCCGCCGAATGCCGCACCGAATTGTCGGAGCTGACGCTCGAGCGCGCCGCGTGAGACGTGGTGACGGATGCGCGAGATATGTAGGGCGGATTAGCGAAGCGTAATCCGCCGCGTCTCCACCCGGCGACACGACTGTCGCGGATTACGCTATCGCTAATCCGTCCTACACCTCACACCGGCTTCAACGGCGCATCCGCAACGACGCGCAGGTCAATACTGCCGATCAGGGCCGCACGACGCGCCTCCGCCGCGCTGATGGCCTCGTCCGTCTGCCGCAGCGTCGAGACGTTCGAGCCGAGCGAGACGATCCCGCCGAGCACCAGCGCGATCGATCCGAGTGCTGCGGTCTGACCGAACCCGAACACGCCGAGGATCGTCACCACCAGCAGCGCCGCCCCGCCCCCGATCGCGATCTTGGACGCGAGAATGTACTTGCGGCAGCGCTCGGCGATCTCGGCGAGCCGCTCGATGCGATCTTCAATGTCGGAGATTTCGTCGGTCGGATCGTCTTCGGTCATTGGATCGAGGATGCCGATTGTAGGGCGGATTAGGCGTAGCCGTAATCCGCCGCGTTCGGATGAGTGGCGGGTTACGCTTCGCTAACCCGCCCTACGCGCTCCTCACAACGGCAAATTGTCGTGCTTCTTCGCCGGCGTTTCCACCTTCTTGTCCTTCAGCATCGCCAGCGCCCGCGCGATCCGCTTCCTCGTCGAGTGCGGCATGATGACGTCGTCGATGTAGCCGCGCTCGGCGGCGATGAAGGGTGACAGGAAGCGGTCTTCGTATTCCTTGGTGCGCGCTGCGATCTTGTCGGGATCGCCGATGTCGCTGCGGAAGATGATCTCGACCGCGCCCTTGGCGCCCATCACCGCGATCTGGGCGGTCGGCCAGGCGTAGTTCATGTCGGCGCCGATCTCCTTGGAGGCCATGACGTCGAAGGCGCCGCCATAGGCCTTGCGGGTGATGATGGTGACCAGCGGCACGGTGCACTGCGAATAGGCGAACAGCAGCTTGGCGCCGTGCTTGATCAGGCCGCCATATTCCTGCGCGGTGCCGGGCAGGAAGCCCGGCACGTCGACGAAGGTGACGATCGGGATGTTGAAGGCATCACAAAAACGAACAAAGCGCGCGGCCTTGCGGGAGGCGTCGCTGTCGAGCACGCCGGCCAGCACCATCGGCTGGTTGGCGACGAAGCCGACGGTGCGGCCCGCGATGCGGCCAAAGCCGGTGACGATGTTCTTGGCGAACATGTCGGCGATCTCGAAGAAGTCGCCCTCGTCCACGACCTTCAGGATCAGCTCCTTCATGTCGTAGGGCTTGTTCGGATTGTCGGGGATCAGCGTGTCCAAGGACATGTCGACACGACCGATGTCGTCGAAGCTCGGCCATTCCGGCACGCCGTCGGTGTTGTTGGACGGCAGGAAGTCGATCAAGCGACGCATCTGCAGCAGCGTCTCGACGTCGTTCTCGAAGGCGCCGTCCGCGATCGAGGAGCGCGTGGCGTGCACGGAGGCGCCGCCGAGCTCTTCGGCGGTGACGACCTCGTTGGTCACGGTCTTCACCACGTCGGGGCCGGTGACGAACATGTAGCTGGTGTTCTTCACCATGAAGATGAAGTCGGTCATGGCGGGCGAATAAACGTCGCCGCCGGCACAGGGACCCATGATGACGGAGATCTGCGGGATCACGCCCGAGGCGAGCACGTTACGGCGGAACACGTAGGAATAGCCGGCGAGCGCGGCGACACCTTCCTGGATGCGCGCGCCGCCCGCGTCATAGAGGCCGATGATGGGCGCCCGCGCCTTCATCGCCATGTCCTGAAGTTTTGTAATTTTCAGCGCGTGGGTTTCCGAGAGCGAACCGCCGAACACCGTGAAGTCTTTCGCGAACACAAAGGTCTTGCGGCCATTCACGGTGCCCCAGCCGGTGACGACGCCGTCGCCGGGCACCTTGTTCTTCTCCATGCCGAACTCGGTGGAGCGGTGCTCGACGAACATGTCGAATTCCTCGAACGATCCCTTGTCGAGCAGGAGCTCGATGCGCTCGCGCGCGGTCAGCTTGCCGCGGGCGTGCTGCGCCTCGATGCGCTTCTCCCCGCCGCCGAGCTTTGCGCCGGCACGACGATCTTCAAGGGCGTCCAGGATGTGTTTCATTTGCTCCCGCCAGTATTTAACTAAGCCACGCTTGCCGGGGGTTCTAACACGGCATTTTGCGGACCGGGAAGCGCCTTTCGGCGTCGCAGGGCTGCCCTGTCCGGGCTAAAAGCGCGAGAGATTTCAGAGTTTTGCCCGGGAGGTGCGCATGGACGAAGGAACGACCGAGACAGGTGCGGCGACGGGCGGCGTCAACATCCTGCTGCGGCTGGAGGGCCTCACCCTGTTTATCGGGATGGTGATGCTTTACTGGTCCTGGGACGGCTCTTGGCTGGTCTTTGCCCTTCTCTTTTTCGTCCCCGATCTGAGCTTCCTGGCATACCTGTCCGACGCCAAATTCGGCGCGCTGGTCTACAACGCCGCCCACAGCTACATGGCGCCGGTGTCGCTGCTGACTCTCGGCTTCGGCCTCGGCTCGCCGCTCACCCTGTCCATCGCCTTGATCTGGCTCGCCCATATCGGCATCGACCGGGCACTCGGCTATGGCCTGAAATATTCCGCCGGCTTCGGCTTCACGCATCTGGGCCGGATCGGGCGGCAGAAGGACGCCTGAACCGGGCGCCGGCCAGTTGACCGGGCCTGCCGATTCAGGCTTGCTTCGCACTCGCGATCAGGCGCCGAATGTTGCGTGAGCCCAGTCGGTACGGCGGCGGTCATCTTGCCCTGGCTTTGGCATCACACATGTCCGCGACGGTCGTTCCCCTGCCGCCGAACTCATCGTCCGAAACCGTCGACTTCCTGCGGCGCATGGCCAGCATGGTGTCGGGGCGGAACGGCGAAATGCTGCTGCGTGCCGCGAGCCTGATCGAGCAGCTCGGCCAGCGGGCCATGTCGGCCGAGCGTCTCTTTCACGAGCAGCAGGCCGAGAGCACGCGCAACGCCGAGCTGCGCGAGGCCGCCGAGCTCGCCTCCGATGCCATGGTCAGCCAGATCGAGGTGCTGCGGGCGCAGCTTGCGGAGGTCACTGCGGCAGCCGCGGCCGAGCGCGCCGCCTTCGATGCCGAGCGCGGCAAGCTGATCGGCCTGATGCAGAATGCCGAGAGCCATATCGGCAAGCTGACAACCGAGCTCGACAGCTTGCGGGCCTCCGTCGACAACTTCAACCAGACCGCGGTCTCGGTGCCGGTCGAGGTGCTGCGGCTGGCGCGGACGCAGTTCGATTTCCTCTCCGCCGGCTTTGCCCGCAAGGGCGACGTGATCTCGCAGGCGATGAGCGAGATCGGCGGCTTTGCGATCGACCAGGCGCTGACGGCGAAGAAGGCCGACAAGGGCTGAGGTCACCCTGCGACAAAATTGACAGCGCGCAGGCTGGTTGGTCTACTTCCGCAAAATCACAAGGGAGGACCCGATGCCGACGGCATTCCGCGTCGTTGCAACGCTCATTGCGCTCTGCGCTTCCGCCGGGCTCGCTTACGCGCAATCCCTGCCCAAGGAAGTCGCCGTCAGGGCCGAGATCTACCCAATCCCCTCCCTCACCCTCTCCGACCAGCAATTCCTCAGCGGCGATGCCGCCGCCGGCAAGCCGGTGACGGTCGCCGGCGAATTCCGCGTCGCGCAAGGGACCGGTAAGCTCCCCGTCGTGGTGCTGATGCACGGCTCGAGCGGCGTCGGCGCCACCACGGAAGCCTGGGTGCACGCCTTCAACGCCATGGGCATCTCGACCTTCGTGATCGACGGCTTCACCGGCCGCGGGCTGACGGTGGTCGGGCCGAACCAGGCGCTGCTCGGCCGGCTCAATCTGATCATCGACATCTACCGTTCGCTGGAGATCCTGGCGAAGCACCCGCGCGTCGATCCTGATCGCATCGTGCTGATGGGCTTTTCCCGCGGCGGACAGGCGACGCTCTATGCAAGCCTCGAGCGCTTCCACAAGCTCTGGAACAAGTCGGGCATCCAGTTCGCGGCATACGTCCCGTTCTATCCGGACTGCTCGACGACATACGTCGGCGATAGCGAGGTCGCCGCGCGCCCGATCCGCATCTTCCACGGCACGCCCGACGACTACAATCCCGTCAAGAGCTGCAAGGCGTTCGTCGAACGGCTCAAGGCCGCGGGCCGCGACGTGGTGCTGACCGAATACCCCGACAGCGCGCACGGATTCGACAGCGGCCTGCTCGGCGTCAGCACCGTTGCGGTGTCGGCCAATGCGCAGACCGTGCGTAATTGCCGTATCAAAGAGGGCGACGGCGGCGTGCTGATGAATGGGGAGACCAATGCGCCCTTTACCTACAAGGATTCCTGCGTCGAGCTGAACCCGCATGTCGGCGGCAATCCGAAGACGGCCGCGGAGGCGCGCAAGGCGGTGGAGGAGTTCTTGCAGGCGTTATTCAAGCTGGGTTAGGGCATGAGAGCAGCGTCCTCGCCGCCCGCCCCGTCATTGCGAGCGCAGCGAAGCACTCCAGACTGCCTCAACGGAAAGACTCTGGATTGCTTCGTCGCATCAGCGCAAAATTGCTTCGCAGTTTTGTCGCGAGCTTCTCGCAATGACGTTGAGAGAGACGCAGGCGCGCTCGCTAGATCGCGCCGATCTCGGTAAGGCAGGCCTGCGTCAACGGCATGCGCTCGCCGATGAGGCGCGGCTCCTTGCAATCCATGTTGAGCGCGAACACCGTGTGCGCCTCGCCCTTCTCGGCCCAGCCGACCATCCAGCCGAGCGAAGGCTCGCCGCGCTCCGCACCGAGCAGGCCCGACTTGGCGCGAATGACGGTCTCGCCCACCTTGGTCACCGGCAGGATGTCAGCGACCAGATCCTGGCTGCGCTTGCTGACCGGCAGCGCGCGGCGGCGCAGCCGATCGACGAAATCGATCTGCTCGACCGGATCGATGCGCAAATTCCCAGTGAGCCAGAACTGGTCGATGCCACCGCCGATATCGCGATTGCCGTAGTCGAACTCGTCGACATATTTCTGCATGCGCTCTTGCCCGATGCGCCGCGCGATCTCCTGATAGACCGGCACCGCGCTGACAGCGATCGCGCTGCGCAGCGTGTGATCCTTGTTCCAGGCCTCGATCGGACGCTTCACGCCATCCCAGGCAAACACGTCCTTGTCGGGATCGCCGACCACTCCGGTCTCGAGCGCGATCAGCGAATTCGCGATCTTGAAGGTCGAGGCCGGGAGCTTGCCCTCGCCCGAGCGCTCCTTGTCACTGGCGACGACCAGATAATCCTCGACCTTGTAGCCGACGAAGGTGCCTGATGTGCCGAGGTCGGTGAAGCGCTTTGCGAGACTGTCACGGATCTCGTTGCGCAGCGGCGCGACGTGGGCGAGCGCGCGCTGCGGCAGGATGGCAGATGCGGCAAGAAGGCCGAGAGTGGAACGGCGGGTGAGCAAGAGCGATGTCCATTGACTGATGAAAGCGGCCGCGACCATGCAGACGCTCCATGGTGAAACGATGACAGGTAGGACCTACCGCCCCCGGCCCGACAGCCGCAGCACGAACACCAGGACCTCGGCGACGGCCCTGTAGAGGTCCGGCGGGATCTCCTCGCCGAGCTCGACCTTGGACAGCGCGCCGGCCAAGACCTCGTTTTCCTCGATCGGGATGTCGTGGGCCTTGGCGATCTCGACGATCTTTTCGCCGATCGTGCCCTTGCCCTTGGCGACGACGACAGGCGCGCCAGACCCCTTCTCGTAGTGCAGGGCAATCGCGAGCTTGGATGGATCGCTCATGTGGCGCGATCCAGGAAGTGGCCGGCGCGGGCCGGTGCCGGTTGCGGCGGCGTGCCGTCGCGAACCAGGATGTCGCCGGGCGTGAGCTCGGCCCTCACCAGGGCCTGGTTGAGCTCACCGATACCGGCGCGGAGCTGCTGCGCGGTCGCCGGCCGCTCCGCCCACATCCGCACGAACGTCTTGTCGCCGTTCAGCGTGATCAACGCATGCACCGGGCCAGCCGGCTCGACATTGAGCGTGAAGCGCGCGCGCCAGGCTTGCTTGGCGGGATCGGCGGATTCATTGCCGCCGTCGCGCGAGATCTCGAACTGCGCCATCGCGGTGCCTTGCGGCGTCGCAAACGGAATCTCGAAATTCCACTGCGGTACCGTGGGATCGACGCGGTGACCGCTGGCATCGGTGCGATCGGGAAGCGATGCGACCTGGAGCAGGGTCTGCCGCGCGATTGCGGCATCGGTGTCGTCGAGCAGGCGATGCACCGTTGCGGAGAGCGGCGTGTCCGGCGCGAGCGACGGCGAGGCAATGGATTGCGACGCCGGCAGCGCGCCCCGGAACGGCGGCGGCGTCGCGCGCGCGGCGGCCTCGAAGATATGGCCGTCGGGCACTGCCTTGTTGGAGCCCGGGACGTTGCCGGTCAGGCGCGGCAGGTTCTGCGTAACCTCCTGCAACAGGCTCGCGGCAAGGCCCGCGGACATGCGCGGCATCGCGGCCTGCGGAGCGCTGCCGGCGACGTCGACCAGCACGGCCGCGGCGAGATTGGCGTTGCGCGGCTGCAATTGTTGAGCGCTTTCGGGAACGGTCGACGGCGACGCCGTTTGCGCGGCCTCACCTGCAAGCGGAGCCGGCGCGGCGGCGGCCTGCGGTGTCGCCGCGGACGCAGTTGGAATCGCAGTGCCTTGCGGTGCGGCGGTCTCGAGCGTTGCCAGCGTCTGGCGCAGCACCAGCAGCGCGGCCTTCAGATCCGGCGTCGCGCCTGCGGATGGCGTCGTGCCCGCCGCGAGCGAGGCTTCGAGGAACAGGCCGGATTTCCGGAATGCGGATTCGATATCACCACCCTCGAGGCCGGTGTCGAGCGGCGTCTGTTGCGCCAGCACGTCGAGCACCGCCTGCTTCAGCCCCGCCGGCAGATTGCTGCCGGTGACGACGGAGGCCAGATTGGCGAAGAGCGGCGCCAGGCTGCCCTGCTTCGTCACCGCCTCGGCCGAGGCCGCAGTGACGGCGGCCTGCTCCAACGGCGTCAGCGTATTGCGCGTCGCGCCCGCGGACGGCGCCAGCGGCGGGCTGTCCACCAGCGAAGCCGCACGCGGCGTCAGCGTGATCTGATCGGTAGCCGCCTCGCCTGCTCCGCCCAATATTGCGAGGCGGATGGTGCCGTCGTTCTGCGATACCGCGAGCTGGAGATTCTGCCCCGGCGTCAGCGAGACCTCCGACATCACGTCCATCGAGAGGTTGGCGATCGCGATCCGCACCAGATTGTCGGCCATCACGCTGACGACCCTGGCATCGACGACGCTGCCGGCCTGAAGCACGAGGTCGGGCGTCGTCGCACCAGCCGCGGGGCTGGGGGCGCTGACGGGAAGGATGGACGTGACCGGCGTCGGCATCTTATGGGGGCCCAACGAAGCACGGGAGGGGGAGTACGCCCCCACCGTAACGCCGCGTCGTAAACCTCTCGTTAAGGACCTTTGGCCGCGGGCTCGTTCACAGCCGTCAAGACCGCCACGGCGGCGTCGAAATCCCGTGCCCGCGTGGCGCGGCGGCGAGCTGCCTCCTCGTCCACGCCCCATTGCTCGATGTTCCAGTCCTCGTCGACATGGGCGGCGGCCCAGATTTGGCCGGCATCGCGCACGCCATGGGCCAATGCCAAGGCCAGCAGCGCCGAGCCGGTCAGGGTCGTCACCACGTGGAGCGCGGCGACCGACCAGGCATCGGCGGGCAGCGCGGCGCGCGCGGCCTGAAGCGCCTCATCCGGCTGCTTCACATGCATGACGCCCTCGGACAGGATGAAATGCGCTCCAAGCGCCTCCGCGGCCCAGAACACTACGGGATCCCAATGCGCGGCCTCGCGGGCGACAAGCCCTTCCGGATGGCCGGCGCGATAGAACACCAAATCGGACTCGAGATATTTTGCGAGGTCCTCGGCGACGAGCTCGACGCGATCGACGACGCCCTCCACGACGCTGTTGGCGATCCGCGTCAGCGGCATGCTCACGGGATCGATGCTCTCGCCCTGAGCCGCCCATTCCGCGGCCACGGCATCAGCCAGTGCGCGTGAGGGCATCACCACCTGACGGCCGGAGGGCGTGCGGATCGGCTTGCCGTCGAGGGTGATGGCGAAGCCGCCCTCGGCCTCAGTGACACCGGCCTCCTTGTAAAAGCGCTTGCGCTGCGGCGGGCGCGCGGCCCGCCGGATCGCGCCTTGCGGATCGGACGGGGTCTGTCCCGCTTCTTCGAACAGTTCACGCATGTCGTTTCGGCCCCGGTCGCTGGATGCTAGGCTTTTAAGATAAGATCCGTGGCCGATAAAGCGAGCAGCGGCATGAGGGAACTTGCGGGCATTGCGGCCCTGTTCGCCGGGCTTTGGCTGGCCGCGGCGGAGGCCGGCTTTCGCACCCCGGAATCACTGGTCCGCAACGTCTACGCCCATTACGGCGACGGCGCGCCGGCGCTGTCCAAAGGACTGCCGCGGGATACGGCGACCGCCCGGCAATTCTTCGATCCGGCCCTGCGCAAGGGCCTGGTCCGCGCCGCGGGCCGAGCCCTACGACTTCCTGGTGCAAAGCCAGAGCTGGAAGCTCGGCCCGATCGCCATCGCTGTCGTTCGCAGGCAATACGACAAGACCTACGTCGCGGCGAATTTCGACAATCGCGGCAAGCCCGTGACGCTGAACTTCATCGTCGTCAACGGACCGGAAGGTTGGTTGATCACGGATGTCGAGAGCCCGCATGACAGTTTGCGGATGTTTCTGGAGCAGTTTCGGAATTAGCCACCGCTGTCATGCCCCGGCTTGACCGGGGCATCCAGTACGCCGCGGCGGACATCGTGAGAGCGGGCCCTCAAACGTTGGCCTCTTGAATACTGGATCGCCCGCCCCAGTGCGCAACTGCGCACAAGGCAGGCGATGACACCGAGTGTTTGGCGCGCCAGCCCCTACTCCTCCGGCGCGTTCTCGATCGGGTCGAACCGGCTGGCATCCAGCCCGAGCAGATTCCACGACTGCTGCATGTGCGGCGGCAGCGGCGCGGTGGCGTCGATCACGCCGCCGCGCGGATGCGGGATGACGATGCGGCGCGCCAGCAGATGCAGCCGGTTCTGCAGGCCGCCCGGCAGCTGCCAGTTCTCGATGTTGAAATATTTGGGATCGCCGACGATGGGATGCCCGATATGGGCCATGTGAGCGCGGAGCTGATGCGTGCGGCCCGTCACCGGCTTGAGCGACACCCAGGTCAGCTTGTTGCCGGCGGTTTCTACCACCGCGTAATACGTCACCGCATGGCTGGCGCCCTCGTCGCCGTGCTCGGCGATGCGCATGATGGTGTCGTCCTCGGTCTCCTCCTTGGCAAGGAAAGTCGAGATGCGGCCCTGTTTCGGCTTCGGCAGGCCCGGCACCAGCGCCCAATAGGTCTTTCGCGCCGAGCGCGAGCGGAACGCGCCGGTCAGATGCGAGGCGGCAAAGCGCGTCTTGGCGATCAGCAGACAGCCCGACGTCTCGCGGTCGATGCGGTGCACGAGGCGCGGCTTCTGGCCCTTGGAATCGCGCATCACCTCAAGCATCTGGTCGATGTGCCGCGTCATGCCCGAGCCGCCCTGCACCGCAAGGCCGGCGGGCTTGTTCAGCACGAGAACGTCGTCGTCCTCGTAGATCGTCATCTCCTTCAGCGCCTTGAGCGTCTTCTGCGCACCCTCCGACAACTCGTCGACAGCCTTCGGCGTATCGAGCTTCAGCGGCGGAATGCGGACGCTCTGCCCCTCCTCCAGACGATCCTTGCTGTCGACGCGCTTGCCGTCGACGCGCAGCTCGCCTTTTCGGACGACACGCTGGATGTGGGAGAACGACAGGCCGGGAAAACGCGCTTCGAGGAAACGGTCGACGCGCATGTTGTTCTCGTCGGCGCTCACCTTGACGGTCTGCACCCTGGTCGGCAGCAGCGGCTCGACGGATTTTGCCGGCGCGGGCCTTTCGAATTCAGCCTTCTCCAGCCTGGCTTTGGGCGGACGCCGCTCGGCACGCTCGCCCGCAAAGCGCGGCGGCTTGCTGCTGGGCTTACCACTGGGTTTGCCGCCCGGGCGCGGCCCGGCCTTCTTCGCGCTCCCTGCCTTGAACGGGCGCGCTTCCTTCCGCTCGTCACGGTCCCGAGGCTTCGGGTTCATTCTCTTGATGCGGCGGCTCATGCAATCTTTCCAAGCGTTCGTCTCATTATACCAGCTCAACCCGCAATGTACGCCCGACAGCGCTTGCGGCGCGCTGTAGCGTATCCAGCGTCACGGAAGGTGTCGCGGGATCGAGGAGGCGATCGAGTTGACGGCGACTCGTCTTCATACGTTCAGCCATCGCCGTTTTTGTAATTCCCTGCGTCTTCATTGCTTCCGTCAGTTGCTCGGCAATGAGTTCCTTGATGGCCCGTTCTTCACAGGCACCGAGGATGCCTTGCTCAGCGAGAAAATCATCGAAAGTTTCCGCGCTCACATGCGCTTTTCTCTTCGCCATCACGTCACCTCTCGTCTGCGCTTCAGCGCAAGATCGATATCCTGCTTTGGCGCCTTCTGCGTCTTCTTGATGAAGCCGTGAAGCAGGATCATCTGGCCGCCTTCCAGACAGAAAATCACTCGCGCAATCCGGTTGCTGTCGAGATCACTCCGGACCTCCCACAGTCCATCTCCTAGCGGAGCGCAATGCGGACGTCCTATCGGCCAACCGAATTCGACTTTCTGGATATCTTTCCCAACAGTTCGACGATCTTCCGCAGGCAATTCCAATATCCACTCGCGAACAGGATTTCGGCCTGCCGAGCTGACGTAGAATCTCGCGGGAAGCTTCTTCGTGCGATCGATCATGCGCCCGCATTCATGTGTCATTTTTGACACGCGAATGCAAGCCCTCGTTTGACGTCACAGAACCCTACTTCCCGCCCCGCTCCTTGCGCAGCTTGGCCCAGTAATCCAGCCGCTTGCGGATCTCGCGCTCGAAGCCGCGTTCGGGCGGGTCGTAGAAGGTCTGGCGGCCGAGGGCTTCCGGGAAGTAGTCCTGGCCGGAGAAGGCGTCTGGGGCGTCGTGGTCGTATTCGTAGGCCGCGCCGTAGCCTTCCGACTTCATCAGCTTGGTCGGCGAATTCAGGATGTGCTTGGGCGGCAGCAGCGAGCCGCCGTGCTTTGCGGTCTGCATCGCGGCCTTGAAGGCGGTGTAGACCGCGTTCGATTTCGGCGCGGTGGCGAGATAGACAACGGCCTGGGCGATCGCGAGCTCGCCTTCGGGATGGCCGAGGAAATCGAAGGCGTCCTTCGCTGCGTTGGCGATGACGAGCGCCTGCGGATCGGCAAGCCCGATGTCCTCCACCGCCATGCGCACGACGCGGCGGGCCAGGAACAGCGGATCCTCGCCAGCATCGAACATGCGGCAGAGATAGTAGAGCGCGGCATCGGGATCGGAGCCGCGCACCGATTTATGCAGCGCCGAGATCAAATTGTAATGGCCGTCGGCCGACTTGTCGTAGATCGGCGCGCGACGCTGCAGGATGTCCTGCAATTGCGCAGCGTTGAAGATCTCGTCCGCCCGCGCCGAGCGCCAGACCTCTTCGGCGAGCGTCAGCGACGCGCGGCCATCGCCGTCGGCCATGCGCACCAGCACCGCGCGCGCCTCGTCATCGAGCGGCAGCTTGCGGCCCTCGACCTCCTCGGCATGCGCGAACAGCTTTTCGATCGCGGCGGCATCGAGCGAGCGGAACACCAGCACGCGCGCGCGAGACAAAAGCGCCGCATTGAGCTCGAAGGACGGGTTCTCGGTGGTAGCGCCGACCATCACCACCGTGCCGTCTTCCATCACCGGCAGAAACGAATCCTGCTGGGCGCGATTGAACCTGTGCACCTCGTCGACGAACAGCAGCGTGCCCTTGCCCATCTCGCGGCGTGCGCGGGCGGCATCGAAGGCCTTCTTCAGATCGGCAACGCCGGAGAACACCGCGGAGATCTGCTCGAAATGCAGGTCGGTCGCATCCGCCAGCAGCCGCGCCACCGTGGTCTTGCCGGTGCCGGGCGGTCCCCAGAACACCAGGGATCCCAGCGTGCGCGTCTCCAGCATGCGCGTCAGCGCGCCGTCGGGGCCGAGGATGTGGTCCTGGCCGACGACTTCCGACAGCGTGCGCGGGCGCAGCCGGTCCGGCAGCGGATGCGGAGCCTCGTGGTCGAGCCCCGCCGCGGCAAAGAGAGTTGGCGTTTGTGGCCGCTTCGGACTCATCCGCCCAGCGTGACGTTGATCTGCTGACCGCCGCGCACCAGCGTGATGCGCCAGATTCGCGGGCGCTCGCCGGCCGCCTTTTCGAGGTCGCCAGTCTTGCTGATCTTCACGTTGTTGACCGCGAGGATGATGTCGCCCTTCTGGAAGCCGACATTTGCGGCTGCGCTGTCGCCGCCGAGATCGGTGATCACGACGCCCTCGGTGTCGGCATCAAGATGCAGCTCGTCGGCGACCGCAGGCGTGATGGTCGAGACTTTCGCGCCCTGGAACGGCGATCGCGCGGTGACGACCAGCTCGTTGCGGCCGGTATCGGGCGCGGTCTCCAGCGCGATCGTCAGCTTGAGCGGTTTGCCGCCGCGCTGCACGTCGATCTGCGCGGTGCCGCCGAGCGGACGGGTGGCGAAGCGATAGTCGAACGCGTTGGGATCATCCACGGTCTGGCCATCGATCCCGGTGATGAGATCGGAGGATTTCAAGCCGGCCTTCGCCGCGGGGCCGTTCGACACCACGCTCGCGACCAGCGCGCCGGTTGGCGAGCGCAGGCCGAGACTCTCGGCGATCTCGGGCGTCACCGCCTGCAATTTTGCCCCGAGCCAGGGACGCTTCACCGCCTTGCCGCCGCTCTTGGCAGAGGCGACGACGACGCGAACCATGTTGGAGGGAATTGCAAAGCCGATGCCTTGCGAGCCGCCGGAGCGCGAATAGATCGCGGTGTTGATCCCGGCGAGCTTGCCGCTCATGTCGACCAGCGCACCGCCGGAATTGCCGGGATTGATCGCCGCGTCGGTCTGGATGAAGAACTGGTAGTCGGTGATGCCGACCTGCGTGCGCGCGAGCGCCGAGATGATGCCGTGGGTCACGGTCTGGCCGACGCCGAAGGGATTGCCGATCGCGAGCACGACGTCACCGACCAGCAGCTCGTCGGAATTGGTGAAGTCCAGCGTCGGGAATTTCTCCTTGGTGTCCTTCAGACGGAGGACGGCGAGATCGGTGCGGGAATCCTTCAGCAGGATCTCGGCCTCGAACTCGCGCTTGTCCGACAGCGACACCTTCACCTGGTCCGCGCCCTCGATGACGTGCACGTTGGTGACGACGAGGCCGGAGGCATCGACGATGACGCCGGAACCCAGCGAGCGCTGCATCTGCTCGGGCTGCTGGCCCGGCACACCGAAGAAGCGGCGGAAGATCGGATCATCGAGCAGCGGGTTGCGGTTCTGCACCACCTTGGCGGCATAGACGTTGACCACGGCCGGCTGCACCCGCTGCACGATCGGCGCGTAGGACAGCCGCAGCTCGGCCGGCGAGGACGGCACCCGGCGGTCCTGCGCCGCGGCCGGATTGAAGTGGGACGAAAGCGCTATGCACACCGCCGTGACGACGGCGGTCCAGGTCGATCGAAACATTCATACCTCTCGGAAAAGACGATGGAATATAGGCGTTTTCGGCAGCCAATAGAAGGGCGCCAGGCGGCAATTCGGCTGCCTTGCCGGTGTGCCCGGAATGCAAGCTCGGCGTGCGAATCGGCAATTCGCTGGAAGGCTCGATTGGCATCACATGCATCATCCCGCATTGTGGAGCCGAGTGGATTCGGTTGCGGCGAATTTGCATCATCGGGAACCCGGTCAACGGGACGCAGCGTCGCGGGGCAGTCATCGATCATACCTAGGCTCTCCCGCGTTCGACTTGGGGAAGTTTCGTCAAACGATGGAGACGTGAACGTGAGCAGGACATTGATCGCGGCCACGGCGATGGGCCTCGCCGGCGTGCTGGCGGCCTCGCAGGCCCAGGCTCAATCGGCAAACAGCAGCGAGCAGGAGATCGCGCTGCTCAAGCAGCAGCTGAAGATGCTGGAGCAGAAGCTCGACAAACTCCAGAGCCAGACCGCGGCGAACACGGCCGCCACGGCGAAGGCCAAGGCCGAGGCAAAGGCCGAGGCGAAGGCTGAGGCGCGCTCGGAGGCGAAAGCGGTGGTGGCCAACGCAAACGCGACGATCCCGGTCAAGGGCCCGGCACCGGCGTCCGGCGCGGTCGTGACAATGCCGAACAACCGGCCCACCATCTGCACCGCCGACCAGGCCAATTGCGTCGCCATCACCAGCCGCGTGCACTACGATGTCGGCGGCTACGACTATCGTCCCAACACAGCCGCCACCGTGCCGCAGAAGCTCGACAGTGGCCAGAACGTGCGCCGCGCCCGCATCGGCGTCACCGGCAAGTTTCTCAACGACTGGAACTTCGCGCTCATCTACGATTTCGGCGGCTCGTCCGACGGCTTCGGCGGCGCCGCGCCAGGCTCACTGCCGGGCGGCGGCGTCTCCGGCGTCGAAAACGCCTATCTCAGCTATACGGGCTTGAAGCCGTTCGGCGGCAAGATGGCGGTCGAAGCCGGCATCATGGACCTGCCCTACACGCTCGATGAAGCCACCAGCTCCAACGACATCATGTTCATGGAGCGCGCCTCGGCCGGTATCATCGCCACCAATATCGCCGCCGGCGACTTCCGCTCCGCGGCCGGTACGCGCTGGTACAACGACCAGCTCTGGATCGGCGGCTATGTCACGGGGCCGTCGACCGGCGCGATCCACTCGGCTTCGAGCGCGGCGCCGGCGGGCACCAGCGAGCAATATGGCGCCGTCGCGCGCGTTGCCGGCAACCCCATCAGCGGCAAGGACTATTCGGTGCATATCGGCGCCGACGCCCAGTGGCTGATCCAGCCGCCGCGCAACCTCATCGCCAACACGCAAACCGTCACGCTCAGCGATCGCCCGGAACTGCGTCTCGATCCGACCACGCTGATCTCGACCGGCGCGATCGCCAATGCCTCGGGCGCGCAGGTCTACAGCGTCGAAGCCGCGGCGACCTATGGTCCGTTCATCGTTCAGGGCGAGTACTTCTGGTACAATATCGACCGAACCGCCAACACCGGCGTCCCGCTGGTCGGCGCACCCAGCCTGAAATTCCAGGGCGGCTATGCGCAGGCCGGCTACGTGCTGACGGGCGAAGGCCGCAGCTACAACGCCGCCAACGCGGCCTATGGCGGCGTCAAGCCGGCGCACCCGTTCTCGCTCGAAGGCGGCGGCTGGGGCGCGTGGGAAATCGCGGGACGGTTCTCGACGGTCGACCTCAACAATCAGCTGGGCACAGCGACCGGGATCGCCGGCGGGCGGCAGACCGTCTACACCGCAGCGCTCAACTGGTACGTCAACGGCAACGTCCGCTTCATGCTCGACTATCTGCATGGCACGGTGTCGCGGCAGGCTTCACCGGTCTCGACCGCCAATGTCGGCTCGAAGTTCGACGCGGTCGCGATGCGGACGCAGTTCGCGTTCTGACATCTCCCGTCATCCCGGGGGCGCGCGCAAGCGCGAACCCGGGAGTCTCTACATCACGCCGCGCGCTTCGGCTTCCTCACCACCACCGGCGGCGGCGCGCAGGACAGCCGCTGCTGGTGGCTCTCGCCCCAGGCCTTCAGGATGTCGATCACCGGCCTGAGGCTCTCGCCGAGCTCGGAGAGACAATACTCCACCCGCGGCGGCACCTCGGCATAGACCTTGCGGATGACGAGCTTGTCCTCCTCCAGCGCGCGAAGCTGTTTTGTCAGCATGCGCTGGGTGATGCCGGGCATCCGGCGGCGCAGTTCGCCGAAGCGCTGGGTGCCGCTCTGCAGGTGATAGAGGATCACGCCCTTCCACTTGCCGTCGATCAGGTCCAGCGTCGCCTCGACCGAGCAGCCCGGGCGCCGGGCAAAATCGCGCCGTTTCATGCGTGTTTTCCCAATAGTATCCAAACAGGGACTATATCACCGAATTTACAGTACTTGCCAAATCGGAGCTAGCGGGACAGTTAGCAGGTCAGGCGCAGATCTCAAGCTGAGCGCCATCTGATGGAGGCAGACCATGAAGGCCGTCGGCTACAAAAAATCTCTTCCGATCGAGGATGCGAATTCGCTGATCGATTTCGAGACCGCGAAACCCGAGCCCAAGGGACGCGACATCCGCGTCGCCGTGAAGGCGATCTCGGCCAACCCTGTCGACTACAAGGTGCGCAAGCGCGCTGCTCCGCCGGAGGGCGAGACCAAGATCCTGGGCTACGACGCGGCCGGCGTGGTCGACGCTGTCGGGCCCGAGGTCACGCTGTTCAAGCCGGGCGACGAGGTGTTTTACGCCGGCTCGATCCTGCGCCAGGGCACCAACGCCGAATTCCATCTGGTCGACGAGCGCATCACAGGCCTCAAGCCGAAGAGCCTGTCCTTCGCGCAGGCCGCCGCGCTTCCCCTCACCTCCATCACCGCATGGGAGCTGCTGTTCGACCGGCTCGGCGCGGTACCCGGCAAGAGCGTCGACCCACGCACGCTGCTGATCACGGGCGGCGCCGGCGGCGTCGGCTCGATCCTGATCCAGCTTGCCCGCCGCCTCACTGGTCTCACGGTGGTTGCGACCGCGACGCGGCCGGACTCGCAGAAATGGTGTCTCGATCTCGGCGCGCATGCGGTGATCGACCACGGCAAGCCGATGAAGGAGCAGATCGAGAAGCTGAAGCTTCCTCCGGTCGCGCTAGTGGCGAGCCTCACCTTCACCGATCAGCACTACAAGGCGATCGCCGACTTCATGGCGCCGCAGGGCAGGTTCGGCCTGATCGACGATCCCCCGGAGTTCACCATGAGCACCTTCAAGGGCAAGGCGATCTCGGTCCACTGGGAATCGATGTTCACGCGGTCCTCGTTCCAGACGGCGGACATGATCGCGCAGCATCATCTGTTGAACGACGTCGCCGACCTCATCGACAAGGGCGTATTGCGCACCACGCTCGACCAGACCTTCGGCACGATCAACGCCGCCAACCTCAAGCGCGCGCACGCGCTGCTCGAGAGCGGCAAGTCGCGCGGCAAGATCGTGCTGGAGGGGTGGTAGGCTTTAGCGCGAAGCGTGCGGCGCCTTCGCTTCAGGCGGACGCGCCGTCCGCTCGACAAAGCCCTTTGCCAGTGCGTGATAGATGCCTTCCTCGCAGATCATCCGCGAGGTCACGTGCGCGATCAGCGCGGCCGCCATCAACGGCACGACCATGCCGTGATTGTCCGTCATCTCGGTCACGATCACGAACGCCGTGATCGGCGCCTGCACCACGCCGGCGAAGTACGAAACCATGCCGAGCAGCATGATCGCGCCGAGCGGCGCGTCGTGGAAGAGCGAGGCGATGTTGCTGCCGATACCGGCACCGACGGCCAGCGACGGCGAGAAAATGCCGCCCGGTATGCCGCTGATCGCGGCAAAGGTCGTCGCGAGGAGCTTGAGCACGCCGAAATCCTGCGGCAATGACGAGCCATGCTCCAGCGCCGTCTTCACCTGCTCATAGCCGGTGCCGTAGATCGTGTCGCCGGACACCAGGCCGCAGACCGCGACAGCGATGCCGCACGCGAATGCGAACCAGAGCGGATGCCCTTTGATCGCGCGTCCGAGCGGATTCTTGAACCCGCGCGCCATCGCGATGACGATGCGGCTGAAGATGCCGCCCGCGAGGCCGCCGACCACGCCACAGAGCGGAACGGCCAGCCAGTCCGTGCCACGCGCCAGCGACATCGCGCTGCTGCCGAAATACGCGTAATTGCCCGCCAGAGCCAGCGAGGTCAGACCAGCCGCGATCACGGCCGCAATGATCAGGCTGGAGGTGCGGGTCTCAAACGCGCGGCTCATCTCTTCAATGCCGAAAACGATGCCGGCCAGCGGCGTGTTGAACGCTGCGGCGACGCCTGCTGCGGCGCCGGCCAGGATCAAGCCCGGCTGGCGGCGCGGCGAGACGCGGCCGAGCGCGAACATGATGGACGCACCGACCTGAACCGTGGGCCCTTCCCGGCCGACGGAAGCGCCACACAGCAGACCGAACAGAGTGAGGATCACTTTTCCGACCGCAATCCGCATCGAGACCAGACTCTCGCGTGCCCTCTGATCGGTCAGATGGCGTGCGGCGATCGCCTGTGGAATGCCGCTGCCCTGCGCGTTGGGAAACAGCCGGATGGTCAGATAGGCCGACAGCATGAAGCCGAGCGGGGTCACCGCCAGCACGGCGTAGCGCGACTTCGCCAGCAGCAGCACGAAAGCTTGCTGAGCTAGATCGGCAAGCTGCGCCAGCCCCACCGCCGCTGCGCCAACCCCGATGCCACCGAGCAGGAAGATCGCCTGCCGCTGCCATCGCGCGGAAGTCAGCCTGAACAGACGTTTGTGGCGCGTAGACAGGGACCAGAGCATAAAGGCCGTTTAAGCGCCTTGTGCTCCGAAATGAAGCGACAAGTGGGCAGATCAGCTAGGCTGGAACCACACCCTCCACGAACATGAGTCGCCGCTCCAATGCGGTCTCCCGCAGCTTGAGCGCTTCGGCATACTCGGGCGAAGCGTACCATTCCCGCGCGCGAGCCATCGAGGGAAACTCCACCATGATGATGGTTTTCGCCGGCGGGCCGCCCTCCACCAATTCGGTGGCGCCACCGCGCGCGAGATAGCGGCCGCCATATTGAGCGATGGTCTGCGCCGCGAGCGCGCGATAGGCCTCCATTGCGGCCTGATCCCGCATCTCGACCTCGGAAATCACGTAGGCAGCCATGAGCGACCTCAGGCGATCGTATTGACGATGCCGCCTTCCGCCCGCAACGCCGCGCCGTTGGTGGCGGAGGCTTCCTTCGAGGCGACATAGACCACCATGTTGGCGATCTCGTCGACGCTGGCAAAACGCTGGATCAGGGAGCTCGGGCGATGCTGCTTGACGAAATTGGCGGCGGCCTCGTCCACGGACTGGCCGTTCTGTTTCGCGAGATCCTTCACGAAGGTCTCGACGCCTTCCGACATGGTCGGGCCCGGCAGCACGGAATTGACGGTGACGCCGGTGCCGCGGGTGAGCTGCGCGAGACCCCGCGCCACCGAGAGCTGGGCCGTCTTGCTCATGCCGTAGTGGATCATCTCGACGGGAATGTTGAGCCCGGATTCCGATGAGATGAAGATGATGCGGCCCCAATTGCGCTCGAGCATGCCCTTCATGTAGGCCCGCGACAGCCTCACGCCGCTCATCACGTTGACCTCGAAGAAGCGGCTCCAGTCCTCGTCCGGAATCTCGAAGAAGTCCTTGGGCTCGAAGATGCCGGCATTGTTGATGAGGATGTCGACGCTTGGCAGCGCCGCGACCAGCGCCTTGCAGCCCGCGGCGGTCGAGACGTCGGCGGCGACGCCGCGGACCTTGCCACCCGTCCCTGCCAGCTTGCCTTCCAGCTTGCGCACGGCCGCATCGACCTTGTCCTGACCGCGGCCGTTGATCACGACGCTGGCGCCGGACGCCGCCAGGCCCTTGGCGATGGCATGGCCGATGCCGGCAGTCGAGCCGGTGACGAGAGCGGTTTTTCCGGAAAGGTCGATCTTCATGAATCATCTCCATTGAGGCTGACGGAGATATCGTGCGCTGCACAAGCAGCTTCAATCGTCCCTCACCGACGCGTGAGGAGTTAGCTCCGCGGCGGCAGTGTTCTGAGAAAGGCGACGATGGCATCGAGATCCTGCGCCGTCATGCCGGCATAGGCAGCATAGGCCATCGGCGGCTTGAGCTTGTATCCGTCGCGCGCGATGCCTTGCGTAATCGCACGTTTGATTTCCTCGTCGCTCCACCGGCCAAGGCCGGCGGCGGGATCGGAGGTGATGTTGGCGGAGACGGACTCGCCCCACGGTCCTTTGAAGGTGCGGCCGCCCTTACCGCTCGCGCCGGCGAAATCGTGCACGGCGGACGGTCCCTCCGGCGTGTGGCACTCCAGGCAATGGGCAATGGTCAGCAGGTATCGGCCGCGCGCCAGCGGGTCGCCCAGTTCGGCCTCGCTCGCCTGCTTGCCGGCATAGGTCGGTGTCTCCGGCTTCGACGCCATCCTGTATTCCGGCGCCGGCACCTCGTGGCGCACCGCCGGCACCGAGCGCAGATACGCCGTGAGCGCGTCGAGATCGCGCGCCGTCAGCACGTCGTAGAACGCCGTCGGCATGATCGGCGCCACCCTGGTGCCATCGGGCCGCTTGCCGCTGACCAGAAACCGCTTCAGCTCGGCATCGCTCCAGCCGCCGATCCCGGTGTCCTTGTCCGGCGTGATGTTGGAGCCGGAGACCTTGAACCGAGGCTCGTCGAAGACCTGGCTGCCGCCCGAGAGCGCACGCGAGAGATCGGGGCCCTGCGGCCCGCGCGGCGTGTGGCAGTTATGGCAGACCATCACGCTGCCGACGAGATAGGCGCCGCGCTCGACCAGCGTCTCGCTGGAGGCCGGCGCCATCGCGAGCGCCAGCACGATCCCCAACACCATCCTCATCGAAAGCCCCCGACCGGCATCGCGTTCATCAGACGATGCGCAGCTTGAGAAATGGCCGCGCCATACAAAAAAGCGGCGCCCAGGGGCGCCGCTTTCGAAAACCTCAAGGCCGGTCGGCTTACGCCGCCTCGGCTTCCTTTTCCTGCACCGGACCGGAATCCTGGCCCTTGGCATCGACGTCGCGATCGACGAACTCGATCACGGCCATCGCGGCGTTGTCGCCGTAGCGGAAGCCGGCCTTGATGATGCGGGTATAGCCGCCCTGGCGGTCCTTGTAGCGGGGCGCCAGGACGTCGAACAGCTTCTTGACCTGATCCTTGTCGCGCATTTCGGAGATCGCCTGGCGGCGCATCGAGAGGCCGCCCTTCTTGCCGAGGGTGACGAGCTTCTCGACGATCGGACGAAGCTCCTTGGCCTTGGGCAGCGTGGTGACGATCTGCTCGTGCTTGATCAGCGCGGCGCACATGTTGGCGAACATCGCGCGGCGATGCTCGGCAGTGCGGTTGAGCTTCCGATGAACCTTGCCGTGACGCATGTGACTATTCCTTCGTTCGATACTGCCGCGACGGTTCGTCGGACATGTTGCTCAGGTGGGCTGCCTGCGTTCGCCCATAAAAATCGCGGCCGGAGATATCCGGCCGCGACGGTGAATTCAGATCAGTAGTGATCCTCGAAGCGCTTGGCGAGCTCGTCGATGTTCTCCGGCGGCCAACCCGGCACTTCCATGCCGAGATGCAGACCCATCTGGGCCAGCACTTCCTTGATCTCGTTCAGCGACTTGCGGCCGAAGTTCGGGGTGCGGAGCATTTCCGCTTCGCTCTTCTGCACGAGGTCGCCGA
>Ga0102591_1002018_pt1 | contig 24094 bp, 24 predicted proteins | sample AraplaCol_mCL_r2_2_FD_76860 | JGI IMG/M metagenome (GOLD analysis project Ga0102591, IMG submission 76860) | Arabidopsis root microbial communities from North Carolina, USA - plate scrape MF_Col_mCL_r2 (SPADES assembly) (version 2) | ecosystem: Host-associated > Plants > Roots > Endosphere... | reverse complement strand
ACGCCTCGTTCAACAACACCATGATCACCATCACCGACGCCCAGGGGAACACCATCTCCTGGTCGAGCGCCGGCATGATGGGCTTCAAGGGCTCGCGCAAGTCGACCCCGTACGCCGCTCAGATGGCTGCGGAAGACGCGGGCAAGAAGGCCGCCGAGCACGGTGTGAAGACCCTCGAGGTCAACGTGTCGGGTCCGGGTTCGGGCCGTGAATCGGCCCTGCGCGCCCTCCAGGCCGCCGGCATGACCATCACGACCATCCGCGACGTGACGCCGATCCCGCACAACGGTTGCCGTCCGCCCAAGCGTCGTCGCGTCTAGTACTTTTAAGACCCAATTCTCCTTCGCCGGCTGCGCAAAACGCGGCCGGCGAGTCGCGTTCAAGGGATCGACCACGTGATCGAAAGAAACTGGAACGAGCTGATCCGTCCTGAGAAGCCGCAAATCGAGACTGGCGCCGACGCGACCCGCAAGGCTCGCATCGTGGCTGAACCGCTCGAGCGCGGCTTTGGTGTGACGCTCGGCAACGCTCTCCGCCGCGTCCTGCTCTCCTCGCTGCAAGGCGCCGCCGTCACCGCCATCCAGATCGATGGCGTGGTGCACGAATTCTCCTCTCTCGAGGGCGTCCGCGAAGACGTCGTCGACATCGTTCTGAACATCAAGCAACTGGCCGTGCGCATGCACGCCGAAGGCCCCAAGCGCATGACCCTGCGCGCCACGGGCCCCGGCCCGGTGACCGCGGGTCAGATCGAAACCCCGGCCGACATCGAGATCCTGAACCCCGACCACGTGCTCTGCACGCTGGACGACGGCGCCTCGGTGCGCATGGAGTTCACGGTCAACACCGGCAAGGGCTACGTCCCGGCCGACCGCAACCGTCCGGAAGACGCGCCGATCGGCCTGATCGCCGTCGACGCCCTGTACTCGCCGGTCAAGCGCGTCGCCTATCGCGTCGAGCCGACCCGTCAGGGCCAGTCGCTGGACTATGACAAGCTGATCCTGGAAGTGGAAACCAACGGCGCCGTGACGCCGGTGGACGCGGTGGCCTACGCCGCCCGCATCCTGCAAGACCAGCTGCAGATCTTCATCACCTTCGAAGAGCCCAAGGCCAAGACCGCCGACGAGGCCAAGCCGGAACTGCCGTTCAACCCGGCCCTGCTGAAGAAGGTGGACGAACTGGAACTGTCGGTCCGCTCGGCCAACTGCCTGAAGAACGACAACATCGTCTACATCGGCGACCTGATCCAGAAGACCGAAGCCGAAATGCTCCGCACGCCGAACTTCGGCCGCAAGTCCTTGAACGAAATCAAGGAAGTGCTGGCCGGCATGGGCCTGCACCTGGGCATGGACGTGCCGAACTGGCCGCCGGAAAACATCGAAGACCTGGCCAAGAAGTTCGAAGACCAGATCTAAAACAGGTAGTTTAAGTTTCGCGCTTAATCCGGGCCGCTCTTTCGGGAGCGGCCTGGGCCTTTTGAAGCCGCAACAGCGGTGGAGGGCCCCGGCGCTTCGTTCTGAACCCGGCCGGGACGCCGCTGGGATTGGTGACAATCAGCGCACTCTATTCGCGCTTCAGCGGGCCAGGGGCCCAGGAGAACTACAATGCGTCACGGTAAGGCTCACCGTAAGCTCGGCCGCACCTCGGCTCACCGCACCGCCATGTTCGCCAACATGTCGGCCTCGCTGATCAAGCACGAGCAGATCGTCACCACCCTGCCGAAGGCCAAGGAACTGCGTCCGTTCGTCGAGAAGCTGGTCACCCTGGCCAAGCGCGGCGACCTGCACGCGCGTCGTCAGGCCATCTCGACCGTTCGCGACGTCGAGCAAGTCGGCAAGCTGTTCGCCACCATCGGTCCCCGCTACAAGGACCGTCAGGGCGGCTACATCCGCGTCCTGAAGGCCGGCTTCCGCTACGGCGACAACGCCCCGCTGGCCGTCATCGAGTTCGTCGACCGCGACGTCTCGGCCAAGGGCAAGGACTCCGGCCCGGTGTTCACCGCCGACTCGGAAGACTAAGATTCTCAGCCTCGGCTGACGGAAGAGGCCCTGGAGCGATCCGGGGCCTTTTTGCGTCTGGAGCCCCAAGCCGAGGTGCATCATACCGCCGCGCCCTTGCGGTAGAGGTTTGTTCACCCTGTTCGCCGATTCTTCGCCCGGGAATTTCGGGGAAGGGGTGGAGATGAAGATCTCCGGCGTCATGCGCGGCTTCGGCGGCGCGCTCGCGGCAGGCGTGATCCTGGCCGGCGGCTTGGCCTTGTTTGCGATCGAAGGCCTGCGGGTCGGCGGTCCGCTGTTCCGCCAGATCATCGACAACAAGGACATCATCGCCGACATCCTGCCGCCGCCGCTCTACGTGGTGGAGGCCGACCTGGTGGCCACCAAGCTGGTCGCGCATCCCGAGACGGTGGACGCCGCCGCCGACAAGCTGGCGGCGCTGCGCAGGGACTACGACACCCGTAACGCCTACTGGAAGACCGCGCCGATCGATCCGGCCATGCGCGAGATGCTCGTCGACAAGTCCGCCGCGCCAGCCATGGAGTTCTGGCGCGAGATCGACCAGGAAATCCTGCCCGCCGTCCGCGCGGGCGACATGGATCGCGCCCGCCAGGGCCTGGTCCGGGCCGACGCCGCCTATGAGGCCCACCGCGCCGTGATCGACAAGGTCGTGGTCATGGCCAATCGCGACGCCGCGGCGGTCGAGGCGCGGGCCGCCGGCCAGACCCGGCTGGCCTTCGCCCTGCTGGCCGGGGCGGGGACCCTCATGCTGCTGGTCGTCGGCGGTGGGATCGTTCTGCTGAGCCGTCGCATCGTCAAGCCGATCCAGGCCATGACCAGCTTCATGGGCCGATTGGCGGCCGGCGACTATGATCGGGCCGTGCCCTTCGCCGGACGCGGCGACGAGATCGGCGAGATGGCCAATTCGGTGGCCGTGTTCCGCGAGGCGATCGTCGCGCGGCAGGCGGCCGAGGACCGCATCGCCGCCGAACGCGACCAGACCGAGTCCGCCAAGGCGCGGCACGACGCCGAGCGTCAGTCCGAGGAGGCCGGCCGCCTGCAGGTGGTCGACGCCCTGGGCGCGGCGGTGGCTCGCCTGAAGTCCGGCGACCTGACCGCGCGGCTGGAGACGGCCTTCCCCGCTGCCTATGAAAGTCTGCGCGGCGACTTCAACCGGGCGATCGCCGGCCTGGAGGCCGCCATGAGCGAGGTGGTTGACGGCGCGGGCGGCCTGCGGGCTGGCGCCGGCGAGATCAGCGGCGCCATCGAGGACCTGTCGGCGCGTACCGAACGCCAGGCCGCCAGTCTGGCCGAGACCGCTTCGGCCCTGGGCGAGGTCAGCGCCAGCGTCAAGCGCACCGCCGAAGGGGCCAGCGAAGCCAACGCCGCCGTGATCGACAGCAGGTCGGTGGCGGATCGCTCGAGCCAGGTGGTCGGCCGGGCGGCTGAGGCCATGACCCAGATCGAAAGTTCGTCGGCCAAGGTCTCGCAGATCCTGGGCGTTATCGACGAGATCGCCTTCCAGACCAATCTTCTGGCCCTCAACGCCGGTGTCGAAGCCGCGCGAGCCGGCGACGCTGGGCGTGGCTTCGCCGTGGTCGCCCAGGAAGTGCGGGCCCTGGCCCAGCGCTCGGCGGAAGCGGCCAAGGAGATCAAGGGTCTGATCGCGGAGTCATCGGATCACGTCCGTTCGGGCGTGACCCTGGTCGGCGAGGCCGGCGCGGCCCTGGGCGACATCGTCGAGCGGGTCGGGGTGATCGGCGGGCTGATGGAGGAGATCGCCCAGTCCAGCCGCGAGCAGGCCGCGGGCTTGGCCGAGATCGACCTGGCGGTCGGCCAGATGGACCAGGTCATCCAGCAGAACGCCGCCATGGCCGAGCAGGCCTCCGCCGCCAGTCGCGGCTTGGCCGACGACGCCGTGCGCCTGGAGGCCCAGGTCGAGCACTTCCGGGTGTCGACCGACGAGAGGACCTGGGCGGCGGCCTGACGGCCGTCGCTATTCCTTCGTCAGGTCCTGTCGCTGGAACAGCGCCAACGCGCCGCCGGCCAGCACGACCAGCCAGACCAGCAGGAACAGCAGCGCCAGCCCGGCCTGACCCGCGTCCGAGCGGACTTCCGGCGGGGCCACGACGAAGGTCTTGAGCACCCGCCCGGCGAAGGCAGGGATCAAGAGGCTCTTCCAGGTCACCGCCTGAACGGCGACGGACACGGTCGACTGCACGAACACGATCACCAGGCCCGCGATCACCGCCCCCATGGTCGAGCGGGTCAGCACGCCGATCAAGGCCGCGAGGGCGCCGATCAGCAGCACCTCCAGCCAAGTCACCAGCACCACGCCGGCGTATTGGCTCAGGAAGGCGGGTCCCGCCGGCGGCCCGACCAGCCGGGCGTGGTTGGCTGCGGCGCCGAACAGGCCCGCCAGCACCGCCGTGAAGGCCGTCAGCAGCAGGCTCCAGGCCGCGACCTCGGCGAAGACGATCAGCTTGGCGGCCAGCAGGTTGACCCGGCTGTTGCGCGGCGTGACCAGCCGCCAGGTCTCCCAGCGATAGTCGCCAGCGAAGATCGCCGCCGCGCCGATCAGCAGGAACAGGGCGGTGAACGGTCCCGAGGCCCCGGCCACCGCGCCCATGGCTCGGTTGGCCAGGTCGGTCGTCAAGCCGGGGAGGGTCCGGTGCAGGACGGCCCGGGTGAACATGTCGCCCGCGATGCTGAACAGCATGGCGATCAGGGGCGCGAAGGCGAAACCCCAGAACAGGGCGACGCGGTCGCGCGACAGGCGGAAGCGCTCGGCGGCGATGGCGTCAGCGAGCATCGACCAGGTCCCCAAAGGTGTTTTTAGGTGGTTCGAGCGCGCCCAGATAGGCGCTCTCCAGGTCGGCCTCGCGCCAGCGGGCCTCGGTGATCTCGACCCCGGCCTCGACCAGGGCGCGGATGAGGGCGGGTGTCTCGGCGCGCAGCACGTCGGCCAGCACGGCGTTGGGGCCGTCCGGCTGGCCCTTGTCGCCCAGCACCGCCAGGGCCTTGTCGACCGGCGAGACGGTCAGGCGCAGTCGCGGCTTGCCGCCGGTCAGGGCCTCGACGTCGCCTTCGGCGGCCAGCTTGCCCTTGGACAGGATCGCCACCCGGTCGCAGACGCGTCGCACCTCGTCCAGCTGGTGGCTGGCCAGGATGATGGTCACGCCTTCCTTGTCGGCCAGGTCGCGGATCAGGGCGCGGATCTCCTGGATGCCCGCCGGGTCCATCCCGCTGGTGGGCTCGTCCAGGATCACCAGTTCGGGGCGGGTGAAGAAGGCGGCGGCCAGGCCCAGGCGCTGCTTCATGCCCACCGAGAAGGTGCCGGCCTTGCGATCGGCCGCGCCGCCCAGGCCCACGCGCTCCAGCCAGTAGTTGATGTCGGCCGTTCCGCCCGCGCCGCTTTCCAGCGCCAGCATCCGCAGCACTTCGCGGGCGGTCAGGTAGGGCGGATAGCGTGGCGTCTCGATCATCGCCCCCGCTCGGCGCAGGGACGAGGCCTGGCCGGCCGGCGCGCCGGACAGCCGGGCCGTTCCGCTGGTCGGCCGCACCAGGCCCAGGGCAATGCGGAAGAGGGTGCTCTTGCCCGCGCCGTTGGGGCCCAGCACGCCGAACACGCCGCCGGTCGGGACGCGCAGCGACAGGCCGTCCAGGGCGCGCACCGCGCCGTAGGTCTTGACCAGGCCCTCGGCCTCCAGGGCGAAACTCATGCGGAGCAGGTTCCGGCGACGGTCATGCGGGCGACTCCCAGAAAGATCGCGGGGACTATGGCCGGGCGGCCGAGTCCCGCCAAGTTAAGTCGCGGTCATGGATGGCGACCTGTCATACGGCTGGGCTATAGGCAGGTCTTCCGAGTTCGAGGTGCGTAATGGTCGTCGTGTTCCGCTGGATCGCCATGGTCCTGGCCCTGATGCTGGGCGTCGGCGCGACCGCGCAGGCGGCGCCAAACGCTCCGGCCCAGAAGCCGGGCCTGACGATCCTGATCGCGCTGGACGGATTCCGGGCCGACTATCTGGACCGGGGAAACACGCCGACCCTGAGCGCCCTGGCGGCCGACGGTGCGCGCGGGGCCATGCGGCCGTCGTTCCCATCCCTGACCTATCCGAACCACTACACACTGGTCACCGGCAAGCGTCCCGACCATCACGGGATGGTCAACAACACGCTGGAGGACCCGGCGATTTCGGACGCCGGCTTCACCATGTCCAACAGCCAGATGGTCGGCGACGGACGCTGGTGGAGCCAGGCCAAGCCGATCTGGGTCAGCGCCGAGCAGCAGGGCGTCCACGCCGGCATCGTGTTCTGGCCGGGCTCGGAGGCCGAGATCGACGGCGTGCGGCCCAGCCATTGGAAAGTCTTCGACATGAAGATGCCGTCCAATGACCGGGTGGACCTGCTGCTGTCGTGGATCGACGCCAAGGACCCGTCCCTGGGCTTCGCCACCCTCTATTTCGACCGCACCGACACCGAGGGCCATCACTACGGCCCTGACTCGCCGGAGGTGAACGCCGCCGCCGCCGAGGTGGACGTCGCGATCACGCGACTGGTGGCCGGTCTGAAGGCCCGGGGGCTGTTCAAGACCACCAACATCGTGGTCGTCGCCGATCACGGCATGGCCCCCCAACCGCTGAGCGGTCTGGTGGACGTGGCGACCCTGGTCGATCCGGCCAAGGCCAAGTTCGTCAGCACCGGCTCGGTGGTCGGCGTGCGCGCCTTGCCGGGCTTCGAGGCCGAGGTCCGCGCCGCCATGCTGAAGCCGCATGACCACCTGACCTGCTGGGAGAAGGGCAAGATCCCGGCCCGCTACGGCTACGGGACCAATCCCCGGGTGCCGCCGATCGTCTGCCTGGCGCAGCTAGGCTGGTACTTCACCACCGCCACGGCGATCCAGAAGCGGTTGGCCGACCATCCGCGCGATGGCGGAGCCCATGGCTACGATCCCTACGATCCCACCATGCGGGCGGTGTTCATCGCTCACGGCCCGGCGTTCAAGCTAGGCGTGGTGTTGCCGGTGTTCGACAATGTCGACGTCTATCCGCTGCTGACGCGCCTGATCGGGGTGAAAGGCGACAAGGGCGACGGCAAGCTGGAGCCGCTGAAGCCGGCGCTCCGGTAAACCTTCGAGAGCGAGCTTCCGCAATCCAATATGATCGCGCTTGCCTAGATAATTTCGATATGCGTTAAATATTGCGTATATTCGAAACGGAGCTTCGCCATGCAACGCGCCGCCCTGACCTCGGCCCTCTGCTACCGCGACCCCAAGGCCGCGTTGAAATTCCTGGAAGCGGCGTTCGGCTTCGAGCTGACCATGCTGATCGAGGACAACGAGGGCAACCTGGCTCATTCCGAGATGAGCTTCGGCGACAGCCTGATCATGATCGGCACGGAGTGGACCGACCGGCACAAGAGCCCGGCCTCGATCGAAGGCTTCAACACCCAGACCGTCCACATCCATCTGGAAGGCGACATCGACGCCCACTGCGAGCGGGCGCGGGCGGCTGGAGCCGAGATTCTGATGGAGCCGGCGGACCAGTTCTACGGCGACCGCACCTATCGTTGTCGCGATCCGGAAGGTCATTTCTGGACGGTGGGGGCGCCGGTCCGAACCGTCGGTGTCGAGGAAGCCGAGGCGTCGTCGGGTCTGAAGGTCGTGAAGGGCTGGGCGTGACTCCAGACGATTTCCGCCGCCTGGCCCTGGCCCTGCCCGAGGCTATCGAAAGCTCGCACATGGGCACGGTCGACTTTCGTGTGGGGCGCATCTTCGCGACCCTGGGCTATCCCAACGCCAATTTCGGCATGGTGCAGCTGACTCGCGAGCATCAGGAGGTGATCGTCGGCGTCGAGCCCAAGGTGTTTCGGCCTGTGCCGGGCGCCTGGGGCCTGAAGGGCGCGACCCTGGTCGTGCTGGCCGAGGCGGACGAGCCCACCCTGCGCGGAGCGCTGGAGGCCGCATGGCGGCTGAAGGCCAACAAGCGGCAATTGGCCCTGCTGGACGCGCGGACAGCCCCATGAGCGCCTCGCTGGACGCGACCCTGGCGGCCCTGGCCGATCCGCACCGGCGGGCGACGGTCGATCTGCTGCGGCAGGGACCGCGCCGCGCGGGTGAACTGGCCCAGGCCGCCGGCCTGTCGGCTCCGGCCATGAGCCGCCACCTACGGGCCCTGCGCCAAGCCGGGCTTGTGGAGGAGACCCACCCGCCGTTCGACGCCCGGGTCCGAGTCTACGCCCTGCGCCCCGCGCCGATGGCCGAACTGAAGGCGTGGGCCGAGGCGGTCGAGGGCCTTTGGAGCGACCAACTCCTGGCGCTGAAGGCGCATATCGAGGAGGGCGACGGATGAGCGCCAAGGTCCTGGTCGCCCTGCGCATCAAGGCCTCGCCCCTGCGGGTGTTCGAGGTGTTCACCGCCGACATCGGCGCCTGGTGGAAGCCCAACGCCCTGTTCTCGTTCACGCCGCGGTCGCCGGGCGTACTGGCCTTCGAGGGGGCGGACGAGGAAGGAGGCGAGGGGACACGCCTGGTCGAGCGCCTGCCTTCGGGCAAGGTGTTCGAGATCGGTCCCGTCCACGTCTGGGACCCCGGCAAGCGCCTTGTCTTTGGCTGGCGCCAGGCCAGTTTCGCGCCCGGCATGGACACCCAGGTCGACGTGCGGTTCGAACCGGTCGGAGACGAGACCCGCGTCACCGTCGAGCATCGCGGCTGGGACACCGTGCCGATCGAGCACGTGGCGCGTCACCGCTTCCCGGACGCGGTGTTCCTGCAGCGTCACGCCGAGTGGTGGCGCGCGCTGCTGACGAGTCTCGCCAGCCGGACGGCTAAAGACGTAGAACAAGGCGCCAGGGAGGGCGACGCATGACCAGGGGCATCAGCCACCACCATCGACAGGCCGCGCTCGGCTTCATCTTCGTCACCGCCTGCCTGGACGTACTGTCCCTGGGGGTGATGATCCCAGTCCTGCCCGAGCTGATGAAGCGCTTCAACGGCGGCGACACGGCCGACACCGCGCTTTGGACCGTGCTGTTCGCCACCACCTGGGGCGTGACGCAGTTCTTCTGCGCGCCGATCCTGGGCCTGATGTCCGACCGCTGGGGCCGCCGGCCGGTGATCCTGACCTCGATCTTCGGCCTGGGCGTCGACTTCCTGTTCATGGCTTTCGCGCCGAACCTGTGGTGGCTGTTCGTTGGCCGGGTGCTGAACGGCATGACGGCGGCCAGCTTCTCGACGGCGGGCGCCTATGTGGCCGACGTCACCAAGCCCGAGGACCGCGCCAAGGGGTTTGGCCTGATGGGCGCGGCGTTCGGCGTCGGCTTCACCTTCGGCCCGGCCCTTGGCGGCTGGCTTTGGCAGTTCGAACATCGGCTGCCGTTCCTGGTCTGCGCGGGCCTGGCCCTGTGCAACTGGCTGTACGGCTTCTTCGTGCTGCCGGAGTCGCTGCCGCCGGAGAAACGGGTCCATCGCTTCGACTGGAGCAAGGCCAACCCGCTGGGCTCGCTGAACCTGCTCAAGAGCAAGCCCGACCTGCTGGGGCTGGCCGGTGTGGGATTCTTGTTCCAGCTAGCCCACAACGTGCTGCCCAGCGTGTTCGTGCTGTACATGGGCTTCCGCTACCACTGGTCGACGGCGGTGATCGGCCTGACGCTGATGGCCAGCGGCGTGGCGGGCATCCTGCTGCAGAGCTTCCTGGTCGGCCCCATCGTCAAGACGGTGGGCGAGCGCGGCGCGCTGCTGATCGGCCTGTTCTCGGGCTGCGTGGGCTTCATGATCTACGGCCTGGCCCCGACCGGCGCGCTGTACCTGTGCGGCCTGCCGATCTTCGCCTTCTCGGGTCTGATCCAGCCGGGCCTGCAGGGCCTGATGACCCGCCGGGTCGAGCCTTGGGAGCAGGGCCAGCTGCAGGGCGCGAACTCCGCGATGATGGGGGTCACCGCCATCGTCGGACCGGCGCTCTATCTGGTGCCATTCGCCTGGGCGGTGCGGCACGACGCGACCCTGCACATGCCCGGCCTGCCCGTACTGGTCGCCGCCGCGTTCCTGCTGGTCGCGACCCTGTTGGCGATCCGCGTGGCGCGGCCCGCGCAAGTGGAACCGAGCGTGGCTTGACCGGCTTTGACTCACGACCCAAATCCCCGACCTGAACGCCATCAATGCGCCCGAAAGCTCGGCTGATCTTTCGGGCTGAAATTCCACGGAGTCGCCGAACCATCATGCGATCCTATCGCGCCGTGCTTCCCGCCCTGGCCTTGCTGGCCGCCTGCTCGCCGCAAGGCCCGTCGAAGGCCCAAACTATCCCCGACCTGGCCCAGCCGACCCGCCGCGTGCCGTCCGATCCGATGTCGATGAAGGCCTCGTTCTCGCCGGTGGTGAAGAAGACCTCGCCCGCCATCGTCAACGTGGCCAGCAAGCGCGTGGTGCGCCAGCGCGTCGATCCGTTCTGGGACTTCTTCATGGGCGGCGGCGGCGGTGCGCCGCGTGAGCAGGTGCAGGGCTCGCTAGGGTCGGGCGCCATCGTGCGCGCCGACGGGGTGATCATCACCAATCACCACAACATCGAGAACATGAGCGACATCACCGTCCAGCTGGCCGATCGCCGGGAGTTCCCCGCGACGGTGCTGCTGGACGATCCGCGCTCGGACCTGGCGGTGCTGAAGATTGACACCAAGGGCGAGCGCCTGCCGGTGATCGCCATCGACGACCAGGAGCAGCTGGAGGTCGGCGACCTGGTGCTGGCCCTGGGCAACCCGTTCGGCGTCGGCCAGACCGTGACCAACGGCATCGTCTCGGCCCTGGCCCGCACCGATGTCGGGGCGGCGGAGTTTGGCAGCTACATCCAGACCGACGCGGCGATCAATCCGGGCAATTCCGGTGGTCCGCTGGTCGACATGGACGGCGATCTGGTCGGCATCAACACCTTCATCATCTCGCGCTCCGGCTCGTCGGCCGGCGTCGGCTTCGCCATTCCGGCCTCGGTCGTGCGCCAGGTGGTCAACACCGCCCTGGGCGGCGGCCACAGCGTGGTGCGGCCCTGGCTGGGCGTGAAGGGCCAACCGGTGACCGGCGACATCGCCAAGAGCCTGGGCCTGAACGCGCCGCGCGGCGTGGTCGTCTCCGACGTCTATCCCGGCGGTTCGGCCGAGCGTGCCGGCATCCGCGATGGGGACGTCATCCTGTCGATCGACGGCCAAGCGGTGAACGACGAGGGCGGCGGCGCCTTCGCCATTGGCACCCACAAGGTCGGCGACCGGGTCCAGGTGCTGATCAACCGCAACGGCCGCGAGCAGACCCTGACCCTCCGCGCCGAGGCCGCGCCCGCGACCCCCGCCAAGGACGAGCGGGTGGTGAGGGGGCGCAATCCGTTCGACGGCGCCACCGTGGTCAACCTGTCGCCCGCCGTGGCCCAAGAATTGGGCGTCGATCCGTTCGCGGGACGTGGCGTGCTGGTGACCAAGGTCGGCCAGGGCTACGCCCAGGGCGCGGGCCTGCGTCCCGGCGACTTCATCCGCGAGGTGAACGGCCGGGCGATCAACACCACCGCCGACCTGACCGCCGTGTCCAATACCGGCGCGGGGACCTGGACGGTGACGATCGAGCGCAACGGCCAGCGGATCACGGCGCGCCTGCGGGCTTAGGACGAGAAGGGGATGCACGCCGGCTGCTGCAGGAGTGTGTCCCCGTTCCGTTCACCCTGCTAGAAGGACGGAATGTCCGATCTTTTCCAAGCCGCCGGCCTGACGCCCCACGCGCCGTCGCCGCTGGCCGACCGCCTGCGTCCCCAGACCCTCGACGAGGTGGTGGGCCAGGAGCACCTGCTGGGGCCCGACGGCCCCATCGGCCGCATGGCCGCCGCCAAGCGCCTGGCCTCGATGATCCTGTGGGGACCGCCCGGCACCGGCAAAACCACCATCGCCCGCCTGCTGGCCAAGGCCGGGGGCTACGAGTTCATGCAGATCTCGGCGGTGTTCTCGGGCGTGGCCGACCTGAAGAAGGCCTTCGAGCAGGCCCGCATGCGCCGCCAGGCCGGGCAGTCGACGCTGCTGTTCGTCGACGAGATCCACCGCTTCAATCGCGCCCAGCAGGACGGCTTCCTGCCGTTCGTGGAGGAGGGGATCGTCACCCTGGTCGGCGCCACGACCGAGAACCCCTCGTTCGAGCTGAACGGCGCTCTCTTGTCGCGCTGCCAGGTCTTCGTGCTCAAGCGGCTGGACGAGGAGGCGCTGGAAGCCCTGCTGGTCAAGGCCGAGACGGCCGAGAACCGCAAGCTGCCGCTGGACGACGAGGCGCGGTCGACCCTGATCGCCATGGCCGACGGCGACGGCCGCTACCTGCTGACCCTGACCGAGACCCTGCTGGCCATCGGCACGGACACGTCGCTGAATCCCACCCAGCTGACCCAGTTCCTGCAAAAGCGCCGCCCCGCCTACGACAAGAACCGGGAGGAGCACTACAACCTGATCTCGGCGCTTCATAAGTCGGTGCGCGGCAGCGATCCCGACGCGGCGCTCTACTGGCTGGCGCGGATGCTGGAGGGCGGCGAGGACCCGCTGTTCATCGCCCGCCGGCTGGTGCGCATGGCCGCCGAGGACATCGGCGCGGCCGATCCCCTGAGTCTGCTGCTGACCACGGCCGCCAAGGACGCCTATGACTTCCTGGGCAGCCCCGAGGGCGAGCTGGCCCTGGCCCAGGCCGTGGTCCACATGGCCAGCGCGCCCAAGTCGAACGCCGTCTACAACGCCTACAAGGCCGCCCGACGCCTGGCCAAGGAGACCGGCAGCCTGATGCCGCCGGCCCACATCCTCAACGCCCCGACCAAGCTGATGAAGAGCCTCGGCTACGGCGACGGCTATGCCTACGACCACGACGTCGAAGGCGGTGTCTCGGGTCAGAACTACTTCCCGGACGGAATGGAACGGCCGACCCTGTACGAGCCCAAGCCGATCGGGGCCGAGGCCAAGGTCAAGGAGCGGCTGGACGCCTGGAACCGCCTGCGGAGAGACGGCAAGTGAAGCTCACGCCCGCGGTCCGGGTGATCGCCATCGCCGCCTTGCTCCTGATGCTGGCCGGCGCGGTCCTGGCGGGCTGCGCGGCCGCCACGCCCTGGCATACCGACTCCAACGCCTATTTCGCCGAGCTGCAGCGCCTGCGCGCCACGCTCTATTTTGGCGAGCCCGACGCCGAGACCTTGAAGCACGCCACGGCGCGGTTCGGCGCGCTCCAGGCGCAGTATGCGACCCGCAAATGGCTGTACGCCGACCTCGCCTATGGCTGTTTCGGACTGGGCGCCTGCGCGGCCATACTGGCGGTTCTGGTTTCGCGATATGGCGAGCGCCTGCGACGAACCCAGAGGAGCCCGCTGGTCGTCCTGGGCGTGAGCCTGCTGGCCCTGGTGGCCACCCTAGCCGGGCTGGCGGCCGATCCGCTGCATCGGTTCTATCGCGAGCAGTTGCCGGAGTGGTCCGACACCCTGGAGATCCCGCTGGCCGGCGCCCTGGTGGCGATGATCCCGATCGCGACCGTCACCCTGCTGCTGGTCGTTCCTCCGCTGATCTTCCGCCGCCGGGCCAGCGGGCCGGTTCTGGTCTTCACCCGGCCGCCGCACTGGCCCTCGGTCGCGGCGAACGCCGTCTACGCCCTGCCGCTGGCCTTCGCGGTGTTCCTGCTGACCAGCGTCGCCTCGCGCGGCGGCTGGGCCTTGGTCCCGGCGGGGCTGATGCTGCTGTGGTTGTTCCTGAACGCACGCGCGCTATGGATCGCGCCGAAAGCGGAGGCCGTCGCATGAGCAGGGCCCCTTCAAACAAGCCGCCCAGGCGCGCCCCCGGCGTCGCCAAGCCCAAGGCGTCCGACACGCCCATCGCCCTGACGCCGGAAGAGATCGAGTTCACCCGGTCCCTGGTCATCCATGAGGATGACAGCGTCTTCGTGCTGAATAAACCCGCCGGCCTGTCCAGTCAGGGCGGCCGCATCCAGGCCCATACGCTGGACGACCTGTTGTGGGCCCTGGCGCGGCGGGATCGGCCTCGGCCGCGCCTGATCCATCGCCTGGACCGCGACACCTCGGGCGTGATCCTGACGGCTCGCACCAAGCCGGCCGCGACCTTCCTGGGCAAGGCCCTGATGGGCAAGCGCTTCCGCAAGACCTACCTGGCCATCGTCACCCCCGGCGCGCCCGAGCCGCGCGGCGGCCAGATCGACAACCCCCTGCGCCGCGAGTCGATCGGGCGCGAGGCCTATATGCGGGTCTGCGCCGCCGACCACCCTGACGCCGAGACCGCCCGCAGCCGCTATCGCACCCTGGCCGCCACCGACGGCGCTGCTTTGGTCGAGCTGAGCCCGGATACCGGCCGCATGCACCAATTGCGGGTCCACATGGCCTCGATCGGCCGGCCTATCGCGGGCGACAGCCGTTACGGCGGAGCTTTGATGCTGGGTGGGTCGCCCGTACCGCGCCTGATGCTGCACGCCGCCAGCCTGGTCTTCCCCCATCCCGAGGGCGGCGAACGGCGGATCAGCGCGCCGATTCCGGACGACATGCGCGCGGTTCTGAGTAAGCTTGGCCTCAAGGCGCCGGAAAAGATCATTCCGGAACAGGGACGCCCAGACGCTCGTTAAGCCTGGCAGGAGATTTCGCCATGAAGCGCTTGATTGCCCTCGCTGTTTCCGCCGCCCTTCTGACCGCCTGCACGACCTCGCCGACGCTCTATGCGCCGCAGACCGCGCCACGCGGCGCCGGCTATTCGGAGTATCGCCTGGAGGATGGCCGCTATCGGGTCACCTTCCAGGGCAATCCCGGCGCATCGGCCAACCAGATTTCGGACTATGTGCTGCTGCGCTCAGCCGAACTGGCCCTGCGCGACGGCTATGACTGGTTCCGGGTGGCCGACCGCATGACCCAGCAGACGGGTTCACACAGCGGCTCGTCCCTGTCGGTCGGCGGCGGCACCAGCAGCTACGATTACGGCCGCCACGGCTCGGGCAGCTCGGTGGGTCTGGGTGTCGGCACGACCTTCAACCTGGGGCCCGGGCCGGCGGTGACCAGTTCGATGGAGGTGGTGTTCGGCCGAGGCCAGCCGCCCCGCGACGCCAACGTCTACGACGCGCGGGCCATTGTCCGGACGATCGGCGAAGGCCGCGCTGCGGTCTAGCCAGCTGAGGCTAGCCGACCGCCTTCTTGCCCGCCGCGGTGATCGGATGGGCCGCGCGCAGGGCTGCGTGGGTCAGGCCCGCGGTCTCGGCGGCGGCGAAGTAGCCCTCGGCCGGCAAGCCCTGCAGAGTGACCATCGGCGCCAGGCCCCTGGTGTCACGGCCGAAAGCCATGATGTCGGCGGCGATCTTCTCGGCGGGACCGGCTAGGTCGCTGGCGTCCAGGGTCAGGCCGCCCAGGCGCGCGTCGCGCAGCACGCGCAGCGCTTCCTTCTCGGGCGGCACGCGGGCGATCACGCCGCGGGTCAGCGCCTTGAGCAGGCCCACCACTTCCAGCAGACGACCGGCGGGCGTGCCGCGCGTGACGTCGACCAGCTCCATCATGATCCCGCCGCGCAGCAGCGCCAGCGAAAGGCCCGAGGTGCCGGTCAGCATGTCGCGGCCCCGCTGGGTGCCCAGGGTCCGGAACGAGGCCGGCACGATCAAGTCGGGACGGTCGTGGCCCTGCGAGGCGCGAGCGAAGACGGCGGCGTATTTCAGGGCCGCCTCGTCGATGAAGGCGGCGTCGCGGTCGGGCAGGCGCGAGACGGCGCGGGCGCTGATCTGCTTGCCCGAGCCAAGATGGGTGACCACCGGCTCGATGCGCACGGCCGTGGCGACGTTGCGCTTGAGGTTGATCACGTGCTCGAGGGTGAAGTCCACGCGCAGGGCGGCGCCGCCGGCGGTGGTGAAGGCCACGGGCGTGCGCCGGGTCTCTTCCAGCGGGTCGATGTCGAATCGGATGGGCGAGCGCGTCGAATCGCGACGGGCGCGGGCGGCCAGGATCACCGAGGCGTCCACCGGGCGGCACACCACGCCGCCGGCCTCGACGCCGATCACGGCGCGGACACCCAGGTCGCTCGGTTCGGCCGCGCCCAGCAGATGAGTCAGCACGTCTTCCAGGATTCGCACGCTGGTCGCCTGGGCCGCCAGGCCCTGGTCGTTGTTCATGGCGATCAGGAAGTCTTCCTCGCCGATCCGGGCGCGCAGGTCGCTGCGGTCCAGGTGCTCGGCCAGCTTGCGCTCGACATAGGTCCAGACATCGACGCGCTTCTTGTCCCACCAGTCGCCGGCCCAGCGGCGGATGGCCTTGACGCTGATGATGTTGACCGAGCCGCGCGCGATCAGCTCGGACCCCGCCAGCCGCTGGAGCACGGGTCCACTGAGAGCCAGATGCTCGTTATGGTCGTCGCTGTGGCTCATATCGAAGGGCATGTTGGCCTTGGCGCGGGAGGAGACCCCAGAATGCCTTTACAGACTTAACGGTCAGTGCAGGAACACGGTTTGCAAACGAGGTTACCGTAACGGGCGAAAGCGTTAAGACGCTCGGTTCTTGGGCTCTTAGCGTTAACAGGACATCGGTTTGAGTTTCGCGCCAGATAAGGGAATGCGCCAATTCGTCGCGGCGATCTTTTTACCGACGCAACCGAGGGTTGGTCCGTCAGAGGGTTAATGTGATCAAGTCGTGGAGCGTGAAAACGCCTCAAGACTCATTTAGATGCTACCTAAGGTGTCTTTTGGCGGCAAACGGCGACGACTGACGCGAGGGCGGCCTGAGGCGCGGCTTGGCGTGGGCGACTGCCCGGCGCATAAGGACGCGATGACCAAGCTCCTCCTTGTCGCCGTCGGCGGCGCGTTCGGCTCGGTCGCCCGCTATCTGGTGGGCGTCCAAGCCCTGCGCCTGTTCGGATCGAACTGGCCCTACGGCACCTTCATCGTCAATCTGACGGGCGGGCTGCTGATGGGACTGCTCGCCGCCTGGCTGGCCCTGCGGGGCGGGGCCCAGCAGGAACACTGGCGGGTCTTGATCGGTGTCGGCGTCATGGGCGGCTTCACCACCTTTTCGGCCTTTTCGCTGGAGACCGCGCTGATGATCGAGAAGCGCGCCTACGCCCAGGCCTTTACCTATACGACCGCCAGCGTGATCCTGTCCGTGGCGGCCATTTTCGCGGGCCTCTTGATCGCCCGCAGGATCTTTTCCGCATGAAAGAAGTACGCACGCTCTACGTGGACGCCGGTGAAGACGGCGTCCGCCTGGACCGCTGGTTCAAGCGGCGTTGGCCGCACCTGAACCATATCCAGCTCAACAAGCTGTTCCGCTCCGGTCAGGTGCGGGTCGACGGTTCGCGCGCCAAGGGCGACACCAAGCTGGCGGCCGGCAGCCAGATCCGCGTGCCGCCGCTGCCCGACGCCCCGGATCCGTCCGAGAAGGGCAAGCTGTCGGCGCGCGACATCGCCTTCGCCCGCTCGCTGGTGCTGTACGAGGACGAGGAGGTCCTGGCCTTGAACAAGCCCGCCGGCCTGGCGGTGCAAGGCGGCACCAAGACCACGCACCATATCGACAAGCTGCTCAGCGCCTGGGGCGAGGGCGTGGACCGGCCCAAGCTGGTCCACCGCCTGGACCGCGACACCTCGGGCGTCCTGCTGCTGGGCAAGACCCCGGCCGCCGCGGCGCGCCTGTCAGGCGCCTTCGCCAAGCGTCGGGCCCAGAAGACCTACTGGGCCATCGTCGCGGGCAACCCGCATCCCACCGAGGGGGTGATCGAGCTGCATCTCGCCAAGCGCGGCGTGGGCGATCGCGAACTGGTCGTGCCCGCCGAGCCCAAGGATCCGGACGCCCAGCCGGCCGAGACCGAATTCGTCTCGATCAGCCGGGCCGGCCCGCGCGTCACCTGGATGGCCCTGCGCCCGCACACCGGCCGCACTCACCAGCTGCGCGCCCACATGAAGGCCATCGGCCACCCGATCCTGGGCGACCCCAAGTACAGCGACGAGAAATCCGCGCCGCTGTCGGAGGGGCTGAAGCTGCAGCTGCACGCCCGCTCGATCGTGCTGCCGCACCCGACGGTGGGCACCCTGGCCATCGAGGCGCCGATCAGTCCCGAGATGAAGGCCGGCTTCGCCAAGTTCGGTTTCTCGGAGGACGAGGCCGAGTACGATCCCTTCGCGCGGCGGCAGACCAAGCGCCGCTAGAGCGCTTGAGCGCGGCCTGAGGCTGTGGAAAGCTGTTTCCTCAACCATGAGGGATCGCTTTCCATGGCCTTCGTCAGCTTCACGCGTCCGGACGGCACGCCGGTCTCGATCAACACGGCTGAAGTGCTGAACTTCGCGCCCGTGCCCCCCGACGGGCCGTTAGCGGGGCCGCTGAAGGCGGGCACGCGGATCGTGTTCAAGAACGGCAAGCACCAGGACGTCAAGGAACTGCTCGACGCGGTCGAGAAGAAGCTCAACGCGACGGGCTAGGTCACTTCCTATGCGCGAATAGATCTGAATGCGCCTATTGATTGTGCGGCGCGCTTGGCCCTAGGAATACACCCTGGACGTCGTTTCTCGGCGAGGGGACAAGTCATGCGTGCATCGGTAATCGGCGGATTTACGCTCGCGGCCGCTTTGGTCGTTGGTCTCGGCGCGGCGTCGTCCGCGGGGCGGTTCACCCAGAGCGTCTCATTGGGCGTCGGCAACGTGGTCCCCATGGGGCACGAGTGGCTGACTCGAATGGCGGCGATCGAGCTGATCGGCGTTTCGCCGCGAACACCGCCGGACCTGCCGGATCCGAACGACCCGCGGATCGGTTGGCGTCCGGGAACGGGCGGGGCCTGGAACACCGGTCTCAACACGCCCGGCGCCCAGGCCGAGTTGGCCCGCATCAAGAGCCAGCCGATCGGCGACACGCGATACGCCTCCCGCTACAAGTTCGTCTACGACGCCATCATCGGCGAACGCTGGGTTGACCTGGCCGGCTACAGCGTGGCCCAATCCAAGAGCTGCTGGGACGCGGTCGCCCAGGAGCCGGCCGAGGTCCAGTACGACCACTTCATGCGCCGCTACGACGACACCGGGCCGCAAGGCGGCGTGCGGGCGGCCAAGACCTCGCAGCAGCGCTTCATCGAGTACTTCGTCGCCGCCGCCACGGCGCCGCAGACGACGATCTCGGTCTATGACGGCGGGGTCACCTCGTCGGCCGTTTCGGTCGACAAGAACTACTTCCTGTTCGGCCGCGCGATGCACCTGTTCCAGGATTCGTTCAGCTCCGAACACACGGTCCGGACGCCGAACGACAACTACATCAAGGTTCGGCAGGTGAAGAGCTATCTGTGCGCGCTCGGATCCGAGCAGCACACCCACAAGATCTCGGCGATCCTGGACTATTCCAGCGGCGACGTGATCTGGAAGAGCACGGTCGACGGCCGGCTCAATCCCAGCTGGGACGCCTACAAGGCCAGCAACATGAAGCCGACCGCCCTGGTGGCGTCCGAGGCGACCAAGGACCTGTGGGCCGCCTTCATCCGTACCATGGGCCTGCCCGCCAACCAGCGCGAGGCGGCGGCGCGGGCCGAGGCCACCACCCTGGTCGCCCATTGGCTCAGCTATGACGAGGCCGAGATGCTGGCCTGGTATAATGATCCAGCCCGTCGCGACGCCACCTACGTCCTGGCCGCCGGGCAGACGGGCAAGGGCAAGACCCAGGTGGAATGCATGAAGGATCTGGACGTCGGCACCACCGACCAGCAGGCCTATGTGCGCAAGCTGGAGGCGACCCAACGTCAATGCCTCTACAACGCCATCCCCTGGGCCGGTTATTCCGACCAGTTCGATCCGCAGACCCACATGTGGTACTCGTGGCGCTGGCGTAACGGGCCGCTGGCCCCGATGAGCCCCGTGCCGAACGGCTGGCAAATCCCCAATCCGCCCGCCGACGCCGGCGTCCGGGTGCGCATCAAGAGCCTGGCCAACAACAAGTACATGACGGCCCCCGGCGGCGTGGTCGCCGACTCCCTGATCTACAATCGCGACGGGGCGCCCCTGGACTTCGTGATGGTGGGCCCGAAAAACCAGGCCAGCTTCCGCTCCAGCGTCAATCCGCTGCTGTTCCTGGACTACCGGGCCGTGACCGGCGCCGGCAAGCTGTTCGCGCCGGGGACCGCCGACCCGGCGACCTACGACCTGCAGCCCGCGGGCAAGGGGCGCTCGATCCGCAACACCTACTGGAACCAGTACTTCTGGCTTTCGGGCGACGAGCCCTATCTGACCCGTTCGGGCAACCCCAGGAACCTGAACGCCCAGTGGCAGATCGACGGCCTCCACTGATCGGTCCACGCTGAAAGCGACGGGCGCGAACCTCCTGGAGGGGTTCGCGCCCTAGACCAGTCCGGTCACCGGCTTGGCGGCCGCGCTGTCGGGGAACACGGTGGTTTCCAGCGCCGCACGGTCTACGCCCATGTGTTCGGCCAGCACGCCCTTGAACAGGCCGCGCATGTCGAGGGTAGGGCGCACGTCGCGATTCTCGAACAGGGCCTCCTGCTTGAGGGTGGGCCAGTCGCCGATGATCCCGCCTTTCCTGAGCCCGCCGCCGAGGACCAGGGCGGTCGAGCCGGTGCCGTGATCCGTGCCGCCGGTGCCGTTGACGCGAGCGGTGCGGCCAAACTCGGTGGCCACCACGACCACGGTGTTGCTCCACTCCTGGCCAAGGCCGGAGTTCAGCCCGTCCAGCAGGGCGTCCAGATAGGTCAGGCGGGTGTTCAACTGCCCGACCTGGCCGGCGTGGGTGTCCCAGCCGTCCAGCGAGATGGCGGCGATGCGCGGGCCGCCGTCCTGGACCATGAAGCCGGCCAGGGTCGAGCCCAACTTGCGCGCGGCCTCCTGACCCTGGCGCTGGTTGGCGATCGGCGGCGTCGGGGTCATGCCGTTCGGGGCCTGGGTGTTCACGGCGTTTTGCCACATCGCCTTGCCGGCCGCCTGGGGCGTCATGGCGGCGCCCGTCGAGACCGGCATGGGCATGGGCGTGGGGGCGAGGGCGGTCATGGCCGCCTGGGCCATGGCCTCGGTCTCCAGCCCGCGCGCGAAGGCCCGGCTCATCATCGGATCAGCCTTGTAGAGGTCCTGCAGCAGGGTGGGCAGGCGGGCGGTCTCGTCGACGCCCTTGCCCGGCGACCAGCTGGCGGCCTGGACCTTGCCCCGCAGGATCAGCGGCGCGGTGGCCCCGACCGACAGGCCTTCGATCCTGGACGGCCCCATGGCCTCCAGCGTGCGGTTCAGCCAGCCGGTGTTGACGCCGTAGACCTGGGCGGCGCCGGTCTCCAGCACGTCCTGGGCTTCAAAGTGCGAGCGGGCGCGGTCGGGGCTGGCGATGGCCGGCGCGATGCGGGCCTGGCCCCCCAGCGCCAGGGCGTGCACGGACGATAGGGCCGGGTGCAGGCCGAAGGTCCCGTCCAGCTTCAGCGCCTGGTCGGGCGACACGGCCACCGCGCTGCGCAGAGCCGCGTAGTCCGGGTCGCCCACCGGCGGACTGACGGTCAGGCCGTCCATGCCGCCCCGGCAGATGACCACCACCATCTTGCGCCTGGCCATCGCCCCGTCGGCGGCGGCGAAGGCCGATCCGCCCAGGAAACTGACTGTGACGCCCAGCCCGGCCGCCCGCTGGAGCAGCGAGCGCCTGGAGATCTGGGAAGAAGGAGGAGCGTTCATCGGCGTTGAAACTCCGGGCTCATCAACAGCAGGGCCATGGCCTCGCGGCGGGTCTCGGCTCGGGCCACGGCCTTGGCCACAGGCGGGGTCAGGCGCGCGCCCAAGGCGGTCTGGGCCAGGACGTTGGGATCGAGCCGATCGGCGACCATGGCCGCGAAGCCTTCGCTGAACCGCAGACGCTTGATCAGGGCGTCGGGCGCGCACCAGGTCTGGGCGGCGTCGTCCCAGCCCTTGGGGGAGGGCGGCGAGAACGGCTTCTGGCCCAGGCCCGTGAGCACCGGCCCCAGCTTGCCGAACCCCGACGGTTCGGCGTCGATCGCCCGCCAGGTCGAGATCGCGAACTCGTAGGGCGTCTTGAACTTGGCGGGGACGGGGTCCCAGGCCTCGGGCGCGGTCACCAGGGCGCGGGCCATCTCGTCCAGGCGGCCGCCGGTGTCGAGATAGGTCTTCTCCAGTCGGACCACGAGGGCGGGCGGCGGCGTGTCGCCGACGAAATGGGCGGCCAGCTTGGTCGAGACGTGTCGGGCGGTATGCGGGCTGGCCGCCAGGTCGCGCATCACCGCCAGGGCCTGATCCTCGCCCTCCTGCGCATAGCGCCGTCCCATCACCGTCCGCGGGCCCGGCTCGTGGGCGTTGGCGCGGAACAGGAACTGGTGCGGGCTGGGATCCTGGGCGCGGCCGACGCTGTAGCCGGTCATGGCCCGGGCGAACTCGGTGACGTCGGCCTGGGCGTAGCCGGCGTCGACGCCCACCGTGTGCAGCTCCATGATCTCGCGGGCGAGGTTCTCGTTCAGCCCGCCGGTCTTGTCGGTGGTCCGGCGGCGATACTGCGACGTCTTGCTGTTGGGCCCCACCGACTGGGCTTGGTCCAGGTACGTCAGCATGGCCGGGTGAGTGGACGACGCGATCAGCAAGTCCTCGAACCGGCCGAAGACGTGGGGGCGGATCGCCTCCTGCTCGAACGGCCCCACCAGCACGCCGGTGGTCAGCTTGGTGGCCGAGACCGTGAAGTGATTGGCCCAGAACAGCGCCCAGCGTTCGCGAAAGGCCGCGTCCGTGGTCGCGCCCAGGCGCGCTCGGGCCAGGAAGTCGTCATTGACCTGGTCGCGCAGCGCCTTTTGCGCGTCCTTGACCGGCTCGGCCTTGGCGTCGCCGGCCTTGCGGGCGTCTTTCCGCTGCATCTGGTAGTCGCTGACCTGGGCCAGCCGTTCGCCAGAGGTCTCGCCGTCGCGCGGTTGATCGGCGCCTTGCTGGCGGATCTGGGCTGTCAGGTAGCCGCGCGGGTCGCGCTGGGCCGCGTCGATCTCGCCGGGACGCGCGCCCAGGCCGAAGCGGGTCGCGGCGATGGCCGCCATCATCTCCTTGGAAGGCAAGGTCACGCCGTGTCTCTCCCGTGCATCGCCTGCCGTCTCTTGCCTTGGGCGCTTTGTTTGATCATTCAACGCGGTGAAACCGCTATTTTGATGTCTGGACTGAAAAGAAGTTCCGCCTTGGCCGACAAGCCCGACCTGCAACAACGTCCTCGCCGCTTCTACAAGGCCGCCACGGCGGGTCCGGTGGAGGGCGGTTTCGCCGTGCTGCTGGACGGGCGCACGCCCAAGTCGCCGGCCAAGTCGCCGCTGGTCCTGCCGACCCAGGCCCTGGCCGACCTAGTCGCCGCCGAATGGGACGCCCAGGTCGAGGTCATCGACAGCACGGCCATGCCGGCCACGCGGTTGGCGTTCACCGCCATCGACCGCATCCGCGAGACCCGGGCCGATGTGGCTCGCGAGGTGGCGGCCTACGCCGGCTCGGACCTGCTCTGCTACTGGGCCGACCACCCCACGCCCCTGGTCGAGCGCCAGAAGCGCGACTGGGGCGCCATGCTGGACTGGGCCAAGGCCGAGCTGGACCTGCATCTGCAGTCCGCCTCGGGCGTGATCCATTCGCCGCAGTCGCCGGCCGCCCTGGCCAGCGTTGAGGCCCTGGCCCTGACCATGGACGACTTCACCCTGGCGGGCGTGGCCTACGGGGCCGGTCTGTTCGGCTCGACCGTCCTGGCCCTGGCCTTGCGCGCCGGCAAGGTCACCGGCCGCAAGGCCCTGGACCTGTCGCGCCTGGAGGAGATCTTCCAGGCCGAGACCTGGGGACAAGACGCCGAAGCCCTGGCCCGCGCCGAAGCCCTGGCGGTAGAGGCCAAGGTGCTGGAGCAGTGGTTCGCGGCCCTGCGCCGCTAGACGCTTTCAAGGCGTTCAAGCACTTAGCCGGCCAACAAACGTTGCTGCGGCGCCGCAACGGATAGCTTGCCATGGAAAGCTCGCGCCATTACGGCTCGGCTCATAAGGTGGCTGTGAAAGCCCAGTGAAGAGAGCAGGGGAGCGTCCGCGTGCAGCACATTCTCGAGGAACTCGATCGTCGTCGCGACCAGGCCCGGGCCGGCGGCGGCGAGAAGCGCGTGGCCGCCCAGCACGCCA
>Ga0102591_1002015_pt1 | contig 24117 bp, 19 predicted proteins | sample AraplaCol_mCL_r2_2_FD_76860 | JGI IMG/M metagenome (GOLD analysis project Ga0102591, IMG submission 76860) | Arabidopsis root microbial communities from North Carolina, USA - plate scrape MF_Col_mCL_r2 (SPADES assembly) (version 2) | ecosystem: Host-associated > Plants > Roots > Endosphere... | reverse complement strand
GGTCGCTGCCGCAATTGCTTCAACGATAGGTGCCTAAAACATTTGGTTAGGAGGGCAAAGTGAACCATCGCTGGAGGAAGCCATGGCGGCACGCCGCCCCATGATCGACCCTGTCGTTCCCTCGGTAGGCCTCTCGACAGACGTGCCGGTTGAAATTTTGCGTTATGCTTGCGCCTCGGTTCAGGCGGGGATAGCGACCGCCCTGGTAACCTTGGTCGAGATCCGAGGCGGCTCGGCACGTCCGCTCGGCTCGCAAATGGTTGTTAGGGCCGATGGCCTCTACTGCGGCTTCGTTTCTGGCGGCTGTACAGAGAGCGCCGTTGCAGCAGAAGCATTGGAGGCCTTGCAAAACGGGCAGGATCGCTTCCTGCGGCTGGGCGAAGGGTCGCGGCTTTTTGATATTGTTCTTCCGTGCGGCGGAGGGATCAATCTCGCGATCCACCGGCTGCAGAGCGCCAGAGAATTGGAGGACGTGATCTGTGAACTCGAGCTAAGACGGGGAACAGCTCTCAGATATAGTCCCGCCTCGGAGCGACTATCCGTCGACCGGCGGCTCCATGTTGCGTCGCAGTGGGACGGTGAGGATTTCGTCATCGCCTACCAACCGACCACTAGACTGCTCGTTTGTGGCCGTTCGATCGAAGCGACTGCAACTGCAGATGTCGCGCGCGCCGCCGGCATCGACATCCATCTCGTCGACGGGCAGATGACGGCCAGTTCTTTAAAGTCGTTGATCGACCCTTTCACTGCCGTCGCATTGCTCTATCACGATCTGGAGCGGGAGATACCGCTCTTGCGGCTCGCGCTCGACAGCCGGCCTTTTTATATCGGCGCTTTGGGAAGCCTACGCACGCACGGTAGGCGGATCATGGCTTTGGCGGACTACGGCTACAGTGAGGCCGATATTGACCGGATCAAGGCTCCGATCGGAATTTTCGGCAAAGCCAAGAGTGCGTCTTCTCTGGCGTTGTCAATTGTCGCAGACGTCGTTGCGGTCAGAATGTCTGCTAAATTTTTAAACCTATAAGGTAAGCGGCGGGCCGCCCGCACCTTCACCGAGATTATCGGTAGATTTGCTAATCGCCGCATGACCTGCTCTGGCATAGCGGCGCAAGCTGGCGTTGCGACTTCCACGAAAACGACTACTGTTTGGACAGCCAACCGCTCAACGGAGTATCCGACTAGATGAAGAAATTTCGGATCGGGTGATTGAACAACGGTGGCGAAATCGAGTGATCGTCGACTCCGTCGAAGTTTTAGCTGTTTGATCCCAGGCTTTGATGGGGCATCCTTTTCTTCCGAATCAAAGGATGCGCTATGGGCCAGGTTCTTCATGGGAGCGCCACGACGACAGAGGCAGTCCGTCGAGCGATACAACATTAGTCAAGAGAGCCTGAGGACGCTTTCGAAGCGTTACGGAATCAATCAGAAGACCGTCGCCAAGTGGCGGAATCGGTCCTCGGTAGCGGACCTTCCGACCGGCCCGAAAGAGCCGAGATCGACGGTGCTCTCCATCGAGGAGGAGGCCGTTATCGTTGCCTTTCGCCGGTATGCGCTGCTGCCGCTCGATGACTGCCTCTATGCACTGCAGCCGACAATCACGCATCTTACGCGGTCTTCGCTGCATCGTTGCCTGCAGCGTCACGGCATCGGCCGCTTGCCGGATGTCGACGGCGACAGGCCGGCGAAGAAGAAGTTCAAGAGCTACCCGATCGGCTACTTCCACATCGACATTGCCGAGGTGCGCACCGAGCGAGGCAAGCTATATATGTTCGTTGCCATCGATCGCACCTCAAAGTTTGCCTTCGTCGAACTGCACGAGAAGGCCACCACCGCCATCTCGCGCGAGTTTCTCCTACGCTTGATTGCAGCCGTCCCCTACAAGATCCACACCGTGCTCACCGATAACGGGATCCAGTTCACTACGCCCGGCGCTGGAGGGCCCGCTGTGCCGCTGATCAAAGAAGCGATCGCCAATGGCGAACGTTTCTGGGCCCATGCCTTCGAATACACCTGCGCCACCAATGATATCGAGCACCGTACCACCAAGGTAAAGCATCCATGGACCAACGGCCAGGTTGAGAGAATGAACCGAACCATCAAGGATGCCACCGCCAGACGCTTTTACTATGAAAGCCACGATCAACTGCGCCAGCATCTTGCCGACTTCGTCGCCGCTTACAATTTCGGCCGCAGGCTCAAGACCCTCAACGGCCTCACACCATACGAGTTCATCTGCAAGGCATGGGCTTCACAGCCCGAACGCTTTACCCTCGATCCGCTCCAGCAAATGCCGGGACTAAACAACTAGCTTATTTGAAAGCGGCAAGACTTCATGAGGCTCGTGGTCTGCTCAAGTCCGCAGATATTGGAATCGCCGCCGTCGCACATGCCGTCGGATACAAGGGTACTTCACAATTCAGTCGCGAGTTCCACCGGTACTTCGGGCGCACGGCACAAAGCGAACAGAAGCTTTTGCAGGAAGCCCAGAGCAACTTGGACCTGGTCTAGGCAGCATCGCGTTTCGGCCCGTTGGCTGCGAACCTGCTTTTTCTGTGATCCAGTTGAGGTTGGCGCAGCCTGATGGTCTCGATTAGTTTAGTTAGAATACGGCTGCCCCGACTCCGAAACCGGCGATGGTTGAGATGCCGCAACCTGTTCGCGCATCAATCGGCCCCCAGCCGTCATCGATGCCGGCGATAGCCCAGGCGAGAGCGGCTCCCACCGCATCCAAAAGAACCGTGGCCGCAGCAAAACCGCTTAAATAGGCAACGCCGCCTAAATTGCCATTCATCTCCTCTCCAAGCATTTGGCCGTGAAGTAGTGCGAAGACGCCGGCGAAGCTCATCGTAGCGTTCACCGGGATTTTGATATTGAAAGCGACGATCGCTCCAAACAGGACGAGCGACAGACTGGCACCGCTTCCTATAAACGGTAAGGCGCCGGCAACTCCGATTCTGCTACCTAGAAACATGATGACGATGAAGGCCCCCGGCAAAAGCCAAACCGCGCGTCCGCCAAGCCGAAATGAGAATAGGCCCACAAGCAGCATCGCAATTGTGTGGTCGAACTTGGATGGCAAATAATTGAAACCGCTCAAAAAACCGGCAAGATCTCCGATCCCATCTTGCGCAAAGGCAGACATCGTCAATGCGATGGCTGAAGCGGAAATAAGCGTGCGCATCATCAGATGGCTTTTGACGAGGGTCTTCAAACCGGGCGCACTCCTAAACGTCGCGCAGTCACTTGACCGCTCCTCCCAGCGCAAATCCCGCTTTGAACTGGCGTGACATGCCCAGGAACAGAATGATGACAGGTAACGAATAGACGATCGAATAAGCCGCTATGACGCCGTAGTCGATCGAGTTCGATCCCATGAACCCAAAAAGATGCACGGGTGCGGGTTGGTCGGCGAGACTGTTGATGAGGACGACCGGCAAAAGGAAGTTGCCCCAAGCATTCACAAAGCCGAAGATTGCCGCCGACGCCAGGCCGGGTTTCGTCAGTGGCAAAATCACTCGAAACAGGATCTGCAGGGTGTTGGCTTGCTCAAGCGCTGCCGCTTCTTCCAATTCCGGCGGTACGGCGTCGATGAAATTCTTCAACTGATAGATCTGGAAAGGGATCGCCGTCACGCCCAGCAACACGCCCGTTGGTATAATGGACAGCCAACCCAGTGTGGCGAACATTTTGTAGACCGGCACGATCAATATCGAGATCGGGACGCCCGAGAGAAAGAGGATCGTGAGCAAGATCGGGTTTTTGAAGGGGATGTTGTGCTTGGAGAAGACGTATGCCGCAACGAAGGCTGCCGCGGTCCCGATGACCGTCGCGATGACCGAAAGCAGCAAGCTGTTGCCGAATGCCGAGAGATTTTCAAGCTGTACGGCAACCCAGTAATGCTCCGCAGTTAGGTCAGGGACCCTTAGCTGGTTTGTCGCGCTATGATCGACCGAGGCAAGAACCATCCAAAGCATCGGTAAGGAAAAAAATGCCGCCAGCACGAGAGCTGTGGAATTGCCGACAATCCTCTCGGTGGTGATCTTCCTGGGCCGGTTCCGCTTCAACCCCTGCAGGGACGGCATCGGATCGACGTGAACTGTCTGCATCGAAGTCGCCTTCTTACTTTGGATCATTATTTACGGGCTCATCTTGCCGGCGGGTCTTGGTGGCCCAGACGAACATGCCCCCCAGCAAGGCGGAAAGCAGCACCATGACATTGCCCAGGAGGGCGGCGTAGCCCAGGTTATGGAATTTGAAGCCCTGTTGGTATGTATAGACCGGGAGGATGTTAGTATCATTCCCCGGCCCGCCCCCGGTCATCAGATAGATCAGAGTGAAATTGCCGAAGGTCATCAGCATCATCAAGAGTGCACAGGTAACGATCGTCGGTTTCAGCAGTGGAAGCGTTATTCTCAGGAGCGACTGGAACGGCGTGCAGCCTTCGAGTTGTGCCGCCTCCATCAAGTCTCCCGGTATGTTGCGAAGCGCGGCCGAGAACATTGTCATGGCAAGTCCTGCCAATGACCAGGCGTTGGCTGTAGAAACGACCAGCATGGCGTTTTGATATAGAATATCGAGCCGGGAATTGCCCACCATGATTGCGATCAAGCCGGACTGCGTGCTCGTCGCCAGCCACAGAAAAGCGATCGTTGTTGGGGGTAGTGTCCAGGCCAAAATCGCGGCAGCACTAGCGATCCACCGAACCGGCGCAATGCAATTCTGCAGGGCAAGTGCCAAAACTAGCCCGAGCAGGGTCGTCGCCATGGCACCCGAGCCGACGACAAAAACAACCGTCAGCCACAGAGACTTGTAAAAGACCGCGTCGCCCAGCAGAAACGCAACATTGGTGAAGCCGGTAAAACGGTAGTTGATGGCATGGATGCCAATCAACTGAAGGTTCGTGAAGCCGAGATAAATCGCATAGATCACCGGCCCTAGGAAAAACGCGCCGAGAAGCACTGCCGCCGGCGAAAGAAGGACGAAAGACATCGGGTTCACACGCGGCTGATCAAGTCGCGTGTGTCTGGCTGCATCCGAGCTTGCGGCGTTCTGAGGGCCAGTTTGATGAACTGGCCCTCTGACGGCGCTTAAGGCGCGCTTTGATGTCAAGGCAGGGTCTCCAAGTTCTCTTCGCCCACTTGTGTTGCCATGTAGGATCGAAGAATGTTGACACCTTCATCGATCGTGGTTTCCGGCTTCAGCACCATTGCCTGGGTGGCCTGTTGGAACGCGTTGCCCCAAATCGGGAACTCAGCCTGTGATGGCATGCTCCGCGAGCTTGAGCTCAATTCAGCAAACGATTTCTGAAAAGGTTCCTGTGTCAGCGAAAGATAAGACTTGTCGGTTTTCAGCGATGCTGTCGCGGGAACCACAGGAACCCAAGCGGCGATGTTCAGCAGATTTTCCCTCGCCTGCATGATTTCCATCGCGGACCAGGCCAGCTTGGGGTCGGAAGGGTCCTTGGACATCGACAACACGACGCCATTGAAACTCGCCCCGATGCCGGGTTGCTGACCTTCAGCCGTCGGAATTTCGCTGAAACCGATCGTCTTTTCCTTATCGTCCCAGCAAGGCGCACAAATTTCCTTGCTCCAAAAAACCGGGATCCAGTTGCCGGCGAAGGTAATCCCGAATTTGTGATCATGGAGCGCCTCGGCTGGATGTGTCGCCCCATTGGGGTCCATGATCTGCGAAGTGGGCGCAAGAAGGCCTTCAGAGGCAGCCGTCCTGTAGAAGTTCAGGACTTCGCGGATGCCCTTGCTGTCGACCACCCATTTTTTTGTTTCCTGGTCGTAGATCGTCGGATTGCTAGAGGCTGAAAGAAGCAAGCCGGGTCCTGCGACGACGCCGAACGTTCCCTGCGCCGTTCCAGTGATCACGTAGAGGGGCGAAGCATCCGGCGATGTCTTCTTGATCGCACGGGCACCATCCAGAATGTCCTTCCAGGATTTGGGCTTCCAATCCTTCGGCAGCCCGGCTTTCTCCGTCAGTGTCCGATCAAATAAGATGCCATAGGTGTTTATCCCCTGGGCCACCGAATAGATCTTGCCGTCGTATTTTCCAGACGCTTGTACGGGGGCGGGCGTGTCCTTCCACCAAGGCGCGTCCGCGACCTTGTCGTCAAGCGGGGAAAGAAGGTCGCTGGCTGCAAACTGACCAACGTTGATGTCGAAATATTGGACGATGTCCGGTTTGGTGTCGGGCGAATTGTAAAGGAGGCTCAGTTTCGTGATGAAGTCATCATAGGTTCCCGGGACGGGGATCAACTCCATTGTATCGCCGGGATGCTTCTTCTCGAATTCTGTCTTGATGTTGTCGAACCACTTTTTAGCAAGCTTGGGATCAGCAAAGGTCCAGTTCAAACTGAACGCGACCTTCACTGTGGCAGCCTGGACGCCTTCGACAGAGGCTGTTGCGAGGCCGGTCATAGCGAGCACGGTTGGAAACGCGATATTGCGCAGTGTTCGGCCAAGTGACTTGACGATTATCGACCGACGTGGAGTAGACTGATCCACCGTCGCCACATAACCGGACTGTTTATTTTCTTTCCCATAGAATTTGCTTTCATTTCGGGCATTGAGCATCAACTTTATCTCCCAGTTTAGATTGCGTTCCACTCAGTTATTTTATTGGCCGACGTCGCCTTTCAGGCTTTTGCCTGTCCCCTCATCGAAGAAATGCAGGTCTGAGGGATCAAAGACCAATTCGACCGCGTCCCCTCGCTTTACAGGAGCAAAGCTTGGAAATTTGGAGTTCACTTCCGTTCCCTCGACATCGACGAGGACAAACGTGTCGGACCCAGTCGTTTCGAGGGACGTTACAATTCCGCTGATTTTTTCAGTGCATCGTGAAGGCGCATCCTTCACCCATTGAAGTTCATCCGGCCGGACGCCTAGCTCGATCTTTTGCGGCAACAGATCCGTAGCGAAATGGCCGCTCCCCATCGAAAAGGAGGTACCGAAGCACCGCACATTGACCCGGTCGCCTTCGGCGTGCACGGTCGCCGGCAGGATATTCATTCTGGGCGATCCGATAAACATGCCGACAACCTTGTTGGCCGGCGCTCGGTAAAGCTCTGCTGGCGTAGCAACTTGCAAAATGCGACCGTGATCGAAAACGGCAATACGATGGCCCATCGTCATCGCCTCCACCTGGTCATGGGTGACATAGACGGTCGTCACACCCAGCTGACGCTGCAAGTCGGCGATTTCGGTCCGCATGTGCGTTCTTAGGCTCGCATCGAGGTTCGATAGCGGCTCATCGAGCAGGAAAATACGCGGCCGGCGGATCATCGACCGCGCGAGAGCGACACGTTGGCGCTGCCCTCCCGAGAGCTCACTTGGAAAGCGGCTCAAGAGCGGCTCAAGTCCGACAAGCTTGGCCACGCCTTCAACACTGGCGGCGATTTCCGCTTTGTTCTCGTGCCTTATTTGCGGCCCAAACGCAAGATTCTGGCGGACCGTCATATGCGGGTAGAGCGCGTAGCTTTGAAACACCATTGAAATGTTGCGACGCCCAGGCGGCGTCAGCGTGATGTCATCACGACCGAGCAGAATCTTCCCGTAGGTTGGCGTGTCCAGCCCGGCCAGCATCCTTAGGGTCGTCGTCTTGCCGCAGCCAGATGGACCGACGAAGACCATGAACTCGCCATCCTTGATCTCAAGGTTGAGGTCTTCGATTGCGACGTGCGTACCGAATTGCTTCCAGACATTTGTGAAAGTGACCGAAGTCATGCTCTCTCCTTCAGAGGGTCGATTTTCTGGTGATCCTGACTACCGGTAGGCATCGTCGCCTCCGTCGCGCTTGAGGGGCATGGCCCGCAAGATCGCGTAAAGCGCAAGACCCAACTTTCTCGCCCTTGTTCCCTTTGTCGTTAGCTCAAGTGAACACTATGATCCAGAGCGCTGTCAAGAGGATCATGTGATCCAATTTAACGATTTGGCGATTGTTGGTGGAGCACGTAGCCGCTCTGCTCTTCTTTGGGTCTCAATTTCTTCATCCCTGCCGCCGAGGGCGCGCGGGCTTGTGGCTGCTTATTGTCGCGTCCAAAGCCGAGCTGCTGCGTGCAGGTCATGCGCGAAAAGACATTCTGGATCACATGATCCTATTGACACGCACAAGGATCATGTGTTCACTGTGGACGATGATCAATCGAGGGGCCTAGGTAGGAGGCATCCTCCAGCATGGGTCCGACGCATTTCATCTTAGCAAAGCACAGAAGTACCCAGCGGATTAACAGCCCTGGCGCGTTTCTGCGGCAACCACCGCGATTTCTCGACGGGGCGCTACTCGCCATGAGTTACCGCGCTATGCGACCGATGAAGCGTCACCTTGTGATGCCAGACAGCAAAAGGAAGCGAAATGATCGAGCCAAAATTTCGGGTATTGCACACGATGGTGCGCGTCAAAGACCTCGACAAGTCGATAGACTTTTACACACGGCTGCTTGGCATGAAGCTGCTGCGCCGTCTGGAATATCCCGATGGGAAGTTCACTATCGCCTTTGTCGGTTACGGTCCCGAGGAGACCCATGCCGTTCTAGAGCTCACCCATAACTGGGAGCAGGAAACTGCCTATGAGCTTGGCAATGGCTATGGCCACATCGCGCTCGGTGTCAGGAACATTTATGACGTCTGCAACGAGCTTGCGGCAAATGGCGCCAAGATTCCACGACCGGCCGGCCCAATGAAGCACGGAACGACAGTGCTCGCCTTCGTGGAAGATCCGGATGGCTACAAGATTGAACTGATCGATCTCGACACATTGAGCTGACATTGGTCGGTAAGACCAAGCAAAACCTAGCATCAAGATGCAATCGCCGAGCGCGGAGGATTATTGGCATGACTACAAACAATGAGACAGGAATTATCCTCGTTGCCCCCCATCGTTTCCCAAACGTCGACCGCGAACGCGCGCTCGCCGAACGCATGGGGCGTGAGATTGTCGTAGCGGATGACCAAGCGTCATTCCGCAGTCGCATGGCTGAGGCCGAAATCGTCATGGTCACGCCCTATGCCAAGATGACGGCAGAGGAATTTGGATTGCTGCAGCGTTGCAAGGCAGTCGTGCGATATGGCGTCGGCTATGACAACATCGACGTCGCGGCCGCCAACAAAGTCGGGGTACCCGTGACAATCGTGCCGGACACAGCTTCCGAAGAAGTTGCCTCTCACGCCCTGGCCATGGGTTTGGCGCTCGCGCGGCGTATTCCCCAGGGGCACGCGGCGATCGGGGCGGGTCAGTGGGCTGGGACAATTGGTCTCGATACGCCCAAACTTTCGAACCTTCAGGTTGGCATTGTCGGTACTGGCCGGATCGGGCGGTTAGTTGCCACGTGGTGGGCGGCGATCGGCGCCAAAGTGCATGCCTTCGATCCAATCTCGACATTCGAGGGCGTTACAGCCGCCTCGCTGAAGCAGGTGCTTGAAGAGTCGGATGTCGTCTCGTTGCATTTGCCGCTGACAGATGAGACGCGTCACTTGATTTCCGACGAAGTCCTCAAGCGCATGCGGCGCAATGCGGTAATCGTGAATGTCTCCCGAGGGGGGTTGATCGACGAGGAGGCACTGGCTGCGGCCCTTACCGCCGGAACGATCGCCGGTGCAGGTCTCGACACTTTTGCGCATGAACCGCTTCCGGCAGCCCATCCACTACGCGAAGCACCCAATACGCTGTTCACCCCCCACGTCGCGTGGCGTTCCACGACGTCACTGGGTGCGCTCCAAGAGCAGGCCGTCGAGAGGGCGCGCCGCGCGCTGCAAGGAGAACCTCTTCCAGATCTTGTCACGCGATGACGGGTTGAAAACGCCAACGGCCCTGCTCTTGGAGCGCAGACAGGCGCACGAACCGGACCAGCGGTAAGGATAGGAAGAGGATGCACAATCTCGAATGCGCGCTTTTGGAACTGCCCCAGGACCTGGTAACTCGGGATCAGGATATCCTGTCGTCCTACCTCACCGACTTTCGCCGGCAATACACGGGACGAACGCCTGCTTTGCTGCGCCCGCGCAACACGGCCGATGTCCAGACGATCGTCCGTGTTTGTGCAAAGCATGGTGTCGCCATCGTGCCGCAGGGTGGGAATACCAGCTACTGCGCCGCCGCCACCCCAAGCGATGATGGCGACGAGTTGCTGATCAGTTTGGAGAGGATGACGAGGTTGCGTGATCTCGACAATGAGAACCTCTCCGTGACCGTCGATGCGGGAATTATACTTGCAGACTTGCAGCGCGCCGCCGACGAAGCCGGCCTGATGTTGCCCCTCGCCCTCGGTTCACAACAATCGTGTCGTATCGGTGGCAACTTGTCGACCAATGCGGGTGGGATCAATGTTTTGCGACATGGAATGACGCGAGAGCTGGTCCTTGGATTGGAAGCGGTATTGCCCGATGGCTCGCTCTACAGTGAGTTGGCTCCGCTGCGCAAAAATAACTCGGGATACGATGTCAAACAGCTCTTCATCGGTGCGGAAGGGACGCTAGGCGTCATTACGGGAGTCAGTCTGAAGCTCGTGAGAAAGCCCCGCGAGACAGTCACGGCGTTCTTGGCAATCAGGGATATCGCCTCCCTTGCGTCAATTCTGAGTGCCGCTCAAGTCCAAACCGGGGAAGCGATCACCTCGTTCGAATACATTTCACGCACGTCACTGAATCTCCTTTTCAACGCCAAAAACAATCTGCGTCATCCCCTGCAGCAAGAAAGCGAGCACTACGTCATTCTGGAGGCGACAACCGTGTCGCCTGTCTTGAATTTTGAGGACTGTATGAGCGCGCTTCTCGGCGAACTCTATGAAGCCGGCTTGATCGTTGATGCGACGATCGCGGCCAGCCAGCAGCAAAGAGCCGCCTTATGGTATCTGCGTGAGAACATACCCGAGGCGGAGGTTCATCACGGCGGTTCCATTAAACACGACATCGCGGTACGAACCTCCAGGGTGGCGGATTTCGTCGAGGCCGCGTCTCGTCTTGTTCAGGACAGGTGGTCGGGCTCCATCCTGTCGATCTACGGTCACGTCGGTGACGGCAACGTCCATTTCAATATTGTCGCGCCGCCTGGGGCGGATAAGGGTGATTTCCGGAAAAGAGTTGAAGAGGAAATCTCTCCCGAAATCTACCGTCTGGTCTTTGAGATGGGCGGGACATTCAGCGCCGAGTATGGCATTGGGCGCGTGAAACTCGACCTCCTTCTCCGCTACGGTGCTGAGGGCAAGCTTGAGATGATGCGGCGCATCAAGTCGGCAATCGATCCAAATGGGCTTTTCAATCCTGGGAAAGTGCTCCCTTGGGCGCTTAACCCGTTCATCGACAGACGAGGTTCAGGTGCGGATCGTGTCTGAAAACTCGCGACTGGGCGCTCACCCGTGAGCGATGTGGCGGACCGCTTCTGGCTGGCGTCGAGCCCACCTGTCATCGCGGCGCGTGCTTACGCCGGAGCGTTAGGGCAGGCGGGTTTCACCGGTGCTGCAGTCGAATTCGGAGCCATGATCGTCGCGACGCCCGAAAAGGCGGCGCTGACACCTCATCCAAGATCCATTCTAAACGTTGGGGCAGAGCACCGCTTTTCGGTGACATCGCGAGGGCAGAAATGCCAAGCCTACAGCGGCTCCGGTACGTCCAGATAGACGGACCCTCGTTCTTGAACCCGCTCGACTGTTTCCATGATTTCGTCATAGTCCGGCGTCTCGTAAAGAGCTTCCTGGCCCGGATATCGCAGCTTTCCAGTGACGGCCTCGTCGAGAAAATAAGCACCCGCAATCAGAAAGCTGATGACATAAAAGTCGTCGCTGCCAAGCGCGCGGATGGCCTCTAAAGGGTTCGGTGGCGAATCCTCTGGCAGACGGGCCAGCGCCCTGAAGAAAGAGGGAGCCATGTCGTCGCGTTCTTTCAAAGCGCGGGGCAACAAGCGTTCGAAGATGCCCACTTCACTTGCCGACGGCATTGCATGATCACGATCCTTAGGGATCAGTGCATCCGCAACCCATTCGATCTTGGATTGCAAGAGATGGATGTCATCGGTTGTCATGGCTCAATATCCAACCTTTCGTGCTTCAACAGTTTGGCTCACCGGTTGTGAACGCCGGTTTGCAATGATGGCCTCCGAGTTTCGCAATGCGAGTGCGGTCACGGTCCCCGTCGGATTGACCGCACCCGATGTTGGCATGACGCTACCGTCCATGACGAAAACGTTGGCAACGTCGTGCGACCGGCCAAACCGGTCGACGACTGAATCGGTCGCGTCATTGCCCATACGCACCGTCCCAAGAATATGCCAGCCTGTTTCCCGCATCGGAGGCGTTGACGAGACTTCGTAAGCGCCTGCTTCCTTCATAGATTCTGTCGCGCGCAGCACGTTGTAGTCCAATAGGTCCAATGTGTTCTGCGAGGATTTATATTTCACCTTGACCGCTGGCATGCCTTCGGCGTCGGTGACGTTCGGATCAAGCACAACCATGTTTTCTTCGCTTGGCAAATCTTCGGCCATGATTCCCCAGTATGCGGAGCGGCCAAACCGTTTTCTAACCGTTTCGTGGAAATTTTCGCCCCAGACATTCCCACCGCTCCCCCACGGCCAACTACCCACCGTCGCCAGCGGACCGCCCATTCCCATAAGTTGCCACTTAGCGCCGCGGTAGAAGTTGGTATCCTTGCGGGTCTCGGCGAATTCTAGTGAATATGCGCGTTGCCCGTATGGGCCCTGCCAATTCTCGAAGAAATCGTCGAAAAGCCCCGTGACTGTCCCATAGGGATGCATCATGAGTCTCTTTCCGACCATGCCAGACGAGTTGCCCAAACCGTGCGGGTGCTGAGTGGACGCAGAGTTCAACAGCAGCCGCGGGGTACCTATTCCATTCGCGGAGACGATCACCAGACGACCTGGTTGAAAATGTGTGGTTCCGCTCTCGCGATCGATATAAGTAACGCCGGTCGCGAGCCCATCGGACCCGGTTTCGACGCGCAGCACGCGAGCGTTCTGAACAAGCTTCACCCCGAGCTTTATACATACGGGCCAGTGCGTGCGATCTACCGATGCCTTGGCGCCGTCGAAACAGCCCCAGGCACATGCACCGCGGCGAACACAAGGATGCAGGCCGTTGTGCTTGACTGTCGCAATCGAATTGCTGCCGGGCCACCAATGCCAGCCAAGGCGATCATGGGCTGCAGAAAGCTTGCGGTCGATTGCAGTCATCGGAAATGGGGGCAGGGGAATGTCAAAGCCCGGCGGGTAGGCTGGGTCGCCACCGACGCCTGAGACCGCAAAATCTTGTTCAACGCGGGCATAAAATGGTTCGAGTTCGGCATAGCTTAGAGGCCAATCGTCAGCAATTCCGTCCACGGTTCGGACCCGGAAGTCACTGGGCTTCAATCGATGCCAAGCAGCTGTATAAATAACCGAACTTCCGCCAACGCCGTTCCACATCAATGGCTCGATCTCTGAATCCGCCACATCGATCGGATAGTCGGAAGGGTCCTTGCGACGATTTGGGTTCGTCGCGAAATATTGATTTTTCGTAAGCTCGAATTCGAGTCCAGAGTGGCGGAGTTTGGTGTAGTCGGGGTAACTGCCCTGTTCCAGACAGACAACCGACATACCTTCTTCCGCCAATCGTTTTGCGGCGACGGCGCCAGACGGGCCAGCGCCTACAATCACAACGTCATAAACCGCCGCCTGGCCTTCATTGGTCATCTTATCCACTCCTGGTAAAGCTTTCGGTTGCTGTTCGAGCGGCGATTGGAGATCTCCGTAGCCAACCGCAAGACCACCCCTTCGGGGTTGTGCCAATGGGGCCGCCCACCTCTCACCTCATGGCTAGGATCTGGCGTCGAAGAACTATCCTTCGAACTCCTCTTATGCAGTCAACATCATGATCCAATAATATGTCAAGTGGATCAACTGATCCAAATGAAAGATTCTGATCTGTCGCCTTCCTGGAGACGAGGATTCGCTCGTCTCTTTTTGAGTACGCGTTGGCAATGGTCGCGTTGGCATGAACCAAACAAACATGGATCACATGATCCTGTTGACAGAACTTTGGATCATAGTGTTTAGTGCAGCAAGCTCAAGTGTGGATGGAGAACACTATGAAACTCGATCAGGTGCGCAGCAACGAACCGGCTTTGGCGTCCAGCAACGGGTCCAAGGCCGCCTATCTGCGTGAACGCAAAGTCGTTCCGGGAGGCTCGATGCGCGCTGCATCATGGTTTCAGCCTCATCCGCCATACGCCGGTCGTGGCGAGGGGTGCTGGGTCATCGACCTGGATGAGCGCCGGCTGCTCGATTGTGCAAACAACTTTTTCTCGCTTATTCATGGCCACGCCTATGAACCCGTTCTGGACGCAGTCCGTCAGGCAATGACGAAGGGGACGGCCTTCGGAATGCCGACAGAGAGCGAAATCATTCTCGCTGAAGCTCTCGCGGCTCGGAGCCCGCGAATGGAACAAACCCGCTTCTGCAACTCGGGCACCGAGGCAGTGCTTGCCGCAATCAAGGGGGCGCGGGGTCTGACGGGGCGCCAGAGAATTGCCAAGTTTGAGGGTTGCTACCATGGTGCCTATGATTGGATCGAAGTCAGTCTTGATCCAACGCCGGCCAACTGGGATGACGAGAACGGCAATCCTGCATCTGTCCGCTGCAATGAAGGCACGCCCGACAGTGTGTTGAACGAAGTGGTCGTGCTTCCTTATGATGATCCTCAGCGCTGCGCCGACATCCTGCGCCGGGAGGGGCCAACACTTGCTGCGGTCATCGTCGATCCGCATGCCTCGCGCGCCGGCACGGTTCCAATGTCGCGAGAGACGACGTCGGCAATTCAGGAAGCGTGCCGTCGCGACGGCATCATCCTCATCGCCGACGAAGTGATCAGCTTTCGCCTCACCTATGAGGGAGCGTCTCCACTGTTCGGTCTCGAACCGGATTTGATCACCACGGCGAAGATCATAGGCGGTGGCTTGCCAATTGGAGCGGTCTCTGGGCGGGCAGACCTGATGGCAGTCTTTGATCATTCTAGCGGCAAGCCAAAAGTGTCCATGGGCGGTACGTTCAGCGCCAACCCCCTGAGTATGGCTGCCGGGCTCGTCTCGCTCGAGCACTATTCAAGGCAAGAGGTCGAGCGGCTCAACGCACTCGGCGAGACATTACGCCAAAAGATTCGCAAAGGAATCGCGGACGCTGGCGTTGCTGCAACGGTGACTGGATTGGGTTCACTTTTCCGCCTCCACGTCGGCCCGGGGCCCGTTACTGGCTATCGAAGCGCATTTCCGAGCCCCGAAACTGCGAAGCTTATCCGCAAGATCCAACTGGCAATGCTGGAAGAGAACATCCTTCTAACTCCCAACTGCTCCGGTGCACTCTCGACGCCTATGACAGAGGTCGAGGTGTCCTTCATAGCCGATAAGCTGGTCAACGTCGTCACTCGGGAACTCGGTGCTCAGTAGGACAACCGGACCTATGATCTGTGCAACAGTCTCGGACAACAAATATAACTGAGGGTGAACCAAAGATGAGTGAACAGCCGATGTTAATTGCACCTTACCGCGTCGGAGTTGATATTGGCGGTACATTTACCGACCTCGTCGTGGTTGATTCCGTGGGGGCCGTGCGCGCATTTAAGGCTCCCTCGGTTCCATCCGATCCGACCGAAGGTGTTCTTTCCGCAATTCGGCTGGCGGCGTCGGCCTTGTCGACGGACATCGAGACGTTCCTATCGAACACGGAACTTTTCGTGCACGGTTCGACCATCGCAACCAATACGCTGCTGGAAAAAAAGGGGGCGAAGGTCGGCCTGTTGGTAACCGACGGCTTTCGCGACTCGCTAGAAATCCGCCGTTCGATGCGTGAATTCGTCTGGGATCACCGGAAACCGTTTCCCGAAGTGCTGGTCCCTCGCTACCTTCGGCTGCCGGTCGTTGAACGCCTGGAACAGGATGGGTCCGTCAGAATACCCTTCGATCCAGGCTCGGTTGCAGCTGCAGTACGTGTTTTCAAGGAAGAAGGAGTGGAAGCGATTGCCATTTGTTTCCTCCATTCCTATGCCAACCCCGCTCATGAGAGGGCCGCGAAAGCTGAGCTCAAAAAACTGCTCCCCGACGTCTGGGTGACGACGTCGTCTGAGATTGCACCAACGATCGGCGAATATGAGCGTACGTCCACGACCGTCGTCAACGCTTACGTCGCGCGGCGGGTTGTTCCCTATCTTGAGAGCCTTTCAAATCGCTTGTCGTCGCTCGGCCTTAAACGCAAGCTTTTGATGATCCAGTCGAATGGCGGAGCGATATCCATCGACGAAATAGGCCATGCGCCCGCAAGCCTGGTGTTGTCCGGACCCGCTGCTGGTGTTGGCTCGCTCAAGTTCTTCGGCCAAGACACCGGATCGGATCGGCTTATGTCGATCGAAGTCGGTGGAACGAGCTGCGATGTCACGCTCATGGAACACGGAATGGTGTCAATGACCGACCAGATCGTGGTCGATGGCTATCACCTGAACATACCATCCGTCGATATTCACACTGTCGGCGCGGGCGGCGGCACGATCGCCTCGGTCGATGGCGCAGGCTTGTTAAAAGCTGGGCCGGAAGGCGCGGGCTCAACTCCAGGCCCAGCAGCCTATGGTCGCGGCGGTAGCCGCCCGACCGTGACGGATGCACAACTCGTGCTCGGAAGACTGAAACCCGGCCCCTATGCCGGCGGGGTCATCACACTGAGCCTAGAAAAAGCTGTCGACGCCATTGAGACGCATGTCGCAAAGCCTCTCGGCCTCAGTGTCCCCGATGCCGCAGCCGGCATCATCCAACTCGTCGAACAGAATATCCTTCACGCGGTCGAGCAGGCTTCGCTCGAGAAGGGATACAATCCGCGCGCATTTACCCTCGTCGCTTGTGGCGGTGCGGGACCTCTGCATGGCCCATCGACTGCGCGTCTACTTGGGTGCTCCAGCCTCTATATCCCGCGACTGGCAGGAGTGTTCTGCGCATTCGGAATGTGTAACTCAGACCTGCGTCACGACTACGTGAAAAGTTGGCTCAACGATCTCGACGTTGCCAAGAGCTCGGGACCCGATGTTCTCGAAGCAGCCTTCGTCAAAATGCAGGGCGAGGCGCTCGAGGTCCTGACGCGTGAAGGTTTCACCGGCGATAAAGCGGTCCTCAAGCGCGGGTACGACCTTCGCTATTTTGGTCAGCAATGGACTATTCCGGTCGAATGCTCGGCAACAGATGCGGCAACCATCCGGGGAGCATTCGAGCAGGTTTACCAGCGGCTTTTCGGCTACGTACAGCCAGCAGGTTCGATCGAGATCGTAAACCTTCGACTGGCTGCGATCGGCAAGCTGGACGCCTTGCAGATTGCCGTGGCGGGGGCCGTTGTATCGGATCCAGTCCCAACCTCGCGCCGGCCTGTATGGATCGACAGGCAATCGGGGTTCGTCGACACACCCGTTTACGATGGAACAGTCTTGACCGCAGGCCAGCGACTGGTCGGTCCTGCCATCATCGAGGAAGCAACCACCACCCTCATCTTGGGCTCCGGTGACAAGCTGACGATGACCGACGCAGGTAATTACCATGTTGATATTCTGGAGGATGTAGCTGCATGAAAAGCACAGCCTTCCCGAATTCAGCTTGCCCGTCGCGGGATACTGTTGGCTGCAGGCCGGTCGCTCAGCGCAGCGGACTGCATTTTGCAAGAGTTGACGAGGTCAAACCATGAGCACAGTCATGTCTTCCGAGTACGATCCGGTTCTCATCGCAATTCTGCAACGGCAGTTGGACCACATCAGCCTGCAGATGGGCACCATCATGACCCGAACCGCACGCAGTCCGATCTTCAGCCAGAGCCATGATTTCTCCTGCTTCCTCAGCAATGCGGATGGAGAGACGATTGCTCAGGCGGACGGCCTGCCGATCCATTCCGGGAGCGGTGGATTTGCCGTTCGCGCTGTCTTGCGGGACTTTTCCGGGCGGATCGACCCCGAAGATGTTTTCATTTTGAGCGATCCATATGCCGCTGGCGGCAACCACCTGCCGGACTGGACGCTTATTCGCCCGGTTTTCGTGGATGGGGAGATGGTCGGCTTTTGTAGCAACCGCGCTCATCAGTCCGATATCGGCGGCGGCGCCGCGGGGACCTACAATGCCAAGGCAACGGAGATCTTCCATGAGGGGATTCGCCTGCCGGTTCTCAAACTGATCGAGAAAGGGCATCTGAGAGACGACCTGTGGCGGATGTTACTCCTCAACTCGCGCTGCCCCGACCTTCTGGAAGGTGACCTTGGCGCGATGATCGGCTCAACACGCATAGGCGGACAACGTTTGGCCGACGTCATTGCCCAACTCGGTGTGAAGAAGGGCCGCGCCTATCTCGACGCACTTCTCGACTATGGCGAGCGGCGTATGCGTCAGGCGATCGCGGAACTTCCAAACGGTGTCTGGCACGCGTCCGACTTCAGCGATACCGACTGCTTTGACCTCGTCGATATCGAAACCCGGATTACGATGACGATCGACGACGACACGATCACGTTCGATTTCACAGGGACGTCGCCGCAGATTAAAGGCTTCAAGAACAGCGGTATCGCTAACACCCATTCCGCTGTCTACTGCGCCCTGTCGGCCTTCCTTGACCCTGCCATTCCCCACAACGAAGGCACCTATCGCTGCGTCAAGATCATTGCGCCGGAGGGATCGGTCGTGAATGCATTGCCGCCGGCGCCGATGACGATGAACACGGTCTTTCCAGCCATCGACATTATGAATGCTTGTTGGGGCGCATTGGCCCAGGCCGATCCCGAACGCGCCTGCGCCGGTTGGGGCAAATCGGTGTTCGGTATTTCCTCCGGCAAGAAGCCAGATGGAAACGTCTTTGTCCTCTATCACTGGCACGGTAGTTCCGGTGGTGGCGCAGTTAAGGGCCGAGACGGTTTCCCCACTTCCAGCCATCAGATGACGCTCGGCGGGATGTTCATCCCGAACGTTGAGACGTACGAACAGTCCTATCCGATCCGCGTTCATCGTTACGAGATGCGGAGCGATACCGGCGGCGCCGGCGAATATCGCGGCGGAACTGGCGTCGACTACGTTGTTGACGTTCTGGCGGGCGGCGAGCATTTGCTGCGAGGAGAAGGCGCGCGCAAGAAGACTGCAGCAGGTGTGAATGGCGGGCATTGGGGCGAGAAAGGATCCATCAGGGCTTTCGATCTGGAAACGGGCGATGAACTTTACTGCCCTCCCTATGGCGTCGAAGCGGTCAAGCCCTTCCATTTGGTGATCGAGGCGACTGCCGGCGGTGGTTGGGGCCATCCGCATCGCCGCGATCCCGCATTGGTGCTCCGTGATGTGCGCGATGGTATCGTTTCATATCAGGCGGCAAAGGATATCTACGGTGTCGAAATCTCTGCCGATGGAAAATCTATTCTTTCGACCGAGGCCAGACAACAGTCAGCGTGATCGACCGCGTTGTGAAACGAACTGCCGTACCATCAGCAAGGAGAACCAATATGGCTAAGAAACGCGCGAAGGATATTCTTCGGGAGTATCATGACGCTTGGTCAAGCGGCGATGTGGAAAAGGGATGCAGCTATTACGGCGACAATCTTGTCGTCCATATGGGAGGCAAGCACCCTGTTCTGTCCCGTGATTTCCATGGTGTAAAAGGTTTCATTGAGGGTTGGGTTAACAAGGTTGCTGACTATACCGACAAGTGGATCGTCGGAGGCGAGGCGGGACATGACGAGCTGATCTGCGAGTCTGATGACGCCATTGTCATCATGGTACACGAGATTTGGACCCGTGGTGATAGAGAAGTCCGCACCGACCGCATAGCGGCCTACCGTTTTGAAAACGAGCAGATCGTCGAATGCTGGTTCTGCGACATGCGCCAGGCGGAAGTCGACGCCTTCTTTTCAGGCATCCAATGACGATAAGACAGGATTGAGAGCGCTCTGGTGATGTTCCGAGCGTTCTTATGCAGCTCAAGCAGATTAGGGATTGTGCAATGCCCGATTTCATCGTGGTGGGGGGAGGATCAGCTGGATGCGCCATAGCAGGCCGGCTGAGCGAGAATCCCGATGTGACCGTAACGCTGTTTGAGGCAGGTCCTCGCGACAGCAACATTTGGATTCGTTTTCCGGTCACATTCTATAAGTCGTTCAAAAGCAATCTTCTCAATTGGTACAAGGTCGAGAAACTCAAGCATCAGAACGACACGGAGCCGAAAGTCGGGCAGGCGCGCGTTCTTGGCGGAGGAAGCTCTCTTAACGCGATGATTTACATGCGCGGTGCGCCTTCGGATTTCGATCGCTGGGTCGACCACGGTGCGGATGGATGGGGGTATAAGGATGTCCTGCCGTATTTTCGCAAGGCCGAGAACAACGAAGTCTATTCCAATGACGTCCATGGTCAGGACGGTCCGCTCAGCGTCTCGAACCAACAGTATACGCTGCCGCTGACCAAGGCCTGGGTGAAAGCCTGCCAGGAGGCGGGGATTCCCTATAATCCCGACTTCAATTCAGGCCAATTGCAGGGAGCCGGACTTTATCAGTTGACGACGAAGAATGGCCGCCGGTGCAGCTCTGCTGACGCTTATCTCGGTCCGGCGCGCAAGCGTCGCAACCTCACTATCGTGACCGACAAGCAGGTAACAAAGATCACTATTGAGAATGGCCGCGCGGTCGGCGTTCAATATGTTGAAAATGGTCGCCTCCAGACGATGCGCGCCGACCGTGAGGTCGTCATCTCATCTGGTGCTGTCGGGTCTCCCAGACTTCTCATGCTGTCGGGGATTGGACCTGCCGCGGAACTGCAGAACGCCGGCGTTCAGGTTGTCCACCATCTGCCAGGCGTTGGACAAAACCTGCAGGACCATACCGATTGTTTCATGATCTATAATCTGAAATCGGACACGAGCTATGACAAATATAAAAAGCTGAGGTGGCAGATCGCTGCCGCGGCTCAATACGCGCTCTTCGGATCCGGGCCCATTACCTCGAACATCTGCGAGGGTGGCGCATTCTGGTGGGGCGACAAATCGGATCCGACCCCGGACCTTCAATATCACTTTCTCGCCGGTGCCGGCATCGAAGAAGGTGTCGAAACGACGGAAAGCGGTAATGGATGTACGTTGAACGTTTATGCCTGCCGGCCGAAATCACGTGGGCGGATCGCTCTGCGCTCGGCGGACCCGAATGTGCCGCCGCTCGTCGACCCCAACTATCTCAGTGATCCATACGACGTTGATCGCATTATCGATGGCATAAAACTTGGACAGGAGATCATGGAGCAGCCGGCGATGAAGAAATTCGTCGCAGGGTCCCATTTGCCCTCGAAGCCGCTTCGGACACGCGCGGAACTCGAGACCTTCGTGAGAACATACACTCAGGGAGCATACCATCTCAGTGGCGCCTGCAAGATCGGCACGGATCCGATGGCAGTGGTTGATCCGCAGTTGCGGGTTCATGGCATCGATGGTCTTCGGGTGGCGGATACATCCGTCATGCCATTTGTGTCATCGAGCAACCTGAACGCTCCAGCCATTATGATTGGGGAACGCGCGGCTGACTTCATCAAAGGAAACAGGATCTGAGCCTCGGATCTGCTTCCTCGGCTATGGACATCGTCTGTATTACAGCCGTCCGGAGGCCATCAAACTTCGAACACAAAGCACCGATGTGGTGCGGGAGGAACAATGAAACTCGTTAGTTTTGAATCGGCCGGTTGTTGGAACGCAGGCCTGTTGATAGACACATCGATCTTTGACATCAGCGCGCTTCTGCACGGTAGCGGTTCGAAGCCGGTACTGTCAGTTCGTCAGTTGCTGGCCGATTATGGCGATAAACTTCCCGAGCTGGCAGCACAGCTTGGGGCGGCGGTCAAAAGCAATCCTGGCGCTCGCGCTGGCTCTCTCGACGAACTGCGGCTCGGCCCGCCCATTACCGACCCCCAGAAAATCCTTTGCATTGGCCTCAATTACAACGACCATGTTGCTGAAACGGGCAGAGCGTTGCCTACACATCCTGACATTTTTGCGAAGTTCGCAAGCTCTCTCATCGGACCGTTCGACAAGATCGCTTGCTCCAAGATCACTGACAATCTCGACTTTGAAGGCGAGCTCGCGATTGTGATCGGCAAGGAGTGCCGCTCGGTCACGGCTGAGCAAGCCCTTGATTTCGTTGCCGGGATCACCGTCCTCAATGACGTCACGGCACGCGACCTCCAGTATCGTGGAACGCAATGGCTTGCAGGCAAGGCCGTTGACGGTTCCACGCCTGTCGGCCCGGCAATTGTAACTCTGGACGAAATTGAAGATATCCAAAATCTTGATATCCGCACCAGGGTTAATGGGCAGCAGGTTCAATCCTCCAATACGCATCTGATGATCTTCCCGATCCGACAGCTGGTGAGTTATATCTCCTATTTTCTCTCTCTAGCTCCCGGAGACATCATCACGACCGGCACACCGCAAGGTATCGGAGCCAAACGTCAGCCGCCGATGTGGCTGAAGCCTGGCGATACGGTCGAAGTTGAACTTGAGAAAGTCGGCGTATTGCGTAACGTAGTAAGCTGACGAACATCTGGTTGCGGTGAGTTGACGACTGATCCATATATCCGCGGGCAGGCAACGCACCTGAGGTGATCTTCGCAATTCGTGAAGTATCTAACCTCTCGCAACGGGGCCCAAGATAGGAAGTGTCGACAGAAGGCGCCGCAACCACGGCTGTTCGAGAGAGGATACATGACAAGGCCAGAATTGATTGAGCAGATCAAATCGATTTGCGTTGACCTCTCCGGGCAGATGGTAGACGGGGCTCATTATGTCATCAACAATGCCGATGAAATTCCGTTTTACTCGATGCGAGAAATCGCGCGACGAGCCAACGTACAGCCCGTCAATCTTGTTCGCCTCGCTCAGAAGCTGGGGCTGAACGGGTATAAGGATCTGCGACAGCAGTTCATCGATACGACACCGGAACGGCCCCAGCGGGATCGTTTGTCATTGCATCGCAATGAGGCGAGTGCCCGCACGCTTATCGCCGAAATGGGCAAAAGTTCTGGGCTGAAAGCCTTCGTCGACTCTTTTTTTGAGACGGAACAGGCCGTCGTCACCCAGGCAAGAGCGCATCTGTCGGAGGAACAGCTTGAGAAAGCCGTTGAACTGCTCGCGCATGCTCCGAAAGTTTATGTGATGGGCCGGCGGACCGCCTTTAGCCCTGCCTACACGCTCGCTTACACGCTCCAGAAGGCTCGACCCAACATTGTCCTTCTGGATGGCCCCGGCGGAGCTCCGGAGGGTGCGTTGGATGATATCAGACCCGGAGACGCGTTCGTTGCTGTGACCTTTGCGCCATTTAACCGCCTTGTGCACAGGATGGCCGAAAAGGCAGCGCTTTCCGGAGCGACGCTAATGGCGATTACTGACAGCTTTGCTGCGCCCATCAGCAAGCTGGCTGGTTCTTTACATTTTGTCGCCCAATCGTCTGGACGGGCATTTCCAGAATCCACGCTGGGGGCAATAGCAATCGTCAATATCCTGGCGGCGTTGACGATCAGCAAGCTAGGGGAGGTCGCGGAACACCGAATCCGCGACAACGAACGCTTTCTGGTTAATTCCGGCGAATATCTTCTTTCGGGAACCGCGAAGACCTCACGGCGCAAAAAGGTCGCCGAAGCTTAGGGACTCGCTGGCGGCCGGCTCTCCCAGATCATGTTTGACGTCGACAACGATGGAGGCAAGGACAGGCTGATCATCGCTGGTGTTCCTGCGTGTGGTCGGCGGAAGAGGCGGCGCTCGACCCGAATGGTATGGATCATATGATCCTCTTGACAAAAAATTGGATCATATGCAATTTAATAGTGCTGTAGGCAGATCGGACGGATCGATCGCCTGCCATCTTTCGCGGAGTACGGTAGATTTCATTAGGCCGTTGATCTGAAACGACGCTGCCGGCTCCCACGGTTGACAACCGCAATGCTGCTAATGAGGAGATAAGTTTCATGAAAATTCTCGTCCCAGTCAAACGGGTTGTCGACTACAACGTGAAGATCCGGGTGAAGCCGGATGGCACGGGTGTCGAGCTTGCCAATGTGAAGATGTCGATGAACCCGTTCGACGAGATCTCGGTGGAAGAGG
>Ga0102591_1002009_pt1 | contig 24145 bp, 22 predicted proteins | sample AraplaCol_mCL_r2_2_FD_76860 | JGI IMG/M metagenome (GOLD analysis project Ga0102591, IMG submission 76860) | Arabidopsis root microbial communities from North Carolina, USA - plate scrape MF_Col_mCL_r2 (SPADES assembly) (version 2) | ecosystem: Host-associated > Plants > Roots > Endosphere... | reverse complement strand
ATCGGGCGCCTGATCGTGTTCGGCTACACCTGGGCGCTGATGCACCACATGTTGAGCGGCATCCGGCACTTCGTGTGGGACCTCGGCTACGGCTTCAAGGCCAACGAGCGCGAGGCCCTGACCTGGGGCGCAGCGATCGGCGGCATCGCGCTGACGGTGCTGGTCTGGATCATCGCCTACGCGGTCGGAGGTGGAAAATGAGCGCAACCGATACGCCGAAGCGCAGCATGCGCACCCCGCTCGGCCGCGTCCGCAATCTCGGCGCCGCCCATTCCGGCACATCCGACTTCTGGCGCCAGCGCCTGACGGCGGTCGCGATGACGCTGCTGATGATCCCGGTGATCGTGGTCATCATGATGCTGTTCGGCCGCAACCAGGCCTTCGCGGCGCAGACCCTCGGCTCGCTGCCGATCGCCATCATCATGCTGCTCTTCATCGTCGCCAGCACCTGGCACATGAAGATCGGCATGCAGGTCGTGATCGAGGACTACGTTCACAACGAGAAGCTGAAGCTCGTCTCGATCATGCTCAACAATTTCTTCTCGGTCGCCGTCGCGCTCGCCTCGACCTACGCGATCGTGAAGCTTTCTTCCGGAGTGTAACCCATGGCCGCTGAGACAAATGGCAAGGGCAACGGCGCTCCCGCCACCAACGGAAAAGCCTATCCGATCGAGGACCATACCTACGACGTCGTCGTGGTCGGCGCCGGCGGCGCGGGCCTGCGCGCCACCGTCGGGTGCAGCGAGGCCGGCCTGAAAACCGCCTGCATCACCAAGGTGTTCCCGACCCGCTCGCACACGGTCGCGGCGCAGGGGGGCATTTCCGCCTCGCTCGGCAACATGCACAAGGACGACTGGCGCTGGCACATGTACGACACCGTGAAGGGGTCGGACTGGCTCGGCGACCAGGACGCGATCGAATACATGGTGCGCAACGCGCCCGACGCGGTCTACGAGCTCGAGCATTGGGGCGTGCCGTTCTCGCGCACCGAGGACGGCAAGATCTACCAGCGCCCGTTCGGCGGCATGACCACCGAGTTCGGCAAGAGCCAGGCGCAGCGCACCTGCGCCGCCGCCGACCGCACCGGCCACGCCATGCTGCACACGATGTACGGCCAGTCGCTGCGCCACGCGGCCGAGTTCTTCATCGAGTTCTTCGCCATCGACCTGATCATGGACGACCAGGGCACCTGCCGCGGCGTCATCGCGCTCAAGCTCGACGACGGCACGCTGCATCGCTTCCGCGCCCAGACCGTGATCCTCGCGACCGGCGGCTATGGCCGCGCCTATGCCTCGTGCACCTCGGCGCATACCTGCACCGGCGATGGCGGCGGCATGGTTCTGCGCGCCGGCCTGCCGATGCAGGACATGGAGTTCGTCCAGTTTCACCCGACCGGCATCTACGGCTCGGGTTGCCTCGTCACCGAAGGCGCGCGCGGCGAAGGCGGCTATCTCGTCAACTCCGAAGGCGAGCGCTTCATGGAGCGCTATGCGCCGTCGGCCAAGGACCTCGCCTCGCGCGACGTCGTCTCGCGCGCGATGACCATCGAGATCCGCGAGGGACGCGGCGTCGGCAAGAAGAAGGACCACATCTTCCTGCACCTCGACCATCTCGATCCCGCGGTGCTGGCCGAGCGCCTGCCGGGCATCTCCGAATCCGCGAAGATCTTCGCCAATGTCGACGTGACGCGCGAGCCGATCCCGATCGTGCCGACCGTGCACTACAACATGGGCGGCATCCCCACGAACTATCACGGCGAGGTGCTGACCAAGAAGGACGGCGACGACAACGCGGTGATCCCCGGCCTAATGGCGATCGGCGAAGCGGCCTGCGTCTCCGTGCACGGCGCCAACCGCCTCGGCTCCAACTCGCTGATCGACCTCGTGGTGTTCGGCCGCGCCGCCGCGCTCCGTCTCGCCGAGAAGCTCACCCCGAACGCCAAGCAGCCCGAGCTGCCGGCGAACTCGTCCGAGCTCGCGCTCGGCCGGCTCGACCATTACCGCTACGCCTCCGGCGGCACGCCGACCGCCAAGCTGCGCGAAGGCATGCAGAATGTGATGCAGACCAATTGCGCGGTGTTCCGCACCGGCGAAGTGCTCAGCGAGGGCCAGAACCTGATCGCGAAGGTCCACAGCGGCATCACCGACATCGCCGTGTCCGACCGCTCGCTGGTGTGGAATTCGGACCTCGTCGAGACCCTCGAGTTCGACAATCTGATCTCGCAGGCGGTGGTGACGATGAACTCGGCCGCCAACCGCACCGAGAGCCGCGGCGCGCACGCCCGCGAGGACTTCTCCGAGCGTGACGACAAGAACTGGATGAAGCACACGCTGGCCTGGCTGGACGATGCCGGCAAGGTCAAGATCGAGTACCGCCCGGTTCACGACTACACCATGACCAACGACGTGCAGTACATCCCGCCGAAAGCGCGCGTGTACTGATCACCACTCGTCATGCGCGGGCTTGACCCGCGCATCCATCTTCTCGAAGGCGATGGATTGCCGGGTCAAGCCCGGCAATGACGGAAGAAACCAGAGGCAGGACTTATGGTTGAATTCGCACTTCCGAAGAACTCCAAGATCACCGGCGGCAAGACCTGGCCGAAGCCCGCGGGCGCGACCGAGACGCGCGAGTTTCGCGTCTATCGCTGGAATCCGGATGACGGCAAGAATCCGAGCGTCGACACCTATTACGTCGACACCAATGATTGCGGTCCGATGGTGCTGGACGGCCTGATCTGGATCAAGAACCACATCGACCCGTCGCTGACCTTCCGCCGCTCCTGCCGCGAAGGCGTCTGCGGCTCCTGCGCGATGAACATCGACGGCCAGAACACGCTGGCCTGCACCCGCTCGATGCACGACGTCAAGGACGGCGCGGTGAAGATCAATCCGCTGCCGCATCAGCCGGTGGTGAAGGACCTCGTCCCCGACCTCACCAATTTCTACGCGCAGTACGCCTCCGTCGAGCCGTGGTTGAAGACGACTTCGCCGACGCCGCAAAAGGAATGGCGCCAGACCCACGAGGACCGCGAGAAGCTCGACGGCCTCTACGAGTGCATCCTGTGCGCCTGCTGCTCGACCTCGTGCCCGAGCTATTGGTGGAACAGCGACCGCTATCTCGGCCCCGCCGCGCTGCTCCAGGCCAACCGCTGGGTGTCCGATTCGCGCGATGAAGCGACCGGCGAGCGGCTCGACAATCTCGAGGATCCGTTCCGGCTCTACCGCTGCCACACCATCATGAACTGCGCCAAGGCCTGCCCGAAGGGCCTGAACCCCGCGGAAGCCATCGCCGAGCTCAAGCTCAAGATGGTCGAGCGGCAGATCTGACAGGCCGTGTTGCGTGACACCCGCCGGGTGTCACGCGGTGTCTTGTCACGCAGTGCCCTGCCGAGCATCGCGCTTGTTGGAGGATCGGGCTTGCGCACTTGGCTTCGAAATCCCGGGCTCGGCCGCCCGGCGCAATTGGCGGTCGGTGACGCGCAGCTTGATCTCGTCTGACGCGAGCGCGGCGAGACTGGCCAGGATCTGCTTCTGGATATCGTCGAGCGTGCGCGGCCTCGTGTCGATCACGCAGAGTGATCCGAGCGTGAAGCCATCGGGATCCACCACCGGGCAGCCCGCGTAGAACCGAAACCCAAGTTCTCCCGACACGGCCGGATTCTCGGTGAAGCGCGGATCGGTCGCGAGGTTCTCCGCGACCATGATGTCGTTCTCCAGAATGGTGTAATTGCAGAACGCCCAGCCGCGGGGCGTATCGGCCATGTCGAGCCCGTAGCGCGACTTGAACCATTGCCGGGTCGGGGTGAGCAGCGTCAGCAGTGCGACGGGAGCGTCGAGGCTATGCGCGGCCAACCAGGTCAGGCGATCAAAGGCATCCTCCGGCGGCGTGTCGACCAGGCCGGAGCGTTCGAGCGCCACGAGGCGCTGGCCCTCATTGGCCGGAAACGGAAAGGATGGCGGCGTGTCGAACGGGACGGGAGGCTCCACGGCGCCCCGAATCGCCGCCTCGACCGCCTCCGGTAGCGCTTCCAATCCATCGATGAAACGCGTCATTCCCATATCTGCCGAAGAGTGGCCGACAACGAGAAGCTGGGTGGCTCCAAGGGCCGGATCAGATCGCAAGCTCTCCACGAGAGCCAACCTACCGGCGTCCGATAGCTCGGCTTCGATGACAACCGCCGACGGCAGCCGGGAGCCGATCCCGAGCAGCGCAGCATAGACGTCGGTATAGCGCTCGACGACGCAATATTTGACCTTCGCCAGCGCCCCTGCGTAGTCGGCGATGCGTTCCGGACGCGCAATCACGATCACCCGCGCGGAAGCCGTCATCGGCTGAGCGAGGCCGGTGATCTGCGCAAGGACGTCGCGGCGGTAGACGCGCCGATGACCGCCCGGAGTTTTCCAAGAGGGGATTGTCCCGCCTTCGATCAGAAGCTGCGCCGTGCGGATCGAGACCCCCAAAATCTTGGCAGCCTCCGCCGTCGTCAGGATGTCCTTTTCCATCGCGCCCATCTCTGCCCTCGGCCGTTTGCCGGCCGGGCCTGTCCCCTCCTCACAATGTCGTGCTTCCGGCTCCGTTGACAAGAGGGCATTCCTCCTATTTTGATAAATTTGATGATACTGGTAGATTTGATAAATCTGATAGGTTGGCTGCGTGCTCTCTGGCAGATGCGCCGCGCCCACCCTCCCCTCAGAAGGAGCAAGCGATGGCCTGACAGCCCAAGCCCCCATCCGTCCCGCAGAGCCGGGAAATCGCCCTCGCACGACCAAACCCGTGCCTCGGCCAAACCCGGGCGTCAGCTGCAGGACAGGCGCGATCCATGACCGCCTTCCCCAGCTGACAACTGACCCTCTTCCCTTTCTCACCCGCGTCGCCCGGAAGCTCCCTTTCGGCCGCGCGCTACTGCCTGGAGTGACCTCATGAACGACGTCCTGCCGTCCGACCTTCCCGAGTTTGCCGACCGCGCTGCTGCCAACCAGCGCCGGCTCAATGAGACTCTGCGCCGCAGTTACGACTTCATCGTCTGCGGCGCCGGCAGTTCGGGCTCGGTGGTCGCCCGCCGCCTCGCCGAAAATCCGTCCGTCGCTGTGCTGCTGATCGAAGCCGGGGGCAGCGATGAGGTGCCGACCGTCATGGACCCGGCGTCGTGGCCCGGCAACCTCGGCAGCGCGACCGATTGGGGTTTTGTCGCCGAGCCAAATCCGCATCTGAACGGGCGCGCCCTTCCGATGTCGATGGGCAAGGTCGTCGGCGGCGGTTCGAGCATCAACGTGATGCTGTGGGCGCGCGGTCACCGCAGCGACTGGGATTTCTTCGCCGAGCAAAGCGGCGACGAGAGCTGGGGCTACGATTCAGTCTCAAAGATTTTTCGGGAGATCGAGAACTGGCAGGGCACGCCCGATCCGCGTCATCGCGGCACCGGCGGCCCGGTCTTCGTGCAGCCGTCGCCCGATCCTGGGCCGGCCGCGTTGGCGATGCTGGACGCGGCGAAGGAGATCGGCATTCCGACGTTCGAAAGCCCCAACGGCGAGATGATGGAAGGCGATGGCGGCTGCGCCATCACGGACATTCTCGTCCGCAATGGCAGGCGCAATTCCATCTTCCGGGCCTATACCTATCCTTTTCTCGATCGGCCGAATCTCACGCTGCTGACGGGAACGCAGGTCTCTCGCATCCTGATCGAGCACGGTAGGGCCGTCGGCATCGAAGCGATGCGTGACGGGCGCGCCTTGCGGATCGGCGCGGCGCGGGAAGTCGTGCTCGCGCTCGGAGCGATCCAGACGCCGGCGGTGCTGATGCGCTCCGGCGTCGGCGACGAGAACGAGCTCCGAGCATTTGATATACCCGTGGTCCAGCACCTGCCGGGGGTCGGCCAGAACCTCCAGGATCACGTCTCGTTCGGATGCATTTGGGAATATCGCGAGCCGGTCGCGCCGCGCAACACCGGCAATGCGGCGACGTTGTACTGGAAATCCCAGGCCGCGCTCGAATCTCCGGACCTGCTGTTCTGCCAGGTCGAGTTTCCGGTGCCGAGCCCCGAGACGGCAGGCGGGGCGCCTGCTCATGGCTGGACCATGTTTGCAGGCCTTGCTTTGCCGAAGAGCCGAGGCCGGGTCAGGCTGCGGAGCGCCGAACCCCTTGCAGCACCGCGCATCGAAGCCAACATGCTGTCGCATCCTGACGATCTGAAGACGGCGATCGCCTGTGTGGACCTCTGCCGTGCGCTCGGTAATACGAGAGCGTTCGAACCATTGGTGGCACGCGAGTCGATACCCGGCCCTCTTGACGCTACCGAGATGGAGCGTTTCGTGCGCGACTCCGCGGTGACCTATTGGCACCAGACATGCTCGGCGAAGATGGGGCGCGACGCGATGTCGGTGGTCGACGGCACGCTCAGGGTTTACGGCGTCGACCGGCTCCGCATTGCCGACGGCTCGGTGATGCCGCGGATCACCACGGGCAACACGATGGCGCCGTGCGTCATCATCGGAGAGAAAGCGGCCCGGTCATTGCGCGAGGCGCACGCGATCTGACCGCCTGGCCCGGCCCGTGGGATGGTTCCGGATGTAGCTCCACATCCTCGCGCAAATCTGCAGCCCCTCGCCCGAACAGGCGATGGGCTGCAGCCCTCAGCGCGCCTCGACTTCAGTTCCCGGCGAGATGGACAGTCCATCCAAGGACATTGGGGCTGAATGACACACACAACATCGGTGAAAATTTGAGCAGAATCCCTATCACCTCAGTTGCACGAGAATTGATGATATTGCAACCAGTGGTTATTGCCATAAGCTGCTTCCTTCCGGGGACGAAATTCAGCTAAGTTTCAGTCAGGGACGGAGCGACTGTGCAGAGGGCGCAACGCAACTCGCTGAGACTGTTGCAGTGGATGATGGCGGCATCCCTGGCGTTGCCTGTTGCGCTGTTCGCCATCGCGGCGACGATCTCCTACACCTCGACCAGCGACATCGCCGACCGCGAGATCGAGCGCACGCTCGACGTGGTGCATGAGCACGCGCTCAAGGTGTTCGAGACCATCGACCGCAGCCTTGCCGAACTGGGCGAAGTGGTCCGCGGCCTCCCCGACGACACCATCCGCGCGCGCGAGCCGGCGCTGCACCGCCGCCTGAAGCGGCTGACCGATTCGCTGCCGCAGCTCAAATCGGCATGGATCTTCGACGCGGACGGAAAAGCGCTGGTCAACAGCCTTGCCTCGCCGCCGCCGGAGCTGAGCTTTGTGGATCGTGATTACTTCTATGCCCATATCGACCAGAGCATCGGCACGTTCATCGGCACGGCCCTGACGCCCCGCCCGCCCTATCAGGGCGCGCGCTTCTTCGGGGTGAGCCGGCGCCGCGATTCCGACGACGGCAGCTTCATCGGGGTGATCCAAGCCTCGGTCCTCCCCGAATATTTCGACAGTTTCTATGCGCGCATCGGCTCGGATGCCGGCAGCTTCTTCGCGATGGGCCGCACCGACGGCGTGCTGCTTGCGCATTTCCCGCGGCTCGACCACGACATCAAGCTCGATCCGACCGGACCGGTCGGCCGGGAGATCGCGGCGCGCCCCGAGCACGGCCTCATCACCGTCGTCTGGCCGTCGGACGGCATCGAGCGCCGCATCGGCTACCGACGCGTCTCGGAATACCCGATCTATGTCAGCGCCGGGCTCGAGACCTCGGCGATCCGCGCGCGCTGGCTCGCCACCATCGGCCAGCACCTGGTGTTCGGCATTCCCGCCACCGCGCTGCTGTTTCTGCTGCTGGCGTTGGCGTTGCGGCGCACCCAGCAGATTCAGGCCGAAGCCGCCAGGCGCCGCGAGGCCGAAGAGGCGCTCAAGCACAGCCAGCGCCTGGAGGCGCTCGGACAGCTCACCGGCGGCGTCGCGCACGATTTCAACAATCTGCTGACGGTGATCCGCGCCTCGGTCGACCTGTTGAACCGCCCGCAACTGGCCGAGGAGCGGCGCCAGCGCTACATCACGGCCATTGCGGATGCCGTCGGCCGCGCGGCCAAGCTGACCTCGCAGCTGCTCGCCTTTGCACGGCGTCAGACCCTGAAGCCGGAGGTGTTCGACGTCGGCGAACGGATGCAGTCGCTGCACGACATGCTCGCGCCCCTTTTGGGATCGGCCATCGAAATCACCATGCGCTTGCCCACGGAGCCCTGCCTCGTTCGTGCCGATGCCGGCCAGTTCGAGACGGCGCTGATCAACATGGCAACCAACGCGCGCGATGCCATGCAAGGCAAGGGCAGGATCACCTTCAAGGTCGAGGTCGCGACGCGCGTCCCGGACACGCTGGCCGCTTCGGGCAGCCATATCCCGGCAAATCATGGCTTCGTCAGCGTGACCGTCAGCGACACCGGCGTCGGCATTCCCGCCGCCCGTCTCGGACGCATCTTCGAGCCTTTCTACACCACCAAGCAGGTCGGCCACGGCACCGGGCTCGGCCTGTCGCAAGTGTTCGGCTTCGCCCGGCAATCCGGCGGCGAGGTGACGGTCACGAGCGAAGTGGGACACGGCAGCACCTTCGCGCTCTATCTGCCGCGCGTGCCGCCGGAGCTTTTGCCGCAGCGGCAGGCACCCAATACGGCGCCGGCGGTGGCCGGCAGCGGCATGTCTGTGCTGTTGGTCGAGGACAATATCGAGCTCGCCAATTTCGCAGCGGATGGTCTCACCGAGCTCGGCTACAGCGTCACGCTGGTCGACAATGCCACCGACGCGCTCGCCGAGCTCGTCGTGGACGCGGATCGCTTCGACGTCGTGTTCTCGGACGTCGTCATGCCTGGGATGACAGGGATCGATCTGGCGCAGGCCATCGGCGACCGCGGCATCGACGTGCCGGTCGTGCTGACCACCGGCTACAGCCAGGCGCTGTCGCAGGATGGCGTGTCCGGCTTCGATCTCGTGCAAAAGCCCTATTCGATCGAGGAATTGTCGCGCGTTCTGCATCGCGCGGCCCGGATCCGGCGCGTCCGGGACGGCGCAGCCGAATAGAAGGCCTGCGGAACCCAGGGGAACCCGCGGGTTCCCTTGGCGTTGTCGGCTCATGCACAAGCCCGCCGCGAAGCGCGAACAAGACAAGCCGCCGATCGTCGGCATCAAGGGCGAGAATGGCGACGAGGTCGAACCGCCGCCGCCCGAGCTGCTCGAGCCCGACCCGGAGCTCTCGCCCGAGGAGGCCGAGCAGGTCCGCAAGGATTATCTGCTGACGCGGTTCTGGATCAGCGCGCGCGGCTTCTGGGGCCGCAGCGGCGATCGCCTCGCCTGGCCGTTCTCGATCGGCCTTGGCCTGCTGATCATCCTCACCGTCGGCTTCCAGTACGGCATCAATGTCTGGAATAGGGCGATCTTCGACGCGATCGAGAAGCGCGACGCAGCGAGCGTCTTCCATCTCACCGCATTGTTCTTCCCGCTCGCGATCGGCAGCATCGTACTCGGCGTGGCGCAGGTGTTCGTGCGGATGGGCATTCAGCGGCGCTGGCGGGCCTGGCTGACGTCGAGCGTGCTGACGCGCTGGCTCAAGAACGGCCGCTATTACCAGCTCAACCTCGTCGGCGGCGACCACAAGAATCCCGAATACCGGATCGCGGAGGACTTACGCATCGCGACCGATTCTCCGGTCGACTTCCTGGCCGGCGTCACCTCGGCGTTGCTGTCGGCCGCGACCTTCATCGTCGTGCTCTGGACCATCGGCGGCGCACTGACCGTGACGCTGGGCGGATCGACCATCACCATTCCCGGCTTTCTCGTGATCGCCGCGATGCTCTATGCGGGAATCGCCTCCGGCTCGATCCTGGTGATCGGTCGGCGCTTCGTGCAGGTCTCCGAGGACAAGAACCAGGCCGAGGCTGATTTCCGTTACACGCTGACGCGCGTGCGCGAGAACGGCGAGAGCATCGCACTGCTCGGCGGCGAGGAAGAGGAGCGCGACGGCATCGACCGCAACTTCACCAACGTGCTCCGGCAATGGGCGCGCCTCGCCGGCCAGCACATGCGCACCACGCTGGTGTCGCAGGGGTCGAGCCTCGTCGCTCCCGTGGTGCCTCTCCTGCTCTGCGCGCCAAAGTTTCTCGACGGCTCCATGTCGCTGGGGCAGGTGATGCAGGCCGCTTCCGCCTTCACCATCGTGCAGAGCGCGTTCGGCTGGCTGGTCGACAATTATCCGCGGCTCGCCGACTGGAACGCCTGCGCACGCCGCATCGCCTCGCTGATGATGTCGCTCGACGGCCTCGAACGCGCCGAGCAGGGCGACGGTCTCGGCCGCATCAAGCGCGGCGAGACCAGCAACGACGCCATGCTGGAGATGAAGGATCTCTCTGTGACGCTCGACGACGGCACCGCCGTGGTCGGCGAGACCGAAGTGGTGATCGAGCCGGGCGAGCGGCTCCTCGTCGCCGGGGAATCCGGCACCGGCAAGAGCACGCTGGTGCGCGCCATCGCCGGCCTGTGGCCCTGGGGCGGCGGCAGCGTCAACTTCCATGCCGACCGCCGGCTGTTCATGCTGCCGCAGCGGCCTTACGTGCCGTCGGGATCGCTGCGCCGTGCCGTCGCCTATCCTGGCGCCGAGGAGGACTGGACCGTCGAGGAGATTGGCGAAGCCCTGCACAAGGTCGGCCTCGATCATCTCAAGGAGAAGATCGAGGAGGAAGCGCCCTGGGACCAGACCCTGTCCGGCGGCGAGAAGCAGCGCCTCGCCTTTGCGCGGCTGTTGCTGCACAACCCCGACATCGTCGTGCTGGACGAGGCGACCTCGGCGCTCGACGAGAAGAGCCAGGACAAGATGATGAAGATGGTGACCGACGAGCTGCCGAAGGCGACCATCGTCAGCGTCGCGCACCGTGCGGAGCTCGAGGCCTTCCACAGCCGCAAGATCGTGCTGGAGCGCCGCAAGGGCGGCGCCAAGCTCGTCAGCGACATCGACCTGATCCCGCGCAAGGGCAAGCGCAAGCTGCTCGGGCGGTTTTTGCGACAACGCAAGGCGCCGAAGAAGGCGGCGTGAGGCCGTGGCACGGATGGAGCGAAGCGCAATCCGGGGCTCGTGCCGCAAGCGGAAAAGGTCCCGGATTTCGCTGCGCTTCATCCGGGTTACGAACTTCTCGTGAAGATTGGAGTCCTCGGCAAAACCGGCTATGCATGCGCCGCTTGCAACGAGGACCTACCGCTTGACTCCCGACAATGCCCCTTCGTCCGCGCCGTTCGGCGCGTTTGCGCCGAACGCGGCGCAGGCTGCGATCATCCGCCTCGCGACGCAATCGGGGCTGAAGCGCGGCGCGTTCCGCCCGTGGATGTCGCGACTGGTGAACCTGGTGCGGAGCGGCCCGGTCGACGTGCAATATCAGGGCGCCTCGTTCCGGCTCTATCACCAGGGCAGCGCGACCGAGCGCGGCGCGCTGTTCAACCCCGACTACAATCTCGACGAGCTCGACTTCCTGCGCCAGCACACGCCCGCGGGTGGCGTTTTCGTCGACGTCGGCGCCAATGTCGGTACGTTTGCACTGGTGATGGCGCGGCAGGTGGGACCATCAGGCAAGGTAGTCGCGATCGAGCCGCATCCGCTGACGTTCGGACGACTGTCCTTCAACCATGCCGCATCGAATGCTGCCCAGGTGCGCCTGGTGCAGGCGGCAGCCGGCGACAGCGACGGCGAGCTGATGATCGAGAGCGGCGGCGGCAATCTCGGCGCCACGCACGTCGTCACCGGCGCCGCCAGCGCTGACGCGATCAAGGTGCCGTCGCTGCGCTTGACGCGCATCCTGGACGAAGCCGGGATCACCAGTGTCGATTCGCTCAAGATCGACGTCGAAGGCTTCGAGGACCGCGTGCTGATCGGCTTCTTCCGCGACGCGCCGCAATCGTTGTGGCCGCGCGCGGTGGTGATCGAGCACCTGTCACAAAACGAATGGCAGCAGGATTGTATCGCTGACATGGTGGCGCGCGGCTTTACGATCGCGCGCAAGACGCGGAGCAATACGTTCCTGTCACGCTGACAGGGACAATCAAAGGAGGCTAGCGATGATCGACCATCTGGGTTTCTCCGTCTCCGATTACGAGCGCGCGAAGGCTTTCTACACCAACGCGCTGGCGCCGCTCGGCTACGGCCTGATCATGGAAGTGACCGCGGAGCAGACCCGGCACGCCGCGGCGGCCGGGTTCGGTGCCGACGGCAAGCCGGATCTCTGGTTCGGCGACGAAGGCGCGATGAACAAGCCGGTGCACATCGCCATCCGCGCTGCGGACCGCGCCACGGTGGATGCCTTCTACAAGGCCGCCATCGCGGCAGGCGGACGCGACAACGGTCCGCCCGGCATCCGCCCGCATTATCACGCGAATTATTACGGCGCCTTCGTGCTCGACCCTGATGGCCACAACATCGAGGCCGTCTGCCATACGCCGGAATAGGCCGGGTTCCTGCCGGAACCTCGCATCGCGCGGGCCGTTGTCGTTGCTTGCAACGAGGAGCACGACATGGCCAACGACAATGCCCGCGACGTCGATCGCGTCTGGGATCTGATGAAGACCATCGGATTTGCGATGCTGGTGACGCGCGATGGCGACAAGCTGCGCGCACGGCCGATGAGCGCCCAGCTCGATCGCGACGCCAACACGATCTACTTCCTGACCGACGCTCGGCGCCACAAGGACGAGGAGATCGCGCGCAATCCCTCCGTCAATCTGTCGTTCGCCGACGCCGGCAGCCAGAAATACGTCTCGCTGACCGGCACAGCCGCCGTCTCCAACGACCGGGCCAAGATCAAGGAGCTGTTCTCGACACCGGCGAAGGCGTGGTGGGACAGCGCCGAGGACCCCAACATCCGCGTGCTCAAGATCACGCCTGATGATGCCGAGTTCTGGGATTCGCCCGGCACGCTGATCTCCTATGTGAAGATGGCCGCCGCGGTGGTGACGAATACGCGGCCCGATCTCGGCGATAACCGCAAGGTCTCGATGTGATGCCGATCGAGCCGCCCGAGATTCCGCCGTCGACACCGGGGACGCCGACCGAGCCGCCGCCGGGCATTCCGCCCGGCGATCCGCAGCCCGAGATCACGCCGCCTGTGCGCGAACCCGGCGAATCCCCGCAGCCCGACGAATTGCCGGGCCGCACGCCTGAAGAGATTCCCTCCCGCGGGCCCAATGGACCGCTCACGCCCAATCCCGCGACCGACGCGAGGCCGCCGCGCGATCACATGTGAGGCACGCATCGCATGTGAGGCGATTGCAACCGGCGTCTGAATGCGCAATGAACGTCATCATAGTGAGTCGATTTGCGTGCAGAAATAAATCGGGCCGCGGCCGCTTCGCCTGCCACATTGCGGCCTAACGCGTAGCCGTTCATCACGACACTTCGTCAAAGAACCTTCCGGGGAAGTTCACCACATGACCAACCTTCGTTTTGTGCTGCTTGCGACGACGGCTCTCACCGCGATGCAATTGGCCAACACCGCATCGCATGCGCAAGGCGCAGCTTCGTTCGTGGTCGCTCAGGTGCAGCCGCAGGACTCGGGTCCTGACGGAAAACCGAAGCAGCCGCCGAAGGGCCCGGCGGCCGCGCCGCCTGCGGCACCCGCGCGCCCGGCTGCACCGCCGCCGGCAGCCGCACCGCCTCATCCGCCCGCCGCACCTCCGCCCGCGGCCGCGCCGCCGCGCCCGGCTGCGCCACCTCCGCCTCCGCCGCCCCCTGCGGCCCGTCCGGCACCGCCGCCGCCCCCACCGCCGCCTGCCGCTCCGAAGCAGCCTTCGCCGCCACCGGCTGCGGGTCCGCAGCAGCACGCCCCGACACCGCCGCCACCCGCGGCACGGCCGGCTCCGACACCGCCTCCCGCCGCGGCGCCGCAGCAGCACACGCCCCCCACGCCGCCGCCTGCGGCTCGCCCGACGCCGACCCCACCGCCGCCACCTCCGGCAGCGGCTCCTTCGGCGCGGCCCGCGCCTGCGCCCACGGCGACCCCGCCTGCTCCGACCGCGGGGCCTGCGGCTCGTCCTGGCTCGCCTGCGCCGGCAACGACCCCCACGCCGACGACAACGCCTGCGCCGACTGCAACGCCGGCTCCGGGCACCACGCCTGGCGCGGCGCCGGCTGGCCGCCCCGGCACACCGCCACCCGGCCGTCCCGGCGCGCCTCCGCCTCCTCCGGCGGGATCACCGGCTCCCGGAGCCACGCCCACTCCGACCGCGACGCCCGCTCCCGCCGGCACCCCGACGACGCCGCCCCCCGGACGCCCCGGTGCGGCAGCGCCAGCGCCTGGCGCGGCCCCGACTGCGACTCCGACTCCTGGCCAACAGGGCGGCACGCCGCCCGCGGGAGCGCCCGCAGCCGGAACTCCGACTGCCGGGCCGCAGGCTGGTGCTCCGCCGCGGCCGCCGGCGCCTCCCGCCGGCGTCGCGGCACCTAGCACAGTATCGGGCTCGGCAGCCGCAACGCCGCCGCCCGACAGAGTGCGGAATGCTCCGCCGACGATTGCGCCGGCGTTCCGGGCCGCGCCGACGGTCGCAGCACCCTTGCCGCCCGCGCCGCGTCCGCCGCAACGTGACCTGACGCCACTCGCGATCGGTGCAGGCGTGGTGGCCGGTGCCGTGATCGGCGCCACCATCGCCGACATGCACAATCAGCGACGCGAGACCATCGAAGGCGGCCGCACCGTCTACACCGAGCCGGACCGCATCATCATCCGCGATCCGGGCGGACAGGCCTACGTCCGCGGTAACGATCTCTATCGCTTCCGCTATGGCGCGCGGGACATCCGCACCGACACCGTCGGCGGCGAAACCCGCACGGTCGTCGTTCGTCCCGATGGCAGCGAGATCATCACCGTTGTCGGCGCCGACGGACGGCTGATGCGGCGCATCCGCAGGGATCCCCGCGGGCGCGAACTCATCATCATCGACAACACCTACCGCGATCCGCGGGCGGTCGGCGGCTTCTATGTCGACGTGCCGCCTCCGGTGGTGAACATCCCTTACGACCGTTACATCGTCGACGCCCAGGAAGCGTCACCTGATGTCATCTACCAGACCATGGTGGCACCGCCGGTGCAGCGCATCGATCGGCGTTACTCGCTCGACGAGATCCGCTACAGCCCCAATGTTCGCATGCAGATGCCGAGCATCGACATCAACACGATCGTCTTCGAAACGGGATCGTGGACCATCCCGCCGGACCAGGCGGCCCGGCTGCAGACGATCGCGGACGGTCTCAACCAGGCGATCCAGCGCAATCCGCGCGAGGTCTTCCTGATCGAGGGTCACACCGACGCGGTCGGCAACGAGGTCGACAATCTGTCCTTGTCGGACCGCCGTGCGCAGGCCGCGGCCGAATTGCTGACGCAGCAGTTCGGTGTGCCCGCCGAGAACCTGACGTCGCAGGGCTATGGCGAGCAGTACCTGAAGGAGCAGACGCAGGGACCGAGCGCGATCAACCGTCGCGTCACCATCCGCAACATCACGCCGCTGCTCAACGGCGGCCAGGCTTCCCTGCCGCCGCCCCCGCCCGGCACCGCGCCGCCGCGGTAAACGGCACACACAAATGCAAAATGGCCGGGAGCGATCACGGCCATTTTTGTTTTGGACGTCCGTAGCCCGGATGGAGCGCAGCGCAATCCGGGAATCCATCCGCTTGGCAAGACATTCCGGATTTCGCTGCGCTCCATCCGGGCTACGAGAAACTCAGCCCTTGTCGCTCTCGAGCCGGAAGATCTGCGAGCCTTCGCTGCCCGAGAGCAGGCCGGTCTTGGAATAGAGACCGAGCTTGGTGCGGGTATCGGCGATGTCGAGATTGCGCATGGTGAGCTGGCCGATGCGGTCGGCCGGCGTGAACGGGGCGTCCTCGACCTTCTCCATGCTGAGCCGCTCGGGCGCATAGGTGAGGTTCGGGCTCTCGGTGTTGAGGATCGAGTAGTCGTTGCCGCGGCGCAGCTCCAACGTCACCTCGCCGGTGACGGCGCGCGCGACCCAGCGCTGCGCGGTCTCGCGCAGCATCAGGGCCTGCGAGTCGAACCAACGGCCCTGATAGAGCAGACGACCGAGCCGCATGCCGCTGATGCGGTACTGCTCGATGGTGTCCTCGTTGTGAATGCCGGTGACGAGGCGCTCATAGGCGATGTGCAGCAGCGCCATGCCGGGCGCCTCATAGATGCCGCGGCTCTTGGCCTCGATGATGCGGTTCTCGATCTGGTCGCTCATGCCGAGACCATGGCGGCCGCCGATCGCGTTGGCTTCGAGGAACAGCGCGACGGGATCGGCGAAGGTCTGGCCGTTCAACGCGACCGGCTGGCCTTCCTCGAAACGCACCACGACCTTCTCGGCCTTCACCACGCAATCGTCGCGCCAGAACGGCACGCCCATGATCGGGTTGACGATCTTGATGCCGCTGTCGAGGCTTTCGAGATCCTTGGCCTCGTGCGTGGCACCGAGCAGATTGCTGTCGGTCGAATACGCCTTCTCGGCGCTCATCTTGTAGGCGAAGCCCTGCGCGGTCATGAAAGCCGACATCTCGGCGCGGCCGCCGAGCTCGTCGATGAACTGCTGGTCGAGCCAGGGCTTGTAGATCTTCAGGCCGGGATTGGTCAGCAGGCCGTAGCGATAGAAGCGCTCGATGTCGTTGCCCTTGAAGGTCGATCCGTCGCCCCAGATGTTGACGCCGTCTTCCTTCATCGCCGCGACCAGCATCGTGCCGGTGACGGCGCGCCCCAGAGGCGTCGTGTTGAAATAGGTGATGCCGCCGGTCGAGATGTGGAAGGCGCCCGACTGGATCGCGGCGATGCCTTCATGCACCAGTTGCGTGCGGCAATCGACCAGGCGCGCCTTCTCGGCGCCGAACTCCATCGCCTTGCGCGGGATCTCGTTGTAGTCGGCCTCGTCGGGCTGGCCGAGATTGGCGGTGTAGGCGTAGCAGCGCGCGCCCTTCTGCTTCATCCAGAGCAGCGCCGCTGATGTGTCGAGGCCGCCCGAAAAAGCGATGCCGACTTTCTCACCCTTGGGCAGGCTTTTCAGGATCGTGGTCATGGCGCTTCCAATCGGATCTCAAGAGGCTGATGTGAGGACGGATTGACCGCGCGAATAACAAATTTCGCGGGGCTCGGCACCCATTTAATGGCCTAGACGGACGGTTCGGCACTCGTCTTGCGGCCGAACAGGCGCTGGCGGAGCCGGTAGGCGGGCATGTTCAATCGGGTCAGGGCGGCATCCACCGCCTCGTCGGAGAAGCGGGTCCGCGGCCAGCGGTAAATCAGCGCGTAACCGAACCAGATCACAACGAACGTCACGAGGCCGGCGATCGAGACGTCGGTGAAGAAGTGCCCGCCAAAGGCCATGCGCAACCCGCTGGTGACGGCGCCAAACACCACCGCGGCAGTATAGGCGAGCGGTCGCCACGCCGGCGGCGCCAGCGCGGCCGGCGCCAGCGTCCAGAACGCGGTCGCGCCCTCGCCCGAGAAGAACGAGCAGTTGCGCGCGCAGCCGCCGCGCGGATCCCACCACGGCACGAATTGCTGGTCGCCGGCGAACTCCGTCACCACGACAGGACGCGGCCGCCCCCAATAGGTCTTGAAGGTGAGATTGGTGAGGATGCCGGCCGACAGGATGATCGTGACCAGCAGGAACACGATCGTGCGCCCGGGCACGAGCAGCGGGCGGTCGGGCCTGAACATCTTGACCACGAGCGCCACGATCGATGGCGCCACGAAGGCCCAGGCAACCCACATCGCCGCATCACGCGCAAAGCCCGCCCAGTCGTTCAGCTTGAGCGGAAAGGTCTTGGTCTCGGGATCGAAGAAGAGCGAGGCGAGCTTGAGATCGAGCTCGGGATAGAGGCCGAAAACGACGCCGATCACGAGCCACAGCGCCAGGCCGATAAAAAGTCCGGTACGGTTCATGGCGCGCGGTTTAGCGGAGTGGGGCGGCGATGGAAACCCCGGCGGCGGCCGCCATCCTTCCCTGGAGGGGGAGGGTAAGAAAGCATCACCTTGCATCCGGCCTGGAATTCGACGGCAGCGGCGGCGGAGGCGGCATGCGCGGGGGCGGCGCATCGCGCCAGGCTCCGGCGTTGCGGCCGGCGATCAACCAGTAGACAGCGCCGGCAACGATGCCCGCTCCGGTCATGATCTCGAGGTGACGCCGCACGATGCCTTCGAACTGAAACGTGTCGGAGTGAAAGGGAACGAGGCCGAGATAGCAGGCGAGCCCGACAAGGCCGCCACCGACGGCGTAAGCGAGCGCGCTGCGGATGTAGAGCGCTTCGGTGATGGCGACGATCACCATCGCCGGCACCAGCGCAAAGCCCGAAACGAAGATGAAGCCGAAACCGAGCAGGATATCGATCGTGCCCTGATCGACGGGACCTGCGCCGAGATCGGCAAATTCCGGGAACAGCAGCGCCACGACGACGATCATGCCGCCGACGAAGCAGGCGGCGAGAAAGCCGATGAAGATGACGATGAGGCGGCCGATCAGGGACATGACGTCACCGTCATTGCGAGCGAAGCGAAGCAATCCAGAGATGCGTCCGCGGAAGCAGTCTGGATTGCTTCGTCGCTGCGCTCCTCGCAATGACGAGGTTGCGACAGCGTGCACATAACTGGCTAATCCGTCATCGCCATGGCGCGTAGCGCCTGGCGTTCGCGCGCGCTGAGCTTTTCGGTCTCCGACTTGAGCTGGCCGCAGGCGGCGAGGATGTCGCGGCCGCGCGGGGTGCGCACCGGCGAGGAATAGCCGGCGTTGAAGATGTATTCGGAGAATTTTTCGATCTGGTCCCAGTCCGAGCATTCATAGGCCGTGCCGGGCCAGGGATTGAACGGGATCAGATTGATCTTGGCATGAATGCCCTTGAGCATCTTCACCAGCAGCTTTGCATCATCGAGCGAATCATTGACGCCCTTGAGCATCACATATTCGAAGGTGATGCGGCGCGCGTTGGAGGCGCCGGGATAGTCGCGGCAGGCCTGCAGCAGCTCCTTGATCGGATATTTGCGGTTGAGCGGCACCAGCTCGTTGCGCAGCTCGTCGCGCACCGCATGCAGCGAGATCGCGAGCATGACGCCGATCTCCTCGCCGGCGCGCACGATGTTCGGCACCACGCCCGAGGTCGACAGCGTGATGCGGCGGCGGGAGATGCCGATGCCTTCGTTGTCGCCGACGATCAGCAGCGCATCGCGCACCGCGTCGAAATTGTAGAGCGGCTCGCCCATGCCCATCATCACGACGTTGGTGACGCGACGCGTGCCGTCCTCGCGATCAGCCCAGTCGTTCAGGCGATCGCGCGCGACCATGATCTGACCGACGATTTCGCCGGCGGTGAGATTGCGCACCAGGCGCTGCGTGCCGGTGTGGCAGAACGAGCAATTCAGCGTGCAGCCGACCTGCGAGGAGACGCAGAGCGTGCCGCGATCGGTCTCGGGGATGTAGACGCATTCGACTTCATGCGCCTTCTGAACGTTGTCGCCGCTCGGCAGCCGCAGCAGCCATTTGCGGGTGCCATCGTTGGAGATCTGCTCGGCCACGACTTCGGGGCGATCGACCGTGAAATGTTGCGCGAGCTCGGCGCGAATGCCCTTCGAGATCGAGGTCATATCGTCGAAGCTCTGGGCGCCGCGGAAGTAGAGCCAGTGCCAGAGCTGCTGCACGCGCATCTTGCGCTGTGCGGGCGCGACGCCGATCTCGCCAAGGCGGTCGGCAAGCTCCATGCGCGACAGGCCGATCAGCGAGGGCTTGGCCGGCGGCACATAGGTTTCGAGTGGAGTCTTCTCCACTGGGATTGCGTTGTGCGGCTCGGTCGTCGGTTGCATTGATGCGCCTGGGACTACTGCTGTTTGTTTGAGTTCGTCATGCCCGGGCTCGACCCGGGCATCCCACGTCTTTCGTCAATCGCGGTTGCGCGTGGATGGCCGGGTCAAGCCGGCCATGACGACCGAAATTGCGGAACCGGCTCTATATAGCAACCAGGGCCGGCGATTGCGACCTTATCGCCCGCAGCCTTAACGCCTGCAATCCTGGGAAATCCGGTCCAGCGCCTGGGCGAGGCCCTTCAGCGAGAATGTGTCGGTCGTCTCCGTCCCCTTGGCCGAGACGCCCTTGACGACAAGCTCGGCGGATTTGCGCATGGCTTCAACCATCCGCTCCTCCTCGGCCGCGTTCTTGATCCAGAGGCCGTCGCCCTGCGTGTACATGGCGAAGGCGGCGCCGCCGACCTCGACCGAGGATTCCGAGCCCGGCTTCAACGCGTAGCCGATCATCACCGAGACTTCGTTATTCACCTTCTCGGCCGGACGGGTCGAGACGAAAGCATAAGCGGGATCGCGCGGCCTGTTCGGCGGATTGGTCTTCGACGACGAGGGCTTGGCCAGCGCGAAGCACACCTTCTTGCCATTGGGCGTCGCCGAATAGGCGCCCCAGGTGCCGAACTGGCCGATCAGGGTCGGCTCCGCGCCACCCGCAACCGCCGCGGGCGGGGCCGCCGGTTTGCTCTCAGGCTTCGCAGCTGACTTCGCCGTGGTATGGGCCGCCGGCGCAGATTTCGGAGCGGCCTCTTTTGGAGCAGATTTGGGCGCCGGTTGCGCCGTTTGCGCCCGCGCGGAATCGGTGATTCCCCCGGCCGCGACACCAGTCATCAAAGCTAAAATCAGCACCCGCCACATGCTGGAGTGGTTCCCTCAATATTGTGACTGGAAGATGGCCCGGCCGCGCTTTGTCCCCGCGGCAGGGATAGCCGGGAAAGTCCAATTTGGGAAGGCAGTTAGCGGGTCAACCTTTGGATCGCGCGGCACGCTGCTCGGCCCATTTCGCATCGCTCCAACCGAGCAAATCCTCGGCGCCGGAACTGCGCAAATGCGCGCCACCGTCGATCACGACCATCTCGCCATTGATGTAACCGGAACGGTCCGAAACCAGGAAGCTGGCGAGATCGGCAAGCTCGCTGTGCTCGCCGGTCCGGCCGAGCGGATTGCGTGCGGTCCAGCCTTCGTCACGGCCTTCAGGGCGGAGCTGCCCCGACGCGCCCGCGGTCGGAAACGGACCCGGCGCGATGGCGACGGTGCGGATGCCTTTCGGCCCCCATTCCACGGCAAGACTTTTGGTCATCGCCAACAGCGCTGACTTCGCCATCGCCGACGGCACGGTGAAGGCGCGGCCGGTGATGGTCGAGGTCGAGAGGATCGAGAGCACGACGCCGCCATGCCTGGCCTCGATCCAGCGCCTGCCGGCGGCGAGCGTGCAATACATCGCGCCATGCAGCGTCGGCGCGAGGATCGCATCGGCGGCGCGAAAGGAAAGATGCTCGCTTTGCGCGATGAAGGTGGCGGCCGCGTTGTTGACGAGAATGTCGAGCGGCGCCTCGCGCCAGATCGTGTCCATCATGGTCTCGACTGCGACGCCGTCGCGAATATCGCAGGCGATGGTGGTGACCTTGCCGCCGGTCTCCTCGCGCATCTCGCGCGCGGTCGCTTCGAGCCGATCGAGCTTGCGGCCGCAGATCACGAGCTCGGCGCCGAGTGCAAGGAAACGGCGTCCCATCGCGGCACCAAGGCCCGAGCCGCCGCCGGTGACGAGGATGCGCTTGTTATCGAGCAGACCGTTTTCAAACATCGTTTGAATCCTCGCGGTTTCCACACGCTCCATCATTGCGAGCGCGGCGAAGCAAATCCAGAGTCCGTGCGGCGGAAATAGTCTGGATTGCTGCTGTGCTCGCAATAATGAGGATAAGCCGGTGCCCGGCCCCAGACAAAGAATCCGGATTGTCGGGCCGCACTAAATCCGGCAGAAACGGCCAAACTATAATTCCACTCGAAACGCTCCAAGGTGCCGCCATGAAAGCCATCCTCTGTTCGCAATATTGCCAGCCCGACGATCTCGTGCTGACTGAGGTGCCGGATCCCGTGGCAGGTCCCGGCGAAGCGGTGATCGCGATCAAGGCGGCGGCGCTGAACTTCTTCGACATCCTGATGATCCAGGGCAAGTACCAGATCAAGCCGCCGTTCCCGTTCTCGCCCGCCGCGGAAGTCGCCGGCGTGATCGAGAGCATCGGCCCCGGCGTGACCGACCTGAAGGTCGGCGACCGCGTCGTCGCCTCCTGCGGCCACAACGGCGCGCGCGAGAAGATCGCGCTGCCGGCGGCCTCGATCGTCAAGATCCCCGACAATCTCGATTATGACCGCGCGGCCGGCATCATCATCATCTACGGCACCGCGCTGCATGCGCTGGAGGATCGCGCCAGCCCGAAGCCGGGCGAGACGCTCGCGGTGCTGGGCGCCGCCGGCGGCACCGGCCTTGCCGCCTGCGAACTCGGCAAGCTGATGGGCCTGAAGGTGATCGCGTGCGCCTCCTCCGACGAGAAGCTCGAATTCGCGAAGAAGCATGGCGCCGAGCTGACGCTGAACTACGGCAAGGAGGATCTGAAGGAAGGCCTGCGCAAGCTGACGGACGGCAAGGGCGTCGACATCATCTTCGATCCGGTGGGTGGTGCCTATGCCGAGCAGGCGCTGCGCTCGATCGCCTGGGAAGGCCGCTTCCTCGTGATCGGCTTTGCCGCCGGCGACATCCCGAAGATGCCGCTGAACCTCGCGCTGCTGAAGGGCTGCGACATCCGCGGCGTGTTCTGGGGCGCATGGGTGCGACAAAACCCAGAGAAGAACCGCGCCAATCTCGAGAAGCTGGTGAAGTGGGCGGCCGAAGGGAAGATCTCATCCCACGTGGATCGCACATTCCCGCTGGCCAAGACCGCAGATGCCCTCAAGGTGCTTGCCGGCCGTCAAGCCATGGGCAAGGTAATCCTGCATCCGTAAGCGACAGAGGCGGATGCAGATCACGCGTCCGTCTCGCGATCCTTCAAGTCACTATCCTTCAATCCACGGGCGATGGCCGCCCTGGCGGCCTCGCGGTGGTCCGGCGTGATGTGGCTCGCCACGAGGCGTAAGGCGGTGGCCAGCACCGCTGCGTCATCCGTGAATCCCAGAACGGGCAGCACGTCCGGCACGAAATCGAACGGCAGCACGAAATAGGCGATGGCGCCGAGCAGTGCCGCCTGCACATGGCGCGGTGTCTGCCGGTCGAAGGCGCAATAATAAGCTGCCAGCAAGTCTTCAGCGAAGGGCAGCTTGGCGGCCAGTCGCTTGAACTTGCGCCAGAACTGCTTGCGTACGCTTTCGCGGTCCTTTGCCAGCTCATCGGCTGGCTCGAAGCCCACGCTGTGGTCGGTTGCCATCGGCAAATATCCTCGCGGCCCCAGATTGGAGCCTGCCGGTTAAATGGTGACCCGGCTCCGGCGTCGCAACATTCAGCAATACTCAGGAATGGCCGAGTTGCCCGGCGATGGTATTCATGGCCTTGGCGAGATCGATGTCGCGCTTGGTGACACCATCGGCGTCATGGGTGGACAGTACTACCTCCACTGTCTTGTAAACATTGCGCCATTCCGGATGGTGGTCGCTCTTCTCGGCGACCAGAGCAACCCGCGCCATGAAACCGAAGGCCTCGTTGAAATCCTTGAACGTAAAGGTCCGGGCGATGGCATCGCGCCCGGAAACCTCGCTCCAGCCCGAGAGCTCCTTCAGCGCCGCCTTGCGGGCCTCGGCCGAGAGTCGTTCCACCATGCCAACCTCCTGCTTCACTTGAACTTTACCCTACCGCCCGGTGACACAATCGGGATCCATGCCACAATAAGGCAGTAAATGCCGCGCATGCAGGAAAGTAACCACGCCCGCCGGTAACCATGCTGCCGCGGGACCGGCGCATCGACCCGAAACCTTGCTACATTGTCGCTCGAACCCATTTGGCGCAGATGAATTTGAAGCGATTGTTTTCCAGATCCATGGCAGACGGCCCCGATGTTGTCGGGCCGGTGGGGCCGCCGTCGCCGCGGTCGATCCGGCGCAAGATGACGCTGATCACGCTGGCGGGGACGCTGGCGATCGTCGCGGCCGTGGCCGGCGCTTACTACTTCGCCATGAAGCCGGTACCGCTGCGGATTGCCGTCGGTCCGCCGAACAGCGACGACGTCAAGGTGGTGCAGGCGCTGGTCCAGTCGTTCTCGCGCGATCACTATACCGTCCGGTTGCGACCGATCCTCACCGAAGGCGCCACCGCCAGCGCCAAGGCGCTCGCTGATAGCAAGGCCGATCTGGCGATCATCCGCGGCGATCTGGAAGTGCCGAAGAA
>Ga0102591_1002004_pt1 | contig 24226 bp, 21 predicted proteins | sample AraplaCol_mCL_r2_2_FD_76860 | JGI IMG/M metagenome (GOLD analysis project Ga0102591, IMG submission 76860) | Arabidopsis root microbial communities from North Carolina, USA - plate scrape MF_Col_mCL_r2 (SPADES assembly) (version 2) | ecosystem: Host-associated > Plants > Roots > Endosphere... | reverse complement strand
CGGACCCGATTGCCCGGCAATTCGTGCCTGACGCAGCCGAGCTGATCGTTGCGCCCGAAGAGCGCGCCGACCCCATCGGCGACGAAGCCCATAGTCCCGTGCAGGGGATCGTTCATCGCTATCCCGACCGGGTGCTGTTGAAGGCCGTGCATGTCTGCCCCGTCTACTGTCGCTTCTGCTTTCGCCGCGAGATGGTTGGTCCGCAAGGCTTGGGCACGCTTGACCCCAAGGCAATGTCTGCGGCCTTTGCCTATATCCGTGACCATAAGGAAATCTGGGAAGTGATCCTGACGGGCGGCGATCCGCTCGTGTTGTCGCCGCGACGGCTGGAAGAAATTCTTCGCGAACTGGCATCGATCGACCACGTCAAGATCGTGCGGTTCCATACCCGGGTTCCCGTGGTTGATCCATCGAGGGTGGATGCGGCCCTGATTGCGGCCCTGAGAGCGAGTGGCAAGACCGTCTACGTGGCGCTGCACGCCAATCATCCTCGCGAACTGACCGCCGAGGCGCGCGCAGCATGCGCTCGCCTGATCGATGCCGGCTTGGTCATGGTCAGCCAATCGGTGCTTCTGAAGGGCGTCAATGATGATCCGGCGGTGCTGACGGAGTTGATGAAGGCCTTCGTCGAGACGCGTGTGAAGCCGTACTATTTGCATCATCCCGATCTGGCGCCCGGCACGAGCCATTTTCGGCTGACGATCGAAGAGGGGCAGAAGATCGTCGCCGCATTGCGTGGCCGGATTTCAGGTCTTTGCCAGCCCACCTACATACTCGACATACCCGGTGGCCATGGCAAAGCAGTGATCGCTCCTCAGTCGATCAGTGAGATGGGCGAAGGCTGCTATTCGGTTTCGGATTATCGCGGCGGCGAGCACCTGTATCCGCCGGTCGCCTAGTCAAAAATGGGCGAAAGAAGTGTTGTTATTGGACAATGTGTCACAAGATCCGTTGGTCACCCAAAAATACAGCTCGCGAGCAAGATGTTGAAATCTAACACAAGCTCCCCCTCTTCCCTGTTTCTTTCGTAGGAATTTAGCTGAGAAGCTTAGCTGACTTTAACTACGTCATTTAGGACAATTTTGTCTTTTCCAGACTACGCGTACTCCGAGAACAAGGCGGTTTCGCCACTCGAGATATGATCATCTTGGAGAAGTCATAATGAATACTACGATCCGTGAGCTCCTGGTCAAATTTGGAAAGCTCCCTGTCTCTGTCGACCAGGTCGCCGATGATGCCGACCTCTATGCGGTCGGCCTAACGTCTTTCGCTTCCGTGCAGCTTATGCTTGGCATCGAAGAAGCCTTTGATATCGAGTTTCCCGACAATCTCTTGAATCGCAAGTCTTTCGCCAGCATCGCGGCGATCGCAAGGACCGTTGACCAGATCAAAGATAGCCGGAAGGTCGCCTGAATGAACTTTCCGGTCAAAATCGCGCAAGAGGATCTTGCCGCCAGAGCCGCGCGCGTGTCGGCGATTGCGGCAAAGCATGCAGACTCCGTCGATTTTGAAGGGAGGTTCCCGCACGAAGCCGTGGAGGCAATGAGGGCCGAGCGCTTGCTAGGCGTTCAGATCCCACGCCATTTCGGTGGCGAAGGCGCGACGATCGCACAGATCGCCGAGTTATGCTCGATGCTTGGTCAGGCTTGTGCTGCGGCTGCCATGGTCTTCGCCATGCATCACATCAAGCTTTGCAGCCTTGTTGAGCACGGCGGCGAGAGCGAGTGGCATCGGGCCTTCATGCTACGTGTTGCTGCCGAGCAATTGCTGGTCGCGTCGGCAACGACGGAAGGCGGGATCGGCGGCAATCTCAGGAATAGCATCTGCGCGATCGAGGTGGATCGTGACATTTGCCGTCTGGAGAAAGATGCGACCGTCATATCCTACGGCTCCCACGCCGATGCGATCATGGTTACCTCGCGTGCCCACGCAACTGCCGCCTCTTCCGATCAGGTGCTGACCGTCTTTTTGAAGGAGCAGTACACGTTGGAAAAAACGCATACGTGGGACACGCTCGGCATGCGCGGTACCTGCTCGGATGGTTTCCTCTTCAAGGGCGAGGCTGCGGCCGAACAGATCCTGCCGAAGCCTTTCGCAGAGATCGCGGCGCAATCGATGCTGGCATCGTCGCACCTTCTTTGGAGCAGCGTGTGGTATGGCATCGCGGTCGACGCGGTTGGCCGTGCACAGGCGTTCGTGCGCGCCGCAGCGCGCAAGTCGCCGGGTACGCCACCGCCCGGAGCCTTGAGGCTCGCCGAGGTGTCAAACTTGCTGCAGATGGTTCGATCGAACGTTGTCGCCGGTCTGAAGGCCTACGAGGACGCCAGGAGCGACGCCGACAAGCTTTCTTCCATGGGCTTCGCCGTCACGATGAACAACGTAAAGATTGCCTCATCTGAGACGATCCTCGAGATCGTCAATCACGTGATGCTGATTTGCGGGATCATGGGCTACAAGAACGGCACGCCATTCAGCGTCGGCCGCCATCTGCGCGATGCCCACTCCGCGCAACTCATGATCTCGAACGACCGCATCCTCGGCAATACGTCGAGCATGCTTCTTGTTCACAAGCAGGACACTAGCTTACTGGGGTGACGATATGGACGTGCAGACAACGTTTCTGGACAGGCTCTTCGAATCGGGTCTCTTGATCGATACGGGCGTTGACGGTCTTTACGGGCGCAGCGGACAATTCGAAGACGTGATCGCCGCCTTCGAGCGCCTGATCGACAGGTTCGGCGGCGCCGATGGTGCGGAAGCGATGCGCTTTCCGCCCGGGATGAACCGCGCCTTCTTCGAGAAGAGCGGTTACATGAAGAGCTTCCCGCAGCTTGCCGGCACCGTTCACAGTTTCTGCGGCAGCGAACTCGACCACATCAGCCTCCTTCAATGCATGGAGGTGGGCGATGATTGGACCAAGGATCAACAGGCAACCGACATCGTGTTGACGCCTGCGGCCTGCTATCCGCTTTATCCGACTGTCGCTCGGCGCGGCAAATTGCCGATGAGCGGCGGCCTCTTCGATCTGCAATCCTATTGCTTCCGCCACGAGCCTTCGCAGGATCCTGCGAGGCAGCAGCTTTTCCGCATGCGCGAATATATTTGCATGGGGACCGAGCAGCACGTCACGGATTTCCGTCAACGCTGGATGGATCGCGGCGTCGAAATGATGCAGGCGGTCGGTCTGGACGTGACCATTGATGTCGCGAACGACCCGTTCTTCGGCCGTGCCGGCAAGATGCTGGCCAATAATCAGCGCGATCAGAACCTGAAGTTCGAGCTGCTTATCCCGATCACCTCGGTTGCCAAGCCGACGGCCTGCATGAGCTTCAACTACCACCAGGACGCATTTGGTGCGAAATGGGGCCTGTACCTCGAAGACGAGAGCGTTGCGCACACCGCTTGCGTCGGCTTCGGGCTTGAGCGCATCGCGCTCGCGCTGTTTCATCACCACGGGCTCGAGGTCAAGCATTGGCCTTCCAAGGTGCGTCAAGCGCTGTGGGGCTGAATGAAACGATGAGAGCCGTCTTTCCGCGGGTCCGCCCGGACGGCTATCAACCGCATCCGCTCCATTCCGGCGAGCGCATGTGGCCTGAAACCAATTGCTATGTCGACCTCTGGATCGAAGTGCTGAGCGGCTGCGGTGCAGTACCGGAGGCGATGCTCGGTTTCACGCTCACACAGGACTTCGAGGGCGATCAGTTCACCTTCTTCAAGGTGCCGCTCGAGGATCTCGAGTCACTCTATGACATCCGCGTCACTGAGCTTGCCATTTTCGACCGCGTCGAACGGCATATCGAGGTGCAGATCGCACGCGGGCGCCTTTGCCTGATCGAGATGGACTCGTTCTATATGCCCGATACGCAGGGTACCGCCTATCGGACCGAGCATGGCAAGACCACCGTGGCGATCAACAGGCTCGATCTCACCGGCAAGCGCGTGGAGTATTTCCACAATGGCGGCTATTTCCAGCTTGAGGGTGAAGACTTCGAGGGGCTGTTCCAGCTGCAACTGACGGCGGACGATCCGTCGTTCCTTCCCTACACCGAGTTCGCGAAATTTCCGGTTCGCATGCCGGATACGGCGCATGTCAGCACTATGGCACGCAGGCTTCTAGGAATTCACTTCGGTCGCCGCCCAGTCTCGAATCCGATTCGCGCCTTTGCCGAAGTGTTTCCGCAGCAGGTGGAAGCAGTCGCAGAGCGGCCGTTTGGCTTCTTTCACAAGTACGCATTCAATACGCTGCGCCAGTTCGGTGCCAATTTCGAGCTTGCCGGAGATCACCTGGCTTGGCTTTCTGCGAGCGAATTCGCGTCCGCAATTGAAGACGCGTGCCGAATTTCCGAAGTCGCGAAGTCCGTGCAGTTTCAGCTCGCCCGGGCGGTCACCCGGAAGAAATACGAGCCATTACGCACGGCGCTTGATCCGGCAGCCGATGCGTGGGATTCCATGATAGCTTCTCTCAAGGAGCGCTTGTGAAGCCGGGAGTCTAAGCATGCGGGGACGGTTGGCGAGTGTCGGTGCGGAGGAAACTCTGCTCGCCGAAGGTTGGAATCTGGTTCTGACGGAACCGGGCGCTTGTGCGACGCCGCATGACATTCCGTTGTCCGCGCAGTTTATCGCCGCCGAGGTGCCGGGGACCGTTGCCGCGGCATTGGAGAAGGCCGGGCACTTCGATCGTGAAAACCCGGAGCCGCTCGACACGCGCGATGCGTGGTATCTTTGCCGACTTTTTGACGTACAACCCGGCGACGCGCTTCTTCGCTTCGAGGGCTTGGCGACGCTGTGTCATGTTTTCCTCAATGGGCAGGAGATCCTGTCATCGGGAAGCATGTTCACCATGCACGAGATACCGGTGACGCTTTCCGGTGGCGACGAACTGGCGCTTTGCTTCCGGGCGCTGGCACCGCGGCTTGCCGAGCCCGGCCCGCGCGCTCGTTGGCGGCCGCAGATGATCACGCCGCAAGGCTTGAAGAATATTCGAACAACGCTGCTCGGGCGCATGCCGGGTTGGTGTCCGGAAGTTCATGCTGTCGGTCCGTGGCGCCCCATCACGCTTGTCCGGCGCGATGTCGTTTCGATTGACAACGTCTCTGTCCGCGCCGTGCTCGAGGCGGATAACACCGGGCGACTGAGCGTTTCGCTTCATGCAAATGTCAACAATCCGGATCTAGTGCTCCGGTGCGGAGGCGTTCAGCAGACATTCGAGAAGATCGGCGAGAATCACTATTCGGCAATCGTCAGGCTGGAGAACGTCGATCTCTGGTGGCCCCATACTCACGGCGCACAGTGCCTCTATGATTTCTCGATCCTCGTCGACGGCGTTGAGCATCACGCCAGCCGAATCGGCTTTCGGCGCATCGACGTCGACCGCGGAAAAGACGGAGAGGGTTTTGCGTTGTTGATCAACGGCGAGCGCATCTTTTGCCGCGGTGCGGTCTGGACCACGGCGGATATCGTCCGGCTGCCGGGTGGCAAGGCCGACTATGAGCCGTTCCTGCGCCTTGCCGCGCAGGCAGGCATGAACATGCTCCGCATTGGCGGCACGATGGCCTACGAAACGCGGGAGTTCTTTGAGCTCTGCGACGAGCTTGGTCTGCTCGTCTGGCAGGACTTCATGTTTGCCAATTTCGACTATCCGAAGAACGACAAGGCTCTCACTGCGCAAGTCCACGCGGAAGTCGAGGAATTGTTGCATGCCGTTCAGGGGTGCCCGTCGTTGGCGGTGGTTTGCGGCGGCAGCGAGATCTATCAGCAGGCCGCGATGCTGGGATTGCCGCAGGACTATTGGTCGGGTCCGATCACGGAGGAGATTATTCCGGCGATCGCCGGGCGTATGCGCCCCGACGTCCCCTATGTGCCAAATTCGCCTTCGGGCGGCGCGATGCCGTTTTCTCCGAATGCGGGAGTCACCCACTATTACGGGGTCGGCGCTTATATGCGCACGCTTGACGACGCGCGCCGTGCCAACGTTAGCTTCGCGGCCGAGAGCCTGGCTTTCGCCCATGTTCCACAGCAGCGAACGCTGCAACGCCATCTGGATGTACCGCCGGTCCATAGTCCGCTATGGAAATCACGTGTCCCCCGCGATCGCGGCGCATCGTGGGATTTCGAGGACGTCAGGGATTTCTATCTGGCGGAACTCTATGGCGAGGATCCGGCGCGTCTCCGTCGTGAGGATCGTGATCGATACCTCGATCTCTCCCGCGTCGTCACCGGTGAAGTTGCGGAAGCGACGTTTGCCGAATGGCGCCGGAAGGGGTCGAGCTGCAACGGCGCGCTGGTCTGGACCCTGCAGGATCTAATGCCCGGAGCTGGTTGGGGTGTGATCGATTCAACCGGCGAGCCCAAGCCGGTGTGGTATGCCCTGCGCCGCGCTTTCCGGCCTGTGCAGGTCGTCGTGACCGACGAGGGCACAAATGGCCTCGACGTTCACGTCCTGAATGAGACCGAGCATGCTCTCCAGCTTGATCTCGAGCTGGTTTGCTTGCGGCATGGCAGGCAGCACGCCGTCAGCGGCGGCCGCATTCTGACCTTGGCGCCGAGAAGCTGTGAGACCTTTGCCGCCACTGATCTCTTTGGCGCCTTTTTTGACACGACTTACGCCTTCCGCTTCGGCCCGCCGTCTCACGACGTCACCGTCGCGCGCTTGCGTCTGCCGGACGGAGGTCCTGTGGTCGCCGATGCCTTTCATTTTCCGTTGGGGCGCTCCAAGGCCCTCCACGACGCCGAAATCCAAGTGTCGGTGGCGCCACAGGACGAAGGGTGGGTCGTCGATCTCGCAGCCGACAGGTTCGCCCAGTCGGTCCACCTCAACGTCGATGGCTATCGGCCGGAGGATGATTGGTTTCATCTTGCGCCTGGCGCTAGCAAACGCGTCAGTCTGCTTCCGACGGCTGGAAGGACAGACGGAGAGGCACCCTCGGGTGAGGTCACAAGCCTTGGCGGCACGCGGGCGCTTTCCTTTTGACACCTCCAGCCTGCTCCTTGTTGAGCGGACTGGAACGGCAGTTCAGAAGGCCTTGAAGGTCAGTGTCGTCAGGGAACGCACGATGCCGGGGATGTTGGCGATGTTATCGTTGATGAACTTGCCAATGTCCTGCCCCTCTTCGATGTAGACCTTGAGCAGGAGATCATAGTCGCCGCTCGTCGAATAGAGCTCCGAAGCGCGCTCGGTCTGGTAGATGGCATCGGCGACTTCGTAGGTCTTGCCTGGCGCGCACTGGAGCTGAACGAAAATTGGCTTCATCGGAGTTTCCTGCATCATATTCTGGTTCGGCGCATAATGATCGAAAGCGCCATGTCGGCGCAAGGCTTCAGATCGCGGCTTCTCGAACGATCCAGTCGCGAAATGCATCCAGCGGCGCGTAGTCGGCCCGTTCTGGCGGATAGGCAAGATAGTAGTGCTCGCTGCTTTCCGTTTCGCGATCAACGGCTGCAACAAGGTCGCCGCGTTTCAATTCATCTTGAATCAGGAACGTCGGCAGCAGCGCAACGCCGAGACCGGCCATCGCTGCTTGGGCTGCCGTCGCGAACTGATCGAAGAGCATGCCGTGCACGGTTTGAAAGCTCACGCCGTTGTCCGCAAACCAGCGCTCCCATGCATCCGGGCGCGTCGTCAGGTGCAGCAGCGGGGCTTCGAGTAGATCCTGTGCCGCGTTGATCGCATGTCGGCTGCGGAATTCGGGGCTGCAGGCCGGAATTGTCTTCTCCGACATTAGAAATGTCAGCTCCGCGCCCGGCCAATGAGCGTGGCCGAAGTGAATGGCCGCGTCGATCGAATCGAGCCGGAAGTCGAAGGGTGACAGCCGGGTGACAAGATTGATCGTCACTCCCGGATTGGCGGCAAGGAAACCTCCCAGCCGGGGTGCCAGCCAGCGCGTCCCGAAGGTGGGAAGAATCGCCAGGTTGAGCGTACCACCATGCGGATTGGCACGAAGATTGAGTGATGCGCTCGAAATGCGCCGCAGCGCCTCGCGTATCTCGCGGGCATAGCCGTCGCCGGCCAGCGTCAACCGCACGGTTTGGCGCTCGCGCACGAAGAGTTCGACCCCGAGCTGCTCTTCCAATGCCTTGATCTGGCGGCTGACAGCGCTCTGAGTAAGGTCGAGTTCGCGCGCGGCGGCCGTCACGCTGCCGGTGCGGGATACAGCCTCGAAGGCGATAAGCAGGGACGTCGACGGAAGAAAACGTCGTGATGGCAGCATCAATCATTCCATTTCAGAATAAGCTATTTCCTAAATGTCGATATTTACGCCTTATTCGGCTTTGTAAAGTCATCCATCTGACAGAATCGGAATGAACTGAAAATACGATCGAACTGCCTGTTACGCACTCCTGGCTACGATCGGCAACCTGATCAGCGGTTTAACAAGCAATCGCACGGCGCTAGAATGCCGCCTGCTTAATGGATGGATTTTGATCGATGCTGAACGATCCCCGCTCCCACGGCCTCTGGGAAAAAACCGCTCCTCAGCCGCCCGTGACACCGGCGCTCGCAGGCGCTGTGAACGCCGACGTCGTAGTCGTGGGCGGAGGCTATACAGGCCTTTCCTCAAGTCTCCATCTGGCGGAAGCGGGCTCGAAGGTCGTGTTGCTGGAAGCCAAGGAAATCGGCTTCGGCGGTGCGGGCCGCAATGTCGGCCTCATCAATGCCGGCATGTGGGTCATGCCTGATGACCTTCCCGGTGTTCTCGGCCCGGTCTATGGCGAGCGGTTGTTAGACCTGTTGGGCAACGCGCCGCGGCTCGTGATGGAGTTGATCGACAAGCACGGCATCGCATGCGAGCTTGAACGAAACGGCACGCTTCACGTCGCCGTTGGCGAAAGTGGCTTGAAGGAAATCGAGGATCGCGCGCGGCAATGGGCGGCACGCGGCGCTCCGGTGACGCTGCTGGACGCGGCGGAGACGGCCAAGCGCGTCGGCAGCAGCGCCTATACCGGGTCGTTGCTCGACATGCGCGCAGGCACGCTGCAGCCGCTCGCCTACGCCCGCGGGCTTGCGCATGCGGCCGTCAAGGCTGGCGTTTCAATCCACACGTCGAGCCCGGTCATCGGAACTGAGCGGAAGGGCAATCGCTGGACCGTGAGGACCGCAAAGGGAGAGGTTACGGCCGACTGGATCATCGTGGCGACGGACGCCTACAGCACCGGCCCTTGGGAAGCGGTACGCAACGAGCAGGTCCATCTGCCCTATTTCAATCTTGCAACCCGGCCGCTCAGCGACAATTTGCGCCGCTCGATCCTTGCCGGGCGCGAAGGCGTTTGGGATACGAAGGAAATCCTCTCCTCCTACCGCATGGACCAGGCGGGACGCTTGGTCTTCGGCAGCGTCGGTGCGCTGCGCAACACCGGGCTTCAAATCCACACGGCCTGGGCCAAACGGTCCTTGAAAAAGCTCTTTCCGCAGCTTGGCGATGTCGAGTTCGAATGCGAGTGGTACGGCAAGATCGGGATGACCGACAATGCGCTGCCCCGCTTCCACAGGTTTGCGCCGAATGTTGTGGGCTTCTCCGGCTACAACGGTCGCGGGATCGCGCCCGGCACAGTGTTTGGCCGCACGCTCGCCCAGCTCATCCTGGGGCAGACGACGGAAGCGGACTTGCCACTGCCCCTTACAGCACCGTCCGAACCTAGCTTCCGCACGGTGAAGGAAATGTGGTACGAAGCCGGCGCCCAAGTGGCCCATTTCGCAGACGCCCGATTTTGAGAACCGAGGTTGACCCCATGACCATCTCTGCACTTGATCTCGCCACTGAGACGAAAAAACTGCTCACGGAACTGGGCGTCCGCGCCGACCGCTATACCGGCGGCACCCTTCGCGTTACCTCGCCGGTAACCGGCAAGGAGATCGGTGCGCTGAAGGAGCATTCTGCCTCGGAAGCAAAGGACGCCATAGAGGCGGCACACAAGGCATTCCTCGAATGGCGGGCTGTCCCGGCTCCGAAGCGCGGCGAACTCGTCCGCCTGCTCGGCGAAGAACTCCGCGCGGCAAAAACCGCACTCGGCCGCCTGGTCTCGATCGAGGTTGGCAAGATCGCCTCCGAGGGGCTCGGCGAAGTCCAGGAAATGATCGACATCTGCGACTTTGCCGTCGGCTTGTCGCGTCAGCTCTACGGTCTGACCATTGCCACCGAACGCTCAGAGCATCGGATGATGGAAAGCTGGCACCCCTTGGGCGTGGTCGGCATCATCTCGGCCTTCAATTTCCCGGTCGCCGTCTGGTCCTGGAATGCTGCCCTGGCGTTGGTTTGCGGTAACTCGACAGTCTGGAAGCCTTCTGAGAAGACGCCGCTGACAGCGCTTGCCGTTCAGGCACTGTTTGAGAAGGCATTGAAGCGGTTCGTTGCCGAAGGGGGCGTAGCACCTTCGAACCTGTCGACGTTGCTCATTGGTGGCCGCGATGTCGGGGAAGTGCTCGTCGACCATCCCAAGGTGCCGCTCGTCTCGGCGACCGGTTCGACGGCCATGGGCCGCGTTGTCGGTCCCCGCCTGTCACAGCGCTTTGCGCGATCGATCCTCGAACTCGGCGGCAACAATGCAGCGATCATCTGCCCAACGGCCGATCTTGACCTGACGCTGCGTGGCGTTGCCTTTTCGGCCATGGGCACGGCCGGTCAACGCTGCACGACGCTGCGTCGCCTGTTCGTGCACGAGAGCGTCTATGACAAGCTCGTTCCACGCCTGCAGAAGGCCTATGGCTCGGTGTCGATCGGCAACCCACTGGAAACGGGGACGCTTGTCGGGCCTCTGATCGACAGGCAGGCCTTTACGAACATGCAGTCGGCTCTTGAGCAAGCGAAGGCTGCCGGTGGCAAGGTTACCGGTGGCGAGCGCGTCGAGAACGGTGCGGGAGACGCCTTCTACGTCCGGCCGGCGCTCGTTGAAATGCCTGTTCAGGCCGGCCCCGTCGAGCATGAGACATTTGCGCCGATCCTCTACGTGATGAAGTACACGGATTTCGATGAGGCTCTGGAACTCCATAACGCGGTGCCGCAGGGATTGTCTTCTTCGATCTTCACGAACGATATGCGGGAGGCCGAGACCTTCGTTTCTGCTCGCGGTTCGGACTGCGGTATTGCCAACGTCAACCTCGGTCCGTCCGGGGCCGAAATTGGTGGTGCCTTCGGCGGTGAAAAGGAAACTGGCGGCGGTCGCGAATCTGGTTCGGATGCCTGGAAAGCCTACATGCGCAGGGCGACGAACACGGTCAACTACGGCAAGACGCTGCCGCTTGCCCAGGGCGTCAAGTTCGACGTCGAATGATCATTGCTGCATTGCAGCCGAAAGGGTGATGACATAACACGTCATCACCCTATTTCGTTTTGCAGGTTGCCATGCATTTCACCCTAGCTGCAGCGGAAACGCTCGTTGTCGATGCCTTGACGCGCAATCGTGTGGACGAGGCCAATGCGCGCTCGGTCGCCAGGGCACTCGTTGCCGCCGAAGCTGCCGGACAAGGCGGTCATGGCCTGCGCCGGGTCGAGGCCTACGCAAAGCAGGCGAAGGCAGGCAAGGTCGACGGATTTGCCAGGCCGCAACTCGAACGGCAGTTTCCCGCCGTCGTGCGCATCGATGCCTGCCATGGCTACGCCTATCCAGCCTTTGATCTTGCCGCTGCGGCGCTTCCGGAGATCGTCAGGGAGCAGGGTATCGCCTTGGCAGCGGTTCATCGTTCGCACCACGCCGGCGTGCTTGCCTTGACCGTCGAGCGCTTTGCGGACATGGGGTTTGTCGCTCTGATGGTTGCCAACGCCACGGCGTCCATGGCCGCCTGGGGCGGGCGCAAACCCGTCTTTGGAACGAATCCGATCGCGTTCGCCGCGCCGATCCCGGCAGCCGACCCGCTCGTTATTGACCTGGCGCTTTCGCGCGTCGCCCGCGGCAAGGTGATGGCTGCGCGCCAGAAAGGCGTCGCTATCCCTGCGGATTGGGCCTTTGACCGCAATGGCCAGCCGACGACGGATGCGGTTGCGGCACTCGAGGGGACGATGGCCCCATCCGGCGAAGCCAAGGGGGCAGCGCTGGCGATGATCGTCGAATTCCTCGCCGGCGCACTGACCGGGGCCAATTTCTCTTTCGAGTCCTCCTCGCTTTTTGACGACAAGGGTTCGGCGCCCGGCCTCGGGCAGATGCTTGTCGTGATCAATCCTGTCGCCAGCGGTGGAAAGGGCGTGGCGGAACGGCTGGCCAGGCTGGTGGACGAGATTTCATCCGACCCCGGAGTGCGGCTTCCGGGGCGTCGCGGCCAGACTGCCCGACGCCAGGCGCTGGAGCATGGCATCGATGTCGAGGACGAAGTGATTGCGACGATCTGCGAGCTCTAGAACGATTCTAAAGTTGATCAATGGTTTCAAGTATTTGTGATATTTGTGCCATCACTAAAACTTGAAATTCCAAATCAACAAAAATATACGGCTCATCATCCCGGGATCCCCGGTGAAACAATGGAGGGCTTCATGACAACTTCCCTTAATCGCCTTTCCGGCGCGCTGGCGCTTGCCGCCTCGCTCGTTGCCGCAACTTCGCTGGCCACCGGCGCCGCTGTCGCGCAGGAATCCGAAGGTATCGTCGTCTACAATGCGCAACACGAGAGCCTCGGGCGCGAGTGGATCGATGCGTTCACCAAGGCAACCGGCATCAAGGTAACGGTGCGCCAGGGCAGCGACATGCAGCTCGCCAACCAGATCGTCCAGGAAGGCGACGCGTCGCCGGCCGACGTATTCCTGACCGAGAACTCTCCGGCCATGACGCTGGTCGATGCCGCCGGCCTATTTGCACCGGTCGACAAGGAAACCCTCGAGCAGGTTCCAGAGCAATATCGTCCGTCTGATGGCATGTGGACCGGCATTGCCGCCCGTTCGACGGTTTTTGCCTACGACAAGACGAAGCTGACCGAAGACAAGTTGCCGAAGTCGCTGCTCGACCTCGCGGATCCGGTCTGGAAGGGTCGTTGGGGCGCTGCGCCTGCTGGTGCTGACTTCCAGGCGATCGTCAGCGCTTTGCTCGAGCTCAAGGGCGAGGAAGCGACCGCGGCCTGGCTCAAGGCGCTCAAGGAAAACTCCACGCCATATAAGGGCAACAGCGTCGCCATGAAGGCGGTCAATGCCGGCGAAGTCGAGGGTGCGGTGATCTATCACTACTACTGGTTCGGCGATCAGGCGAAGACCGGTGAGAACAGCAAGAACGTTGCCCTCCACTACTTCAAGAACCGGGATCCCGGCGCCTTCGTCAGCATTTCCGGCGGCGGCGTTCTGAAGTCGAGCCAGCATGCCAAGGAGGCTCAGACCTTCCTCAAGTTCGTCACCGGCAAGCCGGGCCAGGACATCCTCAAGAACGGCACGTCCTACGAATATGCGGTCGGCAAAAATGCAGCATCGAATGAGAAGCTCGTTCCGCTGGCTGATCTCGATGCACCGACGGTCGATGCAGCCAACTTGAACAGCAAGAAGGTGACGGAACTGATGACTGCCGCCGGCATCATCTAAGTCTTTCTGTCACGGGCCCGGGGGTTAAAACTGTTGCTTTTGGCTCAAGAAAAACGTAGGGCATGACGAAATCGGCAACCGCCTTTCATAGGCGGTTGCCTTCCTTTTTCAGCGTATAAAGGCGGCAGGCCTTGCTGCAGGACAACAGATTGCTTGTTCCCGGTCATGAAAGGCCGATGGTGCGGCCGGTGGCGGGAATAGATCGGCTGCGGGCGCGTTTGCCCCACGCTTCCGTCATCCTCTTTGCTTCCGTCGTGGCGCTGTTCAGTTTGGTTCCGCTTGGTTTCATCGGCTGGATAACCTTTGATGTCGGTTGGCAGACCGTCAAGGAATTGGTGTTTCGTGCGCGCGTTGGCGAACTGCTTGTCAACACGGTGCTGCTGGAAGCTTTTACCATTCCGCTGTCGATCGCCCTTGCCGTAACGCTGGCCTGGTTGGTCGAACGGACTGACATCCCCTTCGCCCGGCTTTGGTCGTGGTTGGCGGTTGCGCCGCTGGCGGTGCCGGCCTTTGTCCATAGCTACGCCTGGATCAGCGTCGTTCCCGGCATGCGTGGGCTGCAGAGCGGTGTCTTCGTCTCCGTACTGGCATACTTTCCGTTTCTTTATCTTCCGATCGCCGCTGCCTTGCGCCGGCTGGATCCAGCCATTGAGGATGCGGCCTCTTCCCTTGGCCTCGGCCCCTGGCGTTTGTTCTTCCGCACCATCTTGCCGCAGTTGCGTTTCGCCATCTGTGGCGGTTCGCTGCTGATCGGGCTGCACCTGCTCTCGGAGTACGGCCTCTTCGTGATGATCCGTTTCGACACTTTCGCAACCGCGATCGTCGACCAGTTCCAATCCGCCTATAATAGCCCGGCCGCCAACATGCTGGGTGGCGTTCTCGTCGCTTGCTGCCTGCTTCTGCTGGGTCTCGAAATCCTGTTGCGCGGCAATGAGCGGTATGCCCGCGTTGGATCCGGTTCTGCGCGGCCCGCGGATCGCCGTCGGCTCGGCGGGTTCATAGTGCCTGCGATCATACTGCAGGTGGGTCTGGCGGCTTTGACGCTCGGTGTTCCCTTGGTGACGCTGGTGCGGTGGCTCTATCTCGGCGGCCTCGAGGTCTGGCGCGTCGACACGGTCGGCAATGCGTTTGTGCAAACCATTATTCTTGCGATCGCCGGCGGCGTGCTTGCCACGATTGCCGCCGCGCCGATGGCCTGGCTTTCGGTCCGGGCGCCAGGGCGTCTGCAGCGCCTGCTCGAGGCCTGCCACTACTATGTCGGCTCGCTGCCGGGCGTGGTCGTCGCGCTCGCGCTGGTGACGATTACCGTCCGGCTTGTTCTGCCCCTGTACCAGACCTTCGCGACCCTCGTTGCTGCCTACATCCTGCTGTTCCTGCCGCGCGCCATGGTGGGCCTGCGCGCCAGCATCGCCCAGGCGCCCGTGGAGCTTGAGCGTGCTGCAATGGGTCTTGGCCGGACACCTGCCCAGGCCGTGCGACAGATCACCATGCGGCTGGCCGCGCCAGGCGCGGCCGCCAGCGTTGCGCTCGTCGGTCTCGGCATTACCAATGAGCTCACCGCGACATTGATGCTGGCGCCAAATGGGGTGGAGACACTTGCGACGAAGTTCTGGTCGCTGACCAGCGAGATCGACTACGTGGCGGCGGCGCCTTACGCATTCATGATGGTCGTGCTATCGCTGCCCCTCACCCTTCTTCTCTATGCCCAATCGAAACGGACTGCCGGACAATGACGCTGCTTACGATCGATCGCATCAGCAAGCGCTATGGGCATGTCCAGGCATTGCAGGACATCTCACTCGATGTCGCCGCCGGAAGCCGCACGGCCGTTGTCGGGCCATCAGGGTCGGGCAAGACGACGCTGCTGCGCATCATCGCCGGCTTCGAGCAGCCCGACGAAGGTCGTGTGACGCTTGACGGCGAGCTGCTGGCGGATGGACCGGTAGCGGTGCCTGCGCACAAGCGAGGCATCGGGATCGTGTCGCAGGACGGGGCGTTGTTTCCGCATCTGAGCGTTGCCGACAATATCGGTTTTGGCTTCGAGCGCGGCGCGCCCGATCGCGAACGACGCATCATCGACCTGCTCGATATGGTCGAGCTTGACCGCAACATGCTCACCCGTCGGCCACACCAGCTTTCTGGCGGCCAACAGCAGCGTGTGGCACTTGCCCGCGCGCTCGGCCGCAAGCCGCGTCTGATGTTGCTCGATGAACCGTTTTCGGCGCTCGATACCGGTCTGCGTGAGAATATGCGCAAGGCCGTGGCCCGCGTTCTTCAGTCCGCAGGCATCACCGCGATCCTCGTCACGCATGATCAGGCGGAGGCTCTCTCCTTTGCGGATCAGGTTGCCGTCCTGCGGGAAGGGAAGTTGATCCAGGCAGGGTCGCCGCAATCGGTTTACCTGCAGCCCCTCGATCGGGAGACAGCTCTGTTTCTCGGAGACGCGGTGATGCTTCCAGCCATCGTTCGCGACGGCTTTGCCGATTGTGCGCTCGGCCGGGTCGCCGTCGACGGCGGCCATAAAGGCAAGGTCGAGATCATGCTGCGGCCCGAACAGATTAGGGTCGTTCCCGATGAAAGCGCGCAGACCTATCGCGGACGGGTCGTCGAAGTGGAATTCGGCGGGGCGACCTGCACCGTCGCCGTGTCGCTTGAAGGCGTTGCCCTTCCGCCGATCATGATCAAGACGTCAAGCGTGGCGCTTCCCGAGCGCGGAGATCATGTCCGCCTCGACATCGCCGGCAAGGCTCATGTTCTTGGAAGCCGCTGATCAGGCGATCTTACGTTCGGAACTCTCGCCTTCCGACAACCAGCCACCGCTAAAGCCTGCCAGTTCGAGGCCGCGGCGGATGACCGGTGAGCGTCGCATCAGACCCCAGATGAAGTCCGAGCGGTCATTCTCGATCGTCATGACCAGTAGGCCTTGGTCGATGCCGACGCAGCGATCGTCGACCCAACCTTCAGGTCGCTTGGTCTTGACAGTCGGGTTGAATCCACCGGGGAAGCGATCCTCGTAGAGCAGGTTCGGATAGGTGGACATCAGGGCGCGAAGGCCATCGAGCGAGGCCTGGCGGTCATATGGGAGCGATGCAAGCGCTGCCCACGGTGCGATTGTGCCATCATCGGGCCCGAGCGGTGCGCCACGCGCGGCATAGCCGAGCACGCGCGGATGGCGACCGCCGCGCATGTTGCGGGTCGGAGGCGGACCATCCGAAGCGGACAGTCCCCAGATGTCCTTGTTGTAGCCGACGAAGTGGCTGGGATTGCGCTCGGCGTAGTCCCGCTGCACGGCGATCGATATCTGCGTGTTGCGGAAATAATCCCAGTTTCGTTCGGCCATCGCCTTGTCCTGGATTCCACGGAAATCGATCCAGGCATGCGAGAAGAAGTGAATGAAGAGCGGGCCGGCATAGACATAAGGTTGGTCGCCGAACAGCATCCACGAATAGCTCGCGGTAAAGGCATCGTAGCTCGACGCCGGGATCGGATGTGTTGGGGAAGCGAGGGCCAGCGTATAAAGCAGGATCGCTTCGTCGTAGCCCTGCCAGCGCCAGCGCAGGAAGCCGCTGCCCGGCTTCCAGCCCATGCAGACGGTCTGGCCCTTGTTCAGCGCCCAGTGCCAGTCGATTCTCTCGTAGACCAAACTCGCGAGCCTGCGGATCTCCGTCTCGTCTTCGGTGTTGCGGTCGAAATAGGCCGCCGCGGTCAACATGCCTGCGACGAGAAGCGTGGTGTCGATCGTCGACAACTCGCTGTTCCAGGCGCGGTGGCCGGTGTCCATGTGCAGGAAATGATAGAAGAAACCGCGATAGCCGATCGCGTGCCGCTCACGACCTTGGTGGCCGTTGGCAAAGAAGCATAGCGTCTTCAGCGTGTATTCGATCGCGTCGGAACGCTGCATCCAGCCGCGCTCGACTGCGACGGGATAGGACGACAGGGAAAAGCCGACCGCGGCGATGCTGCAGGGAACGCCCGCGATGGAGGTGTCCGCGACCAGCCCGTTTTCGGGATTGTAGTGCTTCGGGAAATAATTGAATGCGCCTTGCTGAAGCCTGTCGATCAGCGCGGCATCCGTTTCCTCGGTCCGTTGTAACATACGTGCCAAGCCCAACTTGTTGTCCAGTCCCCGGTTCAACATGGTGAAGCACGATTCGCAAATCAATCATTTTTGAAGGCGTTGCGACCGAACGACCCATCGACCGTTCTGCTCTGCTACCGACCCAATGGCATTTCCACACTGCGCCAAGGTGCGGTGGCAGCAAGCCACTGCCGCGTTCGTGTCTCCGGATCGGGGTTCAGGGTAATATCGGTCACGACGGCAGCGCTGTCGGCGCCCTGAGACAAAACGCCCTCGATTCGATCGACGTTCAACCCGCCGATGGCGACGAGCGGCAGGTCGCCGAGGCGCGACTTCCATAGGCGCAGGCGTTCCGGTCCTTGCGGCGACCATTTCATCTGCTTGAGAATGGTCGGATAGATCGGACCGAGCGCGATGTAGTCCGGCTTTGCCGCTAGCGCCGTCTCAAGTTCCGCATCGTCGTGGGTGGACAGCCCAAGCTTCAGGCCGGCGGCACGAATGGCGCCGAGATCGGCCGCTTCCAGATCTTCCTGACCGAGGTGGACGAAATCGCATCCTTCTTCGACGGCAAGCTGCCAGTAGTCGTTGATGATGAGCTGACAGCCATGCTTAGCGCAAATCGCCTTCGCGGTTCGGATTTCGGTGCGCAGCTCGGCCGTCTCTTTATCCTTGATCCTGAGCTGCACGAGCTTGACGCCGAGCGGTACCAGCCGTGCGATCCATTCGGCGCTATCGACGATGAGATAGAAGGGATCTAGCATCATGCAAATACGGCCTTTCCGATGATGGGTGTCGAGGGAACCGCGACATCGCGCGGTTCGAGCATGCCCGCACCGAAAGCCTCGCGGCCGGACTCGATCGCCTTGGCAAACGCGCCCGCCATGGTAGCCGGGTTGCCGGCACCGGCGACGGCGGTGTTCAGGAGGACGGCATCGAAGCCGAGCTCCATGACGGTCGCCGCATGTGATGGCCGCCCGATCCCGGCATCAATAATGAGCGGAATGTCAGGGAAATGTGCGCGCATTGAACGCAACGCCGAGAGGTTGAGCGGTCCCGTCGCACTGCCGATCGGGGCGCACCATGGCATCAATACCCGACAACCCGCTTCGAGCAGCTTCTCGGCCACCACGAGGTCGTCGGTCGTGTAGGGAAAGACCTCAAAGCCCTCGGCGGAAAGGATGCGGGCGGCTTCCACCAAGCCGAAAACATCAGGCTGAAGCGTATCTTGATTGCCGATCACCTCCAGCTTGATCCAACTGGTGCCGAAGAGCTCGCGCGCCATCTTGGCTGTCAGCACGGCCTCGGAGACGCCATGGCAGCCCGCGGTGTTCGGCAGAACTCGAACGCCGAATGCCCGTATCATCTCGAAGAAGGCACTGCCGCTCCGTCCGCCCGCGGTCTCGCGGCGGAGCGAGACGGTGACGATCTCCGTTCCCGATCGCTTGACGGCCTCCGCGAGGGTCGCAGGTGAAGGATACCGTGCGGTGCCGAGAAGCAGGCGGGAGGAGACTACGGTGTCGTAGAGCGTCAGCATGGTCAGCCTCCCTGCATCGGCGACAGGATTTCGATCCGGTCGTTGTCGTTGAGCGCGTGGTCGGCGCGGTCCTCACGGTGGACGATTTCGCCGTTGACGGCGGTCGCCAGCCAGTCGCCTTCGTATTCCATCAGCGTCAGCAGTTCGGACAAGGTTGGCGCAGCGAAGTCGTGATACTCGCCGTTGACGATCAGTTTCATCGGCAATTTCCTCCTGGTTCGGTTCTGGAGAAGACAAGGTCCACAGCTTCCTGCGCCATGGTAGGCGCCAGCAGGAAGCCGTGGCGATAGAGGCCGTTGAGCACGACCGCCTCGGCCTCGCGGGTCACGCGTGGAAAATTGTCGGCGAATGCCGGCCGGATGCCCGCGCCGGTTTCGATAACGGTAGCGTCCGCAAAGGCGGGATGCACAGCGTAGGCGGCGTTCAGCAGTTCCATCATCGAACGCGCCGAGATGGGACCGGCGAACTCGGTCTCGATCATGGTGGCGCCCACCATGAACAGGCCATTTCCACGCGGAACGATATAGACGGGGAAGCGCGGATGCAGCAGGCGAACGGGTCTGGCGAGGTCGACTTCGGGCGTGCGTAGATAGAGCATTTCGCCGCGCACGCCGCGAAGGCCGCTCGTTTGCCCAATGCGTGCTGCGCCCGTGCAATCGACGATGTCGTCGTAGCCGGTGGTCTCGGCCACTTGGTCGATGAATGCTACGCGCCGAGCGGCGAGCTTTTCTCGCAGTAGACCCAGCACTCGTCTCGGATCGAGATGTCCTTCCAGCGGGAAGAACAGAGCACGCCTGAAGCGGCCTGCGAGAGCCGGCTCCAATGGGCCGATCTGCTCCTCGCCCAGCCATTCATGGCCGCTGGTGCGGCTGGCAAAGCGATCGAGTTCACCCTGGTCGCGCGCGGGGGCAACGACCAGCGTGCCGTTTCGGTGTACCTCGCCGGGCAGCATCATGTCCCACCGATCGATGGCACCGCGGCCACGCAGCAAGACGGCTTCGTCCGCGCCTTCACGCTCACACCACGGTGCCAGCATGCCGCCCGCGAGCCATGATGCTGCCTGGCCGAAATCTGGATTCGGATCCATAACGGTGACGTCAGCACTTCGAAGAGTGAGTTCGTGCGCGACCGTGAGGCCGGCAACGCCGGCCCCTTTGACGAGGACATGCATCTCAGTCACGCGACTCTTGGATGGTATCGATCGGCATATAGAGATCGCCACCCTCGCGGTATTTCGCCGCCATGGCGTCGAGCCCTTCTTTCTGCGCTTCAGCGCGGATGTCGTGCGAAATCCGCATCGAGCAGAACTTCGGGCCACACATGGAGCAGAAGTGCGCCACCTTGTGCGCTTCCTTCGGCAGCGTCTCGTCGTGGAAGCTGCGGGCCGTCTCCGGATCGAGCGACAGGTTGAATTGATCCTCCCATCGGAATTCGAAGCGGGCGCGCGACAGCGCATCATCGCGCGATTGAGCTGCCGGGTGACCCTTGGCGAGATCGGCGGCGTGGGCGGCGATCTTGTAGGTGATGACGCCGGTCTTCACGTCGTTGCGGTCGGGGAGACCCAGATGCTCCTTCGGGGTGACGTAGCAGAGCATCGCCGTACCGAACCAGCCAATCATCGCAGCACCGATGCCCGAAGTGATGTGGTCATAGCCCGGGGCGATATCTGTCGTCAGTGGTCCCAGCGTGTAGAAAGGCGCCTCGCCGCAGACGGCGAGCTGCTTGTCCATGTTTTCCTTGATCTTGTGCATCGGGACATGGCCCGGGCCCTCGATCATGACTTGGCAGTCCTTGGCCCAGGCGATCTTCGTCAGTTCGCCGAGGGTCTCCAGCTCGGCGAATTGTGCGGCGTCGTTGGCGTCGGCAATCGAACCCGGACGCAGGCCGTCGCCGAGCGAGAAGGAGACGTCATAGGCGCGGCAGATGTCGCAGATCTCCTCGAAATGCTCGTAAAGGAAGCTTTCGCGATGGTGATGAAGACACCACTTGGCCATGATAGAGCCGCCGCGTGAAACGATGCCGGTGACGCGGTTGACCGTAAGTGGGATGTAGTGAAGCCGCACGCCGGCATGGATCGTGAAATAGTCGACGCCCTGCTCCGCCTGCTCGATGAGCGTATCGCGATAGACCTCCCAGGTCAGGTTCTCGGCGATACCCTCGACCTTCTCCAGCGCCTGATAGAGCGGCACGGTGCCGATCGGCAGCGGCGAGTTGCGGATGATCCATTCGCGGATGTTGTGGATGTTGCGGCCGGTGGAGAGATCCATCACGGTGTCGGCGCCCCAGCGCGCGGCCCAGACCATCTTCTCGACCTCTTCGGCCATCGAGGAGGTGACGGCGGAGTTGCCGATATTGGCGTTGATCTTCACCAGGAAGTTCCGGCCGATGATCATCGGCTCGGCTTCCGGGTGGTTGATGTTGGCGGGGATGATGGCGCGGCCGGCGGCGACTTCCTGTCGGACGAATTCCGGGGTGACGTGATCGGGAATATGGGCGCCGAAGCTCTCACCGTCGCGCACAATTGCCTCGGCCTTAGCCTTGCGGCCGAGATTTTCGCGGATGGCGATGAACTCCATCTCGGGCGTGATGATACCGGCGCGCGCATAGGCGAGCTGGGTCACGGCCTTGCCGTCCTTGGCGCGGAGCGGTTGGCGCTTGGCGGGAAATTCCGGCGTCAGCCGCTCGCCGCTGGCAAAGCCGTTATCCTCGGGGCGCACCTGGCGACCCCGATAGGCTTCGACGTCGCCGCGCGCGAGCACCCAGCTGCGGCGCAGTTCCGGAAGCCCCTGCTCGATGCTGATGTCAGCGCCTTCGACCGTATAGATGCCGGAGGAATCATAGACCGTGACCGGTGGCTCGCCCGATGTCGGGTGGACGCTGATTTCGCGCATCGGCACGCGGACATCGGGGTGAATGTCCCCAGGGATGTAGATTTTCCGAGAGGCCGGTAGGGGGCCTGTTGTGACGGTCGGGGTGATGGTCTTTGCGGCAATATTCATGGTTTGAGGCTCCAAGTTTTAAGTTTGGAGACCCAGTCCTCAGCCGGAATGATGAAAAGACGCCGGCACGGATTCCACGCGTGAATCCAATGCTTTCGAGCGCTTGCACCGTCCCTACGCCAGTATGAACTGGATCAGGTTCAACGGGTCACTGCGCACGATAGCAGTATCTCAGCCCCTTGCCGGGACCCCCCTGGTGAATGTCAAAAGGTTAGAGCCAGAGCAGCAAAGCTGTCAAGCCGACTGCCGCAACTACATGGAAAGGTCCAGAGCGCGGCCTTCGAAGAGGCGGCTCTGCGAACCCTCAAGATGCGCCTTCATCAAAGCCCGCGCGTCTTCCGCACGTCCTTCGACGATGGCGAGGTAGATCTTGTTGTGCTCCTCGTAGACCTGCTCGAGGCCCTGACGCGGACCAAGCAGCGATAGGCCGTGAAGGTGCATGCCGACGGCGATGTGGGCCTTCAGGGCATCGATCGAGGCTGTGTAATAGTGGTTGTTGGCGGCTTCGGTGACGGCCCGATGGAAGGTGAAGTCGGCGTCGGTGCGATGGAGCTGGTGGCTGGTCGCCTCGCGCAGATCGGCGAGCGCTGCGGCAATCCTCTGGATCGCCGCTTCGTCACGGCGCTTGGCAGCAAAGTAGGCGGCGGCAGGCTCGATCGTCAGTCGAAACTCGTAGCAGCGCTGGATATCGGCGATCGTCTTGACCGGCGAATAGGAAAGCTGCGTCGTCGGCGAACCGTGGGCGCTGACGAAGGTGCCGGCTCCCTGACGGGCATAGACGATGCCTTGATCGCGCAACCGTGCCAAGGCGTCGCGCACGATCGGACGCGACACGCCGAGCATCGATGCAAGCTCATGCTCACCGGGAAGCCGCGAATCCGGCGGATAGTTTCCCGAGCGGATACGCTCCTGCAACTGGTCGAAGACGCGATCGACCAGCTTGACGGCCTTGCCGCGCTCCGGCTTTGCCGCAGGCGCCGCTTGCGCGTTCGCCGGTACACCGTTTGCTTCGTCCACCTTCACTCTCCCCGTCGGCATGAACTATGCCGCCTGATTCTGCGCGATCAGTCTTACCAAACTATCCGAATTACCGAAGCCCCCGGACTTCACCGCGCAGCGCAGACGCAGGCCGTCTGCCGTTACGACGTCGAACCACGGAATACCCGCCTCGATTTCGCCCTGCGGCCTCAGAACCCGAATGCCGAGCTCGCGAAAAACTGCCAGTGCCGTATCGCCACCGCCGACCATCAGCATGTCCGGGCGCGTCATCTCTATGATGGATTTTACGCCTTTTGCGAAGCGGTCGGCAACTGCCACGGCTTCGCCGCTGATTTCGCCAGTACAGCGGACGAGTAACGGCAAGCCAACTTGTGCGTCGGAAGGCACTGCTCCCATGGATGCATCGATGGCAGCGGCGAGGCAGCCGGTACCCTCCAGCCTGGCCATTTGTGCTGTTGTGATCGGGTCGCGGGAGCCGAAGGCAAAGACGGTCCGGCTCGATGCGGCAAAAGCGTTGCTTGTCCTGTTCGACTGTCCGATCTTGCGGGCAAGTGCAGCTCCGATACCGCGGGCGCCGACAGCAAGGGCCCTCTTCCAATCGCGTGCCTCAACCACTTGGTCGAGATCGCTGTCCGTTTCGGCATCGCGGACCAGCACTTCGGTTCCACCACTTGCATCGAAAAGCTCGGCAATCGGCAGCGGCTTGTCGACACCACGACCGACGACGTGACCGTTGTGGGTCAAACGGTCCTGATCGGGAATGGCCGGCGCCACCACGATTGTCTCGTGACCGAAGACGGCAGCCAAAGCTACGCTTTCCGCTGCAACGTTCCCCTTGAGCCGGGAGTCGATCTTTTTCAGAACGATTTGAGGCGAGGCGGCAAGAAGGGCCTTCGCCGCAGCGCTGACCCTTCCTGCCGCTTCCTCCTCCGGGAGAGCTCTCGAAGCCGTGTTGACCACCACGACCTCGCAACCGGTCGCAAGCGTTTCCGATATGGCACTGACGTCGATCGCGACAGCGACGGAAAGTCCGGCGTCGACAAAGGGGGTTCCCGTGTCGAGCGCGCCGGTCAAATCGTCAGCGATGATCGCGACCTTCAGCGTCATGCAGTCTGTCCTGAGTTGACAG
>Ga0102591_1001994_pt1 | contig 24331 bp, 20 predicted proteins | sample AraplaCol_mCL_r2_2_FD_76860 | JGI IMG/M metagenome (GOLD analysis project Ga0102591, IMG submission 76860) | Arabidopsis root microbial communities from North Carolina, USA - plate scrape MF_Col_mCL_r2 (SPADES assembly) (version 2) | ecosystem: Host-associated > Plants > Roots > Endosphere... | reverse complement strand
CAACGACGCCGCGCTGCTCACGGCCGTGGGCCGCATGTGCGCGCGCGTCAGGCTCTGGGGCAAGGCGAAGCCCTACCTCGAACGCGCCCTCGCCATCGAGCCCAGCGCCGCGGCATGGGAAGCACTCGGCGACGTCTACGTCGGCGAAGACCACGCAGAGCTCGCGCAGCGCTGCTACAGCAACGCGCTCTCGCTGGCGCGGGGCGAAGGCACCGAAGCCCTGCCGGAAGAACTGCGCAGCCGCCGCATCGATACGCGCGTGACAGCGGTGGAAGAGCGCGACCAGCACGGCGTGCCGCGACTGTCGCCGTGATGCGTCAGCCTGTCGCCGCTCAGTGTTTTGCCCCGGGCGGTGCCCATTGCCCTTGTCTTGCGCAGCGATGAGCGCGGGCCTGAAGCGAGTCGATCTCCGCGGCCGCTTTGCCGGCGTAGGCGCCGGGGGCGTCGAGTTGCGCGTACAACGCGGCGCATTGCCGAGGTGTGTCTGCGCTCGTCGCGAAAGGTGCGAGCGCATGGCGCACTGGCCCGACGGCCCAGCAGGCGGCGGCTGCTGCCGCGATCCACGGCACCCACGGAAGCCACGCGCGCGCTTTCCGTCGTAGCGCACCTGAGTGCGAAGGCGTCTTGTGCCAGTCGTCGGCCACGACGCCATCCCCGTCGCGCCCAGGCGCGCTCCGACGGGGCGACGGTGACGGCGGCGGCGATGTGAACGCCGACTTCCACGCGTCGAGCAACGCGTCGGACACGTAGAGTCGTAGCCATTGCGGCAGAGACTCGTCGAGACCGTGTACCTCCGGCCAACGTCGCGCGACGTTGGCGTCGATCGACGTTTCCGCACGCGCGAACAGCGCGATCCATTCGTCGCGTCGACGCTCGTCGTACGCGAGCCACGCCTCGCGCTGCGCGAGCACGGCGCGTATCCACTCGCCACGTTCTCCGAGTGGTGGCAGATGTTCGGCGTCGTACCAGCGAAACGATGCAGCGGCGGCCGCGACGACGTCGGCGCGTCGGGCGATGCGCTGGCGCATCAGCAGGTCGATGAGGTGTTCTTCGAACTGACCTGGCGCGTCGATGTAGCGCGTCCGAAGTTCGGCGACCGCCTGCGTCAGGAGGGCGGGAATCGTTTCGGCAGGCTGGCTGCCGACATCCGCGGCGAAGCCGAGCGCGAGGATCAGCGTGGGATCGGTCGCTCGCCCCTCGACGTCAGCGTCGTCGGGCCGCGATGGCGAGACCGGAGTCGCCGGCGTCGCGGTGCCGGTGGCCACGACGCTCAGGCCCCGCAGCGCGCGATCGTCCTGATCCACGCCGGCCTGCACCGCGGCACCCAGCACGGCGATCTGCTCCGGATCGATGGTGACAGTGCCGCTGCGCCCGAACATCTGCGCGACGAGCGCACGAATCGCCGGCATGCGGGTGGCGCCGCCCGCGAGCACGATCGCCTCCAGGTCGGCGGCGCGCACGCGTGCCAGGCGCATCGCACGCTCGATGGGATACCAGAGGCGATTGATCAGTGGCTGGGCGAGCGTCGCGAACGTGTCGCCGTCGAGGGTCACCCGCACCGTCGTCTCGCCGTCCCGGATCATCATCGTCGCGGAGCCGCGCGTCGAGATGTCGTGCAGTGCGTCCTCGGCATCCTGCGTGAGCCGGGCGAGGAAAGCAGGGTCGCCGCGGCGATCCGCGGCCACGCCGCTCGCGAAAGCATGCGCAACGATGACGTCGATGAAGTCGAGGGCGCCCAGCCTGTCGTCTCCCGCGCCGCCGCGAACCTGGATCACGTCGTCGGACACACCAACCACCGCGACGTCGAACGTACCCGCGCCGAGGCGGAAGATCAGCGACCGCGTCTCGTCGCCGAACGCGTGCAACGCATGCATCAGCGCGACCGCCGTGGATTCGTCGATGAGGCGCACGACCTTCAGGCCGGCGAGTTCGGCGGCCAGCCGGGTCGCATCGCGCTGCGTCGGGGTAAAGCACGCGGGAACGGTGAGCACGGCATCGGTGATCGCATGCCCGAAGTGCGCTTCCGCGTCGGCGCGAAGCGAACGGAGCACGAGCGCCGACAGCTCTTCGGGCCGGAAATCGCGCTCGCCGATGCGCACGCGATGCTCGCTGCCCATCGCTCGTTTGAACACCGTCGCCACCGAGGACGGGTCCGTACGCCGTCGCTCGTACGCCGCCTTGCCGACGAGCAGGCGTCCGTCCTCCGCGAAACCGACGCACGACGGCGTCGCGGTAGCGCCTGAGGCGTTGGGGATCAGTCGTGGCGCGCCATCGACCCACGCCGCGGCGCGGCTATGGGTGGTCCCCAAGTCGATGGCGATGATCACGCGGTCCGTCCCCCGATGTGCCTCCGTGCCGCGCGACGCCCGTCAGAGCGCGGTGAGGTTCGCGTAAGCGTAAACCAACCACTTGCTTCCGGCATCCTCGAAATTCACCTGCACGCGCATGTGGGCACCGGCGCCTTCGGCACTCACGATCGTGCCTTCGCCGAACTTCGGATGGCTCACGCGCTGGCCGAGGCTGATGGGCGACGCTTCTTCGAGCGACGCGCTGGCGTAGCGATCGGCGTACGCGGGGCGGGAAACCTGCACGCGCGGGCGCAGTTCGTCGATCAGCTGCGGCGGAATCTCGCCGAGGAAGCGCGACGGCCGGGCGAGCATTTCGGTGCCGTGCATGCGGCGCGATTCCGCATGCGACAGGTAGAGCCGCTCGCGTGCACGCGTGATGCCGACATAGGCGAGACGACGCTCTTCTTCGAGCCGGTTTTCTTCCTCGGTGGAGCGTTGGCTCGGGAATAGACCTTCCTCCATGCCGACGAGGAAAACCACCGGGAACTCGAGGCCTTTCGCCGAGTGCAGCGTCATCAGCTGGACGCAGTCGTCCCACGCTTCGCCCTGGCCTTCGCCGGCTTCCAGCGCCGCGTGCGAGAGGAACGCGGACAATTCGTTGAGACCGGCGTCGGTGTCCTCGGGTGTCATCTCGAAACGGCTGGCAACGTTCACCAGCTCGTCGAGGTTCTCCACCCGCGCCTCGCCGTTGCCGCGTTTGTCGTTCTCGTAGAAGTCGCGCAGCCCGGTGTGGATGATCGCGTGCTCGATCTGCTCCGCGAGATCGAGCGCCGTCGGGTTCTCGTCGGTGTCGGCGTCCCCACGTCCCGCGAAGGTACGCGCGAGGTTGTCGATCAGGCCGATGAACGCCTTGACCGCGTTCTTCGCGCGGCCGGCCATCGAGCCGATCGACGCTTCCGTCAACGAGGCTTCCCACATGGAGCTGCCGTCGGAGCGCGCGCGGCGGCGCAGTTCGTCGAGCGTGCGGTCGCCGATGCCGCGCGGCGGCGTATTCACCGCGCGCTCGAAGGCGGCGTCGTCGTGGCGGTTCGACGCGAGTCGCAGGTACGACAGGGCGTCCTTGATCTCCGCGCGGTCGAAGAAGCGCAGGCCGCCGTAGACGCGGTAGGGCAGGTCGCGCTGGATCAGCTGTTCTTCGAAGTTGCGCGACTGCGCGTTGGACCGATAAAGGATGGCGCAGTCGCGTGCGTTGCCGTGCTCGGCCACATGCTCGCGAATGCGCTCGATGACGAAGCGCGCCTCGTCCTGTTCGTTATAGGCGGCATACAGCGCGATGCGTTCGCCTTCGCCGCCATCGGTCCACAGCTGCTTGCCGAGACGACCGCCGTTGCGGGAAATCACCGCGTTGGCGGCGTTGAGGATCGTCGACGTCGAGCGGTAGTTCTGTTCGAGGCGGATGGTCTTCGCGCCCGGAAAATCGTTGAGGAACTGCTGCACGTTCTCGACTTTCGCGCCGCGCCAGCCATAGATCGCCTGGTCGTCGTCGCCCACCACGAACGCCTGCCCGGTCGACCCGGCAAGCACGCGGATCCACGCGTACTGCAGCGTGTTCGTGTCCTGGAACTCGTCGATCAACAGGTAGCGCCAGCGATCCTGGTAGTGCTTCAGCACCTGGGGATCCTTCAGCCAGAGCTCGTGTGCGCGCAGCAGCAACTCGGCGAAGTCGACGAGGCCCGCGCGCTGGCACTGCTGTTCGTACGCCTTGTAGATCTCGACGAAGGTGCGCGTGACCGGGTGGTCGCGATGTTCGATCGCGTCCGGGCGCTTGCCCTCGTCCTTCCAGTTGTTGATCTGCCATGACGCCTGCCGCGGCGGGAACCGTGCTTCGTCGAGGCCCATGCCTGCGATCACGCGCTTGATCAGGCGCTGCTGGTCGTCCGAGTCGAGGATCTGGAAGCCTTCGACGAGCCCGGCCTCGCGCCAGTGGCGCCGCAGCAGCCGATGGGCGATACCGTGGAACGTGCCGACGGTGAGGCCCTGCGTACCGCCGGGCACGATGCCGTCCAGCCGCGCGCGCATCTCGCCCGCCGCCTTGTTGGTGAACGTCACCGCCAGGATCGCCCACGGGGGCACGCCTTCGACCTGGGTCAGCCAGCCGATACGGTTGGTGAGCACGCGGGTCTTGCCGGAGCCGGCGCCGGCGAGGATCAGGTAATGGCCGGGCGGGGCGCTGACGGCCTCACGCTGGGCATCGTTCAGGGAGTCGAGCAGGTGGGAAACATCCATCCACCCATTGTAGCGGAGGGGCGCGCGAGGCTCCCCTCCGCTCGCGGACGTCTCAGCGCTTCCGGGCGATACCCGCCACGGCCACGATGCCGCCAATCACGATGCCGGCGATACCCACCCACTGGGGAATGGCCTTGTCGTGGGTGGCTTCGATCTTCGCGGGCCCGATGGACGCGACGGTATCCGTCTTGCTGTAGCTGCCGTTGCCCAGCGTGACCCACAGGCCGAGGCCGATCAGGATCACACCCACGATAATGAGACCAGCACGCATAGGAATTCCTCCCGTTCTAAGGTGGCGCCGAGCATGCTGTCACGTATGTGCAGGGTCCGTGTGCGGACGGCTCGGCCAAGGCTCCCCAGGGTCGTGGGAGCGGCCTCGGCCGCGATGGGTGCTCGCCGCCAGCATCCATCGCGGCCGAGGCCGCTTCCAGAGAAGGGCGCCGGAGTCGACCGAAGCGCAAAAAAAACCCCGAGAGCCAGGGGAGCTCTCGGGGCCGGTGGATGATGCGATCCAGGGGAAGATCGGTCATCCGGAGGGTGACTCCAGGGAGGAGGAGTCCACCGATGAGACGCCGTTGCGTGCGTCCGAAGATATAGACGTCCAGCGAGGGGGAAAGTTGCAACGGCGTCCGAAAAAAGTCAGTTCACGTTCATTCGCAATAGAATCAGTGCTTTGCGCGTGGCGAACATGAACGACTATACGGAAATCTCATGTCTGGAAGGCCAGCGCGCACGCGCCTTCCGCCGATCTGTGACGAAGGTCGCAGGCTCGCTGCGCGATTTGCCGGAATCGCGCGCCCTCGTCGGCGAGCATGCGCGACCTATCGCCCGGCTCCTGAGGACGGAGGCTCAGTGTGCCTCGTCCCAGTTCGCGCCCACGCCGATGTCGACCTGCAGAGGCACGCTGAGTTCGGCCGCGCCGGTCATGTGCGTCTCGATGCCCGCGCGGATCTCGTCGACCGCGTCGGCGCGCACTTCAAAGACGAGTTCATCGTGCACCTGCATCAGCAGGCGCACGTCGTCGCGCGGTTCGATCCAGCCGGCGACGGCGATCATCGCGCGCTTGATGATGTCCGCGGCGGTGCCCTGCATGGGCGCGTTGATCGCCGCGCGTTCCGCACCGGCACGATGCGACGGGTTTCGCGACTTCAGGTTTTCCAGGTACAGCCGACGGCCGAACAACGTCTGCACGTAGCCGTCGCGATGCGCCTGCTCGCGCGTCGCGTCCATGAAGGCGCGCACGCCGGGATAGCGGGAGAAATAGCGGCCCATGTAGTCGGAGGCTTCGCCCCGATCCACGCCGAGCTGCCGGGCGAGGCCGAACGCGCTCATGCCGTACATCAGGCCGAAGTTGATCGCCTTCGCCGCGCGTCGCTGGTTCGGCGTGACCTCGTCGGGCGTGACGCCGAAGACTTCCGCCGCCGTGGCGCGGTGCACGTCGCCGCCTTCGCGGAACGCGCGCACGAGGCCTTCGTCGTTCGACAGGTGCGCCATGATGCGCAGCTCGATCTGCGAATAGTCGGCCGCGACGATGCGCCAGCCTTCGGGCGCCACGAACGCCTGGCGGATGCGGCGGCCTTCTTCCGTGCGCACCGGGATGTTCTGCAGGTTGGGGTCGGACGAACTGATGCGGCCCGTCGCCACCGCGCCCTGGTGGTAGCTGGTGTGCACACGGCCCGTGCGCGGATTGACGATGCCCGCCAGCTTGTCGGTGTACGTCGAACGGAGCTTCGCGAGGCCGCGGTATTCGAGGATCAGGCGCGGCAACTCGTGGGTGTCCGCGATCGCCTCCAGCGCCTCTTCGTTCGTCGAGGGCTGTCCGGTCGGCGTCTTGATCTTCGCGGCGAGGCCCAGTTCGTCGAAGAGCACGGCCTGCAGCTGCTTCGGCGAGTCGAGGTTGAACTCGTGACCGGCCGACGCGTACGCCTGCGACTGCAGTTCGACCATGCGCTTGCCGAGCTGCTGGCTCTGCTTGCGAAGTTCGTTGGCGTCGATCAGCACGCCGGTGCGTTCCATCTTCGCGAGCACCGGCACGAGCGGCATCTCGATGTCGGTGTACACCGCGCGCAGCGACGGTTCGTCCTCGAGCTTCGCCCACAGCGCCTGGTGCAGGCGCAGCGTGATGTCGGCATCCTCGGCGGCATAGCGGCAGGCCGTGTCGCAGTCCACCTGCGAGAACGGGATCTGCTTCGCGCCCTTGCCGGCCACGTGTTCGTACTTGATCGTGGTGTAGCCGAGGTAGCGCTGCGCCAGCGAATCCATGTCGTGGCGCGTCGCGGTGGCGTTGTAGATGTACGACTCCAGCATCGTGTCGTGCTTCAGCCCGCGCAACGCGATGCCATAGTGCGAGAGCACGTTGATGTCGTACTTGCCGTGCTGGCCGACCTTGGGTCGCGTCGGGTCTTCCAGGATCGGCTTCAGCGCGCCAAGCACGTGCTCGGGCGACAACTGCCGCGGCGCGCCCGGATAGTCGTGGGTCAGCGGCACGTAAGCGGCCTTGCCGGGTTCCACCGCGAGCGACAGGCCGACGATGTCCGCGCGCATCGCATCGATGCTGGTCGTCTCGGTATCGAACGCGATCAGCGGCGCGGTCTCGAGCTTCTCGAGCCAGGCGGCGAGACGTTCCTCGGTGACCACGAGTTCGTATTCGCCTTCCGCCGAGAGCGCGGCGTCGAGCGGTGCCGCCGCCGGTGCCGGTGCCGCCACGGCGGGGGCGGGGGTCGCGGCCGGTTCGCCGCCGGCGTCCAGCTCCTTCAGCGCGGCCTTGAAGTCGTAGCGCGCGTACAGTTCGCGCAGCGCGTCGACGTCGCGCTCGCGCATGGCGAGGTCGGTGGGGCCGTGTTCGAGCGGCACGTCGGTGCGGATGGTGACGAGTTCGCGCGAGAGCGGCAGGCGCGGAATCGCCGCGCGCAGGTTTTCGCCGATCTTGCCGCCGATCCTGTCGGCGTTCGCGAACAGGGCGTCCAGCGTGCCGTACTCGCCGAGCCATTTCGCGGCCGTCTTCGGACCGCATTTCTCCACGCCCGGCACGTTGTCGATGCTGTCGCCCATCAGCGTGAGGTAGTCGACGATCTGCTCGGGACGCACGCCGAATTTCTCGATGACGCCGTCGATGTCCATCGTGGAGTTCGACATGGTGTTGATCAGCACGATGTGCGCGCCGACCAGCTGCGCGAAATCCTTGTCGCCGGTGGAGATGATCGTGTCGATACCCTGCGCAGCGGCCTGCACGGCGAGCGTGCCGATCACGTCGTCGGCTTCCACGCCTGGCACGCAGATGATCGGGAAACCCAGCGCGCCGACGATCTTCATCATCGGGTCGATCTGCGCGCGCAGGTCGTCGGGCATCGACGGCCGGTTCGCCTTGTACGCGGGGTACAGGTCGTCGCGGAAGGTGCGGCCCGGTGCGTCGCACACGAACGCCACGTAGTCGGACCCGGCCTTCATCGTCGTGCGCAGCATGTTGACGATGCCGAACAGCGCGCCGGTGGGCTCGCCGAAGGTATTGGTCAGGGGAGGCAGCGCGTGGAACGCGCGATACAGGTACGACGACCCGTCGATGAGCGTGAGCGTAGGCATCCCCGGATTCTCTCATGGCCGCGCGCGGGGTGTCCGTTCACGTGGCCGCGGGGGTGGGAATTGCTATGCTCGTCTCCCCGTACGGAGACTTCCCATGAATCGCATGCACGCCCTCGTCGCCGCACTCGCCCTGGCGCTGGCGCTTCCCGCCGCCGCCCAGACGGCGAGCGATCCGAAGCTGAAGACCTTGCCGCCACCCGCGCTGAACGACCCGGGCGTGAAAGCGGGCGAACCCGACCGCTCGGGGCAGAAGCCGATTCCGCGACCGGTGCCGTACGACCAGGCCACCGACCCCGACATGTACAAGTCCACGCCGGCGACGTCGGACGCGCAGGGCTCCCGCGTGACGGCGGCCAACCTGCCCGACCCGGGCGCTCCCGATCAGGGCATTCCGGACGTCCAGGTGCACATGGAAGGCGACAACCAGGTCCAGGAGTTCCGCCAGAACGGCAAGCTCTACCAGGTGGTCGTGACGCCGAAGAACGGCGTGCCGCAGTATTACAACGTCGACGAGGACGGCAAGCGCACGGGCACCAGTTCGTCGGGCATCCGTCCGGTGAACTACAAGGTGTACGAATGGGGCAAGGCACCGAAGCCGGCCGACGGTAACTGAGCCTTCCGGGGCACGGCACGCTCTGGTGGGAGCCAGCCTGCTGGTTCCCACCGCTGTCCTAGCCATCCAGCTCGGGGTAGTGCCTGAAGATCCCGTTCGTACTGAACGGCACGCGGCGCTCGGAAGCGAGGTACGCGGCGATGTTCGGCCGGTCGGCCACGCGCTTCGCGAGGTCTCGCAGCAGCGGCACCTTTTGCTTCGCCATGGCCTTCGGGAAGGCGTATTCCAGTCCCGCCATCACCTGGAACAGCGACAGGTCGACGTACGAATGCTGCCGTAGCGGAAACCGGCTCCCGCCGCGATCGATGGCCTTCTCGAAGTAGGCGAGGAATTTCGGTATCCGGTGCTCCCGGAAATCCTTCGAACGCCGCTTCGCTTCGTCGCGCTGGTCTTCGTAATACTGCTCCGTCGACACCGGATGATGGGCGTCGTGCACTTCGGCGACGAAGTCGGTGATCGTCAGCTCGAGTTGGTGCGCATGGAGCGCCGCGGCTTCGCCCTCGGGCACGAGGCCGTGCCGCGGCCCGAGGTAATGCAGGATGTTCGCTACCTGCGCGATGACCAGCCGGCCCGTCTTCAGGAAGGGCGGGGCGAAGGGCAGGGCCCCGGTGTGTTCGCCGTCGAGAAAGGGCGCGATCGCCTCGTCGCCTTCCACCCGCGCCACGTCGATGTACGGTGCCGCGACGTCCTCCAGGCACAGGCGCACGAACTCGCCGCGCCCCTGCAGCCCCGTCCAGTAGTAGAGCTGGTAACTCATCGCCACCTCCCGCCGTGAAAGGGCAAGCGTGCCCGCGCGTTTCTCAAGCCAGCGTGAGCGCGAGGGCCCGGAACGACTCCCAGACGGTCTGCGCGGGCGGCGATAGCGAACGCGCACGCCGGCGCACGAGCGTCACGTCGCGTCGGACTTCCGGTGTGAGTTTCAATGCGACGAGGCCGGGCCGCAGCGCGTCGAGCGACAGCGCGGGCGTGACCGTCACGCCCAGCCCGGCCTCCACCATGCGGAACGCGGTGTGCGGATGGCCGACCTCCAGCGCCACGTGCGCATCGATGCCGCGCGTGGCGAAGGCGGCGTCGATCAGACGGCGGCTTCCCGAGGCGTGGTCGAGAAGGACCAGGGGTTCGTTCGCGAGCCCCTTCCATGTGACGCCCTGCCGGGCGGCGAAGGCGTGATCGGCGCGGCAGACGAGCACGAAGGGATCGCGCAGGATGGTCTCCGCGTCGAATTCCTCCGCCGTGGCCGGCTCCACGCACAGGCCGAAGTCGACCTCGCCGCCCCGGACGGCGTCGAGCACCTGCGCCTGCGTCTGGTCGCGCAGCAGGATGTCGAGCGCGGGGTGATCGACGGCGCAGCGTGCGATGGCGGACGGTACGAGACCGGCGGAGAGCGTGGGCACGGCCGCGATCCGCACGCGGCCGCGCAACGGGTCCGCCTGCGCGACCGCGTGGGCGAGGACGCCGTCCAGTTCGTCGAGCACGCGGGACAGGGCCTGCTCGAGGTAGCGGCCGGCCTCCGTCGGCACCACTTCGCGCGTGCTGCGTTCGAAGAGGCGCACGTCGAGTTCGCCCTCGAGATCCGCGATGAGGCGGCTTACCGCGGGTTGGGTAAGGTGCAGGGCATCCGCCGCGCGGCGGAAGTGCCGGTGGCCGGCCACCGCGAGAAAGGCCCGAAGCTGGCGCATCGATACATTCATAACCAGAATGTATCACCGAATCAGATAAAACGATTTGCGTTATGGATAGTGCGGCGGTGCAATAGGTGCATCCCCGATACCGGCCGTTCGCCATGCGTCGCTTCTTCCCCGACGGTTTCACGCTGTCCCTGATCGTCACGGTGGTGCTGGCCAGCCTGCTGCCCTGCCGCGGCGCGATCGCCGGCGTGTTCGGCGTCGTGACCGACCTCGCCATCGCGCTGCTGTTCTTCCTCCATGGCGCCAAGCTGTCGCGCACCGCCGTGGTCGCGGGCATGAGCCACTGGCGCCTGCACCTGACGGTGCTCGCCAGCACCTTCCTTCTGTTCCCGGCGCTCGGGCTGCTGCTCAAGCCAGTGCTCGCGCCGCTGGTGACGCCCGATCTCTACCTCGGCGTGCTGTTCCTGTGCACGCTGCCGTCGACGGTGCAGTCGTCGATCGCGTTCACGTCCATCGCGCGCGGCAACGTGCCGGCCGCGATCGTGTCCGCCTCGGCTTCGAGCCTGCTGGGCATCTTCGTCACGCCGCTGCTCGTCGGCGTCATCGTCGCCGACGCGGGGCAGGGCGGTCTGTCGTGGCATTCGGTCGGCACGATCGTGCTTCAGCTGTTCGTTCCGTTCATCGCCGGCCAGGTGGCGCAGCGCTGGATCGGGGGCTGGGTGACGCGCCACGCCGCGATGCTCACGTACGTCGACCGCGGATCGATCCTGCTGGTCGTGTATACCGCGTTCAGTGCGGCCGTGCTGCAGGGACTGTGGCACCAGCTGCCGTTGCCGGTACTGGCGGGGCTTCTCGTCGTGAACGGCGTCCTGCTTGCCGCCGCGTTGCTGATCACGCGTTATGGCGCGAGGGCGCTCGGTTTCGCGAAGGACGACGAGATCACGATCGTCTTCTGCGGCTCGAAAAAAAGCCTGGCCGCGGGTGTGCCGATGGCGAAGGTGATCTTCGCGGGGCATCCGCTCGGCCTCATCGTGCTGCCGATCATGCTGTTCCACCAGATCCAGCTGATGACGTGCGCGGTGCTGGCGCGGCGTTATGCGATGCGGCACGAGGCTGTCGCACGCGTGGACGCCGTCGCGCGCTGAATAGCCAGTCGGCTGTCTCCCCTCCGCGCAGGCGGGAGACAGCCGGCTGGCGATGAGTCTCGCGTCAGTGCCTGAAGTGGCGCACGCCCGTGAACACCATCGCCATGTCGTGTTCGTCGGCGGCGGCGATCACCTCGCTGTCGCGCATCGAGCCACCCGGCTGGATCACCGCGCGAATGCCCGCCGCGGCCGCCGCGTCGATGCCGTCGCGGAACGGGAAGAACGCATCCGACGCCATCGCGCTGCCCGGCACCACGAGCCCGGCTTCTTCCGCCTTGAGGCCCGCGATCTTCGCGCTGACCACGCGGCTCATCTGGCCGGCGCCGATGCCGATCGTGCGGTTGTCCTTCGCGTAGACGATGGCGTTCGACTTGACCATCTTGGCCACGCGCCAGGCGAAGAGGAGGTCGTCGAGTTCGGCCGCCGTGGGCTGGCGCTTGCTGACGACCTTCAGTTCGTCGCGCTGCACCTGGCGATGGTCGGCCGTCTGCACGAGCAGGCCCGAGCCGACGCGCTTCACGTCGTGGGTGTTGCGTCCGTCGCCCGACGGAATCTCCAGCACGCGCACGTTCGCCTTTTTCGCGGCTTCGTCGACCGCGCCGGCGTCGACCTGCGGGGCGATCAGCACTTCCACGAACTGACGCTTCAGGATGGTGCGGGCCGTTTCCGCGTCGAGCGGGCGGTTGAACGCGATGATGCCGCCGAACGCCGAGGTGGGGTCGGTGGCGTAGGCGAGCTCGTAGGCCGCGAGCGGATCGGCGGCCACCGCGACACCGCACGGGTTCGCATGCTTCACGATCACGCACGCGGGCGCGTCGAACTGGCGCACGCATTCCCATGCCGCATCGGCGTCGGCGATGTTGTTGAACGAGAGTTCCTTGCCCTGAAGCTGGCGGAACGTGGCGAGCGTGCCGGGCGCGGGGTAGAGATCGCGATAGAACGCGCCGGCCTGGTGCGGATTCTCGCCGTAGCGAAGGTCCATCACCTTCACGAATCGGCCGTTGGACTGCTCCGGGAACTCGTTGCGACCGGCGACGCGCGTATGCGTGTCGTCGAGCGTGACGCCCGAGAGGTAGTCGCTGATCGCGCCGTCGTAGTTCGACACGCGATTGAACGCGGCGACGGAGAGACGGAAACGCGTGGCGCGCGTGAGGCCGCCCTTGCCTTCGATCTCGGCGAGCGCGTCATCGTACTGCGCGGGATCGGTCAGCACGCCGACATCGTTCCAGTTCTTCGCGGCCGCGCGCAGCATCGCCGGACCGCCGATGTCGATGTTCTCGATCGCGTCTTCGAGCGAGCACGCCGGATCGGCCACGGTGCGTTCGAACGGATACAGGTTCAGCACCAGCAGGTCGATCGGCAGGATGCCGTGTTCGGCCATCACGGCGTCGTCGGTGCCGCGGCGACCCAGCAGGCCACCGTGGACCTTCGGGTGCAGCGTCTTCACGCGGCCGTCCATGATCTCGGGGAAGCCGGTGAGGTCGCCCACGTCGCGCACGGGGATACCCGCGTCGCGCAGCGCTTTCGCCGAGCCGCCGGTGGAAAGGATGTCGACGTTCGCGGCGACGAGGCGGCGGGCGAGGTCCGTCAGGCCCTGCTTGTCGGAAACGCTGACGAGCGCGCGGCGGACGGGAACGAGATCGGGCGTGGGCATGGGCACTTCCGGGGAGGAAAGCGCGCCATTATAGCCGCCCGGACGTCCGGGCGATCCGGTGGCACGACGGATCAGGTAATGCCGTGGGCCGCGAGCTTCTTGCGGAGGGTGGCACGATTGATGCCGAGCGCGGCGGCGGCGCGGCTCTGATTGCCTTCGTGGAAGGCGAGCACTTCGCGCAGCAGGGGGCCTTCGACTTCGCGGATGACCAGGGCGTGCAGCCCCTCGCCGAACTCGGTGTCGCCGATGTCGGCCAGGTAACGACGCACCGTGCGGCTGACGCATTCGCTGAGCGCACTCTGCATGGAGGTTTCGTTGGCAGCCTCGACAGCAGTCAGTCTCACAGCGTTCAAGGCATTTCCCTCTCGCAGGCCGGAACGTGAGCACCGGTCGGTTCGTTTCGTATGGTCGCTGGGTGCGCCCTCGGCTCGCCCTGCCGGGGAGTCGCAAAGTCGCGAAGGGGACCGAGTGTACTCGCCCCCGGGAACGAATTGCAGGCTTGCAAAAAGAAATTTTTTCGAACGGCTCAGTCGAAGCTGAAGGCGAAGGCGACGGCCTTCTGGCCCGGGTCTTGCACCTCGAACACCATCGCCGACGTCGCACCCGCCGGCAGGCCACGCGCACGCGCACTCGCGTCGCCGACATAGTCCTCAGGCTGGAAGCGACGCATCGCGAGGCGACGGCCTGCGGCATCGGACAGGACGATGGTGACGATCGGATACGGTTGGGCGAACGTGGCATCGTTTCGCACGCTTGCAGTGATCAGCAGGCCGTCCGTCACCGACGGATGCTGCTCGACGTCGCGGGCGAGAAGGCGCAGTCGCGATGGCGCCGCGACGAGAGGCAACCGGCAACCCACGACGGCGCAGCCGCTCGCCAGCAGCGGCCCCACCGCGGGATCCGCGATGAGCACGTCGCGCTTCGCCCATGCCAGCTGTGCGCCGAGGCCGAGCACGAGCACCGCGCACGTGCCGACCCACGCCGCCGTGCGCCACGAGCGGCGCTTCGGTCGCGCGAAGCGCGGCGTGAAGGTCAGCTGCGTGAAATCCTCGCCGGTCTCTTCGGCGGTCGCGACGGTCGCCGGCTCCTCGTCGTCCGGGTCGGCGGCGACGGCGGTTTCTTCAGGCTCGGGGCGTGGCCGGAAGACCGCGACTCCGGCCAGCGGCGGATCCCGGTCGAGCGCATGCTCCTCGAGTCGCGTGAACGGTTCCGGCGGCAGCTGCGCGGCGAGCGTGCCCAGCGCGTTGAATACCGCCTCGCAATGCGCGCAGCGAAGACATCCGCACGCGGGCACGAGCAGTTCGGCTTCCAGCTTGTAGACGGTGAGGCACTCGGGGCACTGCGTATACATCGGGCGATCATAGCGGCCGCGTCGCGTCCGTGCGCGCGATCCGGTGCCGGAGGCGTGTCCCTTGTAGAATCGCAGGCTCCGTTTTCCTGATGGCCCCTCCATGCCCTGGCTCGAACTTTCCCTGACGATCCGCGCCGCCGAACAACCGCGCGTCGAAACCGCGCTGGAGGATCTCGGCGCGCTGTCCATCACGCTGCAGGACGCCGACGCCGAAACGCCGGACGAGGAGGCCATCTTCGAGCCCGGCGTCGGCGAGATCCCGTTGTGGAACCAGATCGTGCTCAACGCGTTGTTCGACGCCGACGCCGACAAGCGCGGCCTCACCGCGGCCATCGCGGACGACCTCCCGTTCATCGAGCCGGCGCAGATCGCCTGGCGCGTGGTCGACGACCAGGACTGGGAGCGCGCGTGGATGGATCAGTTCAAGCCGATGCCGTTCGGCCGCCGGCTGTGGGTGTATCCGTGGAACATCGATCCGCCGGAAGACGGCGACATCGTCGTCGTGCGGCTCGACCCCGGCCTCGCCTTCGGCACGGGCACGCACCCGACCACGGCGATGTGTCTCGAATGGCTCGACGGCCAGCAGATGGCGGGCAAGACGCTCCTCGATTACGGCTGCGGATCGGGCATCCTCGCCATCGCCGCCCTCAAGCTCGGCGCGCCCCACGCGGTCGGCATCGACAACGACCCGCAGGCCCTGATCGCCTCCCGTGACAACGCGGAGCGGAACGGCGTCGACGCCGATCTCGAGGTCTACCTCCCGGGCGAGGCACCCGCCGGCCTCGCCGACATCCTCGTCGCGAACATCCTCGCCGGCCCCCTGGGCGAGCTCGCCCCGACGTTCGCGGCCGCGGTGAAACCGGGCGCGCCGTTCGCGCTCTCCGGCATCCTCCATGGTCAGCACGAGGAGCTGCTCGTGCGTTACGCCGAGTGGTTCGAGGACCTCGAGGTGCGCACGCTGGAGGACTGGGTCCGGATCAGCGGGCGCCGCAAGAGCTGAATGTAGGAGCGGCCCAAGAAAAAGGGCCCCGAAGGGCCCTCGTTCTCACTCGACCTTCTGGTCGTTTTTCTTTTCCCAGGAGTGCTGCTCCTGGAGGAGCTTGTCCGGGTCGAAGCCCTGGTCGTCGTTCAGGCCCTGCATCTCTTCGATGGCCTCGGCCGGAGGGTTGCCGTAATAGATGTTGTAGAGGCGCTGCTGACGGTAGGCGTCCCGCACGAACACGTAGGGATCGTAGGCCGACGCGAGGAAGCTCTCCGCATCGATACCGCGGGAACGCAGGGTCACGAGGTAGAGGACCTGCGGGATGTATTCCTGGCCGTACTTGAAGTCGTGGTTGCGACCGTAATAGCTGAGCGGATCGAAGAAGTAGCTGTCGACCGGCAGGCGCCAGACGTCGCGGACCGTGGTCGGACCGACGAACGGCAGGACGAGGTAGCTGCCCTCGGGCACGCCCCAACGCGCCAGGGTCACGCCGAAGTCGTTCTGCTCCATCGGGATGCCGAGCAGGCTCGCCGGATCCTTGAAGCCCAGGAACCCGATCGTCAGGTTCACGACGAAGCGGCCGCTGGTCTGCAGCGCCTGCTTGGGCCGGAACTGGAGCAGATCGTTCGCGACGGTGATCGGCAGGCGGATGTTCGTGTAGAAATCGCTGATCGCCGTGCGTACGGGCGGGTTCGTCACCTTGCGATAGCCCACCGCGACCGGGCGGATCACCGCCTTGTCGAGCTTGTCGTTGAAGGCGAACACCTTCCGGTTGAGCTTTTCGTTCGGGTCGTCCGTGCGGGGCGGCGCGACATGGCAGGCCGCGAGCAGCGCCACGGCCACGAGGCCGAGGGTGGTGCGGGCGATCCTGGCGATCCGGTTCAGGGTTGTGGGGTGCATCGACGCGGCTTTGGGGGTGGGGCGGTGCTTTATTGTACCGCGCAGTATTATTATTTGCACTAAGAGCCGTCCGTGGTGGTCAGAACCGCGCATGATACCCGTCCCCCGATTGCCAGCCAACGGGCCGGACCGGTAAACTGCATGGTCAGAAGTGTCTTTATTGTCAAGGATTTGAAATGGCCCGTATTACTGTCCAAGACTGCCTTGAGGTAGTCGACAACCGCTTCGAGCTCGTGCTCATGGCGACCAAGCGCGCCCGCCAGCTGTCGAAGGGTGCCGAGCCGACGCTCGATCCGAACAACGACAAGCCGACGGTGCTGGCCCTGCGCGAAATCGCCGCGCGTCGTGTCAACGACGACATGATCGACGAAATCGACCGCGTCGCCCGCGAGCGTGCCGAGCGCGAAGCCCTCGAGTGGGCCGCCACCGAAGTGGACGACGACCTCTCGAAGGGCGGAGATGACTGATGACGCCGGGTCGCTGTCGGCCCTGCCTTCATCCGTACCCTGCGCACGTTGAGGCGCGGCTGCTGAAGCCGCGCGCGGGAGGCGCCGCCTGAGGCGGTGGTTCCTCCCATGGAAGTGATTCCCGCGAAAAAACTGACCGACGTGGTCGACGATGCTCCGGTGCCTCCGTATGTGCAGGCGCTGGAAGATCGCGTGGGCGCGTATCTGCCGCACGAGCAGGTGCTGCGCATCCGTCGCGCGTTTCTCGTGGGCGCCGCGGCGCACGAGGGCCAGACGCGCAAGTCCGGCGAGCCGTACATCACCCATCCGGTCGCCGTCGCGCACGTGCTGGCCGATCTCGGCCTCGACGCCGAGACGATCATCGCGGCGATCCTGCACGACACCCTGGAAGACACGCGCCTCGGGCGCGCCGAGCTCGCGGGCGCCTTCGGCGAGACCGTGGCCGAACTCGTCGACGGTGTCACCAAGCTCGACAAGATGCGCTTCTCGAGCCGCGCGGAAGCCGACGCCGAGAGCTTCCGCAAGATGCTGCTGGCGATGGCGCGCGACCTGCGCGTGATCCTCATCAAGCTCTCCGACCGCCTGCACAACATGCGCACGCTCGGCGCGAAGGATTCCGACTCGCGCCGGCGCATCGCGCGCGAAACGCTCGAGATCTACGCGCCCATCGCGCAGCGCCTCGGCATGAACAAGTTCAAGGCCGAACTGCAGGACCTCGGCTTCAAGGCGCTCTATCCGGATCGTCATCGCATCATCGGCGAGCGAATCCGCGCCGCGCTCGGCAACCGTCGCGAAGCGATGGCGAAGATCGAGATGGCGCTCGAAGGCCGCCTCGCCGCGGAGAAGATCCCGGGCCGCGCGGTCAGCCGCATCAAGTCGGCGTGGAGCATCTATTCGAAGATGCGCAGCGAGCACAAGTCGTTCGCGCAGCTGATGGACGTCTACGGTTTCCGCGTCATCACCGACTCGGCCATGCATTGCTACATGGCGCTCGGCGCCGTGCACGGTCTGTACAAGCCGGTGGACGGCCGCTTCAAGGATTTCATCGCCATTCCCAAGGGCAACGGCTACCAGTCGCTGCACACCGTGTTGCTCGGTCCGTTCGGCGCGCCGATCGAAATCCAGATCCGCACCTCGGAGATGGAATCGGTCGCGGAGCGCGGCGTGGCCGCGCACTGGGCCTACAAGAGCGACTCCGGCCCCGCGAACAGCGCGCAGGCGCGCGCCCGCGAGTGGCTCTCCGCGCTCGCCGACAGCCAGGCGAACACGCCGTCCGCGTCGGAGTTCCTCGAGAACGTCAAGATCGACCTCTTCCCGGACGAGGTGTACCTGTTCACGCCGCGCGGGGAGATCTTCTCGCTGCCGCGCAATGCCACCGCGCTCGACTTCGCCTACGCGGTGCATACCGACGTGGGCGACCACGCCGTGGCCGCGCGCGTCGACAAGAAGCTCGTGCCGCTGCGTACGCGTCTGGTCTCCGGCCAGCAGGTGGAGATCATCACGGCGCCGTCCGCGGTACCGAATCCCGCGTGGCTCGAAGCCGTGGTCACCGGCAAGGCGCGCACCGCGATCCGCCAGTACCTCAAGCACCTGCAGCACGAGGACGCGGTGGACTTCGGCCACCGCATGCTCGATCGCGCTTTGGACGCGCGCGGCCTCAGCCTCGATGCCATTCCCGCCGCGACGCTCGATCGTTTCCTCGACGAAGCGAAGCTCAAGCGGCTGGAAGAACTGCTCTCCGAGATCGCGCTCGGCAACCGCTTCGCCGATCAGGTGGCGACGCAGCTCGTCGGGCTGCTCGGGCCGCGCGAGACCGCGACGAAATCGCAGCCGGAGCACACGGCCGAGAAGATCCGCATCAGCGGCGCCGAACGCGGTGTTCTCAGCTTCGGCAACTGCTGCCATCCGCTGCCGGGCGACGAGATCGTCGGTTTTCTCTCGTCGGGCAAGGGCATCGTGGTGCACCGCGTGGAGTGCCCCAACGTCGCCGAGTTCCGCAAGACGCCGGAGCGTATCGTCGCCATCGAATGGGATCGCGACGTGTCGGGCGATTACCGCGCGGAACTTCGTATCGAAGTGCTCAACCGTCCGGGCGTGCTGGCCACGGTGGCGGCGGCCATCGCCGACGCGGGCTCGAACATCGAGAACGTCGAGTACATCGAACGCGACAGCACGGCGGCGACGCTGCTCTTCGCCATCGAGGTGAAGGACCGCAAGCACCTGGCCGACGTGATGCGCCGCGTGCGCCGCACCGGTGTCGTCAGCGGCGTCTACCGCCACCCGCTGTAAGGCGACCGCGGCCAGCGTTTCGCGCGCAGGGCGCGGCGCCGGTCGCCATCGCTGGCCAGGATGGCTAGACTTCGGGGAGATTCCCCGACGGACACCCCCATGACCCGCAGCACCATCGCCACCGACAAGGCGCCTTCCGCCATTGGTCCGTACTCGCAGGCCGTGCGCGCCGGCGACACCGTGTACTTCTCTGGCCAGATTCCGCTCGATCCCGCGACGGGCAACCTCGTCGAGGGCGACATCACGGTGCAGACGCGCCGCGTGTTCGACAACCTCACGGCGGTGGCCGAGGCGGCGGGCGGCAAGCTGTCCGACATCGTGCGCGTGGGTATCTACGTGACCGATCTCGGCAACTTCGCCGCGGTCAACGCGGTGATGGCCGAATACTTCCAGCAGCCGTACCCCGCGCGTTCCACGATCGAAGTCTCGGGTCTGCCGAAGGCCGCGCAGGTCGAAGTCGACGCGATCCTCGTCCTGCCGTAAGGACACGCGCGATCCCGTGATTCGTCGTCCGGCTCCGATCGTCGCCTCGCCGCCCGCGGATCCCGGCCGCACGCCGCTGACGTCGCTCGGCGGCGTGGGGCCAGCGCTCGCCGAGGCGCTGGGTCGGCTCGGCATCCGGACGGTGCAGGACCTCTGGTTCCATCTCCCGCTGCGCTACGAGGACCGCACGCGCGTGGTGCCGATCGCGGACCTGCGCCCGGGCGACCGCGCGCAGGTCGAAGGCACCGTCGACTTCGTGGAGCGCGGCTTTCGTTTCCGTCCGCAGCTGAAGGTGATCCTCGGCGACGCATCGGGCGGCGCGTTGCTGCTGCGCTTCTTCCATTTCCGCAAGTCGCAGGTCGACCAGCTGCCGAAGGGCACCCGTCTTCTCGTCTTCGGCGAGGTGCGCCAAGGGCCGCAGGGTCTGGAGATGGTGCATCCGCAGTACCAGCGGATCGAGGCGGACGATCCGGTCGTCGTCGACGAACGGCTGACGCCCGTGTACCCAACCACCGAAGGCCTCGGTGCGAAACGCCTCGCCGGCGTCGTCGCGCGCGCGCTCGCGTACCTGCCCGCGGACGATCGCCTCGAACTGCTGCCGGACGGCATCGCGTTGCCGCCAGGCATGACGTCGCTGCGCGACGCGCTGCTCTACGTGCACAGGCCTCCGCCGGAGGTCGATCTGCGCCAGCTCGGCGAAGGCGGCCATCCCGCGCAGAAGCGCCTCGCGTTCGAAGAGCTGCTGACGCAGCACCTCACGTTGCGACGCATGCGCGCGGCGGTGAAGAAGCGCAAGGCGCCGGCGCTGAAGAGCGCGGGCACGCTTCGCGAGCGGCTGCTCTCGGGGCTGCCGTTTCCGCTCACGGGTGCGCAGACACGGGTGTCGAAAGAGGTCGCGCGCGATCTGGTACGTGCGCATCCCATGCTGCGCCTCGTGCAGGGCGACGTCGGCAGCGGCAAGACGGTCGTCGCGGCGCTGGCCGCCGTCGCCGCCGTGGAAGCCGGCTACCAGGTGGCATTGATGGCGCCGACGGAGTTGCTTGCCGAGCAGCACCTGCGCAACTTCCGTGCGTGGCTCGAGCCACTCGGGCTCACGGTCGAGTGGCTCGCGGGCAAGGTGCAGGGCAGGGCGCGCAAGACCGCGCTGGGTCACGCCGCGAGTGGCAGCGCGCACGTCGTGGTCGGTACGCACGCGCTGATGCAGGAGGGCGTCGCGTTCGCGAAGCTCGGCCTCGTCATCGTCGACGAACAGCACCGGTTCGGCGTGCACCAGCGTCTGGCGCTGCGCGACAAGGGCGCCGAGGGCGACCTGATTCCGCACCAGCTCGTGCTCACGGCCACGCCGATCCCGCGCACCCTCGCCATGAGCGCGTACGCCGACCTCGACGTCTCCTCCATCGACGAGCTGCCGCCCGGACGCACGCCCGTGCAGACGGCGGCGATCTCGAACGAGCGTCGCTACGACGTCATGGAGCGCATCGAGGCCGCCTGCCTGCAGGGTCGCCAGGTCTACTGGGTGTGCACGCTGATCGAAGAATCCGAACAGCTCGTGGCGCAGGCCGCCGAAGTGGCGCACGCCGAACTCACCACCGCGTTGCCCGATCTCGCGGTGGGCCTGATCCACGGCCGCATGAAGCCGAAGGAAAAACAGGCCGTCATGGATGCGTTCAAGGCCGGCGAACTCGCGGTGCTGGTCGCCACGACCGTGATCGAGGTCGGCGTGGACGTGCCCAACGCGAGCCTCATGGTGATCGAGAACAGCGAACGCCTCGGCCTGGCACAGCTACACCAGCTGCGCGGCCGCGTCGGTCGCGGCTCCGTGGCGTCGAACTGCGTGTTGCTCTATCAGACGCCGCTGTCGCGGCTGGCGAAGGAGCGCCTGCAGGTCATGCGGGAAACGAACGACGGGTTCCGCATCGCCGAGAAGGACCTCGAACTGCGTGGCCCCGGCGAAGTGCTCGGCACCCGCCAGACGGGCCAGCTCCAGTTCCGCATCGCCGATCTCGCGCGCGACGCGCATCTGATGCCCGACGTGCAGCGCGTGGCGGAAGCCATGATGAAACACCACCCCGAGCGCTGCGAACGCCTGATCGCCCGCTGGGTCGGCGACGCCGCCCGTTACGTCGACGCCTGATCCAGGGTTGGCTCCCACCGGTTTCAGGCCAACCCGAGGTGCCGCCGCACTTCCGCCGCGATCGTCGCCGTTTCCCGCAGTGGTCGCTGGCGCGCTTCCGTCCGCGCGTCGATGTCGTGCAGCAGTCCGGCCGCGCGCAGCTCCGTGTGGAATCGCCCGAGCTTTTCCGGCAAGGGGGCCGCGACGATCGTATGCACCGGCCGCCCCGTGGCACACGCCTCCGACAGCATGTTCACCGAATCGGGGGTCACGACGAGACGGTCGGCCCAGCCGAGGATGCCGGGATACGGATTCGCGCCATCGGCGCTGCCTGTCCACACCACGCCGCGCAGTCCCGCGAACGCTTCGCGCAGCCGGGGCAGGACCGCCGCGGGCGTCCGACGCGACACGACCACGAGCACCGAGCCGCCGTCGGCCGCATGGCGGGCCCGCACCGCGGCGGCGAATGCGTCGACCGCGTTCGCATCCAGCGGCGTACCGCGCCGTTCCCCGCCGATCAGCACGCCGAGGCGCGGACCGGGGAGGTTCGCGAACTGCGCGAACGCGTTCCGCCCGTCCTCGAGCCATGCATCGTCGATCGGATTCAGCGAGCCCAGGGGGCTCAGCACGTTGTCGCCATGCAACTGGTCGTGTCGCGGTGCGATCACGAGGTCCCAGTGCGACGGATCGAGCCGCGGGTCGAGGATCTGCACCGCGAGCGTGCGCCCCGCCGACCAGCGGCGGATCTGCCGGGTCGCCCATGCCGCATGGCGGCCGCAGCCGATCACGAGCTGGGGCCATGGCGGCAGGAGGGCGTCGTCGCCGCGCCCCAGCGCCATGCGCGCTCCCGGCAACAACCGCGGCGCGAACCACGACCAGGGCGCGCGCAGTTCGACGGCGAGTTCGCGGATCCCCGGCGTCAGGGCCTCCGCGAGGGCCAGCGCCTGCCGCCGGTTGCCGGCGGCGCCATCGGTCACCACCCAGCAGGAATTCGCAGGCAAGCCGTTCATGGCGCCCCCGGATTCGCGATTGTTGTCGATTTCGGCACAGTTCGTTCCCTGGCTGACCGGTCCACGAAGGGCGTCGTGGCGCTTACACTGTCGGGATGCCGGTCCCCCGGCGCCTTTTGTCACTGTACAAGGATATCCATGAGTTCTCCGTTGAACGATGTCGCCCTCGACCAGCTCTTCCGCAGCGCGCGTACCCTCAACGCATGGCTGGACAAGGAAGTGACCGACGAGCAGCTCCGGCAGATCTACGATCTCGCCAGGATGGGCCCGACCTCGGCGAACTCGTCCCCGATGCGCATCGTCTTCGTCAAGTCGAAGGATGCGAAGCAGCGCCTGCACCCGTACCTGTCCGAAGGCAACGCCGCCAAGACCATGGCGGCCCCGGTAACCGCGATCATCGCCACCGACTTCGCCTTCTACGAGAAGCTGCCGCAGCTGTTCCCGCATGCCGACGCGCGCAGCTGGTTCGTCGGCAACGAGGCGCTCGTGCAGGCGACCGCCACCCGTAACGGTTCGCTCCAGGGGGCCTACGTGATCATGGCCGCCCGCGCGCTGGGGCTCGACTGCGGCCCCATGTCGGGCTACGACCAGGCAGGCGTCGACGCCGAGTTCTTCGCCGGCACCCAGGTCAGGTCGAACTTCCTCGTGAACATCGGCTACGGCGACCACGCCAATGGCCTGCACCCCCGCAACCCGCGCCTCGACTTCGACGAGGCCGCGCAGATCCTCTGATCCTTTTCCCGCGGCGACCCCGGTCCCGCTGTTGTCTGGCAGTACCCACTCTCACTGCAGGAGATTCACCATGCGCGCTCTCCGTTACGTCGCCCTCGCGGGCCTGCTCGCCGCCGCCGGCACCGCCGCCGCCGCTCCCGTCACGTACAAGCTCGACCCGGGCCACACCATGGTCCTGTTCAGCTGGAACCACTTCGGCTTCTCCAACCCGTCGGCCAACCTTGGCCAGGTGGACGGCACGCTCGTCTACGACGAAGCCGCCCCGACCAAGTCGACCGTCGAAGCCACGCTGCCGCTGACCGGCCTCGACACGTTCGTGCCGAAGCTCGACGAGCACATGAAGTCGGCCGACTTCCTCGACGCCGCCAAGTACCCGAACGTCACGTTCAAGAGCACCAAGGTCACGGAAGCCGGCAAGGGCAAGCTCAAGGTCACGGGCGACCTCACCGTCCACGGCGTGACCAAGCCGGTGACGCTCGACGTGTCGTTCTACGGCGCGGGCAAGGCACCGCAGCAGATGGGCGGCGGCGAGCAAGTCGGGTTCGAGGCCAAGGGCTCGATCAAGCGCAGCGAGTTCAATATCGGCTACGGCATCCCGATGGTGTCGGACGAAGTGAAGCTCAAGATCGTCGCCGCGTTCCTCAAGAAGTAACGCCGCGGCTCACCGCCAAACAGAACGGCCGGGGCATCGCTGCCCCGGCCGTTTCCGTTTGCGCCAGGCACTGGGTTCAGAAGCCGAACCGCGCCTTCACGCCGTAGAAGCGCGGCATCCCCGGATAGCCGGCATACGTCCCGGTCTGCTCGGGCACCG
>Ga0102591_1001992_pt1 | contig 24336 bp, 30 predicted proteins | sample AraplaCol_mCL_r2_2_FD_76860 | JGI IMG/M metagenome (GOLD analysis project Ga0102591, IMG submission 76860) | Arabidopsis root microbial communities from North Carolina, USA - plate scrape MF_Col_mCL_r2 (SPADES assembly) (version 2) | ecosystem: Host-associated > Plants > Roots > Endosphere... | reverse complement strand
TCACCGGCTGGGTGTGGGTGCCGAACAGCGCCAGCAGAAACGCGACTTCTTCCTTCGAACCGATCTGGATCATGATGATCTCCTTTTCGCTTCGTTGGTCGAGGCGTGGGGACGCGGAGTTCAGGACAATCGGGTTTCAGCTCTGTTTCAGGCGTGTTTCGTCGGGGCCTGACGGCGATGGACGGCTTGCTTGTGTCCACAATTGAACATGGGAAACGCCCTGCCGGCGGACCTCGGCCACGCTTCGCTGTTCCTTAACGCCCTCTCCATAACGTCCCGCCAGGTGAAGGGCCTGAGGGAGTTTTAGAGATGGTCGTGAAGTGTGCGGGATGTGCCGACGGGACGGAGTTGCCGTTCGAATTTAGGATGGCGTTCCAGCCGATCGTCGACGTCGGTGAGAACAGGATCTGGGGCTATGAGGCGCTGGTGCGCGGCCCGAACGGCGAGAGCGCGCACAGCGTGCTCAGCCAGCTCACCGACGCCCAGCTCTACCGCTTCGACCAGGCCGCCCGCGTCATGGCGATCGAAACCGCAGGCAAACTCTTCAGCGATCCCTGCACGCGACTCTCCATCAACTTCATGCCGAACGCCGTGTACGAGCCGCGCGCCTGCATCCAGAAATCGCTCGAGGCCGCGCGCCGCGCCAATTTTCCGGCCTCCAACCTGATGTTCGAGTTCACCGAGAACGAGCGGATGAGCGATCCCGCCCATGTCGAGAACATCGTGCGCGCCTACAAGGCGCTCGGCTTCTGGACGGCGCTGGACGATTTCGGCGCCGGCTATGCCGGCCTCGGCCTGCTCGCCCGGCTGCAGCCGAACCTGATCAAGATCGACATGGAGCTGCTGCGCGACATCCATCTCAGCCGGCCCAAGCAGGTCATCATCGCAGGCGTGGCGCAGATCGCGCGCGAGCTCGACATCACGGTGCTGGCCGAGGGCGTCGAGAACGAGGCCGAGCTCACCGTCCTGCGCGCTGCCGGCATCGCGCTGTTTCAAGGCTATCATTTCGCCAAGCCCGGCTTCATGTCGCTGCCGACGGTGCGCGGATTCGAGCGGATCGACGTGTCACTCGCGGGGTGAGCCGAGCCGGCAGTTCCTGTTTTTCCCGGACAGCAAACCGGGACGACAAAAGCCCGCGCGGATCGCTCCACGCGGGCTTTTTGCCGCTTGCGCGGCCTCCCTCGAAAGTCCGGCACCGTGAGCCCACGATGCCGATTGTCGTCCTAGTGCATGTGGCCGATGAGATAGACGCCACCGCCGAGAACGATCACGGCCGGCACGGCCCAGAGCAGAAGTACGGGCATCGTTCCTCTCCTTAGTTCGTGGTGCAGACCTTGACGGTCTTCATGCCGGCCTCGGCCTCGGACCTGGTCTTGTACACGGTGTCACCGCTGACGACCGTCGTCTCGGTGGTGGTCGGCTTCGACTCCGTGATCGTGCACTTCTTGGTTTTGACGTCTTGCACCACATAGAACGCCTGCGCGAACGCGGGCGCGGCAAACGACGTCAGCACGGCAGCGGCAATGATGGTCTTGATGTTCATATTGTCCTCCTCCAGCAGTCCGGTGCTCCGGATCTGTCCCCTTCAAACCTCAAATATTGCCACTTGTTCCCGGTAGCTTCAGCTGAACCAACCGCCGCCTGCCGCGTTGACGCGCAAATGGAGGCTGCGATGCTGGATGTGAGACTTGTGACGACGTCGCTCGCGATGCTGATCGCCCTGATGTCCGTGGCGCTGGCCGAGCCTGCCAAGGACGAAGCCAAGCCTGCCGTTCAGAGCACAGCCGACGCACGCCCGATCCGCGTCATCCTTCCCGCCCCCTGGCAGCCGGCGACGACGCATGCCGAGGTGGCGACGGTGAAGTGACCCGCAATTGAAAGCTATTTGCCGCGCTTCGACGTGACCAGCCGGAGTGCGATATTGTGCTGCCAGGCGCGCACCCGCACCGCCGCTTCGCTCCGGTTCAGTTCGCGGGCAATCTCGTCGGGCCGCCGCCCCGCCTCGGCAAGGGCCTTCAGCCGCTCATGCTCCTCTGCCGTCCACTTCTTCAACAGCGGGTAGCGGGATTGCATGATGGACTTGAGTTCTCGTCTGCTTGAAGCTTCGAACGCGGCAGCGGCCTCAGACATCTCCGGGGTTGGACGTGAGGAGCGAAAATGCCGAGGCCGCCGGCGCGCCGACTCAAACACGCGCGCCTGCACCTATTGTCCGCCGGCGATCGCGCCCTGCCCTATCAAATGATGCTTTGCCCTGAATAAACTCGGCGCGCGCAGCGTTCGGCGACGTTGCTAGCTCCAGATCTCGTCCCCGCAGGGGTCGCACCGAAAGACCATGACTTGCCTGTCTCGCTTGACGTCCAGCACGGATGTGACGAACCGCGCCGGCGTGCTGCACTTCGGACAGGGTGGGCCGGCCTGCGGGCGGCCGGACGGAAGCTGCGGTGCTTCGTTCTTCTCGGTCATGACGGCCCCGGCGTGAAAGACAGGTTCCTAAGTACCAAAGTGGACAGTTGTTCCATGAGTCGCGGAAGTCAGAAGAAGGTTCGGTTACGGCACATGAGTGTCGAGCACGCGGATCTGTTACGAACGCAACGTCGATTTGGATCTCACCGAGGCGCGCTTATTGCGAGGCTGCCGCACTCTGCAGCTTCTGCCAAAGCAACCATTTCGAATCTCACTTGTTGTCGCCGGCACATTCACCGCCGGAGAACAAAAAATGAGACGTCTTACCTTACTAGCCGCAACCGTGCTGATGCTCGGAGCCGTGCCCGCAAGCGCCCAGTCGCAACCCGCGCAAAGCGGGCCGGGCAACAACGCGGTCAACAGCTCGGACCACAACAATTCGAACAAGCCGGTCGAGGGCCGCAACAGCTTCACCGAGGGACAGGCGAAGTCGCGGATCGAGGGCGCCGGATATTCCAACGTCTCCGGACTGCACAAGGACGATCAGGGCGTCTGGCGCGGCAAGGCGGACAAGGCCGGCAGCAAGACCGACGTCAGCCTGGACTTCCAGGGCAACGTGAACCCCGCCAAGTAAGGAATCATGCACATGACCACCACCATTTCCCGCCTTTACGACACCTATGCCGACGCCGAGCGCGCCGTGACCCGGCTCGAAGGAGCCGGCGTGCCGCACTCCGACATCAGCATCGTCGCCAACAATTCCGACAATTGGTACGGCTCACGCTCCGGCAAGGTCGATCGTGATCGCGACGGCGTCGACGATCGCGCTGAAGGCGCTGGCACCGGTGCCGGAATCGGCGCGGGCCTCGGCGGCGCCGCGGGCCTTCTCGCCGGCCTCGGCCTGCTCGCGATTCCCGGCCTCGGTCCGGTCGTGGCCGCAGGATGGCTCGCCGCGACCGCAGCCGGCGCAGCCGCCGGTGCGGCCACCGGCGGAATCGTCGGCGCCCTCACGCAAGCCGGCATCTCCAAGGAAGACGCCTCGCGTTACGCCGAGGGCGTTCGCCGCGGCGGCACGCTGGTCTCCGCGCGCGTGCCCGACCAGGACCGCGCGCGCCTCGATGCGCTTCTCAACGAGCGCGCCGTGAACCTGCAGGATCGCAGCGCGGCCTGGCAGAAGTCCGGCTGGAGCGACTTCGATTCCGCGAGCCCGCCGCTGTCTCCGGAAGACATCGGCCGCGAGCGCGAGCTCTACGGCGCGGGGACGCGGCGATAAGCTCTCGTCAACCCGACACGAAAGGCCCCGCAATGCGGGGCCTTTTTGTATGACGTGAGCGCAACGAGCCACCTTTCCCGCTCCGGGACAAACAGGAATTCGGCGGCAAATTTAGTCAAATCCGGCGCATCGGATTCGGCGGAATGAAAGCTCTTCGCGCCATGCTCAAGCATGTCGCTTGCTCTCCTTGCGCGGACGCCATCGGGAGAGCCATGGAGAGATCGCCATGTACTTCGTCGCCGCTGCATTGCTGGTGCTGTCGGGACTGTTCTACTCCGCGAGCCATCACGAGATCGGCTCGCTCGGCGTGACCATGTGCAGCTATGGCGGCGCGTTCTGCGACAATCCTCTGATCGTCTTTTCCGGCGCGGCGCTGGCCGCCGCCTGGGGCATGTTCGTCAGCGTCAAGTAGCGGCGGCTCGCAAGATATCCATCTCTGCGCTCGAGACCGCGCTCCGGTCCCACCGGAGCGTTCGAGACGTCTTGCGATGATGGCAATCTACCGGTGTTTTGCCCGCCAGTCAAGACGAATTAGCATTTTCAGAAATTGCCAGATCTTCCCGGGCGGCGAGGAACTTTCGTTCCCTGCCTGGCATTTGCTATGAACGCCGCCCGATCGAGGTCTCCTTCCATGAGCGACGACGCCCTCACCCCGACGAAATCCGCGCCGACGCTGCTGCAAAGGCTGGGACCGGGCCTGATCACCGGCGCTGCCGACGACGATCCCTCGGGCATCGCGACCTATTCGCAAGCCGGCGCGCAATTCGGCTACGGGCTCTTGTGGACGGTGTTTCTGACCACGCCGTTCATGATCGCCATCCAGCTCGTCAGCGCGCAGATCGGCCGCGTCACCGGCAAGGGACTCGCAGCCAATGTCATGAAGGTCGCGCCGCGCTGGGCGGTGCTGGGCCTCGTCGCCATGCTGGTTGCCGCCAACACCTTCAACATCGCCGCCGACATCGCCGCGATGGCCGAGGCGCTCTCGCTCGTCATCGGCGGGCTCAACCACGAGCACGCGCTGATCTTCGCGGCGGGCTCCACCCTGCTGCAGGTGTTTCTGCCCTATCGCCGCTATTCACCGGTGCTGAAATTCCTCACGCTGGCGCTGTTCGCCTATGTCGCGACCGCCTTCACCGTCAAGATCCCCTGGAGCACGGCGCTGCTCGCCGCTGTGTGGCCGAAGGCCGATGTCAACGCCGATTATCTGATGATGGTGGTCGCCGTGCTCGGCACCACGATCAGCCCTTATCTGTTCTTCTGGCAGGCCTCGCAGGAGGTCGAGGAGATGAACCAGGGCAAGCGCGACAAGCCGCTCCGTGAGCTCAAGCGCGGCGGCACGCACGAGCTCGACCGCATCAAGACCGACACGCTCTCCGGAATGCTGCTCTCCAACGGCATCGCCTTTTTCATCATCCTGACCACCGCCTCCGTGCTGCATGCCAACGGCGTCACCAGGATCAGTTCGGCGACCGAGGCGGCCGAAGCGCTGCGGCCGCTCGCCGGGGACTTCACCTTTGCGCTGTTCGCGACCGGCATCATCGGCACGGGCCTGCTCGCGATCCCCGTGCTGGCAGGCTCGGCTGCGTATGGCGTCGCGGAGATCTTCGGCTGGCATGCCACGCTGGAGGCCAAGCCCGACGAGGCGGTCGGCTTCTACACCATCATCGCTGCGGCAACCATCATCGGCTTCGGCCTCGGCTTCACCGGAATAGATTCCATCCACATGCTGGTCTGGAGTGCGGTGCTCAACGGCATCGTCGCCGTTCCCATCATGGCAATGATGATGCTGATCGTCTCGAGCCGCGCGATCATGGGCCGCTTCCGCGCCCGGTCATGGCTGATCGCGCTCGGCTGGCTCGGCACCGCGCTGATGGCGCTGGCCGTCCTCGCCTTGCTGGGCTCGTCGCTGATGGGCTGAGGCTAGGCCGGCGACAGCGCCGCCGAGATCTGCGAGGCGATGATGAAGGCCGCGAATACGGCCGGCACGCTGATGAAGCGCAAGAACTGATCTATCGAAAGCATTGCTGTCCCCCAAGACAAGAAGCGCTTTCGCCCGCCGCGCTATTGCACGGCGTGCTGCTCGGCCGTCAAAAGCTGATCGGAAATGGCGGCTCCGCTCATCGTGAGCAGCGCCAGAATCGAAATCATGGCGAGAAATTTCATGGCCGGAAGGTCGGGTCCGATTGTGGCCAAAAGCGTCAGAACCTGGCGCGATTTCGCGACGATCCCAGGAAAGATCATGGCTATCCCCACCGGATTCTACGGATCTTCCCCCCGCAGACGAGCAGGGATTTCTCAAACTTGGCCGCGAGAGGCTGATGAGGCTAAGGCGTGACGGGATTGACGGTCGGCGACGTCTTCGGCCCCGGCCGCGCCGGCTCGATCGGCGACTTCGGTCTGGTCGGAAGCACGACCGCGCCAGCGGCCCGCGCCGCTTCGCCCGTGGTCGCATACATCGCGACATGAGCCGGCTGGGTCTTCGCGCGATTCCACGGGCCATGGTCGACGATCAGCATGGCCGCGATCGTCACGCCCGCCACGATGAGCGCGATCACGCCGGGATGGCGGAGGGCGTTAGAGATCGAATTGTTAAAGCGACCACTTGTCATCACAGGATCCGCTATTTCCCTATCAATGGATAATTCAAAAGCGCCCCTCCGGTTCCCGGTGCCATCAGCTTGGTTCCAACGTCCGTGATCGACATCGGGCCGCGCCCAGCTCGAACGCAGCTTTCGCCGGCTGCGCGGTGTCCGACGGGTTTGCACCGGAATGCGCAGCCTGCTGCGGGTCGCCGCGGTTCATCTTGCCGGGAGGCGCGGCGCTCCCGCCTGCTGCTTTGTCGGAAGCCGCGTCGACCGAATTGCCTTGCGCGGCGCCGCCGGACTCTGCCGCCTTCGTTTTTCCTGGCGGGCTTTCGGGCGCCTGATGGTCATTCCCGGCGCTCTTGCCGGGTTTTGACTCCGTCTCAACTTTTGCCGAACCTGGCTTTGGACGGTGCTCGGAGTTGCCGAGGCCCGTGCTGTCTGCGGTGTTGAAGTCGGGTTGGACCATCTCGCTCTGCGTCGTCGACGAAGCCCCGGTATTGGGATTCGTCGGAGCATTCTTCCAGGAGAGGTTTTCCGCGGCTCTAGGCGTCGGCGAAGGGTAGAACATAAGCTAGAGGTCCCAAATGAACAGTGGTTTCAACAGATCCGCAATGATGCCGCCGCGATTTTCGGCATCGGCAAAGCCATGGCCTTCGGCGGAGATGCTGGTGTGCTGGTTCGTATTTGCCGCAGGGGCTATTGCCTTGTTCCCGATTCCGTCGTGGGCTCAGACAGCACAGCCTTACACGTGTGCCGTCGTCAGCATCTACAAACCTGGCGATGACGGAGTTCTGCAATCCCACTCGGGTGGCGGCGCCGGAGGCCATCTCGGAGATCGCTTTCAGGTCGATGTCGTATCGGGAGAGATGATCGGGCCACGTCCCTTTAGGTCGAAGGGTTGGCCGAAGATTTCTGTGATCGATCCCGGCACAAGTCCTCGCGGATCGTGGACAACGGTCCTGTATTCGTCGCCTCCCGACCAAGAGTTCGTGAATGTTGGCTTTCTACAAATATACGGGGTGATCAAGGATCTCAGGAGGCCGTTTATCTACGACCATGGTGGGTGGCTCTACTCTGGCGTCTGTCGTCCTGGCTTGGAATGAATTGCGCGTTGCTTATACTGGCCACTCCCTTCAAGACAAACGGCAGTCCTGAATAAGGATGATCCTATCGCGGCCGACTGCTCGTGTGGCGGAGGTGTTTGGTTGAGCAGGTTCGATATAAACGACCTGTGCCGGCGCGAACGGCTTGCTCAAGAGAACGCTGTTCGGCACGCCACTCGTTAGCTGCAGCGCCTGTCATGTAGACCACGGGAATTGCAGGATTGAGTTCTCTCGCGGTCTTTGCACCATCCCAGCCGGTTAGTTGGCCCTCTAGGTGGATATCGGTCAGCAGAGCCCGGTACTTCGCATTTTCCAGTGCTTCGGTTGCACAGCCTCAGCCGTCGGGCAAGAGGCGGCCCATTTAGAGAAGGATATCGGCGGTCTCGTCGAGCGCGAAATGGCCAAGGCGGAGGCCCACGGTCGCGTCAGCCCCGCTTCACTCGCCCGGAGCGATCGCGTTGCTCGGCGTCGGTCGGTCGGTGATCTGCTGGCCGAACAGGCTGCCGATCAGTTCGACCGCGGTGCGCGCCGTCCGGCCACGCTCATCCAGGAAGGGATTGAGCTCGACAATGTCGACCGATCCGACCACGCCGGAATCGTGCAACAACTCCATGATCAGGTGTGCCTCGCGATAGGTGGCCCCACCCGGCACTGTGGTGCCGACGCCCGGGGCCACGCATGGATCGAGGAAATCGACGTCGAAGCTGACATGCAGCACGCCGTTGCTCGCCTTGACCCGTTCGATGACCCGCCGGATCAACACGGCAACGCCGAACTCGTCGATCTGTCGCATGTCGACGACCCTGATGCGACGTGCGCGCATCAGCTCCTTTTCCAGCTTGTCGATCGATCGCGCGCCGAACAGATCGAGCCTATCCGGATGGATCGACGCGCGGGGATCGTCGCCGAGCAGGCCGTCGAGGCCCGGCTCCCCGCACAGGAACGCGGCCGACATGCCGTGCATGTTCGCGGTGATCGTCGTCTCCGGCGTGTTGTAGTCGGCATGGGCATCGAGCCAGAGCACGAACAGCTCCCGGCCACGCTCCTGCCAATGACGCGCCATCGCATTGACCGATCCCATCGACAGCGTGTGATCGCCGCCGAGGAAGATCGGCAGAGCACCGGTCTTCGCGACCTCATAGCCTCGTTGGCTCAGCACCCGCGTCCAGCGCTGGATCTCGCGGTAGTGATTGGCCCTTTCCGGCGGCTTGTCGGTGAGGTCTCCGAGCTCGGCCACGGAAATATCGCCGTAGTCGACAACCTCGAAATCCAGGCTTTCGAGCAGTGTCGCAAGGCCCGCGGTCCGCAGTGCCGCAGGACCCATCAAGGTGCCGCGCTGCGATGCGCCCATGTCGATGGGAGCCCCGAGCAAGGCGATGCGCCGGCGTCGATCCGTCAGGGCTTGATCGGTCACGGCTGGCTCCTCGCTTCATAAGGCATCGCAAGCCTAACAGAGATTCGCACCCGTCGTTTCCCGGATACTTTCGCTGTCGGAGGATCACCTCGGAACAAAAGCGCGTGCGCTGAATTGCTCATTCAAGGCCGGCACCCGCCGTCAACCACGGCGCCTCTCGCGGATAGCCAAAGGTCGTCAGACCCGCTGTTCTAAACGAGCGCTCGCGCGGATAGCCAAAGGTGTCGGCCTCCATCACAAGGTTTGGAGTCGCGCGCTTGAGCACCGAGATACCGCAGTCCCCTTCCCAACCCGGCGTGGCCGAGCGTGCCATCGATGCGGCAGCCGATGTCTCCCGTACGATCGGTGAAGTCGCAGGCGGCCTGCACGCAGCGGTCGGCCGTGTGACCTCTACGATTGAGGAATCGCGCAAGCCCGGCGGAACTCTCGCAACAGTCTCGGCGATCACGCGCGAAGCGCCGCTCGCCAGCCTGTTCGTCGCTTTCCTCTTTGGCGTCGCGGTCGCGCGGCGGCGATAGGCAACGCGGCCGTCCTGCTCAGGCAGCGTCGACTGCGACGAGGTCGGCCGCCAGGAATCGCTTCTCGAATTCCGCGGCAGGCATCGGACGGCCGAAGAAATATCCCTGCCCTTCCTCGCATCCCATGCTGACCAGGAAGTCGGCGGTGGCGCGATCCTCGATGCCCTCGGCCACGACCGTGAGGCCGAGCTGCTTGCTGAGACCGATGGTCGAGCCGACGATCGCCGCGTCGTCGGAATTCGAGAGCAGTCCGGACACGAACGAGCGGTCGACCTTGAGCCCATCCAGCGGAAACTTCTTCAGATAGCTCAGGCTCGCATAGCCCGTGCCGAAATCGTCGAACAGGACGCGGACACCCAGCTGCTGGATCCGCTTGAACATGTCGAGCACGCGGGCTTCGTCATGGAGCAGGATGTCCTCGGTGACCTCGATCTCGAGCAACGCCGGCGCAAGCCCCGTCGATGTGAGCAGCGCCGCAACCGAATGGGCGAGATCGCCGGAGTGAAGCTGCGAGGGCGAGAGGTTGATCGCAACGCGCACGCCGTTGCCCGACAGCTCCCAGTGACGGGCCTGACGACAGGCGGTCTCCATCACCCAGTTCGCGATCCGCTCGGACAGGGCCGAAGAGTTGACCACCGGCATGAACTCTCCCGGCGACACGTAGCCGCGCACGGGATGGCGCCATCGGATGAGCGCCTCGGCGCCGACGAGGCTGCCGTCGATCAGGCGAACCTGCGGCTGGTAGAACAGTTCGAACTCACCGCGATCGGCGGCAAGCGCCAGTTCGCTCTCCAGCGTCAGCCGGTTCTCCAGCTCCTGCCTGATCGCAGCCTCGAACAGCACATGGCCGCCCCGCCGCGTCGCCTTGGCACGGCTCAGCGCGAGATGGCCATTGCCAAGGAGATCGTCGGCGTTGTGTCCGCCCTCGGGATAGACGGCAACTCCGATGCTGATCCTGACGCGGTGCTGCCGCGTGCCCGTCGCGAGCGGCGCTTCGAACGCAGACGCGATCCGCTCGGCCAAGGCCGCGATCGGCTCACCGGCCTCTGCACAGTCGAGCGCGATGGCGAATTCGTCGCCGCTGAGCCGGGCAACGACCGCCTTGGCACCGGCTTCGATCCGGAGTCGCTCGGCGACGGCCCGCAGCACGAGGTCCCCGGCCGAATGTCCAAGCATGTCGTTGATTTGCTGGAAGCCGTCGAGCCCGATCACGAGCAAAGCGACCTCGCGAGGTTGTCGCTCCGCATCCGCGATCATGCCGACCAGTCCGGCATGTAGCGTGTTGCGATTGGCAAGACCGGTCAGCGCGTCGTGCTCGGCAAGATATTTGACGCGTTCGGCCTCGCGTTTGCGCACCGAGATGTCGCGCAGGATCGCGCCATACTGAAAGCCATCCGTGCCCTGCCAACCCGAGAAGCTCGCCTCGACGGGGAAGGTTTCGCCATTCTTGCGCCGGCCCTCGAATTCCACGACGACCGCCCCGCCCGGAACCAGGAGCGCCTGGCGCGCGGCGTCGTGCATGGACGGTCTTGCGTTGCCGTCCGCCGGCGCGGCGCACAGCGTTTCGAAGGGGCGGCCGATCATCTCGACCGGCATATAGCCGAAGATCGCACTCGCGCCGGGATTCCAGACCGTGATCCGGTGATCCTCGTCGGTGCAAACGAGGCCGTCGCCAAGCGACATCGCGATGCGGTGGAAGCGGCTCTCGGCGATGCGCCCGAGGAGGCCACGGAAATCGATCTCGTCCAGCGCGATCGCGGTCAGATAGGCGATGATCGCGATGTGGAATAGCGAGGTGTCGATGACCAGGGGCCATCTTGTCTGCACCAGGGCTGCGACCAGTTCGATGGCGGCCCCGGAAGCGATGAGGACAGCGACGCGTATTCCCGGCGCGACGCGGCGCCAGGAATACATCATCAACAGGCAGATCACGCCCAGGCCCAGCATCATGCCGATATCGGACGTCCAGCGCAGCATCCGGCCCTGAAGGATCGATTCGGCGGCCAGCGCCTGGAGGACTGGCCCCGAGACGATCCTGCCGTTGGGAACGCTGAAGCGGTCGCCGAGCTCGAGCGCGGTGGCGCCGACGATGACCTTCTTGTCTCGAAGCTTGCCGATAGCCGCGGCATCGCCGTGCAGCACGTCGACATAGGAGACGACGGGAATGGAGGCGGCACGAATACTGAAATCGATCAGGAAGGGCGGCCGCCGATTGGCGTCCTTCCCGGCCAGCACCACCGCCATCGACGGTATCATGGCATCGCCGAGCTTCTCGCCGAATGGATAGCGGCGCACGAGTCCGTCGGATTCGACAGCGACGTTGACGACCGCCGGCCACGACTGGTTGCTGAACGGCTTCAAGGGGCGATTGATGTGGGCCGCGCCGCCATTTGGCGTCGGCTGCTTGAAGGACGGCAGGACCGTCGAGCCGCCGACCTCGCGAAGCGCCTTGAGAAAGGACTCGTCGGACGCCGCATCGGACGGCGTGCTGAAGTCGACGTCGAAGGCAATGTCCGCGGCTCCCGCCGCCGCAAGCCCGTGCAGCAGTTCCGCGTGCAGCCGTCGCGGCCAGGGCCACACCCCGATTTTCTCGATCGACGGTGCGTCGATAGCCACCACGACGACGCTGCCGCTCGCGTCACGCGATTGCCAGGCAAACCGCAGATCGGTGAGCGCATTGCGAAGCGCACCATGCCATCCCGTGGACAGCACGATCGCAAGCGCGATCACAACGAGAATATGCGGCCGATAACGTTTCACTCCGATCCTCCCGTGCGCCCGCTTCTGCAGGCGCGCCCTTCATTCCCCCAGCGAAACCGCCTCAGCGTCTGCCGTAGGCGTGGCCGTTGCTGCCATTACCGCCGCCGTTCCCATTGCCATTGCCGTTGTTGCCCCTGCCGTTGCCGGTGGCGCCATTGTTGCCGTTACCGTTGTTGCCGCTATTGCCGGCATTGCCGTTGTTGCCATTATTGCCGTTGCCACCGCCATTTCCGTTGCTGGCGCCGGGGCTGTCGCTGGATGCGCCGGCTGTCGCCGCAGCGATCACACCTGCGCTCGACGCGCCGCTGCCGGCCGGTGCGGCACCGCTGGTCGTCACCGCAGTCTGGACGGAGCTGTTGGACGCGGGCGTGCCGGTCGTGCTGTCGCTCCAGACCGTCGCGGTAGAAGCGTTGGCGTTCGCGTTGCGCACCTGGCCGGGAGCCACCGCGCCATGAGCGAGGCCGCGCGTGACCTTGTGGACGTTCAGCTTGACCTCGCCCAGCGAGCTCGAGATGCGCACGACACCGGCTTTGGGACCATGATGCCCTGCCGCCTGATGCGTCGGCTTCGGAGCGCCCGCCACCTTGGTCCCCTTGTCGATCGGGCCAAGCGCGTGGATCGCGTGGCCGTTCGCGGCATTGCGCGGCGCCGTCAGGCCGGACTTCGGCACCGGGATGCGCTCGATCGTCGGAGCGCGCGGCTTGCCCTGCTCGATCGCGTTGAACGTCCCCGCGCCGCTCAGGCTGAGACCGGGCTTGCCGTGCTCGGAGACGGTGGCCGCCTGCCCCGGCATGACCTGGGCAATCTGCCCCGTCCTGAAGTCGGAGACCTCGACCTGGCCGCGGACAACGCCGACCTTGGTGCTGCCAGCCGCCACCGTGACGCTGAATTGCGTTCCCTTGACCACGGCGGCGAGATAGGGCGTCTCGACCTCGAAATGCTTGACGTTGCGCTTCTCGACCTCGAGCAGGATCGAGCCCGCCTGCTGCATGATGGTGGTCGAGAGCCCGTCCTTCTTCTCCGCCGGCAAGCCGACCACGGAGTTGGGAGAGATCAGGATGGTTTCCTCGCCGCGGACGAGCAGAACGCGACCGTTGCGCCCGGTGCGAATGGTGTCGCCCGGTTTCAGCGCGCCGTCCTGGCTCAGCGACACCTGCTGCGCGCCGCTCGTCGCAAGCCAGACCTCGCCCGAGGACTTGCTGACCGACCAGGCTCCGTCATCCGCGGCAGATGCGCCGGTGGCCATTCCCAGGATCAGCGCTGCCAGCAAAGCGCGCCGCATTCCAATTTTGCCCAACATGACAACCCTCAGTCCGCGTGACAGCCAAGCCTGAGGGGTATCCGAAATCACTCAAGATAGAATTAGCGGGAAGCGGCCAGCGGAGGGACCGGATTAACCAATCATTGACCATAAAAAACTATGAAAAATCATGCGCCTAACGAAGCCTTACCGCCGCATGGCAATTTCTCCGTGGAATCACGGGGAAAGAGTCCCCGCGCGCGGTAGGAAGCGGCACCTCATTACCGCGTTGGTATTGTTGGCACCGATTTTTGCTAACGTTTCCCAGGCGTTCGCACAGCAGGCGAACCAGCCGGGCTTCGATCCGCGCCAGCCCGAGAAATACTTTGAAAACCAAACCGAGCGGGAAACGCTGAACCGCCCTCCGGTCCGGCTGCCCACGGTCGGCCAGCCCAACACCGGCGGCGATACCAAGCCGCAATTCGTGCTGCGCGGCGTCAGCGTCAACGGCGCTCACGCCGTCGCCCCCGATCGCATTGCCGCGGTCTATCAACCGTATCTCGGCAAGAAGGTCTCGCAGGCGGATCTCGCCGGGATCGCAGGCGCGATCAGCGATCTCTACCGCGCCGACGGTTTCCATCTGAGCCGGGCGATCGTGCCGCCGCAGGACGTTGCCGACGGTCAGGTCCGGATCCAGGTGATCGAAGGCGCCATCGTGCAGGTCGAGCTGAAGGGCGACGGCGCCGAGCAGTTCGGCGTCAGGCCGATGCTCGGGCCGGTTCTGGCCGAGCAGCCGTCGCGCCTGCCGACGCTCGAACGCCAGCTCTTCCTCATCAATGGCAGGCCGGGGGTCCGGATCGCCGACACCGCGCTCGAAGAGATCGGCGGCGCCTCCGGCCGCTTCCGTCTCACCGTCTATTTGAAGACCTGGCACGTCTTCTCCTCGTTCGGCCTGGACAATCTCGGATCGTCGTCGGTCGGCCCGTGGCAGACCTATGCCACCGGCGCGTTCAACTCCTATCTCGCGCCGGGCGATACGCTGGCGGTCAACCTGTCGACGATAGCCAACGATCCGCGCCAGCTCGGCTTCACACGCCTGTCTTACGACGCGCCAGTCGGGGTCGATGGTTTGCGCCTTGGCGGCTCGGTGCTGTACAGCGCGGTCCGGCCGGGCGATGCCCGCCGCCTCGACAACGACATCACGACGACCGAGGCCTTCGAGCTGCGCGCGAGCATCGTTCCGCTGCAATCGCAATCCTCCACGCTCACGCTGACTGCGGCGACGACCTTCAGCAATGTGTCCGAGCACGATCGTTACGGCCCCTGGTACAACGACCACATCAGAACCGCGAGCCTGACCGCCGACTACAGGCTGCAGGATCAATTCGGCGGCACCAATTTCGCAACGCTGACCTACCGCCAGGGCCTCGACGTCTTCGGCGCCTCGCATGTCGACGACGATCTGTTGTCACGCGATGGCGCCTCGTCGAACTTCTCGGTGCTGAACCTTTGGTTCACGCGCTACCAGACACTCAACGATGCCTGGTCGCTCAAGCTCGCCGCGGCGAGCCAGACGGCCTCGCGGCCGCTGTTCACCTCGCAGCAATTCTATCTGGGCGGCGCGGCCTTCGGCCGGGGCTATGGCGCGGCCGAGATCAGCGGCGACAACGGCCTTGCCGGTTCGCTCGAACTGCGCTTCGACCAGAAGCTCAGCTTCCGCTACTGGACCGGCTATCAGCTCTACGCCTTTGGCGACGCCGGCGCCGTCTGGAACGACGGTTACCGCCTGAGCGAGGGCCTGTCGCTCACGTCGGCCGGAGCCGGTGTGCGCTTCTTCCTGCCGGACGATCTCCAGGCCGATCTCGGCGTCGCCGTGCCGTTGAGCTATCGGGCACCGGACAACGAGCGCCGCAGTCCGCGCTTCCTGTTCACGCTGTCGAGCGCATTCCGGCTCTGCCCCGAACGCGGCAAGGGCGGCTGTCTCTAGACGAGCCGCCCCGCCGTTCGCGCAATGACCCCGGCGTGCAGCCGTCTTGCCGCCTTCTTCAAAGGCTTGCCTAAATTTAATCCCGTAACCTGCTCACGATCGCTCGATCCGGGAGTTCCCAATGACCATGTTCAGCCGAATGTGATTTGGGACGAAACCATGAAGAGGGTGTTTGCAATTCTGGCGTTTCTGTGCGCTCTCGGCGTCGGGGAGTATTTCCTCGTCAGCCGGTTCGCGATCCGCCATGAGGCTGTGGCGCTGTTCGACGCCTCGCGTCAGCGGCCGATCGCCGTCGAGATGGCCGTCCGGCGTGACTACGAGACCAAGGCCAATCTCGGCCTCTGGAAGCTCCCCGTCGCCATCATCAGCAACGGCAACACCGTCAAGGCCACCGAATATTCCTTCCTCGCCAACGTGCTCGCCGCGCGCGGCTATCTGGTTGTCAGCACCCAGCAGGATCTGCCGAGCGATCCGCCGTTGATGACCCATGTCGGTCAGCAATATGTCGGCCGGCGTGACGTCTATATCCGCTGTGAGGCCAACATTCTTTTCGTGCTGAGCGAACTGAAGAGGCGGCAGGAGAACGTCGATTACGACCACATCACCCTTGTCGGCCATTCCAACGGCGGCGATGTCTCGATGTATGTCGCCCACCAGCATCCGGAATTGGTGTCGAAGGTGATTACCCTCGACAATCTCAGGGTGCCTTTCGTGCTCAGCGACGGCCTGAAGATCCTGTCGTTCAGGTCGAAGGACCCGCATTTCGTGACCGATCCCGGCGTGCTGCCGACGCCGGAAGAGGCAAAAGCACGTGGTATCGACATCGTCCACACCGGCGCGCAGCACACGGAGATGAGTGATCGCGGCCCCAACTCGGTCAAGGAGAAGATCCAGGAAACGCTCGACCGCTTCCTGCGTGACAGCGCCAGCAGCGCGCTCGCGCCGGCTGACACCAAAAGCCCGATGATCATGAATCCGGGCGACTATTAGCCGGCAATGCTTTGCGACAGATCAAGGCGGCTCCGGCGCGGCGGGATAGAAGAGCCCTATGGCCTCGGAGACGCACGTGTCGCATTATACTGAAAGTCTTGATACGAAAGGTCTGTCCGCTGCGAGGATGCCGGCCCCCGTACGGCATCTCTATCGTTCGATCCGCAAGCTGCTGCGGTCGATCATCGCCCGCATTGATCTCTCGCAATTTCCGGGATCGTGCTGCGGATAAGCGTGGCGCCGCCAACGAATGCATGAAGGTTACCCTATGCACCAGCATTTGAGACGAATCTGCCTGCTGCTTGCCGTAACCTCGAGCCTCGGCACATCGTCCGCACTCGCCGCCGATGCCGACCACGGTGCCGACCTCGCCAAGCGCTGGTGCGCAAGCTGCCATGTCGTCGCGAACGGCCAGACCCAGGCCAGTGCCGACGTTCCCTCCTTTGCCTCCGTTGCGCGCAGGCCGGACTTCAGCCCGGAGAGGCTCGCCTTCTTCCTGCTCGATCCGCATCCGAAGATGCCGAATTTCCCCCTGAGCCGGACCGAAGCCGGCGACATCGCGGCCTACATCGCATCGCTGCGTTAGAGCATGATCCGGCCCCGAAGGGCCCCCTCGGCACAATGCGGAGGCGCGTCACGCACCACATCTGCCACAAATGCAAATCCCTGCCGGAGGACCGACAGGGATCAGCAGAAGGGATGCCAGACGGCGAATGAGGTCATTCGGTGGCCCGGCATGGATCCGCTTCAACATCGAAGTGCGGATCGCCATGCCATGCAAGTTCAATTTATGGGCACGCTGTGCACAGCCCTGAGAATCAGGACTTGCCCTTGCCCGGCTGCATGAGACTGCCGGTCATCTGGCGCATGTGATCTCCGGCGCTGGTGAACTGGCTGCGCAGGAAGTCGGACTGGATTCGCATCGCTTCCTGGAGGTCGGTGGCATGAACCAGCTTGCGCGCATGCTCGAAGGCCGACTTCATGTTCTGCTCGGTGAAAACCAGCGCCTGCTTCGACACCTCCGTCCCTGCCCCTGGAACGGACGATATCGATTTGGTGGCGGCTTCGAAAAACATGCCGAATGCTTTTTCCGCCTGGTCAATTGTCTTCTCGGCCAGGTCGCGCAGTTCGGCCGGAACTTCGAGCTTCGGTTCGATCATGGTCGCACTCCCTCTGTTTTCCCGACTGAATACCACACTTGCCGGATCGCCTTCCAGCGCCAGCCTCGGGGAAACGTCCGCGGAGGGTCCGGCTCCGGCGGCAGAACGAAGCGGGAGAGCGAAAGAGACGGCGCGCAGCCCGGCTCAGGACAAGGGGTGCTCGGGAAGAGCTTCTTCGGTGGCGAGGTCTTCGACCAGCTTGATGACCTCGAAACGCTGTCGAGGCGCGAGCTTCAGGAACGCACGGAGCAGGCGCAGACTTTCGACCGTGCCGCTTGCGGGCACACCGAGCTTGAGGTGCAGTTCACCGGCGAAATTGAGGTTTTTCATCTCGCACCTATGACAAGCATCGGCCTTCGTGACCCACTCAGAAATCGAACACCACGACAAGACGCCACAACGGGACCGTATCGCGACGAGCTCCGGACCGGGTGGCGGGCCCGCCCCGTTGGCACGCTGAACGACATGCCCAAACAACGGGCTCAACCAGAGGGTTGCAACTATGTCAAAGAACAACCCGCCCGGCAAGTCCAACGATGGCTGCAGCGATGCTTCGTCTGCATCGTACCATGGCAATTCCGGATAACAGGAATATCGACCGCAGTCACCCACCTGCGTCAAGAAGCGGCATCAATCACGCACACGGCCCCGGCTGCTGTCAATCGGCGCAACGTTTCGGGATGTTTCCGATATGAACTGACGTTGGCTGCGAATGAGCGCCCCTCCAGGGCATACACGCAATTGTTGCGCCCGCGCCCGGCGGTTGTATCAGCGGCGGAATGACGTTCGATCCCACAGCCGATCTCCAGCGTCCTGATCGCGGCACGACTGCCGCCTCGGGATTCATTGGTCCGGAAATGTCGTTCGCTCATGAACTTTTGTCCATGAGCGAACGACCAAGCCGTTGCGACACGGCCACGCAGACGACGGCGCCATGGCTGACAATTCTTCGATTCGGGCGCGCGTCAGCACCAAAGGACGACGGCATGCTTTCTCGCTGCGATCTCATCAAGGGCGCCGCGGCCGCGCTTTTCACCCTCTCGATACAAGGCGCATGGGCGCAGGAGACCAAGATGAACCTGTTCAAGATCATCACCGTCAAGGACGAGATCGTCGTCGGGTTATCGACTGAGGAGCTCCAGGCGCTCGGCGGCAACGATGCGAGCGCGGTCGCGCACGCACTGGCGCAGAAGGGCGATCTCACGGTCTGGCAATACAACGTGCATCGCGGCCCGAGCGGTGAATTGCAGCAGGCGCCGACCGCGAAGATCGGGCTCCTGGCCAACGCCTCGCTCCGGGTCGAGCCCTACACGACGCCGTACCAGATCGTACCGCACCCCTAGGCAACAGAATGGCACGCCGGAAGCCGAGGCCGCCGGCGTGCCGTCTTCATCTGCGCCGCTCTGCCCGTTGCGCCCCGGTTTCCGTCGCAAAGCCGTAGACCAGCGCCAGCCGGTCCAGGCATTCGCGAAAGCGCCGCGCAAAATAATCGTTCCAGCGCTGTGTCCGAACGGCGCGACGCTCCCCGATCTGATCCATGGTCAAGCCCAATATCAGCACGTCATATGCCAGCGCGGCGCCGTCGGTGCCGAGTTCGCGCTCGACCCGGTTCAGCCGCAACACCGCCTGGCGCTGGCTGTCGGTGACGGGCTCGCGCGTGCGCGTCCCATCGACATATTCCCGGGTTGGGTCTATCGCCTGAGGACCCCGCTCCGCTCTCTCCCAATCGTTCTGAAAGGCGCGCCCGCCGCGGTATTGCGCCTCGTCGATCTGGTGGTGCGCGTGCAGCCGGCCCAGCGGGTCGCCGCGGATCGACCGGATGGCCAGGATCTTCTCTCCGGCATCGAGCGCCAGCGGATTGTCGACCTCGACCTCCGCCACCTCGCCATTGAACGGCACCTCGCGGGACCGCCGGTCGTAAATTCGCGCCAATTTGTAGGATCTGTTGCGTCGGACACGTGCCACTCAAATACTCCTTGCAAGATTAACGATGGAACGGGGCCGACGAACTCAGGCGGCCGAGACCAGCTTCAGCACGACCGGACCGGGGACGCGGACGGACGCAGCACCGGAGCGGCGGGTCAGGCGCGCATGCGGCGCGCAATAGCTGGAGCCCTGCTGGCAGGGATGCCCACAGAAGGCGATCTCCTCCCCGTCCTTGTCGCCCCCATAGGGATAGCGGCAGTCGGCCGGCTCGAGCTCGACCAATTGGATCAGGCGCGGCTGAACGCCGACGCAGCGCAACCTCACTGCCACCGCAGGCTTCATTGCGGACTTCGGCGGCACATTCAGGTTCGGTAACACCGCGCGGCGCGGCGAAACCGGAGCCTCACCCTGCAGATACGGCGCGAGCGACGGGCTCGCGATCCATTCCGGTATGACGAGCCGGAGCCGCTTGGCGCGGCCGATCACCGCACTGCGCGTGTAAGCCGTTCCAAACCTTGCGTTAATCTGTCGTCCGATCTCCGCATAAGACATGCCCATGCGAAAATAGTCGCGAAGCGCGTCGGAATGCTCCGACGGCCAATGGCCCGGTTCCATGTTGCTGCCCTGTGATGCGCCTCCCCCGATCGCATGACCGGGAGGCGACACGCACATTCCGGTATTCCGAAGCTCAAGTCAAGCAATAATTCTGATATTCATAATTGCAACAATTCCGAATTTCGGATTACAAGAGCGGGACGGTGCGCAAGCGAGGGAATCACCATGTTGGACGTTGCAATGATCGAACGGGGCCTGGAGAAGACGGGCAAGAGCAAAGGCGGCCTGGCGGCGGCCATGGGCGTGCGGCCCGGCGCGGTCTCGGAGATCCTCGGCGGTGAACGCCTGGTGAAGGCCTCGGAAATCATTCCGATCATGGAATATCTCGAGCTCAATCTTGCGCCGATCATGGGTCGCGTCGGCGCCGGGGCCGTCATCGAGCCCGATTTCGAGCAGGTTCCGCCGGAGGGGCTCGGCGACATCGCGCTGCCTTTCCCGATCATGGAAGAAACCGTCGCCTTCGAGATCGTCGGCGATTCGATGCTGCCCAAATACGAGAGCGGCGACGTCATCGTGGTCTACAAGGACCAGCGCCATCCGCTGTCGAGCTTCTACGGCGAAGAGGCCGTGGTCCGGCTCAAGACCGGCGAGCGCTATCTGAAGACCATCGAGCGGGGCAAGAGCCCATCCGTCGTCAATCTCACCAGCTTCAATGCCAAGCCGATCGTCGGCGTCAAGCTGGACTGGGTCGGGGAGATCTGCCTGTCGATGCCCAAAGGGCAGCTCGAGCGGCTGCGCGCGAAATCGGCGCGCCCCCGCAAGAAAGGGAAGTAAGGGCTCCGCCCCGCTGATTTCGATTTTTTAGAAATACGGTTTGACTCGATTCCGTTTTTCGGAAATACTCTGCCGCGTGCCCGCAACGGGACGCGGCAGGGTCGTTTTCATGCAATATTTGGTCGTGATGATCGACTATGGACGGCGGGGCCGCGAGGCAATCGTCGACCCTGAGATCACGCGGCGAGAGGTCATCTCCCGCATCGCCTCAGGTGAATACCGGAACGTTTCGTTCATCCACGAAGTTGACGGGAATTCGGTGGAAGACGTCACCGAGGCCATCCTGACCGAGGCGGCTCTTCCCCAGATCTCGCCTGAAGAGGTCGACCTCCAGGCGGTCCGTCTCGATCACACGCATGATCTGCGCAAGCACGAACGGACGTGACGCGGGCCAGACCGCCCGCGCCGCCGTCCGGCCGGACATCACACCAGAAGGACGGTCGATCCCGTGGTCTTGCGCGCGGCGAGATCGGCATGCGCCTTGGCGGCGTCCTTCAACGGATAGGTCTGGTGCACCTCGATCTTGACCGCACCGGATTTGACGACGTCGAACAGCTCGTTCGCCATCGCCACCAGGTTTTCCCGCTTGGCAGCGTAGGTGAACAGCGTCGGGCGGGTGACGTAGAGCGAGCCCTTCTGGGCCAGCAGGCCGAGATTGAGCGGCTCGACCGCGCCGGAGGATTGACCGAACAGCGCGGCGACGCCGAGCGGCGCGAGGCAATCCAGCGACTTCAGGAACGTGTCCTTGCCGACGGAGTCGTAAACCACCGGCACCTTCTTGCCGCCGGTGATCTCATCGACCCGCTTCACGAAGTCCTCGCGCGTGTAGATGATGACGTGGTCGCAGCCATGCGCCTTGGCGAGCTTGGCTTTTTCGTCGTTGCTGACGGTGCCGATCACGGTCGCGCCGAGATGCTTGGCCCACTGCCCCAGGATCAGACCGACGCCGCCGGCCGCGGCATGCAGCAGGATGGTGTCGCCGGCCTTCACCCGATAGGTCTGCCGGATCAGATATTGTGTGGTGAGCCCCTTGAGCATCATCGCCGCCGCGGTCTTGTCGTCGACGCCGTCGGGCAACTTCAGCAGGCGGTCGGCGGGAATCAGCCGCGCCTCGGAATAGGCACCGAGCGGCGAGGCGCCATAAGCGACACGATCGCCCGGCTTCAGATCGGTGACACCGGGCCCGACTTCCTCGACCACGCCAGCGGCCTCGCTGCCGAGCCCGCTCGGCAGTTGCGCCGGGTACAGGCCCGAGCGGTTGTAGATGTCGACGAAGTTGAGGCCGACGGCGGTGTGGCGGATACGCGCCTCGCCAGGTCCCGGCTTGCCGACGCTGACCTCCTCCCAGACCAGGACTTCCGGACCGCCGGTCTTGTGAAAACGAATGGCATGCGTCATGGGCATTTGCTCCCTTATCGTTTGAGGATCCGAAGAGTCGGATTGGCCGCAGAAATAGGCATTCAGTCCGCCAGTTACAGTGCGGACACGTAACAAGAATGTCACAGCGCGCGACAAACCTCCGCCGTTCCATCTCCGTTCGACAGAGTTAATGACGCGCCTGGCGCGACCGGCAGTAGTTTCGGCACGGGGTTTGGTGGTCGCCTGCGAAGGAGAACCGAGATGCCAGCTTATGTACAGCATCATCAGGATGTCGAAATCGCGCCCGTGAATTGCCCCACCTGCATGGGGTTTCTGCCGATGTATGTGCGCGAGGTCGAACCGCATTGGAGCCTTGCCAAGATCGACTTCGTCTATGAATGCGCCGATTGCGGCGCCGAAGTCAGACAAACCATCCGCAAGCCGGAGCTGCTGCGGCACTGATTGCGCGAGCGGCGAACCGCTCAACTATTTGCGTTCAGCGGAAAAAACGCCGTTCACGCGGGTCTGATGCCTCCCAAACGAGGCTTGTTCTTTGCCGGGAACGCAGGCAGAACAAGCCTCAAGCAAGACCTTTGGGAGCGCCCTTTCGTGGCTGATCAGAAGGCCTCGACCTCGATCGAGGCAGTGCAGAGCGGCCTCGCCGCGCAGGGCTATATCGCGAGCCGGCAGATCGCGACCGCCGTCTATTTGTCGCAGCAGATCGAGAAGCCGATCCTGGTCGAGGGCCCAGCGGGCGTCGGCAAGACCGAGCTTGCCAAGGCGATCGCGGCCTGGCGCGGCATGAAGATGATCCGCCTGCAATGCTACGAGGGCCTCGACGAGGCCAAGGCGCTGTACGAGTGGAAATATGCCAAGCAGCTCCTCTATACGCAGATCCTCAAGGACAAGCTCGGCGAAGTCCTTGGCGGCGCGCAGACGCTGCATGCCGCACTTAACCAGTTGCACGATTTCGGCGACGTGTTCTTCTCCAAGGAATTCGTCGAGCCGCGTCCCCTGCTCCAGGCGCTGGAGCAGCCCGGCGGCTGCGTGCTGCTGATCGACGAGATCGACAAGTCGGACGCCGAGTTCGAATCGCTGCTGCTGGAAATTCTCAGCGACTTCCAGGTGACCATTCCGGAACTCGGCACGGTATCCGCCGTGGCGCCGCCGACCGTGATCCTGACCTCGAACAGCGAGCGCGATCTCGGCGACGCGCTGAAGCGGCGCTGCCTGCATCTGCATATCGGTTTCCCCGAACAGAAGCTGGAGGAGCGTATCGTCGAGAGCCGCGTGCCCGGCATCTCGCAGGCGTTGCGACGGCAGATGGTGGGCTTCATCCACGAGCTGCGCACGCTGGACCTGAAGAAGCTGCCGTCGGTCAGCGAAACCATCGACTGGGCGCGCGTGCTGGTGCTGTTGCAGGCGTCCGAGCTTGGCCACGAGATGGTCAAGGACACGCTGAACGTTCTGCTGAAATACGAAGCTGACATCGAGGCCACCATGCCGCAGGTCTCGACCTTCATCGCCAAGGCGTCGCGTCAAGGCGTCTTCGGGTGACGGACGGATGAGAGAGAACCTGCATCGCTTCTTTCGTGCGGCGCGGGGCGCAGGCGTGCGGCTCTCGCCGGCCGAAAGCATCGACGCGATGCGGGCCGTCTCCAAGGTCGGCTTCACCGACCGCACGATCCTGCGTGACACGTTTCTGCTGACGCTCGCCAAGTCGCAGGACGAGAAGAAGGCGCTCGGCGACTGTTTCGATCTGTTCTTCGATTCTCCGGAGCCTGAAGCGCCGCCCGAAGACGACAAGACCGACGAGCAGGATTCGCAAGGGTCCAACGCAACATCCGATTCTCCCGGTGATGCCGGCGGCGGCGACGAGCAGGCCGAGGGGCTCGGCCAGCTCGCCCAGATGCTGCTGGCACAGGACCGCAACGAGATTTCTGCGGCTATCGCCAATGCAGCGAGCGCGGCGTCATTGTCCGACATCCGCTATTTCACGCAGCGCGGCATCTTCTCCGGCCGCATCCTCGACCAGATGGGCATCCAGCGGCTGCGCGACGATCTCGACAATCTGACCGCCACCAACCCGGCGCTGGCGGAGCGGCTGACCAGCGCGCTGGACGGGCTGCGCGGCACGGTCCGCGACACCGTCTCGCAGGCGCTGCTGCTGTACGGACGCGAGGAAGCCGAAAACCTGCGCAACGAAATTCTGGCCAATGCGCCGCTGTC
>Ga0102591_1001991_pt1 | contig 24353 bp, 14 predicted proteins | sample AraplaCol_mCL_r2_2_FD_76860 | JGI IMG/M metagenome (GOLD analysis project Ga0102591, IMG submission 76860) | Arabidopsis root microbial communities from North Carolina, USA - plate scrape MF_Col_mCL_r2 (SPADES assembly) (version 2) | ecosystem: Host-associated > Plants > Roots > Endosphere... | reverse complement strand
AACGAGCGCACGTACCTCGCGTGGGTTCGAACCGCGATCGCCGTGATGGCCTTCGGCTTCCTGATCGAGCGTTTCGACCTGTTCATCGCGTTCGCGGCGCGGAGCGACGCGCATGCCGTGCCGACGTTGCACGTTCGTATGTCCGAGATCGTCGGGCTGGGGCTGATTCTCGTCGGTGCGTTGATGACGTTGCTCGCCACGCATCGTTACCGCCGGAACCGCCAGCTCATCGCCGAAGAGGAGCTGCACGAATATTCGGGTGCGGGGCCGGAACGCGTGCTGGCGACGCTCGTGGTCATCGTCGCGATCTTTCTCGTGGGTTACGTGGCCCAGCAGCTCATCGTGCTGAGCTGAACGCGCGAGAGGCGTCGGGTCAGAGGTCGAGCTCGATGGCCGCTTTCGGCCGCGCGCAGCACAGCAGCACCTGTCCCGGATCGGGCGGGGCCAGCGGTTCCGGTGCGTATGTCACGTCGCCATCGAGCATGGGCGTCTGGCAGTTGTGGCAGACGCCCGTGCGGCACGACCAGCGCACCGGGACGTCGCAGGCTTCCGCCAGTTCCAGCAGCGAGGCGAACCGATCCTGCCATGGCACCGTGAGGCGGCTGCGGGCGAACGTCACCGAAGGTCCGCCGCCTTGCTCGCCCTCGGGCGCGTGGGGAGGGCGTGACGTGCGGGCATCGAGGCCGGGCGCGAACGCGTCGAGCGACCCGAACGTCTCCTGATGGATCGCGGCGGGCGACGCGCCCGCGTTCCGGAGCGCCGTGCCCATGGCGGTCATCATGGCATCGGGCGCGCAGACGTAGAACGCCGCGTCGAGGGGCACGCCCTCCCTCGTGAGGACGTCGAGCGTCAGGCGACCGGCGTGTTCGAAGGCGACGCCGGGCACGTCCGCTTCCGACGGCGCGCTGAAGAAACGAAGCCGGCGCGCCCGTGGCGCCGAGGCGAGCAGCGTCTCCACTTCGTCGTTGAAGGGCAGGTGGGCGCCGTCGCGAACGGCCTGAATCCACCAGACCGGGGCGCGCCGCGTCGCGTCGCCGCAGACCGCGCGAAGCATGGACAGCATTGGCGTGACACCCACACCGGCCGCCACGAGGACCACCGGGCGGTCGTCGGGCTCGAGCAGGAACGTGCCGCGTGGCGCACTCGTGTCGAGCGAATCGCCCACCGCGAGGTGATCGTGCAGCCATGCGCTGACGCCACCCTCGATGCGCTTCACGCCGATGCGATACGTGCCCGATGGACCGCCGCACAGCGAATACATGCGAACCGACACCTGGCCGGTCGTGGCGTGGCGCAGGCGAACCGCCACGTGCTGGCCGGGCAGCTCGCGCGGCAACGGCGTGCCGTCGGGCGCGCCGAGCACGAACGCACAGATGTCGGAACCCGTTGGCGTGCGCGACAGCAGCCGAAGGCCGCGAAACCCCGGCCACGCGGGTGTGGACACCTCGACGGCGGGCGTGCTCAGGTAATCGCGAAACGAGCCCCGCCAGCCTTCGCTCAGTGCCGGTATCGCGATGGCGCGTTCGAGCAGGTCGCGCGGGCGCGGTTCGCGGTAGAGCAGGGTGTCAATGTCGGCGACACTCATACGCGTCGCGGCCGTGGCGACGCGTGCGATCGTGTCTCCCGCGCATATCGTGCCCTGCCGGATCACACGCATGTAGAAACCCGGTCGGCGATGGGCGACGAGCAGGGCAGGCATGTCGTGCCGTTTGAGCCGCGCGCCGAGCTTGTAGCAGGTGACACGCGGCTGGGTCACCTCGAACACGGCGCTGCCGATCGCGAAACGATCGCCGATCGCGACCTCTTCGTCGGATAAGCCGTCGACGGTCAGGTTCTCCCCGAACCCGCCGGGCTCGAGATCGTCTCGCTGCAGGAACGCGGCCCAGTGCCGGTAGGACGCCATCTGGTAGACCAGAACCGCGCGATGCTCGCCGCCATGACCCATGCGATCGGCCTGATCGTCGCCCGCCAGGTTGATCGCGCCGACGGCGACGGGACCGTCCACCGGGCGCTTGTCGATACCGCTCGGCACGCGCCGTCCGCCCCAGTCGAGATAGCGCACGCCACCTACGTTGACGGAGACGAGAGTCGCCATGATTCACCCCATTGCCGACGTCGCAGGGTAGGCCGGATCCGGGGCGGCGGGCTAGTGAAAACCCGCCGCGAGTGGTTCCATCAAGGCGTCAGCACCACCTTCCGGCAGTCTTCTTCCTTCTTGTCGAAGATCTCGTAGCCGCGTGCCGCATCGGCTAGCTTCATGCGGTGCGAGATGATGATGTCGGGCTGCAGCTTGCCTTCTTCGATGAACTCCAGCAGCTCGGGCAGGAATTTCTGGACGTGCGTCTGCCCCATCGCCAGGGTGAGGCCCTTGTCGAAGGCGTCGCCGATCAGGAAGGCGTGGATGAAACCCGCGTACACGCCCGGAATGCTCACGACACCGCCGCGCCGCGTCGCGCCGATGCACTGACGGACGACTTCGCCGGAGCTCGTTTCGAGCTTCAGCGTGCTCAGCACGGTTTCGGTCGTGCTGCCCTTGGCCTCGAAACCGACGGCGTCGATCGACGCGTCGACGCCGCGACCGGCCGTCTGTTCGAGGATGAATTCCGACGGATCGACGTGACCGAAGTCGACGGGGATGACGTCGAACGCGGTGACGGCGAAGTCCAGACGATACGGCTCGGAGTCGACCATGAAGATGCGCTCGGCGCCGAGCATGCGGGCACAGGCGGCGGCCATGAGGCCGACGGGTCCGGCACCGAAGATCGCCACGCTCGAGCCCCGTCCGATCTTCGCGTTTAGCACCGCCTGGTAGCCGGTGGGGAGAATGTCGGACAGGAACAGCACGCGCTCGTCCGCGAGACTGCCCGGCACCTTGAAGGGACCGACGTTCGCCTTCGGTACGCGCACGAACTCCGCCTGACCCCCGGGTACGCCACCGTAGAGGTGCGAATAGCCGAACAGCGCGGCCGGCGGCGTCATCTTCGCGCGCTTGCGCAAGCTGGCACCCTGATCCGGATTGGTGGTTTCGCACGCCGCGAAGAGATCGTTCTCGCAGAAGAAACACTTGCCGCATGCGATGACGAAGGGAATCACGACGCGATCGCCGACACGGACGTTCGTCACGTCGGGGCCGGCTTCTTCGACGATGCCCATGAACTCGTGGCCGAAGATGTCGCCGTGTTTCGTTTCGGGGATCTTGCCGTGGTAGAGGTGAAGGTCGGAGCCGCAGATCGCGGTGGCCGTCACGCGAAGCAGTACGTCGTCGCCGGCCAGGATCGTCGGATCGGGCATGGTCTCGACGCGAACGTCCTTGGAACCGTGATAGGTGAGTGCCTTCATCGTCGTCTCCGGGGAAAGCCACATCGTGGCCCCGGCGATCTGAAGAGGGGGTGGGGACAGGACCCCGATTTCGTGCGCCGCCCTTCACGGTCGTTTACGACCGCGCACACGCCGGCCGGGCGATGCTGCCATCGAACACCACGCGGAGAACACTCACATGGCCGACCAGACCCACAAACCTCAGTCGGGCGACCGCAACGACAACGACGTCGCGAATCAGGACAAGCCGCAGCAGGACAAGCGCGACAAGGCCATCAAGGAGGGCGAGGAAAAGATGGACAAGGCATCGAAGCGGGACGAGGGTGTGCGCTGACGTCCCGCTTCGATACGATGCTTACGGCCTGGCGCCGGCCTGGATCACCGCTTCGTTGATTGCGCGTACCTTGGCCTCGTCCAGCTTCTCGACCTTGCGGTCGTAGGTGTACAGGCCGTTGTGCTCGCCCTCGACGTCCGTGATCTGCGTGTACACGCTACCGGACATCCCGACGACCATGCCCTTGTCGCGCAACACGGCGGTGTTGGCGACATAGCCATCGGTCAGTGCCTGACTGTCCTTCACTTCGCCATAGGGATTGATGGCCGTGTTGGGCCAGAGGTGGCCGGGCACGCCCAGCGTCAGTCCGCCATGCTCGCCATCCATCGAGGCACGGGTGGCATCGGGCTTCGGCAGGCCGGGGCCCTGGTAGTCGTGGACATCGTAGACGTCGCCCGCCTTCGGGTCGCCCTTCGTGTCGCAGCAGTTCAGGCCGCTGCGTGCATTGACGATGCGCGAGGGATCCAGCTTCTTGATCTGCGCCGCCAGTTCGGCCGCGGCGGGGATGCTCCACTGGCCCCAGCCTTCGTTGAACGGGATCCAGCCCACGATCGATGTCTCACCCTTCAGCTGCTCCACGATCGACGTCACGTCGGCACGGAAGCCGGCCTTGTCCGCATCCGTGAGCTTCTCGTTGTGGCCGTTGGGAAGGGAGGGCATGTCCTGCCAGACCATCAGGCCGAGGCGGTCGGTCCAGTAGTACCAGCGCGCAGGCTCCACCTTGATGTGCTTGCGGATGGTGTTGAAGCCGAAGTCCTTCGTCTTCTGCACGTCGAACTTCAGCGCCGCGTCGGTGGGCGCCGTGTGCAGGCCGTCGGGCCAGTAGCCCTGATCGAGTGTCGCGAGCAGGAACGTCGGCTTGCCGTTGAGCACGATGCGGTTGCGGCCACCGACCTTCTGGATCGCGATCGTGCGCATGCCGGCGTAGCTGGTGACCTCGTCGTGCTGGCTGCCGTTCGAGAGCGTGGCCTTGAAGGTATAGAGGAACGGATCGTCCGGCGTCCACAGGTGCGGCTTGACGATCGCGAGCTTCAGCGGCTTGCCGGCCGGGCCATTCGCCTCGCCGACGGGCTTGCCGTCGGCGAAGGCCGTGACGTGCAGCATGGCCTTCGCCGCGTCGCCCTGCACACGCGGGGTCACCGTGAACGCGTCGAGGCCGGTCGCCGGCGTGAACGTCAGCTGCGCGAGACGCGTGGCTGCGACGGGCTCGATCCACACCGTCTGCCAGATGCCCGAGGCCGCCGTGTAGAAGATGCCTTCGGGCTTCAGGCGCTGCTTGCCGACCATCACGTTCTCGCTGTCGACGGGCGCATGCACCGCGACGACGATTTCCTGCGGGCCGCCCGATCGCAAGGCGGACGTGATGTCCGCGCTGAACGACGTGTAGCCACCCTTGTGCTTCGCGACCTGCTTGCCGTTGACGTAGACGGTGGCTTCCTGCGCCACCGCACCGAAGTTCAGCTGCACGTGCTGGCCGTTCGCCGTAAAGGCGGCGGGCACGTCGACCATCTTCCGGTAGACCATGAAGTCCGCGTGCTTCTGCACGCCCGAAAGCACCGACTCGATGGGATAAGGCACCAGTACCTTGTCCTTCAGCGCCTGGCCGAAGACCGGCTTCGCGTCGCTCGTCGTCGCCGAGAATTCCCACAGGCCGTTGAGGTTGAGCCACTGCGGGTGCTCGAGCGACGGACGGGCCAGCTGTGGCCGCGGGTATTCGGGCAGGGCGTTGTCCGGGGAGACCTCCGCCGTCCACGGCGTGGCGAGCGGTGGCGTCATGCCGTTCCACACCGCCGGCTTGTCGGCCGCCATCGCCATCGAGGTCAGGCCCATCGCCAGCGCGAGACCGACGCACGTGCTCACGCCTTTCCGTTTCATCGTGTTCTTCATCCGTTACGTCCTTATCGATTCACTGCCTGGCCGCCGACATGGACGGCGGCGCATCGTTCGGGTCGGTGCCCCAGGTCTTGCTCGGCGTGGGGCCCATGACGAGTTCCAGCGTGGCGCCGTTCGCGATGTCGGCGTGGCTGAACCACGGTTTCGTCCACGGCTTGCCGTTGAGCTTCGCCGACTGGATGTACATGTTCTTCGCCGAGTTGTTCCGCGCGACGATTTCCAGCGTCTTGCCGTTACCGAGGCGCAGGCGCACGTCGTCGAAGATCGGGCTGCCGATGATGTAATCGGGCGTTGCCGGATCGACGGGGTAGAAACCCATCGCGCTGAGCACGTACCAGGACGAGGTCGATCCCTGGTCGTCCATGCCCGGATAGCCATAACCGGTGGCATCGCTGCCGTACATGTCGGCCAGGATGCGCCGGACGAGCGCCTGCGTCTTCCAGGGCTGTCCGCTCCACGCGTAGAGGTAAGCGGCCTGCTGGTCGGGCTGGTTGCCGTGCACGTACTGGCCGATCAGGCCCGTGCAATCGCGGCAGATGCCCTTGGCGGTGTACGGCGTGGAGAAGAACGCGTCGAGCTTGGCGTTGAACGCGTCGCGACCGCCCAGCAGGTCCATCAGGCCCTGCACGTCCTGCGGCACGAGCCACAGCGTCGACCAGCCCGAGCCTTCCTTCATCATGAAGTTGTAGTACGGCTCGCCCGGATCGAAGGGTGAGATCCACTTGCCGTCGGCCGTGCGGCCGCGGAAGAACCCGACCGACGGATCGAACACGTTGCGGAAGTTCGATGCGCGCTTCTCGAACATCGCCGCGTCCTCGGTCTTGCCGAGGCGCCGCGCGAAGTCGGCGAGGGCGTGATCGTCCCACGAATACTCGAGCGTCTTGGCCACGCCGGCCTTGCCGCCGGCATAGGGCGGGCTGGGATTGCCGTCGGGCACGATGTCCGAGATCCAGCCCTGCTTGTCGTACTCGGCGAGGTAACCACGCGGGCCCTTCGGGTCGGTGGCGTTCTTTCGCAGATACTCGTACGCGGCGGCGTAATCGAAGTCGATGCCGCGCTGCCAGGCGCCGTCGTACAGGAACACGGCATGGTCGCCGTGGAACGACGTGTTCATGTAGCCGCGCTCGCGGGCGCGGTCGAGCTCGGAACGCATGACGTCCTGCACGACCTTCGGCTGCATCAGCATCAGCAGCGCGATCTGGTTGCGGCCCGTGTCCCAGAAGGGCACCGGTCCGTAATGGTCGTAATCGGCGATCTGATCCTTGCCCTGGGCGTCGATGTAGTGCTCACCCTTGCGTGCGATCATGCGCGGGCTCGCGAACGAGTGGTACATCGTGGAATAGAACAGCATGCGCTGCTTCGGCGTACCGCCAGTGACCTGAACGCGGTCGAAGAGGTCGGCCCAGGTCGCACGCGCCTTCGCATGCACGCGATCGAAATCCGTGTCGCTGTCCTGCGCATGCAGGCGCTGTTCGGCTTCCTCGGCGCTGTGGCCGTGTGCGATGCGTACCGTGACCTGGTCGCCTTGCTTCGTGTCGAAGGTGACGTACGCCCCGGCGTAGTCGCCAGCGATCTTGCGGCGTCCGGCTTCGACGTCTTCGCGACCGAGGCCCTCGCCCTTGTCCGTGATCTCGGCGTGGAACGTACCGAAAATCGTGAACGGCTTCGAGAACTCGGCGACGAAATAGGGGCCGTCGGCGTCGCGGTCGCGGCGACCGGCGGTCGCGACGCCGCGGATGACGCGGTCACCGACCACTTCCACGTCGCCCCCGGCGCGCCGGAGGTTCACCACCACGTTGGAGCGGTGGCTCTCGGGGAACGTGAAGCGCATCAGGCTCGTCCACTGCGTCGCGGTGAGTTCCACCTTGGTGTGGAACGTGGCGAGATCCACGGCGTAGTAACCGGGCGACGCCTTTTCGGTCGCCTTGTCGTAATAGGAAGTGGCGTAGTCCGGCGGCACGGTCCAGTCGCCGACCACGGGCATCACCATCGGCGCGCCGCGCGCGCCATACGTGGAGCCGCCACCGGTGAATCCGATCATCGCCGGGCGGCGATAGTCGTAGGCGACGGGGACGCCCGTGGCAAAGCCGAGGTCCGCGTTGATGTTGACGGGAGCGGCCTCGGTGGCGCTCTCGGGAAGGCTCGCGCCGGGCGTGGTCATGCCGGTGTAGAGCGGTTCGCCCGGGGGCGGCGAGTTGCCGATCAGTTCCTGGCGATCGAGCGGCGCGGTGCCGACGAGCGGGCTGGCGATGTCGACGCTGGCGGACGACTTCGGTTTCTCTGTGGCCGCGTAACCGGTGCCGATCGTACCCACCGCCAGCAGGGCGCAGGCGAGGGCGATCGGCGCGCGGTGGGGAAGACGCGCGAATGATGTCATGAAGTTTTCCTTCGTCGAAAAGGAAGCGGGGCCGGGCTCATCGCCCGGCCCCGCTCGTTTGTCACTTGTCGCTGTCGCCACCGAACTTGTAGGTCACGCCCACGTAGTACTGGCGGCCCGGGTAGAGCAGCTGGACCAGTCGTGCGCGGGTATCGCCACCCAGGTAGGTGTGCGGCGTGGCCTTGTTGAAGTTGATGATCGACGCCGTGACCATGAAGTGCTTGTTGAATTCATAGTCGCCGTTGAGGTCGATCTGGTGGTACGGCTGCGAGTAGATCGGCAAGCCAGCCGCGAGACCGTTCATCCGGCGGCCCGTCCAGTTGTCGCTGGCGCGGAGCAGCAGGCCGTTCTTTTCGTAGAACAGCGACACGTTGGCGGCGTACTTCGCGCTACCGATCAGCTCGGCCTTGCCTACCTGCGTATCGCCCAGCGAGACCGCGGTTTCGTTGGTCTTGTTGAGCGTGTAGTTGGCGATGTAACCGAAGCCGGTTTCCCAGGTGTGCTGCGCATACAGTTCGATGCCCTTCGACGTACCGGAGCGGCCGTTGGCGTTCGTGCTGTACTGGCGGAAGTTCGTCGCGGTGCCGGCGACGTCAACGTCGATGTTGTTGACGGTGACCGGGACGACGAAGTTCTTCACCTTCTTCTGGAACAGATCGATACCGACCACGCCGTGCGTGGCGTAGTACCACTCGCCGGCCAGGTCGAACTGCGTGGCCGTGAACGGCTTCAGGTCGGCGTTGGCACCGGAACCGTACCAGCCCGGCAGTGGCGCGCCGAACTGCTTGCGGTCGTTGTAGTACTCCTGCGTGTTGTTGGTCAGCTGACCCAGCTGCGCCAGATCCGTGTAGTTCGCGCGGGCGAGGGCCTGCGAACCGGCGGCACGCAGCACGAAGTCTTCGGCGATCGTCCAGGCGATGTTGAAGCTCGGCAGGAACTTGTTGTAGCGCTTGTTCGTGGTCGAGTTGGAGAAGCCTTCGACGACCGCGATCTCGCGCGGCAGGTACTGGAAGTCACCCGGGGCGCACGCACCGCCACCCGCGTTCACGCCCGATGCCGGGCAGATCAGGATGTTGCCGCCGGCATCGTGGTAGTACGTGGCGTTGTTGGTGGTGATCTGGTTGGCGACGGTGAGGTCCTGCTTCGTGGTGACGAAGCGCACACCGACGTTACCGCGCACGTTGCCCGTGTCGAAGTTCGCCTGCACGTAGGCCGCGGCGATCTTCTCGCCGATCGACGACTTGTTCTGCGGCTTGTTGTAGATGACGCGGTCGTACGTCGAATTCAGGTGGTTGTAGTAGGCCGGGAAGTTGATCGCCGGGAAGATGTCGTCGCCGTACGCGTGGTTCACGCCGTCGAGGTAGTTCGGCAGCAGGAAGCCCGGGGGCAGCTGGCCGGCGTTTGGATCGCAGGTCTGGAACTGCAGCGTGGTGCCCTTGCAGTACCAGCGCACTTCGTTGCTCTGCTGTTCGGCGTGCGCATCGGTGTACTTGCCACCGAACTGGATCGACTGCAGCCAGCTGGAGTCGAGCGACCACGTGAAGTCGGCCTGCGCGAAGTTCTGCGAGTTCGACGTGTTCACCATGTTCGAGCCGGTGGAACCCAGGTCGACCTGGCCGGCGCCGGCGAGCATGTTGTTCAGCGTGCTCTGCTCGGCGCTGATGCCCGGCTTGCCGCTGAGATCCCACGACGCGCCGTTGCTGCCGTTGACCCACTGGCCGTTGACGAAGTTACGCGGCTTGGCAGCCATGCCCAGTTCGATCGACGGGCCACCCGTGGCCCACGTGCGGCCAACGTTGAAGGAGCCGCTGAGCGCGCCGCCCGTGTCCCACTCGCCTTCGAGGTTGACGGTCTGCGACTTCGCCTTTTCGACGGAGTAGTTGCCGTTGAGCCAGGGGATTTCCGTGTTGCAGATGTCGACGGCCTGGCGCGTGGCGCCCGTGACCGGATTGATCGCGGAGTTACAACCGACGCCCGCCGGGGGCAGCACGTAGTTGGCGCCGGTGACGATCGTGCCCGACTTGTCGAACGTCAGGCCGTTCGGCGCGAGCAGGCGACCGTTCTGGTCGGCGAAGTTCGAGTTGTTCGGCAGGCCCCACTCGGGAATCTCGAGCGTGTTGGTGATCTGCTTCTGCGACCGCTCGAAGCGGAAGTAGTTACCGGTCAGCAGGAAGTGATCGCTCGGCTTGAACTGCATCGTGGCCTGGGCACCCTTGGTCTTCAGGTCCAGGTTGTTCTTGCTGGTGGCGAACTGCTGCGGCATCCAGAAGCCGTTGGACACGTTGCCCGCCTGGTCGACGACGCCGTTGCCCCACAGATCGATGTTGTTGTCGACGGCGGCGCCATACGGCTTGCCGTGCACGTTCACCGGCGGCTGCGTGCAGGTGGTGTGGTCCGTGCAGTCGTCCGACCACCAGTGCCAGCTGGACGCATCCGCGGAGTACGTGGTGGCCGAGCGCTTCTGGTAGGCACCGGCGACGAGGACGCCGAACGTCTCGTCCTTGTTCTTCCACGACCACAGGGCGGAGCCCTGCGGTTCCGTCTTGGAGCTGTTGTCGGAGCTGGCGGCGGTGCCGGTCACGAAGCCTTCGTTGACGCCCATTTCGAGCGGGCGACGCGTGCGCAGGTCGACGTTACCGCCGATGCCGCCTTCGTCGAGGCGTGCCTCGAGGCTCTTGTAGAGCTTGATGTCCGAGAACATGTTCGCGGGGAACAGCGTGTAGTTGAACGAACGCGTGAGGCCGGCCGACGTATCGGCGGATGCCACGTAGTTGCCGTTCAGCTGGGTATAGGTGAGCTCGGGCGCGAGGCCGCGGATGCTGACGGTCTTGCCTTCGCCGGACTCGCGGCTGATGACGACGCCGGGCACGTGGGCGAGCGCGTCGGCGATGTTCTTCGCCGGGAACTGCGCGATGTTCTGCGCGTTGATCACTTCGACGATGGAGTTCGCGTCGCGCTTTTCGATGACGCTCTGTTCGATCGACTGGCGATAGCTTGTCACCGTGACGGTTTCGAGATTCGTCGTGCTGTTCGGCTTCTTCTTGCCGTCCTTGTCCACCGGGGTCGCGGCATCGGCGTCCTGCGCCGGCGCGGCCGTGGAAGAGGCGGCAGGAGCGGCCGTCTGGGCGAAGGCGACGTCGGCGGTGCCGAGGTAGCCGAGCAGCGAGAGCGTCGCCGTGGCAAGGGCGGTGACCAGCGGTTTACGCGTAAGTGTTTGCGGCTGATGAGACATTGTTGTTGTTTCCCTCGATGGTGTTTGCACTTGGAGCTATGCGCGGCGATCCCCCGTCGATCGCCGTTTTTCGATGCGCGAATTGCTTAGGTCACGCGTCCCCCTTGCCCTTGGATCGATCCAAAATTTCGATAGCCGGCGGCCCCCGGGCACGCCAGCGACGGTTACTTCAGTGATGCGGGTTCAGACCGGATGAGGTCGGGACGGGATCTCGGTCAGCGGCGTGGCGCAGGGCGAAGCCGTCTGCCGGATGGCAGACGACCGCGGCCATGGCGGCCACGGACGAATCGGTCAACATGCAGCTACGGACGCTTCGGTGTTTCATGCGACGGCTTCCCAAACCCCTCGACACATCTGGCGGGAAGAAGCTTTCAGCCGGTTGGCGCTCGTCGCGCGCTCCCGAAACCCCTCCCGCCGCCCCCAAGGTCGGACACCGGTTCGTCGCTTTGGCATACGCGAACGGCTCTCGACTTGGATCGATCTAACTCCCCGGGGCGCATTAAGACGCTGCGCTCGCAACCTGTCACGCTGCGCCGCAAAAAAAATGTGATGGCGTCGACGGGAATTCGTCTGGCATGACGTGTCCTGCGTCGCAGTTCGGACGACGCGCCATGGCATCGGGTGGAAGGAATGCCAATGAATGCATGGGGTTGCGGAGGAGGCGTGTCGATGGATCGTCGCGAGGCGGCGTGATGCCGATGTGCAAATGCGGCGAATGACGACGCGTCGTTGTCGCGTGAAACGTAATCGTTTTCATGCGAACGAACGTGACTCGAAGACCCAGACGAGCGTGGTGTCACAGGGGTCGTTCTCGGATCCTCGACCGGCCATCGCGGATCGGTGGAAGGGAACGATGTGTTCGGCAATGCGCGAATCGGCGACGCGTCCATCACCGTGGTGACGTGAAGCTCATCCATCCCCGCCGACGCCAGGACACCACGATGGATGCCATTTCGCTGCTCAAAGAAGACCACAAACTCGTCAAGGCCCTGCTCGAGGATCTGACCGGTTCGTCGACGCGCGCCGTGAAGAAGCGCACGGATCTGCTCCAGCAGATCCACATGAACCTCGCCGCCCATACGACCATCGAAGAAGAGATCTTCTATCCGGCGTTCAGGGAGGCAGGCAAGAAGGAGGAAGAGAAGATGTACTTCGAGGCCCTGGAAGAACACCGCGCCGCCGAAGACCTCGTCCTCCCCGACCTCATGAAGACGGACCCGGGCACGGAGCAGTTCTCCGGGCGTGCGAAGGTGCTCAAGGAGCTGATCGAGCACCACATCGAGGAAGAAGAAACCGAGATGTTCAAGGACGCGAAGAAGCTGCTCGACAAGGCGCAGCTCCAGGAACTCGGCGAACGCATGCAGGCGCGGAAGCTGCAGTTGCTGAAGCAGCTCAAGGCGGCCTGAGTAACGGCGGCCGCGCAGGAGCGAATCTGGCCGCGCTGGGTGCTTGCCGCAAGCACCCAGCGCGGCCAGTTCCGTTCTTACCCGGCGTTGCCTGCGGGGGCGGCCGACGCCGAGCGCACAAACTCCACGAAAGCCTTCAGCGGCGCCGGGACGAGCCGCCGGCCGGGGTAATAGAGAAACGGGCCCGAGAACGTCGGCCACCAGTCTTCAAGGACGGGCTCGAGTGCGCCGCGGCGCAGGTGAGGCGCGAGCCAGTCTTCGAACAGATAGACGATCCCCGTCCCGGCGATCGCTGCGTCGACGGCAAGATCCGCGGCGCCGCCCAGCCCGACGAGAAGAGGACCGGCAGCTTCGATGGCGATCGATTCCTCGCCGCGTTCGAACTCCCAGGGCGGGATCGACCCGCTGGGAAACCGGCCGCGCAGGCAAGCGTGCCCGACGAGCTCGCGCGGGTGGACCGGCCGTCCGTGCGCCGCGAGATACGCTGGCGAGGCGGCGGCTGCCATGCGCTGTGTGCGGGGCCCGATGGGGATCGCGATCATGTCCTGCTCGAGTCGTTCGTCGTAGCGGATGCCGGCATCGCACCCCGCGGCCAGCACGTCGACGAAATTCTCGTCGACCATGACTTCGAGCCGGATGTCGGGGTAGGCGGCAAGAAATGGCGATACCAGCGCGGGCAATACGAGCCGCGCGGCGCTCAGTGGCACGTTGAGTTTCAGCGTGCCCGCCGGGCGATCGCGGTAGCGGTTCACCGCATCGACCGCCGACTCGACCTCGGCAAGGGCAGGCCCGAGACGCTCCAGCAGTCCGCGCCCGGCTTCGGTCGGGGCGACGCTGCGCGTCGTCCGGTTGAGCAGTCGCATACCCATCCCGTTTTCGAGGCGCCGGACGGCCTCGCTCAAGGCCGACGCGCTGCCGCCATGCGTGCGCGCCGCGTCGCGAAAGCCACCGGCGCGTGCCACTTTGACGAAGGCATCCAGATCGTTGAGGTCGAGAGTCATTGTTCGGGTATCCGCACGACGTGTGCGGATACTAACGCCTTATCGAACAAGGCATCCGGGTCTACCTTGTTCAGCACCTGACCGGAGCATCCCCCATGACCACCGCCATTCCGTCCACGTTTCGTCTCGGCGACCGGATCGTCAACCGCATCGGCTACGGCGCCATGCAGCTCGCCGGCCCCGGCGTGTTCGGTCCGCCGAAGGATCGCGCCGCCGCGGTCGCCGTGCTGCGCGAAGCCGTCGCCGCGGGTGTCAACCACATCGACACCAGCGACTTCTACGGCCCGCACGTCACGAACCAGATCATTCGCGAGGCGTTGTCGCCGTATCCGGACGACCTCACCCTCGTCACCAAGGTCGGTGCGCGTCGCGACGAAAAGGGCGCGTGGCTTCCGGCCTCGTCGCCGGCCGAACTCGTCGCGGCGGTGCATGACAACCTGCGCCATCTCGGGCGCGATGTGCTCGACGTGGTGAACCTGCGTGTCATGTTCGACACCGCCGGGCCGAAGGAAGGTTCGATCGCATCGCAGCTCGCGGCACTCGTAGAGCTACAGCGGCAAGGCCTCGTCCGCCACATCGGCCTGAGTAACGTCACGCCCGCACAGGTAGCCGAAGGGCGCGGCATGTGCGAGATCGTCTCCGTGCAGAACCAGTACAACCTGGCACACCGCGAAGACGACGCCATGGTCGACGCACTCGCGAAGGATGGCATCGCCTTCGTACCGTTCTTCCCGCTCGGCGGCTTCAGCCCGCTGCAGTCCGATGCGCTGTCGGATGTCGCGAAGCGACTTGGGTCGAGCCCGCTGCGGGTCGCGTTGGCCTGGCTGCTGCACCGCTCGCCGAACATTCTTCTTATTCCCGGCACGTCGTCGGTCGCCCATCTCAAGGACAACCTGCGGGCCGGCGAGCTGACCCTTCCGGAAGACGCACTGGCGACGCTGGACGCGATCGCGAGCCCGGCGTGAAACGAGGCGGGGTCCGGCCGGCCGACCGTGATCCAGGGCAGGCTTGACTCTGGACCTGTATCGATGGTCTAGACTTGACCCATGACGACTCAATCCGCTCTCACCATCGGCCGCATCGCGCAGAGCGCGGGCGTGGCCATCGATACGATCCGGTTCTACGAGCGGGAAGGGCTGCTGCCTGAGCCTCGCCGCCGGCCCTCCGGTTACCGCGAGTACGATCAGAGCGCCGTGTCGCGGCTGCGGTTCATCCGTCGCGCGAAAGACCTCGGCTTTACGCTGGAGGAAATTCGCGAGCTGCTGGCCCTCTCGGCCGACCGTCACGTCGGTGTCGAAGGCGTCCGCGAACGCGCGGCGGCGCGGCTCCGGGCCATCGACGACCGCATCGCCGAGCTTCAGCGGGTGCGCGCCGGGCTCGCCGAGCTCGTCGACGCGTGCCCGGGGCACGGTGCGCCGGAGGATTGTCCGATCCTCAAGGCGCTGGGGGAGACGACGCCATGAACCACGCCGGCTGTGGACACGGTGCGGCGGAGGCCGCGACCGTCATCGATCCCGTGTGCGGCATGACGGTGGATCCGGCGAAGACGCCGCACCATACGTCGCATGACGGGCACGACTACCACTTCTGCGGCGCACGCTGCCGTGAGCGCTTCGTCGCCGCGCCGATGAGTTTCCTGGGCCCGAAAGAACCCGAAGCGCCGATGCCGGCGGGCACGGTCTACACGTGCCCGATGCATCCGGAGGTGCGTCAGGTCGGACCGGGGTCGTGCCCGAAGTGCGGCATGGCGCTCGAACCCGCAATGCCGTCGCTCGACGACGATGACGGCGAGGTGCGCGCGCTGGGCCGTCGCCTTGGTCTGCTCGTGGCGCTAACGCTTCCCGTGCTGATCGTCGCCATGGGCCCGCATCTGTTCGGATGGATGTGGCCCGAGCCGTTCGCGGGCATCGCACGCTGGGCCGAAGCGCTGCTCGCGACCGTGGTGGTCCTGTGGGGCGGCGCGCCGTTCTTCGCGCGCGGCTGGCGCTCGCTGGTGCCGTGGTCGCCGAACATGTACACGCTGATCGCGCTCGGCACCGGCGTGGCGTGGCTCTATAGCGCGGTGGCGTTCGCGGTGCCGGCGTGGTTCCCGATGTCGATGCGTGACATGCACGGTCACATCGGCGTGTACTTCGAATCCGCCGCGGTCATCGTGACGCTGGTGACGCTCGGCGATTTCCTGGAGTTGCGCGCGCGGCGGCGAACCGGCGAGGCACTGCGCGGATTGCTCGGGCTCGCGCCGAAGACGGCGCGCCGCATCGCCGACGACGGCAGCGAAAGCGATGTTCCTCTCGACGCCTTGCACGTGGGCGACCTCCTGCGCGTGCGGCCCGGCGAGACCGTTCCCGCCGACGGCCGCGTGATCGATGGCGAGAGCCACGTCGACGAATCGATGCTCACCGGCGAATCGATGCCGGTGCCGAAGAAGGCCTCCGATACGGTGACGGGCGGCACGCAGAACCAGCACGGTGCGCTGACGATGCGGGTCGGCCACATCGGCGACGACACCGTGCTCTCGCGCATCGTCGCGATGGTGGCGGAGGCGCAGCGCTCGCGCGCACCGTTGCAACGCATGGCGGACCGGGTCGCCGCGTGGTTCGTTCCCGCCGTGGTCGCGGTGGCCGTGCTGGCGTTCGTGGTCTGGTGGTTCGCCGGGCCGGCACCGGTGTTCGCGCATGCGCTGGTGGCCGCCGTGTCGGTGCTGATCGTGGCGTGCCCGTGCGCGCTGGGGCTGGCGACGCCGATGTCCATCATGGTCGCGAGCGGGCGCGGTGCGCGGGCTGGCGTGCTGTTCCGCGACGCGGCCGCGATCGAGCGCCTCCGCGATGTCGACACGCTGGTGTTCGACAAGACGGGTACGTTGACGGAAGGCAGGCCGACGCTGCTCGACGTGCGCGGCTTTGGGCACGAGCGCGCCGAGGTGCTGGCGCTCGCCGCCGGGCTGGAGCGCCCCAGCGAGCATCCGCTCGCCGCGGCCATCGTCTCGGCGGCGGAAGGGGAGGCGCTCTCGATTCCCGAGGTGTCCGGTTTCCGTGTACTGGTCGGGAGAGGCGTGACCGGACGTGTCGGCGGTCACGACGTCGCGCTGGGTAACGCACGTCTGATGGAAGACGAGCGCGTCGAGACCGCGGCAGGCCGCGACGTGGTGGAAAAAGCGAGCCGCAAGGGCGCGACGGCGATGTTCCTCGCCATCGACGGGCGCCTGGCCGGCGTGCTATCGCTGGCGGATGCGGTCAAGCCATCCACCGCCGCCGCATTGGACGCCTTACGCGAGGCGGGCGTGCGCCTCGTGATGGCGACGGGCGACAACGAGGCGACCGCGAAGGCGGTGGCCGCATCGCTGCCGATCGACGAGGTGCACGCCGGTGTTTCACCCGAAGATAAGGCGAACCTCGTCGCCGCGCTGAAAGCCCGCGGTTCGGTCGTGGCGATGGCGGGCGACGGCGTGAACGACGCACCGGCACTCGCGGCGGCCGATGTAGGCATCGGGATGGGCAATGGCAGCGACATCGCGATCCAGAGCGCGTCGGTGACGCTGCTGAAGGGCGATCTCGCCGGTATCGCGCGGGCCCGCGCGCTATCGGAGGCGACGGTGAAGAACATCCGGCAGAACCTGTTCTTCGCGTTCGTCTACAACGCCGTGGGCGTGCCGTTGGCGGCGGGCGTGTTGTATCCGCTGCTGGGCATCACCCTCTCGCCGATGTTCGCGGCGCTGGCGATGAGCCTGAGCTCGGTGTCGGTGGTGGGCAACGCGCTGCGCTTGCGGTCCGCGACGATCTGACGGTGCCGGTGGGAGCCAGGCCGCTGGCGAAGGGCGCTTGCCGCGAGCACCCTTCGCCAGCAGGCTGGCTCCCACCAGAGAGGCCTGCTATCGGGGCCTTACCGCGCGTCGAACGACGGCGGTGCGTCTTCCGCCTTGCTCGCCCATGCCTTGTTCGGCTTGTCCGAAAGATCGAACTCCAGCTTGCCACCCTTCAGTGCGAAGTCTTCCGGCAGCCACGAGCGCGCCGACGTCTTGCCGTCGATCTTCAGCGCCGTGACGTACGGCTTGCCGGCCCCGGCGTTGGGTGCCTCGATGACCACGTCGCCGTGCTCGCGGTGGATCACGGCACGCGTGAACAGCGGGCTGCCGACCACCAGTTCCGCGCGGCCCGGAATGGCGGGGTAGATACCCAGCGACGCGAAGACGTACCACGACGACATCTCGCCGAGGTCGTCGTTGCCCGGGATGCCGTTCGGCGCGTTGAGCCAGATGGTGTCGAGCACGCGGCGCACGAGTTCCTGCGTCTTCCACGGCTGGCCGGCGTAGTTGTAGAGCCAGGGCGTACCGATGGACGGTTCGTTGTCGAGTTCGGCGTGCAGCGGGCCGGACTTCGTGACCGCGAACGCGCCGTCGGGCTGGTAGAAGAACGCGTCGAGACGTTTCCGCGCCTTGTCGCGACCGCCCATCGCATCGAAGAGTCCGCCGACGTTGAATGGCACCATCCACACGTACTGCGCGGCGCTGCCTTCGACGAAGCCGTCGCCGGTCGACGGCGTGAACGCGTGGGCTTCCTTATCGTCGTCGTCCTTCACGAGCGCCCAGCTGCCGTCCGCGTTACGGTTGCGGATGTAGCCGCCTTCCGCGGTGGCTTTCGGATCGAACAGGTTGCGCCAGTACTGCGCGCGGCCAAGGAAACGCTTCGACGTGGCGGTATCGCCAAGGCGCTGCGCGAGCGCACTGATGCCGAATTCCGCGGCGACGGTTTCGAGCGTGTCGGCGGCAGGCCCCCAGGCGGGCGCGCCGACCGGGATGTAGTGCAGCTTCAGCCATGCGTCGAGACCGGGACGCTGGCCGACGCATTCCACTTCGCAGCCATCGTGCGACGTGTCCAGCGCGGTCGGGTTATCCGCCGCGTGCACCAGGGAGGCGAGGGCGCCCTTCGCATCGAAGTCGCGCGCGCCGAATGCGTAGACGCCGGCGACCGACGGTGCGGCCGGATCGCCGTTCATCACGTGCGTGCCGCCGTTGTTGTGCGTCCAGCGATCCCACACGCCGCCGTTCTGTTGCGCCTGGTTGTACAGGCTCTGCGCGATGTCGCTCGCGGTCTTCGGTTCCAGCCACGCGACGAGCGGCAGCTGCGAGCGATAGACGTCCCAGCCGGAGAAGTTGGCGTACTGCGCTTTCTGCGTATCCGTGACGCGATGGACCTTGTTGTCGAAGCCGCGGTATTCGCCGTTGACGTCGCTGAAGACGTTCGGGTGCATCAGCGAGTGGTACAGCGCGGTATAGAACACGGTGCGCTGGTCGGGCGTGCCGCCTTCGATGTCAATGTGCGAAAGGCGATCGTTCCACGCGGCGACGGCCTTGTCGCGCAGCGCTTCGAACGTGGTGCCCTTCGGGTTCTCCGCGTCGAGGTTGGCCTGCGCGTTCGCGGCGCTGACATACGAAATGCCGACGCGCACGTTCACCGCGCCCGTGCCCTTCGCGAAGCCGACCCAGGCGCCGGCGCCCTTGCCGGCTTCCGGGAAGCCCTTCGGACCGTAGCCCGTGCCGCCCTGGGCCTTCGTGCCCCCGCGCGTGACCGTGGTGTCCTGCCACGCGCCGGTCGACGCGAAAGGCTGGTCGAATTCGGCGACGAAGTACAGCGTGTAATAGCTGCGACGATCCGCTTCGTTGATGTAGCCGCAGAAGTTGCCGCTCGTGACCTCGCCGCTGACGCGCCGGTTGGCCTTGTCGACCGTGACGCTCGCGTGCTCCGAGCCCACTTCGGAATCGGACGCACGGACGAGGACGTTGGCCGGCTTGCCGGCGGGGAAGGCGAAACGCGCCGCGCCCGAATGCAGCGCGGCGGTCAGGTCCACGGTCACGCCGTTATCGAGCGCGACGCGATAGTGGCCGGCCTTCGCGGTTTCGTTCGCGTGCGAGAACGTCGACGCGTACGCATGGCGGAAGTCGGTCGACGGCGAAGCGACCACGTCTTCGGTGATGGGCATCAGCGGAATGTCGCCCGAGGCACCGGCGCAACCCCAGCCTTCGACATTGGTGAGGCTGAAGCCGCGGATGGCGTCCGCGCGGTATTCGTAGCCGCCCGGCGCGGCGATCGGCGCTTTCTTCCCCGGTAGCGGCGAGGCTTCGGGACTGAACTGCAGCATGCCGAACGGCACCACCGCGCCCGGGAAGACGTTACCGCCGTTCGTCGTGCCGATCAGCGGGTTGACGAGCTCGGCGGGGCCGGACGAAGCGGCGGCGATGGCGGGAACCAGGGCGGCGGCGAGGGCGATCGGACGAAACACGCGCAAGAGGCATTCTCCGTGGAACCGGGATTTATCTCGATTGAAATCCGATGGAGACGGGATGTCCCGTGCCATGGGTCATGGTCGGTGTGACGGCTACCAGAGAATGCCGTTCACCGGCTTCACGGGCTCCAGCCCGTGTTTCTCGCCGAGCGCGTCGCGCAGGTCGATCTCGATCGCCCGCGTGAGCGTGGTGAGCGGCACGTCGTCTTCGAGGTTCTCGAAGGGATTCTGGATGTCGTTGCCGATCTGCAGCAACGCGAGGAACAGGAACCCGGCCACCGTGGAGCCCAGCGGCGTGTAGAGGCCCAGGGTCTCGACGAGCCCGAGCGGCAACAGCAGGCAGAAGCCGTGCGTGAAGATCGCGGGATAGGTCGCGTACTGCTGGGGCAGCGGCGTGTTCTTGATCCGCTCCATGCCACCCTGCGCGTTGGTGATGTCGGACAGCGTGCGCGCGAGCGTGGTGAGCAGGATCGGGTCCGGCCGCGCGTCGGCGACGAGGGTCGCGGTACGCGCGTGGATGGCGTTGGGCACGTTCGCCACCTCGCGCAGCGACGACAGTTCGTCGGTCGGGAGGCGGTGCGCCAGTTCGTCCCACGGCGCCTGACGGCGCAGGTGCAGGCGCAGCGCGTGCACGAAGGCGATCTGCCGGTGGGCGACCGTCACGGCGACCGCACGGTCGCCCAGCAGCGTGAGCGCCTCGCGGGCGAGCGTGCGCGAGGCGTTTACCATCGCGCCCCACAGCGTGCGCGCTTCCCACCAGCGCGCGTACGCGGTGGTGTTGCGGAAGCTGAGATACACGGCGACGGCGGAACCGAGCAGCGTGAGGGGCAGGGCGGGGAATTCGATCCAGTCCGGATCGACGGTGTACCAGAGCGCGGTCACCGCGATGTCCCAGCCCAGCAGCCAGATCAACGGTCGGCCGACGTAGCGCAGGATGTGTCCGAGGTGGGCGCGCCCGGGGACGATCATCCGGCGTTCTTGCGCCCGATGGCTTCCGCCAGCGCCACGAAGCGATCGCTTGCCTGGTCGAGGACGGATACCGTGCCGTTGCCGATGTCGTACACCCAGCCCTGCAGTGTGATCGCGTTGTTGGCGCGCGCCGCGGCGACCGCCGGATGCGTGCGCAGGTGCGCGAGCTGCAGGCGCACGTTCTCCTGGATGACCGCCGCCATCGCATCGGCGCCTTCGAGCTTGCGCGCGAACACGGCGCTCTTCGCGGCCTCGGCGTTGCGCAGCCATGCCGTGACGGTCGGCAGGTCTTTCGTGGACTCGGGGTTGAGCAGGCCCTTCATGGCGCCGCAATCGCTGTGACCGCAGATGACCACCTGACGGACGCGAAGCACCGCGACCGCGAACTCGACCACGGCGGACACGCCGCCAAGCATCTCGCCGTAACCCGGCACGATGTTGCCGATGTTGCGGCAGACGAAGAGTTCGCCCGGCTGCGTCTGCGTGATCATCTCCGGCACCACCCGCGAGTCGGCGCAGGTGATGAAGAGCGTATGAGGGCTCTGGCCTTCTGCCAGCTCGCTGAAGAGTTCCTGCGTTTCGGGGAAGACGTTCTGGCTGAAGTCTTCGACGCCCTTCAACAGCCCGATGAGGCTGTCGTCGCTGGGGGTTTCCTGGCTCATGCTTTCACCTCGATCAATGCCGCCACGGACTACGGGGCGGTCAGGAGGGGAAGTTTATGCCAAACGCCCCGGGGGTGGATTCGGCGGCGTATGGGTGGGTTGGAGAAAACTGCCCTGGTGACGTACGGCTGTTCCCGCTGGCGGGGCGAGCCGTTGTTGGTGGGAGCGGCCTTGGCCGCGATGGGTGCTCGCGGCAAGCACCCAACGCGGCCAAGGCCGCTCCCACAAAAAAGCCGCCCGGCGGAACCGGGCGGCTTCTGGGGTCGGGCTTTCAGGAGGGCTTACGCCTCGGCGTCTTCCTTGTACGCGTCGATGGGGATGCAGGCGCACATCACGTTCTTGTCGCCGAACACGTTGTCGACGCGGGAAACCGGCGGCCAGTACTTCGACAGCTTCAGCGACGGCAGCGGGAAGGCGGCCAGCTCGCGCGGGTAGGCGTGGGTCCACTCCGTGCCCGTGACCATGGTGGCCGTGTGCGGGGCGTTGCGCAGCGGGTTGTCCTCGCGGTCGAGACGGCCATCCTGCACCGCGGCGATTTCGTCGCGGATCTGGATCATCGCGTCGATGAAGCGGTCGAGCTCGTGCAGCGATTCGCTCTCGGTCGGCTCGACCATCAGCGTGCCGGCGACCGGGAAGCTCAGGGTCGGGGCGTGGAAGCCGAAGTCGATGAGGCGCTTGGCGACGTCTTCGGCGCCCACGCCCGTCGCGTCCTTGAGCGGACGCAGGTCGAGGATGCACTCGTGCGCCACCAGGCCGTTTCGGCCGGTGTAGAGCGTTTCGAAGTACGGGGCGAGCCGCTTCGCGACGTAGTTGGCGTTGAGCAGCGCGACCTGGGTCGCCTTGCGCAGGCCTTCCGTGCCCATCAGGGTGATGTACATCCACGAGATCGGCAGGATGGATGCCGAGCCGAACGTGGCGGCGCTGACCATGCCCACCTCGCCCTCGCCACCGAACGCGCGGGGCAGGAACGGGGCGAGATGCGACTTCACCGCGCACGGACCGACGCCCGGGCCGCCGCCGCCGTGCGGGATGCAGAACGTCTTGTGCAGGTTGAGGTGCGAGACGTCCGAGCCCCACTTGCCGGGCTTGGCGAGGCCGACCAGCGCGTTCATGTTCGCGCCGTCGGTGTACACCTGGCCGCCGTGCTTGTGCACCGCTTCGCAGATGGCGACGACGTCTTCCTCGAACACGCCGTGCGTGGACGGGTAGGTGATCATGATCGCGGCGAGACGGTCGGCGTACTTCTCGGCCTTCTCGCGGATGTCGTCGACGTCGACGTTGCCGTTGGCGTCGCACCGCGTCACCACCACGGTCATGCCGCACATCTGCGCCGACGCCGGATTGGTGCCGTGCGCGGATTCCGGGATGAGGCAGACGTCGCGATGGCCTTCGCCGCGCGAGCGGTGGTAGGCGCGAATGGCGAGCAGGCCCGCGTATTCGCCCTGCGCGCCGGAGTTCGGCTGCAGGCTGACGGCGTCGTAGCCGGTGCACTCGACCAGCATGGCCTCGAGTTCGTCGATCAGCTGCTTGTAGCCCTGCGCCTGGTCGGCCGGGACGAGCGGATGGATGTTCGCGAACTCCGGCCACGTCACCGGGATCATCTCCGCGGTGGCGTTGAGCTTCATCGTGCAGGAGCCGAGCGGGATCATCGTGCGGTCGAGCGCGAGGTCCTTGTCCGCGAGGCCACGCAGGTAGCGCAGCAGCTCGTGCTCGCTGTGGTGCGTGTTGAAGACCGGATGCTGCAGGAAGTCGATGTCGCGCAGCAGGCCCTGCGGCAGGGCGTCGGCCGTGGTAGCGTCGAGCGCGTCGATGTCGGCGACGTTCGCGCCGAAGAGGCCGGCGAGCGTCGCGACGTCGGCACGGGTGGTCGTTTCGTCGAGCGAGATGCCGACGCTCGTCGCGTCGATGGCGCGCAGGTTCACGCGCGCCGCGGCGGCCTTCGCGTGCAGGGCCTTCGCATCGACGCCCGTGACGTGCAGCGTATCGAAGAAGTCGGCACCGACGGCGACACCGGCCTGGCCGAGCGCGCCGGCGAGGATCGCCGCGAGGCGATGCGTGCGGCGAGCGATGCGCACCAGGCCCTCGGGGCCGTGGTAGACGGCGTACATGCTCGCCATCACGGCAAGCAGCACCTGCGCGGTGCAGATGTTCGACGTGGCCTTCTCGCGACGGATGTGCTGTTCGCGCGTCTGCAGGGTGAGGCGGTAGGCCGGCTTGCCTTCGCTGTCGATCGAGACGCCGATGAGGCGGCCCGGCATCGAACGCTTATAGGCGTCGCGGCAGGCGAGGTAGGCGGCATGCGGGCCACCGAAGCCGTACGGCACGCCGAAACGCTGCGTGTTGCCGACCACGATGTCGGCGCCCCAGCTGCCCGGCGAGGCGATCAGCGTGAGCGCGAGCAGGTCGGTGGCGACGCACACCACGGCACCGCGCGCGTGCGTGGCGTCGGCCAGTGCCTTGTAATCGTTGATGCGGCCGAACGTGTTCGGGTACTGCAGCAGGATGCCGAAGCTCTCGACCGTAGCGGCGTCGGCGTCCGGGCCGATGTGCAGCTCGATGCCGATGCCGTCGGCGCGCGTGCGCAGCACGTCGAGCGTCTGCGGATGGACGTCCTGCGACACGAAGAACACGTTCGACTTCGACTTGCCCGAACGCTTCGCCAGCGTCATCGCTTCGGCGGCGGCGGTGCCTTCGTCGAGCAGCGAGGCATTGGAGATGTCCATGCCCGTGAGGTCGGCGACCATCGTCTGGAAGTTGATCAGGGCTTCCATGCGACCCTGCGAGATCTCCGCCTGGTACGGCGTATAGGCCGTGTACCACGCCGGATTTTCGAGCACGTTGCGCAGGATGACGTTCGGGGTGAGCGTGCCGTAGTAACCCTG
>Ga0102591_1001989_pt1 | contig 24363 bp, 20 predicted proteins | sample AraplaCol_mCL_r2_2_FD_76860 | JGI IMG/M metagenome (GOLD analysis project Ga0102591, IMG submission 76860) | Arabidopsis root microbial communities from North Carolina, USA - plate scrape MF_Col_mCL_r2 (SPADES assembly) (version 2) | ecosystem: Host-associated > Plants > Roots > Endosphere... | reverse complement strand
TGGCCGGCAAGCCGACCCGCTTCGAGATCCGCTACGCCGTCACCGTCTACGCCCGCCACATCGAGATCGATCCGGCCAAGGTGCTGCCCACGCCGGCCGATGCGGCGCTGCAGCCCTACCTGGCCGAACAGCCGCCGCACGTGGTGTTCACCCCGGCGCTGCGTGCGTTCTCACAGCGCGTGGTCGGCAACGAAACCAACCCGTACCGCATCGCCCAGAAGCTGTTCGACGCGGTCGACCAGATCCCGTGGGCCGGCGCGCGCGAATACTCCACCATTTCCAACATCAGCGATTACGCCCTGCACGCCGGCCACGCCGACTGCGGCCAGCAGACGCTTCTGCTGATCGCGCTGCTGCGCCTGAACGGCATTCCCGCGCGCTGGCAGTCGGGCATGGTCTATTCGGACGACGCGGTGGGCTACAACAACCTGCACGACTGGGGCGCGCTGTACCTGGCTCCGTATGGCTGGGTGCCGATGGATGTCACTACCGGCCGCCTGCAAAGCGCCGACCCGGCGCTGCGTGACTTCTACTTCGGCGGGCTCGATGCCTACCGCATCGCCTTCAACGACGATTTCCAGCAGCCGTTCCAGCCGGCCAAGCAGCACCCGCGCTCGGACACCGTGGATTCGCAGCGCGGCGAAGTCGAATGGTCCGGCGGCAACCTGTACTTCGATCAATGGAATTACGACTTCCAGTCGCACGTGGTGCCTGCCACACCGCGGTAGCACCCCACCGTTGGTGGGGTGATCAACATTAATTTTTCACCCTTGAAGGAGAGAGCAGGGAATGAAAGCGAACGGTTTGAAGCGGGCGGCGCTATGCGTCGCATTGGGTGCGTGTTTCGGCAGCGTGCTGCCAACGGTTGCATATGCACAGGCAGTCAGCGGTGCGGTGGCCGGCCGGGCCAGCGCCGGTGACCAGGTCACCGTGGTCAGCAACAGCACCGGCCTGACCCGCACCGTCACCGCCAGCGCCGATGGCAGCTATCGCCTCGGCCAGCTGCCAGTGGGCGATTACCAGCTGCAGCTCAGCCGCGACGGCCAGAAGCTCGGCGACCCGGTGGCGGTCAGCGTGGCCATTGGCGGCACCACCACGGTGAACCTGGCCAGTGGCGGCGGCGTGGTCAACCTCGATGCCCTGCAGGTGGTCGGCACCCGCGTGGTCAACCGCGTGGACGTATCCACCACCGAAACCTCGTTCAACGTCAACCGCCAGGAACTGCAGCGCCTGCCCGTGGCGCAGGACCTCAGCGCGGTGGCGTTGCTGGCGCCGGGCGTGGTCGGCGGCAACTCCACGTTCGGCGGCCTGTCCTTCGCCGGTTCGTCGGTGGCCGAAAACGCGGTGTTCATCAACGGCCTCAACGTCACCGACATGTACACCCGGCGCGGCTTCTCCAGCGCACCGTTCGCCTTCTTCAGCGAGTTCCAGGTCAAGACCGGCGGCTATTCGGTGGAGTTCGGCCGTTCCACCGGCGGCGTGATCAACGCGGTGACCCGTTCGGGCAGCAACGAACTGCAGGGCGGCGTGGAAGTCACCGCCGAACCCAGCGCGTGGCGCTCCAGCGGCCGTGACCATTTCCACCGCGACGGCACCGCGCATTCCTATGCCAGCCGTGACGACAGCTCGTTCTTCAAGACCAATGTCTGGGGCTCGGGCGCACTGGTGCAGGACAAGCTGTTCCTGTTTGCCATGTACGAAGACCGCAATGACCATGGCCACAACACCTCCAACGACGCGCTGACCTGGTTCAAGAACGAAGCCAACAACGGCTTCTGGGGCGCCAAGCTCGACTGGAACATCACCGACAACCACAGCCTGGCCCTGTTGGCGTTCTCCGACGAAGGCGATGTCACCAACGGCTCCTACAACTATGACTGGGACGAGAACCAGATCGGCGGATGGGGCGGCGATTCGGTGACCGAAAGCGGCGGCCGCAACTACTCGGCCACCTACACCGGCCACTTCGGCGAGAACTTCACCGCCCGCGCCATGGTCGGCCAGAACAACCAGCGTGCGTTCACCAGCTCCTCGCTGGACGAAGCCTGCAGCCCGGTGTTCACCGACCCCAGCTATGCCTCGCGCCTGGGCCAGCTCAACGGCCTGCGCCCCGGCTGCCACCCGACCGGCGCTGCCGTGGCCGAGCGCGACGACACCCGCGACGTGGCCCGCCTGGACTTCGAATGGCAGCTCGGCCGCCACCTGCTGCGCTTCGGCGTGGACCGCGAGCTGATGACCACCGAGCAGTCCACCCGTTACCCGGGCCCGACCCAGCTCAGCTACACCGCCTACGTAGCCCGCCCCGGCGATGAAGTGTGGGATGGCGCCAACGCCTTCGTGCCGCCGGGTGTCACCGAGATGCTGCGCGGGCGCAACCGCGTGTCCGGCGGTACCTTCGAAACCGAAGCCAACGCCTTCTACCTGGAAGACATCTGGAACGTCACCAACAACCTCATGCTCAACCTGGGCGTGCGCTGGGACCGCTTCGAGAACCGCACCGCCGATGGCAATGCCTTCATCAAGATGGACGACCTCATCGCACCGCGCGTGGGCTTCTCCTGGGACGTGAAGGGTGATGCCACCACCAAGCTGTTCGGCAACGCCGGCCGTTACTACCTGCCGGTGACCAACAACATCAACGTCAACTTCGCCGGCGGCCTCACCGACGAGTACTCCTACTTCGTGTTGAACGGCTGGCAGCAGCAGGCCAACCCGGTCACCGGTGCGCCCTACATGGCACCGATCATCGGCCAGCAGATCGGACCGGTGGATACCCGCATGAACACCGGCGCGGCCGACCTGCGCCAGAGCGTGGACCGCGACCTCAAGGCCGTGTACCAGGACGAATACATCCTCGGCTTCCAGAGCATGATCAACCAGGCCTGGTCGTGGGGCGTCAACGCCACCTACCGCACCATGGACCGCGCGCTGGACGACATGCGCCTGAACTACACCCCGTGCGGCCCGACCGGCACCACCCTGTGGCCGATCGCCAACCCGGGCGAAAGCCTGACCATCTGGGGCGACTCCAGCATCGGCTGCACCACCGAAGGCTGGATCACCATCGATACCGCCAACAGCGGCTACCGCAAGGGCGGCAGCGGTGAAGTGGTGGGCTACTCCAAGCCCAAGCGCACCTACAAGGCACTGGAATTCCAGATCGACCGCGCGTGGGACGAGAAGTGGCTGTTCAACGCCTCCTACCTGTGGTCGCGCAGCGACGGCAACTTCGAAGGCCCGGTCAACTCCGATACCGGCTACGGCGACACCGGCATGGTCCAGCACTGGGACCACCCGTCCAACAACGAACGCTATGGCGTACTGTTCAATGACTTCCGCCACCAGTTCAAGCTGCGCGCTGCCTACGCGCTCAACGAACAGTGGTCGTTCGGCACCACGCTGCAGGTGCAGTCCGGTGGCCCGATCACCGCCTTCGGCGTGATGTGGCCCAACGACACCGTGGCTGGCGGCAGCACCTCCAACGAAAGCGGTGGCGGCGGCACCGGCTGGCTGTGCGTGGCCAACTGCTCCGGCCCGTACGACCAGCGCCAGTTCGAATACACCCCGCGCGGTGCCTATGGTCGCCTGCCGTGGACCTGGACCATGGGCGCCAATGTCACCTGGCGCCTGCCGGTGGAAGGCATCGACCTGAGCGCCCGGCTGTCGGTATTCAACCTGTTCAACAACCAGACCGTCATCAACGTCCACCAGCGTTACGAAGCCCAGCCGGGCCAGTACCGCGAGAACACCTTCAACACCGGCACGCGCTGGCAGGCCCCGCGCTACACCCAGCTGATGGTGACCTGGAACTTCTGATCGACAGCGCGGGGGACGGCAGGTCCGTCCCCCGCCGATACGGTAACCATGCACACCCCTCTGTTCCGATCCACAACGCTGCTGCTGTCCCTCGCCCTGGCGGCCGCATTGCCTGCGTCAGCGGCTGGCCCGTCCCCGTTCACCCCGATGCTCGACAGCACCGTCGAGCACCACCACCTGCCCGGCATCGCCATGGCGGTGGTCGACAACGGCCAGGTGGTGTTCACCGGCACCCGTGGCGAACGCCGCGCCGGCAGCGGCGAGCCGATCGACGCCGACACCCTGTTCAAGATCGCCTCCAACAGCAAGGCGATGACCGCCGCAGTACTGGCGCGGCTGGTCGACCGTGGCCTGCTCGCCTGGGACGACCCGGTGACGAAATACCTGCCGCAGTTCCGCATGCACGACCCGTGGGTCACCCAACACATGCAGGTCCGCGACCTGCTCATCCACAACAGCGGGCTCGGCCTGGGCGCGGGCGACCTGATGCTGTGGCCCGAACCCAATGCGTTCACCCGCGCCGACATCATTGCCGGCCTGGAACATCTCAAGCCGGTCACCAGCTTCCGCAGTGGCTACGCCTACGACAACCTGATGTACGTGGTGGCCGGTGAAGTGGCCGCCGCCGCCGGGGGCAAACCCTATGACCAGCTGCTGCGCGAGGAAGTGTTCAGCCCGCTGGGCATGACCCGCTGCCAGGCCGGCACGTGGTCGGTGGCGAAGGTGGGCAACGTGGCGCAACCGCATGCCCCGCGCGAGGGCGGCAACGTCGTCGTCAACGCCGACACCGAGATCGCCCCGGACCTGACCTCGATGGCGGCCGGCGGCATCCGCTGCAGCCTGCGCGACATGACCCGCTGGATGCAGGTGCTGCTGGATCCCACGCGGGTGCCTGGTTGGCTCAGTGAACCCCAGCGCCGCGCGCTGTGGACCGCGCACATGCCCATGCCGCTCGGCGAACGCCAGCGCCGCTGGGACAACGCGCACTTCTCCGCCTATGGCTACGGCTGGCGCCTGTCGGACATGGACGGGCAGTGGAAGGTCGCCCACACCGGCACGCTGTCGGGCATGTATTCCTCGCTCGCGCTGCTGCCGGACCGCAAGGTGGGCGTGGTGATCCTGATCAACGGCGAAGGCGAGGATGCGCGCACCGTGTTGATGCAGGCCGCGCTGAAGCACTACACCGCCCCGACGCAACTGGAGACGGTTGCCGGTTACACCGAACAGCTGCGGGCCGAACGAACCCAGCGCCGCAGCACCACCCACGCGCTGCCAGACACAACCGCCCGCAAACCCGCCGCCGTCGCCGCCACCGCGCAATGGCAAGGCCTCTATCGCGACCCTTGGCTGGGCCAGGCGCGCCTGTGCCCGGAAAACAACACCCTGCGCTTCAGCGTGGACAAATCGCCCACACTGCGCGGAACCGTGATGCAGCTCGATTCCCGCTGGCTGGTGCAGTGGGATACCCTCGGGGCGGATGCAGAACCCTGGCTGCAGGTGGAGCCGGGCACCCCGCCGACGCTCCGCCTGAGCGCGATCGATCCGGATATCGACTTCAGCTATGACTACCAGGACCTGCACTTCACCCGCATCGGCGATTGCCCTTAGCCTGCTGCTCGCCCTGGCCGCGCCCGTGGTGGTGTCGGCCCAGCCGGTCCACATCGCCCTGGTGCGCACCGCCGAGCAGGCCGGCCTGGTCGACATCACCGCGCTGGCGCCGGATATCAAACTCGACATGCGCTACGCCGGCAGCAACAACTTCACCGGCCGCCCGGTGCCCGGCTACGAAGCGCCCAAATGCTTCCTGCTGCGACCGGCCGCCAAGGCGCTGGCCGAGGTGGAAGCCGACCTGCGCGCCAACGGCTACGGCCTGCAGCTGTTCGACTGCTACCGCCCCGCACAATCGGTGCGGGCGTTCGTGGCCTGGGCCAACGACCCGCTGGAGCAGTCGCGCAAGGCGCAGCAGTACCCCAGCCTCGACAAACCCGCGCTGCTGGGCGGCTATATCGCGGAAACCTCCGGCCACAGCCGCGGCGCCACCGTCGACCTGGGCCTGCTCGACTGCCGCAGCGACCCCTGCCGCGTGGTCGACATGGGCACCGATTTCGACTTCTTCGGCCCGCGCGCGCATACCAACGCGCCCGACATCACCCCCACCCAGTACCGCAACCGCCAGACCCTGCTGCAGGCCATGCAGCGCCAGGGCTTTGCCAACTATCCGCAGGAATGGTGGCACTTCACCCTCACCCCCGAGCCCAGCCCGACCACCGCCTTCGACGTGCCGGTGCGCTGAGCCCCTGCGTCCGGGCGGCGCGCCGCTACAATGCGCGCTCCCCCAACGCCCGGACCACGATGAACCTGCCGCTGCACTTTGGATTGCTGGGCACGCTGGAAGCCGGGCTCATCGCCCTGCTGGTCGGCCTGCTGGTGTACGCACTGTGGCACCGGGTGTGCCGCTGGGCGGGGTGGTCCGACGGGCATGCCATTGGCTGGGCCTGCGTGATGTCCGTGGCCGCATCCGCCGGCATCGATGCCTGGAACCTGTTCTACATGGGCATGATGCGGCTGGAGTCGCCGCTGTACGCGCGCCTGTTCCTGGCCACCATCCACGATCCGAACGAACTGGGCTCGCGCGTGGTGATTGAAGTGGCCGGTGCGCTGGGCGGTGTTGCACTGGGCTGGCTGATATTCAGTTCCCGCTCAGGCGAAAAAAACGCCAGCAACCCCTGAGTTTTCGTTCGCATCCGGTTAAATCCGGGCCCATTGAATGATCGTCTTACCAACCGCTCACCTGCGCGTAACCGCAGGGGTAACGGAGCGCTGCGCGCGTGTGGTTAAGACCGCGTGCGCAGGCCGGTTGCAGGGCAAGGTCGATTCACAAACGGGGTGTCAGTGTGGGGCCGTGCGGAAAACAACGAGCCGCGCAACATCCCACAAGGAGACCACCCGATGACTATTCGCAACCGCAAGCCCCTGATCGCCCTGATCGTCGCCGCCGGCAGTGTTCTGGCCATTCCGGCGATGGCACAGACCGCACAGCAGAGTGCCGCGCAGGCCCAGTCCCAGGCCGCGCAGGCCCAGCAGTCGGCGGCCCAGGCAGACCAGGCGGCAGATGCGGCCACCGGCGCGGCCGCCCAGGCCTCGGCGCAGGCCGGCGGCGGTGGCGGCCAGACCTGGGCCAGCGTCGACACCGACGGTGACGGCGCCATCAGCAAGAACGAGGCCCAGGTGAACGCCGGCCTTGCCCAGGTGTTCGACCAGGCCGACACCAACAAGGACGGCAAGCTCACCCCGGACGAGTACAAAGCCTACGTCGCCGCCCAGCAGGGCGCCGCAGCCGGCGGCAACGCCGCCCCGGGCCGCTAACCACGCAGCTGCCTGAAACCGCTGGACAACGGTGAATGGCCTGGAAGGGCGGCTTGGGCCGCCCTTCCTTCTTTTCCGCTTGGTATCCTTGCCCGATGATGACCTCCATGCCCGCGCCCACCGGCGCCATCGGTCTGGTCGGTTTTGACGGTGACGACACGCTGTGGAAGAGCGAGGACTTTTACCGCAAGGCCGAGCAGGATTACCTCGACATCCTGTCGCGCTACATCGACGTGCACGACACCGCCACCGCGCGCCACCTGCTCCAAGTGCAGCAGCGCAACCTCGGCGTGTTCGGCTACGGCGTCAAGGGCATGACCCTGTCGATGCTGGAAGCGGCCATCGAGATCACTGAAAAGACCATTGCCGCGCGCGACCTGCAGCTGATCCTCGACATCGGCCATGACACCTTGCGTCACCCGGTGGAGCTGATTGATGGCGTGCGCGAGTCCGTGGCCGAAATCGCCCGCGAGTATCCAGTGGTGCTGATCACCAAGGGCGACCTGTTCCACCAGGAAGCCAAGATCAAGGTCGCCAACCTGCGTGACCTGTTCCCGCGCATCGAGATCGTGTCCGAGAAGGATCCGGAAACCTACGCGCGCGTGCTCGAAGAGTTCGACCTGCCGATGGAGCGTTTCGTCATGGTCGGCAATTCGCTGCGCTCGGATATCGAACCGGTGGTCACCCTGGGCGGTTGGGGCATCCACACACCTTATGCGGTGACCTGGGCGCATGAAACCCAGCATGGCGTGGCCGCCGATGAGCCGCGCATGGTCGAAGCGGCCACCGCGTTCGACTGGCCGCAGGCCCTGCGCGCCATTGAAGCCAAGGCGGCGGGCGGCTGAGCCGGTGAAGCGCCTGCGCCTGCTGCTGGTTGCCCTGCTGCTGTGGCTGCCGTTGCTGGCGGCCGCGCAGCAGACCCCGGAAAAATCCCAGGCTTACCAGGTCCACACCGGTGACGTCTGGGTTGATGACCAGCTGCAGGACATCAACCACTACGCCGAGCGCTACCCGGAGAGCTTCCTCGACGAGGTCGCGCGCTACGCCAGTGTCCCGCGCGATTACATCGCCGCGCTGTTCTACACCCATGGCTGGCAGGCGGGTGACATCTACTTCGCCTGCTTCTGGGCCAAGGCCACCGAGCGCTCCTGCCGGGATGCCGTGCAGGCCTGGTCGCGCTTCGTGCCCGACGAAGGCGAAGACAAGCGCTGGGCCGACGTGGTGACCAGGATGCCGGTCACCCCCAGCAACACGCATTGGCGCACCCTGCGCCACGCCATCGTGGCCAGCCACGACCACTGGGACCGCCCGGTCACCCTCGACGCCACCCTCAAGCGCCAGCTCGGCGACCGCGCCCAGCGCGACAAAGCCGCTGCTGACGCCGAAACCAAACGCGCCCGCTGACCCTCCAGGCTCCATCTGCGCCGGACTACATGAACTTCGGCGGGGACGGCTCCTGCTCCGCTCGTCGGTCATGCGTTACCGGGTGTTGACCCGTTATCGGCGGTCGTTTGGGAACCAACCCTACCCATCCATGCGCCGCGTGGGGCACTCCCCCCAATGCTGCTGTGCACCTCGCCCGGTACGGCCCACCTCGGCGACAATGGGCACCTGCTGTTCCCCGTGATCCGTTGCCGAGTACGTAATGAGCGCCGACCGTTTCGTTTCACCCGACGATATCCGCAGCCTGTTCGCCCAGGCCATGTCCACCATGTACCGCACCGAAGTGCCGTTGTACGGCACCCTGGTCGACCTGGTGGCCGAGATCAACGATGCCGTGCTCACCGACAACCCGGCGCTGGCCGAGCAGCTCGAGCGCAATGACGAACGCGGCCGCCTGGCGCAGGAGCGCCACGGTGCCATTCGCGTCGGCACCGCCGAGGAGCTGGCCACCCTGGGCCGCCTGTTCGCGGTGATGGGCATGTACCCCATCGGCTACTACGACCTCTCCGTGGCCGGCGTGCCGGTGCATTCCACCGCCTTCCGCCCGCGCACCGCTGCCGCGCTGGCCGCCAACCCGTTCCGCGTGTTCACCTCGCTGCTGCGCTTGGAACTGATCGAAGACGAAGCCCTGCGCGAAGAGTCCGCGCGCATCCTTGCGCGCCGCCGCATCTTCACCGATGACGCGCTGGCGCTGATCGAGCAGGCAGAACGCGAAGGCGGGCTGGACCAGAACGATGCCCGCCGTTTCGTGCTGGCCGCACTGGAAACCTTCCGCTGGCACAGCGATGCCACCGTCTCGCTGGCCACCTACGAGGCATTGAGCAACGCCCACCGCCTGGTGGCCGACGTGGTCAGCTTCCGTGGCCCGCACATCAACCACCTCACCCCGCGCACGCTGGACATCGACGCCGCGCAGGCCGGCATGCTCGCCCGTGGCATCGACGCCAAGGCCGTGGTCGAAGGCCCGCCGCCGCGCCGCTGCCCAATCCTGCTGCGCCAGACCAGCTTCAAGGCGCTGGAGGAAACGGTGAACTTCCCCGATGGCGAAGGCGCCGATGCCGGCACCCACACCGCGCGCTTCGGCGAGATCGAACAGCGTGGCCTGGCCCTCACCCCCAAGGGCCGCGCGCTGTACGACCAGCTGCTGGCCCAGGCCCGCGATGCCGGCGGCGCCGGCAGCACCGGGCAGGATTACCCCACGCGCCTGGCCGCAGCGTTCACCGCCTTCCCGGACGACCACGACACCCTGCGCCGCGAAGGGTTGGGCTACTACCGCTACGCCCTCACGGACGCCGGCCGCGCCAACCCGGCCGCCGTGGGCGACCTGCCGGCCGAAGCGCTGGTAGCGGCAGGGATGGCCAGTGCCGACCCGATCGTCTACGAAGATTTCCTGCCGGTCAGTGCCGCAGGCATTTTCCAGTCCAACCTCGGCGGCGAAGAACAGCGCGCCTATGCCGCCCATGCCAACCGCGATGCGTTCGAGCAGGCATTGGGCATGAAGGTCGAAGACGAGTTCGTGATTTACGAGCGCCTGCAGCAGGAATCGCTGGACAGCCTGCGCAGTTGATCGCGTACCTGCGCCACGACCAACGGTCGTGGCCTACCGCACCAACCCCGGTAGGTACCGACCGTTGGTCGGTACATGCCCAACCCCGGTAGGTACCGACCGTTGGTCGGTACATGCCCAACCCCGGTAGGTACCGACCGTTGGTCGGTACATGCCCAATCCCGGTAGGTACCGACCGTTGGTCGGTACATGCCTCACACGTTCGACAGCATCAAAAACGTGCAACAAAAACAAGCAAAAACGCCGGGAAATCCCGGCGTTTTTTGTTGCAACCACTCAGGCCTTCATCGTCCCCGTATCCAACCACCGCTGGTGCCACGACAACGCTTCCGGCAAGAGGTGCGGGGTGTGCTTGCCGTAACTATCGCGGCTGGCCCGCTCGAAATAATCGTTGAGCTGGTCGCGGAAATCCGGATGCGCGCAATTATCGATCACCACCCGTGCACGCTTGCGCGGCGGCAACCCACGCAGATCCGCCAGACCCTGCTCGGTCACGATCACCGACACATCGTGCTCGGTGTGGTCCACATGGCTCACCATCGGCACGATCGCCGAAATGGTGCCGTTCTTCGCCGTGGACGGGCTCAGGAACGCCGACAGGAACCCGTTGCGCGCGAAATCACCCGAACCGCCAATGCCGTTCATGATCCGCGTGCCCATCACATGCGTGGAATTGACGTTGCCGTACAGATCCACCTCGATCATCCCGTTCATGCCGATGCAGCCCAGGCGGCGCACCAGTTCCGGGTGGTTCGAAATCTCCTGCGTGCGCATGATGATGCGCTCGCGGTAGAAATCGATGTTCTCCTTGAACGTCTCATTGGCCTGCGGGCTCAGCGCGAACCCGGTGCACGAGGCGTAGCTCAGCACCCCGTCGCGCAGCAGGTCCAGCATGCCGTCCTGGATCACCTCGGTGAACGCGCTGAGGTCGCGGAAGCCGCTCTTGCCCAACCCTGCCAGCACCGCATTGGGAATATTGCCCACGCCGCTCTGCAGCGGCAGCAGGTTGGCCGGCAGGCGGCCGCGCGCCACTTCGTGCTGCAGGAACTCGATCAGGTACGCCGCAATCTGCTCGCTGGTGGCATCGATCGGGCTGAACGGGCTGTTGCGGTCCGGGCCGTTGGTGCGCACCACCGCCACGATCTTGTCCGGGTCGCAGCGCAGCGCCGTTTCACCGATGCGGTCGTTGCCGTGGATCAGCGGAATCGGCTTGCGGTGCGGCGGCAGCGCCGTGCCGTAGTAGATGTCGTGCATGCCGTCCACGCCGGCGGGCTGCCATTCGTTGACCTCGACGATCACCTTCCTGGCCAGGTCCAGCCAGGTCTTGTTGTTACCCACCGAAGTGGAGGGCACCAGCGAACCGTCTTCGCGGATCGCCGAGACCTCGATCACCGCCGTATCGATCTCGCCATAGAACCCGAACCACACATGCTGGGCCACGTGGCTGAGGTGGATGTCGATGTAGTCCAGCAGGCCGGCGTTGATGCGGTTGCGCGCGTCCGGGTCGCTCTGGAACGGCATCCGCATGGCGATGCCGTCCGCCTTGGCCAGCGCACCGTCCAGTTCCGGCGCGGTGGACGCGCCGGTCATCAGGCTGATCTGGAAGGGCAGGTTGTCGGCGTGGAAGGCCTCGATGCGCTGGGCCAGCGCCACTGGCACCGCCTTGGGGTAGCCCGAGCCGGTGAAACCACTCATGGCCACCGTTTCACCCGGCTGGATCAGCGCGGCGGCGGCTTCGGCAGATACAACGCGAGCGCGCAGGCGCGCGTCGGCAATGCGATCAACGGACATGACGACTACGTTTTGTGGGGGATATTCATTATCCGCCATCGCACCACCGTCCCGGGTGCGACCAAGGTGGAATGGCGTTCTCCCGGTATATGAGGTCCTATTCAGTTAAATGAGGGCATCTGTACCCGCCAGTATTGTTTTGCAGTGCAGCGTGCAACTTGTTCGCGGAGCCTAGAAGATCGCCCTGCATCCCGACGTGGGGGAGGGAGCAGAGCCCGCTGGCAGTTCGCTGCAAGCGGGCTTTTTTATGTCTGGAATTCGGCAGATGCCCAATTCATTGAAGGGTACTGCGCCATGCCGGACGGACGGCGGTGCCTTGGTAGGGTCGCATCCCAATCGACCGCCGTTGGATCACCCGCGTTCGATGGGGCATGACCTCCGGCGGGGACGGCCTTTACGTTCACCAACGGTCATGCGTCACCGCGCGTTGACCCGTTATCGGCGGTCGTTTGGGAACCGACCCTACCGCACCGTGTGCGTGCCATTCGGGCGCCGCGCGCGGCCCCATGCATAATCGGTGTATGCCGATTCCTGCCGATGCCGTCCCCGCCGCCCTCGTCCCCCTGGTCGATCGCGCGCTCGCCCGTCTTGCGCTCAGCCTGAACGACTCAGGATCTTGGCCGCCCCCGGAACCGCTCCTCGCTCAGCTCCGCCTGCTGGCCATCACCAGCGACTTCGCCATCGACACGCTGTGCCGACAGCCCGCACTTTTGTCGCAATTGACCCAAAACGACTGCCCGCCGCTGCCGCTCCCGGAACTCGATCCGCAGCAGCCGGCGGACTGGCCGGTGCGCCTGCGCCGCTACCGCACCGCCTGCTCCACGCGCCTGATCTGGCGCGACCTGGAAGGCCTGGACGACGTGCCCGCCACCCTCGCCGGGGCCACCCGCCTCGCCGAGGAATGCCTGGGCCTGGCGCTGGCCGCGCTGGAGCAGGAATTCGCCACCCGCCACGGCGTGGTCCGCGCCGCCGACGGCAGCGCCCAGCAGCTGGTGGTGTTCGGCCTGGGCAAGCTCGGCGGCGGCGAGCTCAATTTCAGTTCCGACGTCGACCTGGTCTACGCCTATCCGCAGGGCGGCGAATCCGACGGCGCGCGCCCGCTCGCGGCCGAGGAATACTTCGCCCGGCTCGGCCAGCGCCTCGCACGCCTGCTCGACGACACCACCGTGGACGGCTTCAGCCACCGCGTCGACCTGCGCCTGCGCCCCTTCGGCAGCGCCGGCCGCGTCGCGCTCTCCTTCGCCGGCATGGACCAGTACTTCCAGCGCGAAGGCCGCGACTGGGAGCGCTACGCCTGGCTCAAGGCGCGCGCCGTGGCCGGTGACATCGCCGCCGGCGAAGCCTGGCTGCAGTCCCTGCGCCCGTTCGTCTACCGCCGCTACCTCGACTTCACCGCGCTCGACGGCCTGCGCGAAATGAAAGCCGCGATCACCGCCGAAGTCTCGCGCCGCGACATGTTCGACGACATCAAGCGCGGCCCTGGCGGCATCCGCGAAATCGAGTTCCTCGCGCAGGCCCTGCAGCTCATCCGCGGTGGCCGCGAAGCCAGCCTGCGCGAACGCCGCCTGCTGCACGCGCTGCCGGCACTGGTCGCCTGTGGCCAGATGGCCGCACAGGACGGCGACGACCTGCTGCACGCCTACGGCTTCCTGCGCCGGCTGGAAAACCGTCTGCAGATGCTGCGCGACGCCCAGACCCACGCGCTGCCCGCCGACCCCACCGACCGCCTGCGCATCGCCTGCGGGCTCGGCTACGCCGACTGGGACGCGCTGCTGTCCGCGCTGGATGTGCAGCGCGAACGGGTCAGCACCGAATTCGCCGCGCTGCTCGCGCCGCGTGCCGGGCAGGCTGCGCCGGATGCGCTGGCCAACTACTGGCGCGGCATGCCGGACCGGGGTGATGCCGAAGTCCTGGCCAACGCCGGCTTCCACGATCCCAACGGTGCCGACCAGTCCCTGCGCGACTTCGCCCAGTCACTGGGCGTGAAGTCGCTCAGCGACACCGCCCGCGCACGCCTCGACCGCGTGCTGCCCGCCCTGCTGCACGCCGCCACCCGCTCGCCGCAGCCCGACGCCGCGCTCAAGCGCGTGCTCGGCCTGCTGCAGGCCATCCTGCGCCGCACCAGCTATCTGGCGCTGCTCGACGAACAACCCAGCGCGCTGTCGCGGCTGGTCGACGTGCTCGCGCGCAGCGCGCTGCTGGCCGAACGCATCGCCGCCTACCCGTTGCTGCTGGACGAACTGCTCGACGTGCGCGTCTCCGGCCCCATGCCCGACGCCGCCGCGATGCAGGCCGAGTGCGATGCCGCGCTGGCCGTGGACGATCCGGAAGCCGCGCTGCGCCTGCTCAATGAAACCCGCCTCGCATTGAGCTTCCGCATGGCCCTGGCCACGCTCGACGGCCGCCAGCGCGCCGTGGACAGCACCCGCCAGCTTGCCCAGCTTGCGCAGGCCGTGGTGGTGACCGCGCTGGCGATGGCGGATGCGGACATGCGCCGCGCGCACGGCGAAGTGCCCGGGGGGCGATTCGCGATCATCGGCTACGGCAGCCTGGGCGGTCTGGAGCTGGGCTTCGGCTCGGACCTGGACCTGGTGTTCCTGCACGACCACCCGGCCGACCAGGACAGCAGCAACGGCGCGCGCCCGCTGGATCCGGGCCGCTGGTACGCGCGGCTGGCGCAGCCCGGACGGCGGCAAGGGGTCGCTGGTGTCATCGCTGGCCAGCTACACCGAATACCAGCGCGAGCGCGCCTGGACCTGGGAACACCAGGCGCTGGTGCGCGCGCGCGGGATTGCCGGCGACGCCACCCTGCTGGCCGACTTCGAACGGATCCGCGCCACCACCCTGGCCAAACCGCGCGAACGCGACGTGCTGTTCGCGGATGTCATCAAGATGCGCGGCCGCATGCGCACCGAACTGGACCGCAGCGACGCCGCGCGCTGGGACCTGAAGCAGGGCGCCGGCGGCATCGTGGACTTGGAGTTCCTGCTGCAGACCGGCGTGCTCGACAGCGCAGCCACCCACCCGCAGGTAGTGGAACCGCGCGGCACCCCGAGCCTGATCGACCAGCTCGCCAGCATCGCCTGGCTGCCGGGCGGCACCCGCGAGGCGCTGCACGAAGCGCACGCCGCGTTGCTGGACGTGGGATTGGCGTGCACGCTGGACAGGAGGCCGCGATTGGCGGTGCCAACGCCCCCCCTGGAAGAAGCGCAGCGCGTCATCACCGCAGCCTGCGAAGCGGCCGAATTGCCGTTCGGTAGGGTCGGTTCCCAAACGACCGCCGATAGCGGTACAACATTCGGTAACGCATGACCCCGGACCAAAGCAAACGCCCTCCCCGACGATGTTCATGCCACAACCGAACGCGGAAAACGTAACGGCGGTCGATAGGGATGCGACCCTACCGGTACTCCATCGCAACGTGCCTGGACCCATCAAGCCGCACGGAAATGCCTCTCGGTAGGGTCGGTTCCCAAACGACCGCCGATAGCGGTGCAACGTTCGGTAACTCATGACCCCGGGCAAAAACAAACGCCGTCCTCGACGATGTTCACGCCACAACCGAACGCGGAAAACGTAACGGCGGTCGATAGGAATGCGACCCTACCGGTACTCCATCGCAACGTGCCTGGACCCATCAATCCGCACGGAAATGCCTCTCGGTAGGGTCGGTTCCCAAACGACCGCCGATAGCGGTTCAACGCTCGGTAACGCATGACCCCGAGCAAAAACAAACGCCGTCCTCGACGATGTTCATGCCACAACCGAACGCGGAAAACGTAACGGCGGTCGATAGGGATGCGACCCTACCGGTACTCCATCGCAACGTGCCTGGACTCATCAAGCCGCACGGAAATGCCTCTCGGTAGGGTCGGTTCCCAAACGACCGCCGATAGCGGTTCAACGCTCGGTAACGCATGACCCCGGGCAAAAACAAACGCCGTCCCCGACGATGTTCATGCCACAACCGAACGCGGAAAACGTAACGGCGGGGCGCTCCTCCGCATCCTGCGGCCGCGCCACTTGTGCATCCATGCACATCGTCGATAGGGATGCGACCCTACCGGTACTCCATCGTTACGTGCCTGCACCCATCACGCCGCACGCGGCGCCATCTTCCACAGCAACGCGCGGAACGGTGCCAGCAGGAACACGCCGATGGCCAGCTTCACCGCCAGGTCGCCGGCCGCCCAGCTCACCCACGGCAGGCTGGAGCCGGCAAACGCAATGCTCCAGAAGATCGTCGTATCCAACGTCGCACTGCACGTGGTCGCCACCATAGGCGCGCGCCACCAATGCCCGCGCCGCAAGCGATCAAACACGGTGATATCCAGCAGCTGCGCCGCAATGAACGCCAGGCACGAGGCCACCGCAATGCGCGGTGTGGCGATCCAGATCGACAGCACCACCGCCAACGCAAACCCGGCCCATGCCACCCTGCGTGCCGCCGCGGGACCAAAGCGGCGGTTGATCAGGTTGCTCACCAGGAACGCCACCGGGTAGCTGAAGGCGCCCCAGGTCAGCCAGTCGTTGATCGGGTACTGCACCAGTACGTTCGAGCCGAGCACCACCGCGCCCATGGCCAGCACCGCCAGCAGCAGCGAGCGCGGGGTCAACGGAGCGAACACGATGTCAGGGCGCGCAGTCATGGCGTACCAGGGGCAGGGCAGGGAAGCCGCGGATTATCCCCGCTCCGCGCCCCCGCAGCCACCCCGCGCCATTCACCAGATGGATCGGGCCAACCTAATCATTCATCTCATCAATCGGCCAGGCCAAGACGATCCGCCTCACCGATCGGTCCGACGCAACGATCCGCGTCACCGACCGGCCGACGAAACGATCCGCCTCACCGACCGGCCCGACGCAACGATCCACCCCACCAACCGGCTCGACGCAACGATCCATCTCACGGACCGCCCCGACGCAATGAACCCCCGTAGAGCCGGGCTCTGCCCGGCTGCTCTCCTACCACCGCTCGCTGGAACTACTCGCCGCCGCATCCGCCGTCGGCAAAAACGCCAGCGCCGTGCCCTGCGCATCGGCCACCATCCACCCGGCACCGGCCTCGGTGGGCGTGAAGGCCAAAACATCGCCGGCTTTCAGTGCCTGTGCCGGACTGTCATCCCGCGCAGGCCACTGCACCACGGCCAGGTCGGCAGGTGCCTCCGGGTTCTTCAATGCCACCTGGTACGCACCATCAGCCTGCCGCTCCACCTTCTCCACTGTGAGCGGCGGCAACGGACCGGCCTTCGTGCCAGCCGCGCCAGTCCCCTTCCCCTTGGCCGCACTGCGCCGCTCCGAACCCTTCGCGGACCCCTTGAAGCCCGCCGCCGTCAGCCAGATCGGCGCGGTAACCACAGCGATGCTCACGTAAGCGCTCAGCGCCGCGTAGCTCACCGACTGCTGGCTCGGGGTGAAGTGCTGCGCACCGGCCTGCGGTGCGGCAATGGCCACGCTCAATGCCACGGCCAGGATCGAATAACGCTTCATGCCAACTCCTTCTGCAAAGGCGGTACCGGCAGCATGCCGGCATCGCGGAAAATCGTCACGGCTTCGGTGCCGCCATCCCCGCCACCGGCACATGCGCCACGCTCAACTCCTGCGCCAGCACCCCGCGCTTCTGCAGGAAATCAAACACCGATTCCACCGTTACCACCGAATAATTCCCGGAAACGCGCTCGCTGGCCGGGTGGTCGGTGGTGGCCGCATTGGCCGAGAAGAACCGCGCGCCCAACCGCTTGCCCACCCCGATATGCAGTGAACTGGGCTGGTACATCTGCTCCTTCAACCACGTCTGCACCTGCGCGCGTCGCACCAGCAACGTGCCATCGCGCGACTGTGCGACCGCCGCCGCCAGCACCTCCAGCACCCACTGGTTGGAGTTCTGGTATTCGTCGCTGAAGGGATAGGCCACCACGCTGTAGCGCGGCTCGTGCAGCGCCTTGGCCTGGATCGCAGGCGGCGTCAGCATCGCCTTCAACGCCGCCCGCACGGCCGGCGTCGGCACGCCCACGCGCAGGTCGGTATGCGTGCCGGTTTCGCCGATGAAGTTGCTCAACCCCTCGCGGAACAACGTGGATTCGGATGACTTGCAGCGGTTGAGCAGATGCACCGTGCGCCAGCTGCCATCCTCCTCGCGCACCGCGAAGGCCAGGTGGCTGTGGCGCAGGCCGTACCGGCTCAGGTCCTGGCCGCCGCGCGCGATGATCACCACATCGACGTCGTCCAGGGCTTCCAGGGCTTCATCGGCGCGCTGCGCCACATCGAACATCGATGCCAGCGCGGCCGGGGTGGGGTGGCGCTCCATGCACTCTGGCTGTTGCGATTGGGCCTGGGCCAGTGGGGCGGCCAGCCAAAGAACCGTGCACATCAGTGCAGGCAGCGCGATGCGCTTGATGGGCGGTGCGGGGCAGGGCAGGTCCATTGCAGTTCAGTCTCCGGCGGTACGGGGCCGCGCGGGCATCATAGCCGTACCAGGCTGTCTGCCGACCAACGGTCGGCGCTACCGGGGTGCGGCAACGGCGGGTAGTGACACCCCACGGGTGTCATCGCAGACCCAGACCACCCCGCATCATCCCCCGTTCACCGGCTCAACTCCCGCGCACAGGGCTCACTCACAGGTACGGGCGGATCCTCCGGCCAGCGCTCGTTCTTTTGCGCGTCCGTACGCGGCGGCTGGTTGCGATACGCAGTGAGCTCCTTGTGGCAGCTCCACGACACCGCGTCCTGCCCGGTGGGCATGCTGGAACACCCCATCAACCACACGACCAAAAATCCCAACACCACACTACGCATGCGCATCCTCCGTCCCTGGTGAATCCCGAATCTACCGCATCGTCGCCGCATCGGCAGCCACGCACGCACCGCCGTCAGGCGCGGATGCCCAACGCCTCGCGCACCTGCGCAGCAACGCGCCCGGTTTCGCGCAACGGTTCAATCGGGCCCACGCAGCTCCAATCCAGCCAGCGTTCCTGCAAGCGCCCACGCGCGCGCAGCGCCTGCTGGAACTGCACCATGCGCCCCTGCGCCTGCTGTTCCAGTGCCACCGCCACCGGCAGGCGCGTGCCGCAGGCCTCGGACAGCAGGTTCACCGAATCGGGCGATACCACCACCCGGTCGGCCCAGCCCAGCAGCCCTGCGTACGGGTTCACCCCGTCGCCGCCATCGCCCCAGATCACATGCGGCACATCGGCGAACGCACTGCGAAGCACGCCCACCAGCGCCGGCGGCGTGCGCCGCGACGTGGTGGCCAGCAGGCTGCCGCCCTCCGCGCGCAGCTGCTCGGCCAGCTGCTGGAACACCTTCACCATGTCCGGCTCGTGCCACGGCGCGTGCGGGGTCGGCCCACCTACCAGCAGCGCCGTACGCGGCCCGGGCAGCTCGCCGAAGCCGGCAAACGCCGCACGGCCCACCGCAAGCCAGTCATCGTCCACCGGGTTCAAGCTGCCTAGCAGAGTGAGCACGTTGCTGCCGCGCAGGCGGTCGTGCTCGGGCACCACCAGCAGGTCCCAGTGGCGCGTGCCCAGCCGCGGGTCCAGGATCTGCACCACCTTGCTGCCGCGCCGGCGAAGTTCGCGCAGCGCCCCGGCCGCCTGGCGTCCACAGCCCACCGCCAGCTCAGGCGGCTGCGCAGTCAATGACGCGAATGCCTCGCCGTAACCCCCGGCCATGCCCGGCAGCCAGCGCGGCGCCGCCCACTTCCACGGCGCGCGCGGCAACAACACCAGCGGCCGATGCACCCCCAGCTTCAGTGCCGTGGCCAGCGCCACCGCCTGCCGGACATTGCCGGCGCGGCCGTCAGTGATCGTCCAGGGCGGACTCCATCGTTTCACGTGTGGCATTAATTCGTTTCAATAAGGCTGGGTGTTGCAACAGTCGCGACACTCTACACTGCGAACCTTCGCCGGCCGCCGCTGCCCTTAAGGTAGCGCACGGTGAACAGGATTCCCTTTCTACCGGAGGCTTCATGTCCAACGTGCTCAACGATGCTGCGCTCGACCAGTTGTTCCGTACCGCCCGTACCCAGAACGCCTTCCTCGACAAGCCGGTGGAAGACGACCAGCTCAAGGCGCTGTACGACCTGCTGAAGTGGGGCCCCACCGCCGCCAACGGCAGCCCGGCGCGCTTCGTGTTCGTGAAGTCCGCCGAAGCCAAGGCCAAGCTGGCCCCCGCGCTTTCCGAAGGCAACCACGACAAGACCCTGGCCGCGCCGGTCACCGTGATCATCGGCTTCGACGAAGACTTCCACGAAAAGCTGCCGTACCTGTTCCCGCACACCGACGCCAAGGCCTGGTTCGACGGCCCGCGCGAAGGTCGCCACGAATCGGCGTTCCGCAACGGCAGCCTGCAGGGCGCCTACCTGATCCTGGCCGCGCGCGCGCTCGGCCTGGACGCCGGCCCGATGAGCGGTTTCGACCCGGCCAAGGTGGACGAAGCCTTCTTCAAGGGCACCACCATCAAGTCGAATTTCCTGGTCAATCTGGGTTACGGTGATTCTTCGGGCCTGTTCCCGCGCCTGCCTCGCCTGTCCTTCGACGAAGCGGCCCGCATCGCCTAAGCGTTTCCGCCGAAGAGAACGGCCTGGCGCCGTTCTCGACGTCGCGCAGTGACGGCCCGAAGGGTATGCACCCCGCTGGCCGGTACCATTGGCCTGTCCCTGCGGACGGGCTGTTGCACCCCTTCCTGTGTTCCCTTCCCATTCGAGAGAGAGACCTGCCATGACCGTTACCCGCAAACTGCTGCTGCCGTTGGCCCTGACCCTGGCCATTGCCGCCTGCTCCAAGCCGGCTGAAGAAACCGCCGCCCCGGCCGCCGACGCCACCCCGGCCGCTGCCGCCACCGCACCGGCCGAACCGGCTGCTGCCCCGGCCGCCGCCCCGGCTGCCGACGCCATCCAGATCGCCTCGGGCACCTACAAGCTCGACCCGAGCCACACCGACGTGCTGGCCCAGTGGAGCCACTTCGGCTTCTCGCACCCGACCGCGCACTTCGGCTCGGCCGAAGGCACCCTGGTCTATGACGCCGCCGACGTGACCAAGAGCACCGTGGAAGTGAAGCTGCCGCTGACCGGCCTGAACAGCTTCACCGCCAAGTTCGACGAACACCTGCGCAGCGCCGACTTCTTCGACGCCGCCAAGTTCCCGGCCGCCACCTTCAAGAGCACCAAGGTGGAAGCTGCCGGCACCAACAAGCTGATCGTCACCGGCGACCTCACCATCAAGGACATCACCAAGCCGGTGACCCTGGACGTGACCGTCAACGGCGGCGGCGAGCACCCGATGGCCAAGGTGCCGGCGGCTGGTTTCGACGCCACCACCACCATCAAGCGCAGCGATTTCGGCGTGGGCGCCTACGCCCCGAACGTGAGCGACGAAGTGAACATCCGCATCACCACCGAAGCCACCGGCGAAAAGCCGGCTGCCTAAGCGGTAACGATGTTGAACGCAAAAATCCCGCCGAAAGGCGGGATTTTTGTTTGTACGCCGCGCGACGGGATAACGGAACTCCGCACCGGACGGGGTACTGCATCGGTAGGGTCGGTTCCCAAACGACCGCACGTAACGATGCAACGCCCGGTAACGCATGACCCCGGGCAAAAACAACCACCGTCCCAGCCCCCACAGCCTCACACCGCGGCGATCTTCACCAACCAACCGGTAGCAAAATCCGTAGGCAACCGCCGCGCAGGCGCAGTCAACCCGCTCTCCCGCAAAAACACATGCGTAGCCTGTGCAAAATTCTGCCGCGCGATCAACGCCGTCTGCTTCACCGCACCCTGCTGCTTGCGCAGCTGCACGATCTGCAGGCTCGGCTTTCCCGGCAGCGCGTACTTCTGGTACCGGCGCAGCTCATCGGCCACCAGCGTGATATCCGCATTGGCCTGCACCAGCGCCAACTGCGCCCGTGCCAGCGGCAACACCGCCTCGCGCATCGGCACCGTGGCCAGCGGCGCGGCAGTGGCCAGCGCGGCATCCAGCGCGGGATCTGCGCGCTCCAGGCGCGCGATCAGGTCGGCCAGGGCCGGAAGAGAAGCTGCTTGCATCGAAAGTGGGCCGGGCAAAACGCGATTGTCGCATGGGGCGGGTCACGACCAACGGTCGTGACCTACTGGGGTGTGCGGACAACGGCGCGTTTGCAGGGCACGGCGCGCGCCGCCCGACCACACAGGGCCGAAATCCACCAGGGCCGGAACGCACCCGGGGCCGGAACGCCACCCGGTAGCGCCGGCCGTTGGCCGGCCCACGCAGCGTCCCATCGTTCCACACACCGAAACCACACCTGCGCCGGCTGGGCTGCCTTTCGTCGGGGTTCCCACGGCCGGCCAACGGCCGGCGCTACCGGCCCACCAACGCCGGCGGTGCCGGCCCATCAACGTCCGGCGGAACCGGCCCACCACCACCGGCGGCACCGACTCACCGCGGTAGCGCACGACCGTTGGTCGTGCGGGCGCCAACGGCGCGCGCTTCAATCCCCCTCATGCCCCGCATGCGCCTTCCAATACCCCTTCGAGCGGATCCACTCCTTCGGCACCCCCAGGTGCCCCTCGATGTACTTGCGCATCATCCGCGCCCGGCGCGACTCCGCGGCAATCCAGTAGAACGTATCGCCCTCCGGCTCCTCGAAATCGGTCAACACATCCTCCAGCAACGTACTGTTGGCCGCATCGAACCCATTGCGCTCCAACCACGACACCCGGATCCGCTCATCCTCAGGCAACGCCTGCCGATCCTCAGCCTCCGGAATCTCGATATACACCTCCGCCCGCGCCTGCCCTGGCAGCGTCTCCAACCAGCGCCCGATCGCCGGCAGCGCGGTCTCATCGCCAAACAGCACATACGTATCGAAATCATCCGCCGTAATATGCGACCCACGCGGACCACCCACCGCAATCGCATGCCCCGGCTGCGCATTGGCCGCCCAGCGCGAAGCCACCCCATCGCCGTGCATCACGAAGTCGATGGCCAGCTCATTACTTTCCAGGTCCCACCAGCGCGGCGTGTAATCGCGCGCAGGGGAGGGCAGCTGGCCCTCCGGATGCCGCGGGCCTTCCGGCGTCATCGTCGGCACCACGAACTGGCCTTCCTCGTTCGGGAAGAACAGCTTCACGTGGTCATCCGGCGAAGGCGAATCAAAGCCCTCCAGCGCCGCACCGCCCACGATCACCCGGCGCATGCACGGGCTGATCTCCTCGGTGCGCAGCACCTCCAGCGGGCGGAACTTCACGGTGTGGCGCACCAGTTTGTTTTCATGCAGAGCCATGCGATGTACCTGTTTCAATGCCGCCGCAGCGGCGTATGGGGGAAAGACCTGGCTGGCGCGGAGCGGGCGGGGTCGAAAGGGAATAGGGGAAGTCAGCGTCCGTGCGCGCGGATCCGCGCAGCGGCCTCGGCCAGCGCCTGGGCCACCGCCGCAGCGTTGTCGTCCTGCCAATGCGAGTGGTGCAGGCCCAGCGCCTGTTTCAGCTCACGCAGCGCATCGCGCACCACCGGCGGCAGGTTGGCCTTGGCGATCATGCGCGCGCTGTGCCGCACCCGCTGCATCGCCGCGTCCACCTCCGCGCGCTGCGCCGCCAGCTCGGCCCGGCCCAGCGCCGTGAGCTGGTAGCGCTTGCGCCCGGCCTCTTCCAGCGCCGTCACCCAGCCCGCCGCCTCGAACTGCCCCAGCACCGGATAGATCGCGCCCGCACTGGGCGTATACACCCGCACGAACATCTCGCTGATGCACTGGATCAGCTCATAGCCATGGCGCGGCTGCGCCGCCAGCAGCGAAAGCACCAGCAGGCGCAGGTCGCCCCGGCTGAGCGGGCGGGAGGTAAGCGGACGGGCAGGCCCATCCAGATCACGCGAGGGAGTAATTTCGATATATCGAATGAAGTAAGCAAACGATATATCGAAATCGATCACCCGTGTAGAGCCACGCCCTGCGTGGCTGCGCAATCGTTCAGCAAACCGATGAGCTCCGGATGGTCCGCGTGCAGCCACGCAGGGCGTGGCTCTACGCCCGGTTGTCCACCACAACGGTACGTCTCCCAGGTGGAACACTCCGCTGGCTCAAGCCCACTCGATGACAGAGCTAGCCAACGCGGCCCCCCAAAAACCAGCCCCGCATCAACCTGAAGCCGCCCGTGGAACCCCACAACCACCTCCCCGCACTGTCGCTCTCTGTCCCCAAGACACAACGCCACCCCTTCCATACGCACCCGTAGCGAAGTAAGCAAACCCATTGGTGCGCTACACTTTGCGGCTAGAAATCAAAAACAGTCGCGCGCGTGCGTGCGGTCATGGGAGCGCTAATGAACTGGTTGAACGAGGTGCTGAACAACGACCCGAATCCTGTGGAAACCCAGGAATGGATCGAGTCGCTGAAGGCCGTTATTGATG
>Ga0102591_1001988_pt1 | contig 24385 bp, 21 predicted proteins | sample AraplaCol_mCL_r2_2_FD_76860 | JGI IMG/M metagenome (GOLD analysis project Ga0102591, IMG submission 76860) | Arabidopsis root microbial communities from North Carolina, USA - plate scrape MF_Col_mCL_r2 (SPADES assembly) (version 2) | ecosystem: Host-associated > Plants > Roots > Endosphere... | reverse complement strand
GTGCCAGGGGACCATGTAGCCGAAGGCCGTCAGGTACATCTGCGCCGGGTCGGCGGCGCGGTCGAGCGGCACGCCTGACGTGAAGGTCAGCACGACCAGAAACGAACCGGCAAGCAGCTTCGGCGCGCCGATGATGACCCAGCCGGGACCGGCGAGGAAGATGGCGAGGCGATGGCGCCATTTGCGCTGCGGGTCGGGCGGCAGGAAGCGCAGGAAGTCCGCCTGTTCGCCGATCTGAGACATCAGCGCCAAGATGACGGCTGAGGCGGCGCCGAATTCGACGAGATTGAAATCCGCGACCGTGCCGGGCGGGCCGGAGGCGTGGCGGATGCCGGCGAAGGCGCGCCAGAGGTCGAATTTTCCCCAGTCCATGAAGGCAATGAAGATGAAGGGCAGGATGTTCAGCACGATCCAGAAGGGCTGGGTCATCAGCTGGAACTTGCTGATCAGCCGCACGCCGTGCGTCACGAGCGGGATCACCATGACGGCGCTGATGATGTAACCGATCCAGAGCGGGATGCCGAGCGTCAGCTCCAGCGCGCCGGACATGATCGAGGCCTCGATTGCAAACAGCATGAAGGTGAAGCTTGCATAGATCAGCGAGGTGATGGTCGAGCCGATGTAGCCAAAGCCTGCGCCGCGCGTCAGAAGATCGATGTCGACGCCGTGGCGGATGGCGTAGCGGCTGATCGGCAGGCCGATCGCCAGCATGGCGATCGAAGCGACGATAATGGCGTAGAAGGCATTAGTGGTGCCGTAGGACAGCGTGATCGCGCCGCCAATCGCCTCCAGCGCCAGGAAGGAGATTGCGCCGATCGCCGTCTGCGAGATGCGCTGCGATGAGAAATGGCGGGCGCTCTTTGCGGTAAAGCGCAGCGCATAATCTTCCAGCGTCTGGTTGGCGACCCAGCGATTGTATTCGCGTCTTACCGGAATGATGCGTTGGCGTGCTGCCATGTCTTCCTTCCGGCATTCCGGTTGGGCCCATCGTCTCTCCGGCACTCTTGGCGGGACGGGCGGGAAAGGCAAGAGGCGGAGCGCCGGCAGATTCACAGAACAGCAATATTTTTGAAACCGGTCTGTCACATAAGGGCTCTAACTCTCCCGCCGTTCGTTCAATCATTTCGGGTATCATCATGTCTGCTTTAAGCCTTTTCCGCCTGAGCACCGCCCTTGTCTGCCTTGTTTCGATCGTGCCGTCGCTTGCCGCCGCCGAGCAGGCAACGGCGGCGAAAGCGCCTTATGCGCAGGCCGGAAACACGAACAAGCGTGGAGATGCCTGCTTCTCGACGGTGGATACCAATGCCGCCGTCCATCTTCTCTCCGGCTTCCTCGAAGTCTGGACGCCGCGCACGCCCTTCGTCGATGCCGGCGTTGAGGCCCCGGCCAAGGACAATTGCCCTGCGGTGGCCAAGACGGATTGGGACGGCATTCCCTTCAGCAAGACCGATGGCCAGGTCGTCAACAAGCCAGTCCATGATGCGAATATCGCCTATGTCGTCAAAGCGACGAAGGCCCGGACGGCCGAACAGGCGGTCGCCGCCTACCTCGACGATCGGCGCGGTAAGAATGCCAGCATCGTCGATGGCCTCGGCCCGCTGATGGATGCCTGGAAGGCGGGCTCCAAGCAGACCACCACGATTACCGAAGTGGCCGCCGATGCGACGACTGTCAAATACGACGACAAGGGGAACAATCGCGGCGCCGGCAGCAAGCCGGACACGGAAAACAAGACCGATGCCAATCCGGACATGGGCCTTGCCATCGATTTCATCAATGCCGCGAGCGGTGACGGCTCGACGGAGCCGGCCAAGCGCTATTTCAAATATGCCCGTCCCTATCGTTGGAGCCAGGATGTCTCGGTCGTCCCGACGCTCGAGCCCGCCAAGAACGGCAAGCCGGTCGAGGACGGCGGCTTCCCAAGCGGGCATACGGCAGAAGCCTGGCGCGATGCGCTCGCCATGGCCTATCTCGTGCCGCAGCGTTTTCAGGAAATGATCACGCGCGCCAGCGAAATGGGCGAAGACCGCATCCTTGCCGGCATGCATTCCCCCCTCGACGTGATGGGCGGCCGCATGCTCGGCACCGCCACGGTCGTCTACAATCTGAACAAGGCTGATAATTCAACGCTGAAGAGCGATGCTTACGCCCAGGCGCAATCCTGGCTCGTCGCCAAATCAGGCGTTGCGGATGCCGGGGCGCTTGAAGTCGCCGCCCATGCAGCGCCGCTTGCCGCGGACCGCTTCGCCGATCATGACGCCAACCGCGCTTACGTGCTGCAGCGCCTGAGCTATGGCCTGCCCACCATCCATGCGACCGATCAGCCGGCGCGCGTGCCGCAGGGCGCAGAAGCGCTTCTTGAAACGCGTCTGCCCTATCTCGACGGCGAGCAGCGCCGCGACGTGCTGAAGACGACGGAGATCGCCTCGGGCTATCCGCTGCTCGACGATGCGGAAGGCTACGGCCGCCTCAACCTGTTTGCCGCCGCCGACGGCTATGGCGCCTTCGAACAGGATGTGACGGTGACGATGGACGCTGCAAAGGGCGGCTTCAATGCGATCGATACCTGGCGCAACGATATTGGCGGCAAAGGCAAGCTGGTGAAGCGCGGTAGCGGCATTCTCGGCCTTTCCGGCGCCAACAGCTATGCCGGCGGCACCGTGCTGGAAGAAGGCGTGCTGGTGGCAGGCTCGCCCTCGGCCTTCGGCACCGGCGGACTGTCCGTGAACGGCGGTTCTCTCGTCATGGCGGCCGCTAAGCCCCTGACCGTAGGCGGTGATTACCAGCAGTTCGCCAATGCCGCGGCGAAGCCGACGCTCGGTGCTGACGGCGCGGGCACGCTGGTCATCGCGGGCAAGGCGGCGCTCTCCGGTGACCTCGATGTGACGCTTGCCTCGGGCTACGCCCCGGCGCCCGGAACGAAGATCGAGATCCTGAAGGCCGGAGCCGTCAGCGGCATCTTCGACAGGTTCACCATCTCCGGCCACAGGGCGAACCTTTCCTACGGCCCGACATCGGTCACCCTGACGATCGGCGAATAATATCGAACTAAAGGGCATCCCTTCCGTGGGGATGCCCTTCCTTGTCCTCGTCTGCCCGTTTGCCCCCTGCGCCTACGTCATTTGGCGTATGTGTTTTTGCGCTGCAGCACCCGATAGTCCCCTCGGCAACAGTTAATTTCCGTTTCCGGCCTGTTGCGGAACAAGAAGAGGGGAGTTCAATCAGATGAATCTCAAATCCACTATTACGGGCGCAGCGCTCGGCGCTGTTATGGCCGCATCGGCCGCCTTCCACGGTGCGGTAGCCGCCGACGACACGATCAAGGTCGGCGTGCTGCATTCGCTTTCGGGCACGATGGCGATTTCCGAAACGACACTCAAAGACGCCATGCTGATGCTCATCGACGAGCAGAACAAGAAGGGCGGCCTTCTCGGCAAGAAGCTTGAAGCCGTCGTCGTCGACCCGGCATCCGACTGGCCGCTGTTTGCCGAAAAGGCACGCGAGCTGATCCAGAAGGACAAGGTTGCCGCCGTCTTCGGTTGCTGGACGTCCTCGTCGCGCAAGTCCGTTCTGCCGGTTTTCGAAGAGCTGAATTCGCTGCTCTTCTATCCGGTCCAGTATGAAGGCGAAGAGTCTTCGCGCAACATCTTCTACACCGGTGCTGCTCCGAACCAGCAGGCCATTCCTGCTGTCGACTACCTGATGGAAAAAGAAGGCGTCAAGCGCTTCGTTCTCGAAGGTACGGACTACGTTTATCCGCGTACGACCAACAAGATTCTCGAGGCATACCTGATTTCGAAGGGTATTCCGAAAGAAGACATCATGACCAACTACACGCCGTTCGGCTTCTCCGACTGGCAGACCGAAGTTTCCAAGATCAAGGAATTCGGTTCGGCCGGCAAGAAGACCGCCGTCGTCTCGACGATCAACGGCGATGCCAACGTTCCCTTCTACAAGGAACTGGGTAACAAGGGCATCAAGGCAACCGACATTCCCGTCGTCGCTTTCTCGGTCGGCGAAGAAGAGCTTGCCGGTCTCGACACCAAGCCGCTCGTCGGCCATCTCGCCGCCTGGAACTACTTCGAGTCGGTCGAAAGCCCCGCCAATAAGAAGTTCATCAAGGACTGGCACGCTTTCACCAAGAACGACAAGCGCGTGACGAACGACCCGATGGAAGCCGCCTATATCGGCTTCAACGCATGGGTTAAGGCCGTCCAGGCTGCCGGCACGACCGACACCGACAAGGTTCTCGACACCATCATCGGCGTCAGCGTTCCGAACCTCTCCGGCGGCTATGCCACCGTCATGCCGAACCACCACATCACCAAGCCGGTGCTGATCGGTGAAATCCAGGCCAACGGCCAGTTCGAAATCGTCCAGCAGACACCTGCCGTCGTCGGTGATGAATGGTCCGACTACCTGCCTGACTCCAAGGACCTGATCTCGGATTGGCGCAAGCCGATGTCCTGCGGCAACTTCAACGTTGCGACGGGCAAGTGCGGTGGCAAGGGTTCCTGAGTACGACCCCGATCCGATGATTGCCTGAAGGCTTCCGTCCGGGTTTGATCCCGGGCGGACGCTCTGTCCCAGCGATCGCGCCGCGAGGCCAACACTATCAAGGGCGAGAAAGCCGATGTATCGCGCCGTAAAGATTTTCCTCATCACGGTTTTCCTGACATTTCCGGGTCTGACGTTTTCGGGCCTGACAATCTCGAGCGAAGTCCAGGCCCAGGACGATATCCACGTGCTCATCGACGCGCTCGGCGTCGGCGACTTTCCGGAACGAGAAGCGGCCATCAAAGCGTTGGTCGCTTCCAAGGACCAGCATGTCAGTCAGATCCTGCAGCAGTTGAGCGACGGCCTTCTCTACGTCAATTCCGATGGCGGCCCGGTTCTCCTCCAGGGCGGTACGGATGACGAACCGACCTATTCCGATCCGATCACCGGCGAAGCCGCTGCCGATGTCGATCCGGATATGATGACAAAGGTTAAGATCAACAACGCGCTTCGCGGCGTCATCAGCGCCGCCACCAGCCAGCTGACGCTGATGAGCCCGGACCGTTCCGCGCGGCTTGCCGCGGCGCAGGGTCTGCTGAAAGATGCCGATCCCGCCAATCTCGACCTGCTGAACTCGGCGCTTGCGGCCGAGAAGGACGCTGAGATCAAGAATACGATGGAAGCGGCGCGCGCTGTGCTGCTGCTCAAGACGGATGCGAGCGTCGAAGACAAGAAGGCTGCGATCGATACGATTGCGGCGCGCGGCAATCGCGATGCGCTGACCATCCTCACGACCACACTCGAAACCGCGCCAGAAGACCTGAAACCGGCGATCCAGGCGGATATCAGCTCCATCAATCGCAGTCTGGCGCTGTGGGATATCGTCCAGAACATCTGGTACGGATTGTCTCTCGGCTCGGTACTGCTGCTTGCCGCGATCGGCCTTGCCATCACCTTCGGCGTCATGGGCGTCATCAACATGGCGCATGGCGAAATGGTGATGATCGGTGCCTATACGACCTATGTCGTGCAGGAATACATAACCTCCGCCTTTCCTGAGCTTGCCGATTATTCGCTGGCCTTTGCTGTGCCTGCGGCCTTCGTCTTTACCGGCTTCGTCGGTCTGTTGATCGAGCGCGCCGTCATCCGCTATCTCTACGGTCGGCCGCTCGAAACGCTGCTCGCCACCTGGGGTGTGTCGCTGATCCTGCAGCAGGCGGTGCGCAGCATTTTCGGCCCGACCAACCGCGAGGTCCGCAATCCGACCTGGATGTCCGGCGTATTCGATCTCGGCGGGCTCTCCATCACCTGGAACCGACTGTGGATCATCGTCTTTTCGATGGTGGTCTTTGTGGCGCTGCTCCTGCTGCTCAAGCGGTCCGCCTTCGGCCTGCAGATGCGCGCCGTTACGCAGAACCGCCGCATGGCATCGTCGATGGGCATCCGCACCGGTTGGGTCGATGCCTTCACCTTCGCGCTCGGCTCGGGCATTGCCGGCATCGCCGGCGTGGCGCTCAGCCAGATTGACAACGTCTCGCCAAACCTCGGTCAATCCTACATCATCGACAGCTTCATGGTCGTCGTCTTCGGCGGTGTCGGCAATCTCTGGGGTACGCTGGTCGGTGCCCTCTCGCTCGGCGTCGTCAACAAGTTCCTCGAGCCCTTTGCCGGCGCCGTGCTCGGCAAGATCCTGGTGCTCGTCCTCATCATTCTCTTCATCCAGAAGCGTCCCCGCGGGCTCTTCGCACTCAAAGGAAGGGCGGTGGAAGCATGATTACGGCCTTCCTTCTCCGATCACTCGATCGCAAGATCGTCATTGCCATCGCCCTCCTGCTTCTGGTCGCGGTCCTCGTGCCGGTCCTGAACCTGATGACGGGGCCGACCAATCCGCTACACGTGCCGACTTATATCATGTCGCTGTTCGGCAAGTATCTGACCTATGCGCTGCTGGCGCTGGCGCTCGACCTCGTCTGGGGCTTCTGCGGCATCCTCTCCCTCGGCCACGGTGCCTTCTTTGCGCTCGGCGGCTATGCGATGGGCATGTATCTGATGCGCCAGATCGGCACGCGCGGCAGCTACGGAGATCCTGTTCTGCCCGACTTCATGGTGTTCCTGAACTGGAAGAATCTGCCTTGGTTCTGGTACGGCTTCAACCATTTCTGGTTTGCGGCGCTGATGGTGCTCGTCGTACCCGGTCTGCTCGCCTTCGTCTTCGGCTGGTTTGCCTTCCGCTCACGCGTCAACGGCGTTTATCTCTCGATCATCACCCAGGCGATGACCTACGCGCTGCTGCTGGCCTTCTTCCGCAACGACATGGGCTTCGGCGGCAATAACGGCCTTACTGATTTCAAGGACATTATCGGTTTCAACGTACAGGCTGACGGCACGCGTGCGGCCCTCTTTGCCGCAACCGCGATTTTCCTCGCTCTATCGCTGATGATCGCCTCGGCGATCGTACGCTCGAAGTTCGGCAAGGTGCTGGTCGGCGTGCGCGACGCCGAAAGCCGCACGCGCTTCCTCGGCTACCGCGTTGAGCATTTCAAGCTCTTCACCTTCGTCGTCTCGGCGATGATGGCGGGCATTGCCGGCGCGCTCTACGTGCCGCAGGTGGGCATCATCAATCCAGGCGAATTCGCCCCTGCCAATTCGATCGAAGTCGTCATCTGGACCGCGGTCGGCGGGCGGGCGACGCTGATCGGGCCGATCATCGGCGCGATCCTCGTCAACGGCGGCAAGACGATCTTCACCGGCCTCTTCCCGGAGTTCTGGCTGTTTGCACTCGGCGGTCTCTTCGTCGCCGTCACGCTGTTCCTGCCGAAGGGCGTCGTCGGCACGATTGCGCAATATCTCGGCAAGCGGAAGCTTGTCTCCAAGGCGGCCCCGCCGGCGGCCGAGGAAGACGGTATCGAGCCGAAAATCCAGGCAGCGGAGTGAGCGCCATGATTCCCGACGTCAAACCCAATAGCGTGCTTTATCTCAACGGCGTTTCGGTTTCCTTCGACGGCTTCAAGGCGCTGAATTCGCTGTCGATCGTCATCGAGCCCGGTGAACTTCGCGCCATCATCGGCCCTAACGGCGCCGGCAAGACGACGATGATGGATATCATCACCGGCAAGACCCGGCCCGATGAGGGTGAGGTGTTCTTCAACGGTACGATTGATCTCACCAAGAAGGATGAAGCCGATATCGCTCAGCTCGGCATCGGCCGCAAGTTTCAGAAGCCGACAGTCTTCGAAAGCCATACGGTGTGGGACAATCTGGAGCTGGCGCTGAACCGACGTCGTGGTGTGTTCTCGACGCTGTTCTACCGGCTTTCGGGCGAGGACAAGGCACGCATCGAGGAAATCCTCGACACGGTGCGGCTGACGCACCGCCGCGATGAATTCGCCGCCAATCTCTCGCACGGGCAGAAGCAGTGGCTGGAGATCGGCATGTTGTTGGCGCAGGAGCCGAAGCTTCTGCTCGTCGACGAACCGGTGGCCGGCATGACCGATGCGGAGACTGCAGAAACCGCAATCCTGCTCAAGGATATCGCCAAGACCCGGTCGGTCGTCGTCGTCGAGCACGACATGGGCTTCATCCGCGATCTCGGCGTCAAGGTGACCTGCCTCGCGGAAGGCTCGGTGCTGGCGGAAGGGTCGATCGATTTCGTCAGCTCCGATCCGAAGGTGATCGAGAACTATCTGGGGCGGTGAGGGATGATGGGTCCATTGAATGTTGGGGAGGGGTCTATTGCGGACCCACAAAGATTCAGGAGACGGCATCATGCTGACAGTTGAAAACGCAAACCTGCATTATGGCGCCGCTCAGGCGCTGCGCGGCATCTCGATCAAGGCTGAGATGGGCAAGATCACCTGCGTGCTGGGGCGTAACGGCGTGGGGAAGAGTTCTCTTCTGCGCGCCGTTACCGGCCAGCATCCGCTGTCGGCGGGCACGGTCACCTTCAACGACACCAGGCTCAACGGCTTGCCGCCCTTTGCCCGCGCCAAGCAGGGTATCGGTTATGTGCCGCAGGGGCGCGAAATCTTCCCGCTGCTCACCGTCAAGGAAAACCTCGAAACCGGCTTTGCCCCGCTTGGCCGCCGCGACCGCAACATCCCCGATGATATCTTCAGTCTCTTCCCGGTGCTGAAGTCGATGTTGTCACGTCGCGGCGGCGATCTTTCCGGCGGGCAGCAGCAGCAGTTGGCGATTGGGCGCGCCATGGTGACGCGGCCTAGGATTCTCGTGCTCGACGAACCGACCGAGGGCATTCAGCCCTCGATTATCAAGGACATCGGCCGGGCGATCCGCTACTTGCGTGACTCCACCGGCATGGCGATCCTTCTCGTCGAACAATATCTGGATTTCTGTCGAGAGCTCGCCGACTACGTCTACATCATGGATCGCGGCGAGATCGTCCATGAAGGGCTTGCCGAAACGCTGGATACACCGGAGGCCCGCCGCCATCTGACTGTCTGACCGGCAAATGCCGCATTTTGCAGCAAGGGACACGGAGCCTGGAAAATCTTCCTCTGCCTCTGCTGGTCTGCTCCAGACGGCATAGGAATTGCTTGCTTTCCGTCATCCGCGCGATTGAATGAAAACGGTGGCGCGACCGAAAGGGACGATATGACGACCGTGGCGGCGAGTACGAGACCGCAGAGAGCGGAAGGGCGCGGGCATCTGGCGGCGAAGCTGTTCGATGGCCGCACGCGCATTCGTGAACTCTATCAGGAAGGGGCGGCGAAGATCCGCCTGCCGGATACCTTCGATGCCTCGATGGAAGCAGTCATCATCAACACAGCAGGCGGACTGACGGGCGGCGACCGGATGGACTGGAGCGTTGATGCCGGCGCCGGCACGCGCATCGACGTTACCACCCAGGCTTGCGAGAAGATCTACAAGGCATCGGCCGGTACCGCCGAGGTGACGACCAGCATCAAGGTTGGAGCTCAAGCCCGTGTCGACTGGCTGCCGCAGGAAACGATCCTCTTCGACCGGGCAGCGCTTTCCCGCCGCTTGGATGTCGATCTTGACGAAGACTCCGAATTTCTGGCCGTCGAAGCCGTGCTGCTCGGCCGCAAGGCAATGGGTGAGACGGTGGAGACCGGGTTGTTTCGCGACCGCTGGCGCATCCGCCGCTCGGGGCGGTTGATCCATGCCGAAGAACTGAGGTTGTCCGACGGCGTAGCGGCCCTTGCCGCGCGCCAGGCCGTGCTCGGCGGGCAGGTGGCGTTTGCGACGCTGCTTTATGCCGGGCCGCTTTCGGAAGCCTATCTTGGCAAAGTCCGGCCGCTCGTCGAAGGATCGATGGGCGGTGCAAGCGCCTGGGACGGCAAGCTCGTTGTTCGCCTTGCAGCAGCCGACGGCTTCTCACTCAGAAAAATCCTGATCCCGGTCATTTCCGCCTTGCGAAATGGTGCGCCTGTGCCGAAAGTCTGGAATCTATGAATCTGGAGCATGATGCCGAAAAGTGTGAGCGGTTTTCAGGCGACGTCATACTCTAACTCTTTAATGTAGAACAGGATCATCCTGTTCCAGGCATGAAGCAGATGGGCAAGCAATGAACCTCACTCCGAGAGAAAAAGACAAGCTGTTGATATCAATGGCGGCGATGGTGGCACGCCGGCGGCTGGAGCGCGGCGTCAAGCTGAACTATCCCGAAGCGATCGCGTTGATCAGCGATTTCGTCGTCGAAGGCGCTCGCGACGGTCGCCCGGTTGCCGAGCTGATGGAAGCCGGCGCCCATGTGATCGGCCGCTCCCAGGTGATGGAGGGCGTTGCCGAGATGATCCACGACGTGCAGGTGGAGGCGACGTTCCCGGATGGAACCAAGCTCGTCACCGTGCACGAGCCGATCCGGTGAGGAGATAGGAATGCTCGAGCTCAGGCCCAATTGCGAATGCTGCGACAAGGATCTGCTGCCTGATAGCACTGAGGCACGGATCTGCACCTATGAATGCACTTTCTGCGCGGATTGCGTGGACGGTGTGTTGAAGGGTGTCTGCCCGAACTGCGGCGGTAATCTCGTCGCGAGACCTATTCGGCCGGCGGCCATGCTTGCTAAAAATCCGGCTTCGAGGAAGCGTGTGCTGAAGGCCGAGGGCTGTGCGCCCAAGGCGGCTTAAGGAGGACGAAATGATTCCAGGTGAGATCATTGCTGCAAGCGGCGACATCGAACTGAATGCCGGCGCGCAGACGGTGACGCTGGAGGTTTCCAATACAGGCGACCGACCGGTGCAGGTCGGCAGCCACTATCATTTCGCCGAGACCAATGCCGGGCTTTCCTTCGATCGCGCGGCGGCGCATGGCAAGCGGCTCGATATTCCGGCGGGAACGGCCGTGCGCTTCGAGCCGGGGCAAACGCGCTCGGTGACGCTGATCCCACTTTCCGGCAAGCGCGAGGTCTATGGCTTCCGTCAGCTGGTGATGGGTAAGCTTTAAAAACAATAGGCTGGAGGAATGCATGCGTTTGAATGTCTGCCTCGTCGGGGCGGCGATGCTGCTGACGGCAGGTGCTGCCTCCGCTCAGGATTTCGATTGCAACAATCCCAAGACGCAATCGGACATGACTGGCTGCGAGGCGGCGCGCCATGAGGCCGCCGACAAGGCGCTGAATGCGCAATACAAGAAGACCCGGGCCGCCATGGTGGCGATCGACAAGGATCTCGACGGCGATATGAAGGGCGCAGAGCAGGCGCTGGTCAAGGCGCAGCGCGCCTGGATCGATTATCGGGACGCCGAATGCGACGCCTTCGGCTTTCAGGCCCGCGGCGGCACGATGGAGCCGATGCTGGTCGCCGGATGTCTCGCCAACATCACGGACAAACGTACAAAAGAGCTGAAAGAGCTCGAAGACACGATGAGCAATTAAGGTGATCAGGAAGATCATGATCGTCGGCAATGGTGAGATCGCGGAGGCAGAGGCAGGCATCATCGATGCCGCCGATTTCGTCGTCCGCTTCAACGATTGCCGCTCCTATGACACCGGCGGCCGGCGCACGGATGCCGTCGCAGTCTGCAATACCGGCCGGCCGGCGAAGGCGATGCTCGGTTCGCTTGAGTGGCGCGCTCATCCCGGCGTCGTTTCGGCTCGCGAAATCTGGAGCGTGCGCGACCCGGAAAAATTCGCGGCGATGCGGGCGCCGCTTGCCGTCTCGCATCCGGAACTCGACGATTTCTGCGACGACTACACCGATGAGTTCAGCGCCTTCTGCGTCGACACCGACAAGGCGCACATCGTCATCGGCAAATCGGTTCACGAGGCCGTCGATGCCTCGCTTTCGGCCTTTGCTCCGGCGCCCTATGTCGTGCCGAGCAGTGGCATGATCGTCATTGCCGAGGTTTTGAACACATATGCCGAGGCCGAGGTGGTACTTGCCGGCTTCGGTCACGCCGGCTGGGAATGGCACCCATTTGCGGCCGAACGACAGCTTGTCGATAGTTATATTGCCGCCGGCCGCCTCACGCGGCTTGGCGGAGAAACACCTGTTTCTTCCTCCCAAGGAGCCTGATGGATGCCCTATAAGATCTCGCGCGCCGCCTATGCCGGCATGTTCGGACCGACCACCGGCGACAAGGTGCGCCTTGCCGATACGGAGCTTTTCATCGAGATCGAGAAGGATTTCACCACCTATGGCGAGGAGGTGAAGTTCGGCGGCGGCAAGGTGATCCGCGACGGCATGGGCCAGAGCCAGGTAACGCGGGCGGATGGCGCGGTCGACACGGTCATCACCAATGCGGTGATCGTTGATCATTCGGGCATCTACAAAGCCGATATCGGGCTCAAGGACGGGCGCATCGTTGCGATCGGCAAGGCGGGCAATCCCGACATGCAGCCTGGCGTCAATATCATCGTCGGCCCGGGCACGGAGGCGATCGCCGCCGAAGGCAAAATTATCACCGCCGGCGGGATGGACAGCCATATCCATTTCATCGCGCCGCAGCAGATCGAGGAAGCGCTGATGAGCGGCATGACCTGCATGCTCGGCGGCGGCACGGGACCGGCGCACGGCACGCTTGCCACCACCTGCACGCCCGGTCCCTGGCATCTCGCGCGCATGATCGAGGCGGCCGATGCCTTTCCGATGAACCTGGCCTTTGCCGGCAAGGGCAATGCCTCGCTGCCGGGGGCGCTGACTGAAATGGTGCTGGCCGGCGCCACCTCGCTGAAGCTGCACGAGGATTGGGGCACGACGCCAGGCGCCATCGACTGCTGCCTGTCGGTTGCCGACGAATACGACGTACAGGTGATGATCCACACCGATACGCTGAACGAAAGCGGCTTCGTCGAGGATACGATCGGCGCCATCAAGGGCCGCACCATCCATGCCTTCCACACGGAAGGGGCGGGCGGCGGCCACGCGCCTGACATCATCAAGATCTGCGGCCAGCCAAACGTCATTCCGTCGTCGACCAATCCAACACGGCCCTATACGGTCAATACGATCGCCGAGCATCTCGACATGCTGATGGTCTGCCACCATCTGTCGCCGTCGATTCCCGAAGACATCGCCTTTGCCGAAAGCCGCATCCGCAAGGAAACAATCGCTGCCGAAGATATTCTGCACGATATCGGCGCCTTCTCGATCATTTCGTCCGACAGCCAGGCGATGGGCCGCGTCGGCGAAGTGGCGATTCGCACCTGGCAGACGGCCGACAAGATGAAGCGTCAGCGCGGCCGGCTGAAGGAGGAGAAGGGTGACAACGACAATTTCCGCGTCCGCCGCTATATCGCCAAATACACGATCAACCCGGCGATCGCCCATGGCCTCAGCCGTGAGATCGGCTCGGTCGAAGTCGGCAAACGTGCCGACCTCGTGCTGTGGAATCCGGCCTTCTTCGGCGTGAAGCCCGACATGGTGCTGCTCGGGGGCTCGATCGCGGCCGCGCCGATGGGTGATCCAAACGCTTCGATCCCGACGCCGCAACCGGTGCACTACCGGCCGATGTTTGCCTCCTACGGCAAGAGCCTCACCAATTCCTCCGTCACCTTCGTCAGCCAGGCGTCGCTCGATGCCGGCCTGAAGGGCCGGCTCGGCGTCGCCAAGGAACTGGTCGCGGTGAAGAATACACGCGGCGGCATCTCCAAGGCATCGATGATCCACAACGACCTTACACCCGAGATCGAGGTCGATCCGGAAACCTATGAGGTCAGGGCGAACGGGGAATTGCTGACTTGCGAGCCGGCGACGGTGCTGCCGATGGCGCAGCGCTATTTCCTGTTCTAGACCCACGTCCGATGTGCAACGGGCGGTTCCGATGAGGACAGGTATCCGCTGGTTGTTGCGGATCGTATTCCTGCTTGTGCTTTTGGTGGCCTGCGGAACCTTCATTCCCCGGCCGCTGATTGCGCCGGTCAAGGCGTCGTCCGTCGCAGTGACACATCGGATTCTTCTGCTGTCGGGACCAATCCATACCGATATTGCCATTCCGCTCGACGAGGAGACGCGGGCTGCCTTTTCCTTCCTCGGTAATACCGATTTTCCGCTCGTCCATCCGAATGCGGAGTGGCTCATTATCGGCTGGGGCGGTCGTGCTTTCTATCTGGAAACGCCCACATGGGCGGAACTGAAAGCACTGCCGGTGCTGCGCGCGCTGACGATCGACCGTTCAGTGCTGCATGTGGACCTTGCCGGTCATATCACCGAACCGCAGTCCAACGTCGCGGCATTCGATGTCAGTGAGGATCAATTGGCGAAGTTGCGCGACTTTATCTCGGACAGTTTCGTGCGCGACGCGGGCGCGGTCGTGCCGATCCCGGATGCGGGCTACGGCGAGATCGATCGGTTCTTCGAGGCCAAGGGATACTTCAATGCGCTCTTCGGCTGCAATACCTGGACTGCCGCTGCCCTCCGCTCGGCCGGGCTTCGAACCGGCTTATGGAACCCGTTTCCACAAGCATTGCGATTGTCTGTTGCTGTCTACAATTGAAGCAACCGTCGGGCCATCCCGCTCTTAAAGTGAATTGTGAACAGCACTCTCCATCTGGTTGTAAAAATCGGTGAAAAAATCGCTATTTTCCCCAGTTAAACCATTCTGGAACAACGGCACTGCACAATTGGATAAATCCGTTTAATATCAATAGTTTAAATGTATTTCTATAGTGTTCGATTCAGGGATTGGAAAGCTGCATCCACTGCTAGAAAAATTCTGTCCACCGAATCGTCCAAAGTGGCTCGAATTTTAACGAGTTGATTAAGAACCCCGCAGCAATTGGGCTCTTATCAATGCCTTGAAACGCCGGGCAAGAAGGTTGATTCTCATGAGAAACTGGATTTCGCTGCAGGCCGATTTTGGCGATCTTCAATACCGCAGGAACGTCTATGTCTTCGCCCTGAAGATGAGCTTTCTTGCCGTCATTCTCTCCGGCGTCATTATTGCGCTGACGATGCCGTCGCTCGATCTTCTCGGACTTTTGCCGGTGACGCTCGCACATGCAATTGGCTTCAGTGCGATCTTTTCCTGGCTGATCGGCGGCACGGTTTCCGGCATGCTGTCGCTGTTTGCCGGCTTTGCCATGCGCGATCTTGCGCTCTCGCGGGCGGAATTCGAAAAGCTGAGCCGCACGGATACGCTTTCGGGACTACTCAACCGGCGTGCCTTTACTGAGGCACTCGATAACGTCGATAGCAACGCGTCGCTGGTAATTTTCGACGTCGATCGTTTCAAGGCGATCAACGACCGCTTTGGCCACGGTTGCGGCGATGCCGTCATCATCGCGGTTTCGGCCATGCTGACATCCGCCTTCGATGAGATGGCCGTCGTCGCACGCCTGGGGGGCGAGGAGTTCGGCGTCATCGTCTCTGGCGAACCTCTGGAGGCGCGGATGGAGCGGATCGAGGGTGTCCGGGCTCGGATCGCTAGCGGCGCCATTAAGGCCGAGGGGCACGAGATCCGCATCACCGTTTCCGGCGGTGTTGCCGATCTGGTCACCGGGCGCCACAAGCAGGCGGTCTATGCCTCCGCCGACCGGGCGCTCTATCTCGCCAAGGCGCTCGGGCGCAATCGCGTCGTACACGAACGGGAAGGCCTTCATCACGCCTGGCACGGGCTCGTCGATAACGGCGTTGATGGCGAGAACAGAGGCCCGGAGAGCGACAATGTGATGCAGGCTTACGGAATATAAAAGCCCAAGCCGGACGAAAGGCCATTGGTGCTTGCATCGGGAAGAGCTATTTTGCATGGTCGTCCTCTCAGCAAAACGGACATGTCATGCAGCGCGTCACCTCCTATCTTCCCGCCGGAACCCCTTCCTCCCACCCGATCGCCCAGGTCAAGCTGCCGCATGATCTGCGCCATCTGCGCCGCAAGCTGCTGCATCTGGAAAATGGCGAGATGGTCATGCTCGATCTCAAGGATCCGGTGCTTTTCGCCAATGGCGACCTGCTGGTGCGCGACGACGGCGAACTGATCGAGATCCTCGCCGCCGACGAGAAACTTTTCGAAATCCGCGGTCGCGACCGCACCCATCTGGTCGAGCTCGCCTGGCATCTCGGCAACCGGCATCTTGCCGCTCAGATCGAGGAAGACCGCATCGTCATCCTCCGCGATCATGTCATCCGCACAATGCTGCAGGGCCTCGGCGTCGTCGTCCTCGAGATCGACGAGCCGTTCCAGCCGGCGCGGGGCGCCTATCATTCCCAAGGCGGGCATTCGCATGGGCATGATCACGATCACAATCATGACCACGGGCATGACCACGGGCATGATCATAGTCACAGCCATGACCATGATCACGAACATGGCTACGAGCATGAGCATGAGCACCGCCACGATCGCGGCCATGATCATGACCACAAGCACGACTGAGCCTTGATGACCAGGGATCGCGAGCTGCAGGCATTGCTGCGCCTGACGGCATGGCTGTCACCAGCCTTTCCGATCGGTGGCTTTGCCTATTCGGGCGGGCTGGAGCGAGCGGTGGCCGATGGGCTCGTTACGGATGCGGCCTCGCTTGCGGCCTGGATCGGCACGCTGGTCGGCAATGGTTCGGCCTGGAACGATGCGGTGCTTCTGGCCGAAAGCCATAGGCAACAGGCACAGTCCGCACGCCTTGCCGAAGTCGCTGCACTCGCCGAGGCGCTGGCCGGATCACGCGAGCGGCATCAGGAAACGATGCTGCTCGGCGAGGCTTTCCTCGCAGCGGCGCGGGCCTGGCCGGACGGGGTGTTCGAGCGGCTACCTGACAAGGTCGCTTATCCCATTGCGGTCGGGGCGGTTACAGGCGCCCATGGCATAATGCCCGAGAAGGCGCTCGCCGCCTTTCTGCATGCCTATGTCTCACAAGCGGTTTCATCCGGCATCCGCCTCGGTGTCGCCGGGCAAAGGGATGGCCTCGCCGTTCTTGCCGGTCTGGAAGACCATATCGCGGAGGTCGCCCGGCGGGCGGCAGCCTCGGCGCTTGACGATCTGGGTTCGGCGACGGTGCAGGCCGATATTGCCAGCCTGCGCCACGAGACGCAGGCGACGCGGCTGTTCCGTTCGTGATTGTCTGAAATTATCGCTGTGGCTGCGTCATTTGACGGTGGCGCCGGCGGGCGGCTTCGCTATCATCAAGGTTCGATTGGAGTAAGGCATATGAAATCAAGAAACGGACCTTTGCGTGTCGGCATCGGCGGGCCGGTCGGCTCGGGCAAGACGGCGCTGACCGAAAAGCTCTGCAAGGCGATGCGCGACGACTATTCTGTCGCCGTCGTCACCAACGATATCTACACGACAGAGGATGCCGAGGCGCTGGTGCGGATGCAGGCATTGCCTTCGGACCGCATCGTCGGTGTCGAAACGGGCGGCTGCCCGCATACAGCCATTCGCGAGGATGCGACGATCAATTTGCAGGCGATCGCCGGCCTGAACCAGCGGATTCCCGATCTCGACGTCGTCTTCATCGAATCCGGCGGCGACAATCTGGCGGCGACCTTTTCGCCCGATCTTGCCGATATCACCATCTATGTCATTTCCGTTTGCCAGGGCGAGGAAATCCCGCGCAAGGGCGGGCCTGGTATCACCCGGTCGGACCTGCTCGTCATCAACAAGAAGGATCTGGCGCCTTATGTCGGCGCCGATCTCGAGGTGATGGACCGGGATGCGACGCGCATGCGCGCTTCGCGCCCCTTCGTCTTCTCCGACATGAAGCGCGGCGACGGTGTCAGCTCGATCGTCAGCTTCCTCAGGGAGCAGGGCGGTCTCTAGATCCAGATTTTAGACCGGATCAAAGTCGAAGAATTAGAGGATGATATCGTCCGAAAACCGCTCACACTTTTCGGCATCATGCTCTGACGGTTAGATCCGTCGGAGCAGGTTGACGTCGCTGATGGCGATCGCCCGGCCGCGCACCGTGACACCTTTCGTCTTTAACGTCGAGAAGGCGCGCGAGAGCGCCTCCGGTGCGAGGCCAAGCTTGCGGGCGAGCAGGTTTTTCGGAAAGGGCAGCCGCAGCGAAGCGGCCGCACCGTTCTCGGCGCAGTGGGTCAGCAGATAATGCGCCACGCGCTGCGGCGCGGTCTGCATGCGGTCGCTTGCCAGGCATTCCATCATCGAGATCAGATGCAGTGACAGGCTGCGCGTGATCGCCCTGCCGATCCGCGGCCGCTCCTCCAGCAACAGCCGAACCTTTGCGATATCAAAGCACGCCAGCACGGCATGATCCATTGCTTGCGCGCCGTAGTGATAGGTTTCGTCGGCGTGGATCAGGCATTCCGCGAAACTGTCGCCGGGCTCGCAGATGCGGATATCGGCCTGCCTGCCATCGCCGTTGCGACGATAGAGCCTGACATAACCGCTCAGCACGCAATAGAAATAGGCCGCCTTGTCGGCCTCCTCGATGAGAACGTCATGCGGGTCGCAGAGGCGAACGGTGGCGCAGGCGCGCAGGGCTTCAGCCTCGTTGTGGTCGAGCCCGGCCATGAGGGCGGCCCTGGCGAGCACAGCGGCCTCTTGGCCGTTGAATGTCAGCGTCCTGTTCATCTCCCGGTCTCCTGATATGGCCGGTCTTTCCAATTCCATGTGCATGCCGGGCAAAATACGGGAAGGAGATGGCGGTGGATTTGATTTCGGTCAATCGCCAGAAGTGAACAGCAAAAACGAAACGGGCCGTGAGATCGCTCCCGGCCCGTTCATTTCCTGGGCTTTGCCTATTCCGCCGCGAAGGGCGGCAGGCGCAGCACGTTGGTGTCGTTGCCCTTGGCGCTCTTGCGCTTGCCTTCCGGCTTTTCGATTGCGGTCAGACGCTCCTCCAGCGAGTCGATTTCGCTGCGGTTCTCGCGGGTGACGCGGGTGAGATCCTCGCGCGACAGCGGCAGCTCCTCCTCGTCCTTCCTGCCGACCAGGCGGCCGAAAGCCCAGCCGAGCAGGCGGGACAGGTCGTCCATGATCAGGAAGAAGGAGGGCACGACGACGAGCGAGAGTACGGTCGAAACGATGATGCCGCCGATCACTGCAATTGCCATCGGCGCGCGGAACGAGCCGCCTTCGCCGACACCAAGCGCGGAAGGCAGCATGCCCGCCGACATGGCGATCGAGGTCATGATGATCGGCCGGGCGCGCTTGCGGCCGGCTTCGACCATGGCCTCGACACGAGGCATGCCCTGATGGCGCATCTCGATTGCGAAATCGACCAGCAGGATGGCGTTCTTGGTGACGACACCCATCAGCATCAGGATGCCGATCATGACAGGCATCGACAGCGGATTGCTGGTGAGGATCAGGCCGGCTGCGACGCCGCCAATGGCGAGCGGCAGTGAGAACAGGATGGTGAAGGGCTGGATCACGTCCTTGAAGAGCAGGATCAGCACCGTCAGCACCAGCAGCAGGCCCATCAACATGGCGTTGACGAAACTCTGCTGCATCTCGGTCTGCACCTTGGTGTCGCCGCTTTCGGCAAGGTGCACCGTGGCCGGGATATTGGCGTCGTTGACGATCTGACGGAAGCGGGCCGAAGCCGTGTCGAGTGCTACGCCCTGCGGCAGGTCGGAGCCGATCGAGACGACGCGGTTGCGGTTGTTGCGCTTGATCGAGCTTACGCCTTCCGAATAGTCGATATTGGCGACGCTCGCGAGCGGAACGGTGCCGCCGCTGGCGGTCTGGATCTTCAATGTCCGGATGGCCGCCAGATCGCGACGCATGTCGAGTGCGGCCTGAACGCGGATCGGGATCTGGCGATCGTCGAGCGAGATCTTGGCAAGGGCGGCATCGACATCGCCGATGGTGGCGACGCGGATCGTCTCGGAGATCTGCTGCGGCGTAATGCCGAGGCGGGCCGCCTCATCCATGCGCGGGTGAACCTGCAGCTCCGGACGGGGCAGGGAGCCGTCGGCGCTGACATTGGCAAGCAGCGGATCGGCGCGCAGCTTGGATTCCAGAATGCCTACGGCGTCGTTCAGGTCCTTGTCGTTCTTGGAAAGGAAGTTGAAGGAGAGGTCGCGTTCGCCGCGGTCATTGAGCTTCAGGATCCGGACGTCGGGAATATCGCGCAGCTTGGCGAAGACTTCCTTTTCGATATCCCATTGCGGGCGTTCACGGCCGTGGACCTCCACCTTCGGCAGTTTCGGGCCAATGACGGGGATATGGCCGAGCACGTCGTTGACCATCTTCTTGACCAGCGATTGGTCGAGCTTGTCGAGTGCCAACGTGATGGTCGCACGGCGCAGTTCGAGATCACCCTTCGGCGACGCGCCGCCGAGGACGAAGACGCTTTCGACGCCGTTGATGTCCTTGACCCTGTCGTAGATCGCATCCGTCGTCTTCTCGGTGTCGTCAAGGCGCGCATTGGGCGGCAGCTCGACGGAGAGAACGATGCGTGAGGCATCTTCCGGCGGCAGGAAGCTGCCGGGAACCTGCATCAGCAACAAAACGGAGCCGACCAGGAAGGCGAACGCGACGATCAGCGTCGCATACCGCGTGTACCAGCGTCCAGTCGTGCCACGTATGAGACGGGTGTATCCCCGCATCAGCAGGCCGTCATTGTCGTGATGGTCTTCCATGCCGTCTTCGGCGCGCATCAGATAAGCGGCCATCATCGGGGTGATCAGTCGCGCAACCATCAGCGAGAAGAAGACGGAGAAGGCGACGGTCAGACCGAACTGGATGAAGTACTGGCCCGGAATGCCCGGCATGAAGGAAACAGGCACGAAAACGGCGATGATGGTGAAGGTGGTGGCGATGACGGCAAGGCCGATTTCGTCAGCCGCCTCGATCGCCGCTCGATAGGGCGTTTTGCCCATCTTGATGTGGCGGGCAATGTTTTCGATTTCGACGATCGCATCGTCGACAAGGATACCGGTGGCCAGCGTCAGAGCGAGGAAGCTGACGAGGTTCAGTGAGAAGCCCATCATGTCCATGACCCAGAAGGTCGGGATCGCAGACAGCGGAAGGGCGATTGCAGAGATCAGGGTCGCACGCCAGTTCCTGAGGAACAGGAGGACGACGATGACGGCGAGCAGCGCACCTTCAAGGAGCGTATGAATGGCGGCTTCATAGTTGCCGTAGGTGAAATAGACCGAATCGTCGATCAGTTCGATCTTCACATTGGGGTTTTCGGCCCGCACCTTGTCGAGGTTCTGCGCCACGGTTTCGGCGACGCTGACCTCACTGGCGCCCTTGGAGCGGAAAACGCCGAAGGTAACGACCGGCGTATCGTTGAAGCGCGAGAAGGATTTCGGCTCCTCATAGGTGTCCTTGATGACGCCGAGATCGGACAGTTTGACGAAGCGGCCGTTCGGCAGGCCGATCGTCGTGTTGGCGAGGTCGGCGACGTTGCGGGCGTCGCCGAGAACACGGATCGCCTGTTCGCTGCCCGCCACCTGGCCACGGCCTGAGCCGAGGTCGATGTTGGTGCCGCGCAGCTGCTGGTTCACGCTCGCGGCGGTGATGCCGTAGGCATTGAGCTTGTCAGGGGTGAGTTCGATGCGTACTTCGCGCTCTGCACCGCCGTAACGGTCGACACGGCCGATGCCGGCCTGGCCCTGCAGTGAACGCTTGATCGTATCGTCGACGAACCAGGAAAGTTCTTCCAGCGACATGGCAGGCGAGGAAACGGCGAAGGTCTGGATCGCCTGTCCCTCGACATCGACCTTGGAGACGATCGGTGCTTCGGCCGTCGCCGGCAGATCGCTGCGGATGCGGTCGATCGCATCCTTGGTGTCCTGTACGGCCTGTTCGGTCGGCACTTCCATCCGGAACATGACGTTGGTTTGCGAGCTGCCGTCGGTTACCGTCGACTGGATTTCGTCGATACCGGTGATGGAGGCGACCGCGTCTTCGATCTCCTTCGTCACCTGCATTTCGAGTTCAGCCGGCGAAGCGCCGCTCTGCGTCACGCTGATCGAGACGAGCGGCACGTCGATATTTGGAAAACGCGTGATCGGCAGCGAATTAAAGGACTGCATGCCGATGAACACCAGCAGGCAGAAGGCCAGCAGCGGCGCAATGGGATTTCGAATGGACCAGGCTGAAAAATTCATCGGATGGTCTCTTTAGTTGGAAGCCGGGAGCTGTTCACGCACCGGCGTGATGTGGTCGCCGTCGCGGACGTAAGCGCCCGCCTTGGCCACGACCTCGTCGCCGGTCTTCAATCCATTGATGACCTCGACATAGGCGCCGTCCTGGATGCCGGTCTCGATCTTGGCGAATTTCACCACGCCGTCCTCGACTTTGCGGGCGGAGGAACCTTCGTTGCCGGTGAGTACCGCGGTCAGGGGAAGCGCTACGCCTTGCGTCTCGCGCACGATGATCTCGGCGCTGCCATACATGCCGGAACGCGCCTTGCTGTCATCATCGATGGAGATATGGACGAGGCCAAGGCGGGTAACCGGATCGACAGTCGGCGAAACCAGGCGGACGGCGCCGGAAAGCTTGTCGCGGCTGCCGGAAAGCGAAATCGTTGCCTTTTGGCCGGCCATGATCCTGACAACATCGCTTTCGGCGACCTCAGCGACAAGCTCGATATCGCCGTCGCGGATGATGGTGAACAGCGGATCGCCATTGCCGGCGGCAATGGCGCCGACCTTGGCGTTCTTTGCCGAGACCGTGCCGGCGACCGGCGTCTTCACATCGGTGCGCGCCAGCTTCAAATCTGCATCGGCGATCTGGCTGTCGAAGACCTTGAGATCCGCTTCGGAGACCTCGATCGCCTGTTCGGCGGAGACGACGCGGGCATTGGCTGCGGCGGCAGTCGCATCGGCCTGTTCGACCTGGGCGGTGGAAACGGTGCCCTTCTTGCCCATTTCCTGAGCGCGGGCCTGCTGCTGCCTTGCCTGTTCGGCATTGGCCTGCGCCTCGATGAGCTGGGCGCGCAGCTGGGCGAGGCTTGCCTCGCCCTTGGCCTTCGTCGCCATCATCTGGCTCTTTTCCAAGACCAGTGCGTCATCGTTGAGCGTCGCCAGCGTGCTTTCCGCCTGAACCTTGTCGCCGACATCGGCTTTCAGCGTGCGAATCGAGAGGCCTTCGACCTGCGGCTGGATATAGACTTCCTCGACGGGCTTGACCGTTCCGGTGCCGATGACACGGTCGACGAGGGTGCGGTTCACCGCCGTGGTGACGACGATCGCCGGCAGGTTCTGCTGCGGTTTTGCGACCGGCGCTTCCTGCGATAATGCGGTAGATGCAGCAAGTACCGCTGCAAAAAGAGTAAAGGCGCCTAGAATTCCAATCGGCTTGCGTGCCATGCGTCTTCGTCCAATCTTATGATAAGGTTGGCCGAACTCGAGCGTCTGCCACTCAGCGCGCGATCAGGCCACTGCCCTTCCTGCATTCTCAGAGGTATCCGCCGATCCTTTGCCGTCTTCATCCCCCGTCGGCAAATTCGGCTTGTAGGTGGTATCGATTTGCTCGATCTACAAGTCCGGCAGAAAACAATTCCCCATTAGGCGATAATAATTACCATTCTGACGTCAATCAATCACCGCAAGGTTATGTCAACATTACGAAGATTGATCGCGCCTCTATCTCTAAGACGTTTGACGCCCGATAAATGCGACAGTTGCAAGGCATTTTTTTTTCGGTTGCCGGCTGCTGATGATTTAGGCCGACTGGCCTCAAATCTGAATCACCATCCAAATCAAATAAATAGAGCACGATGTCGTCCGGAAACCGCGTACACTTTTCGGCATCATGCTCCAGAGCATGTCGCGCAAAAGTGTGCAGCGGTTTTGCGATAACGACATGCGTAAAAACAAAGACCTAAAGCGCGACAAGCGAATCTGAAATATCGCGACGCGCTTTAGAAAAAGATAAAACGCGCGGGAAAACTCCCGCGCGTTTCGCTTAGCATCTTGCCGAAACTACTTGGAAGCGGCGTCGGTGATGTCGTGCGTCCAGGCGCCTGATGGCTCCTTGCTGATGATCTTCTGGTCGAGCAGCGCCTTTGCCGTGCGGGCATAGAGCGCCTCATCCAGCTTGCCGGAGCTGTCGCCGACCAGCTTGGCGACTTCACCCATCATGCGCTTCTGATGGTTGTCGTCCTGGCCGCCATTGTCCATGACGATCTCGGCGGCTTCGTCGGGATTCTCGGTGGCATATTTCCAGCCCTTCATCGAAGCGCGGACGAACTTGACCATCTTCTCCTTGAAGGCCGGGTCTTTCAGCTTGTCTTCCATGGCATAGAGGCCGTCTTCAAGAAGGTCGTTGCCCATTTCCGTGTAATTGAAGACCGTCAGTTCTTCCGGCTTGAAGCCGGCATCGATCGCCTGCCAGTATTCGTTATAGGTCATGACAGAGATGCAGTCGGCCTGCTTCTGGACAAGCGGCTGCACATCGAAGCTCTGCTTCAGCACGGTGACGCCGTTCGGACCGCCTTCTGTGGACAGGCCGAGCTTGTTCATCCAGGCGAAGAAGGGATATTCGTTGCCGAAGAACCAGACGACGAGCGTATGGCCCTTGAAGTCCGCTTCGGTCTTGATCGGGCGGTCAT